>Ga0210029_1000134_pt1 | contig 47457 bp, 47 predicted proteins | sample CryGeymeta201521_FD_183985 | JGI IMG/M metagenome (GOLD analysis project Ga0210029, IMG submission 183985) | Groundwater microbial communities from Crystal Geyser aquifers in Utah, USA - Crystal Geyser metaG 2015-21 (SPAdes) (version 2) | ecosystem: Environmental > Aquatic > Deep subsurface >... | reverse complement strand
AATACCACACCCATTTTCATGTAAACAGTAAAGGCAAAATGTTTCACTACATCTACGACATTGCCTGGATGGAATTCTCTGACGACGAAATTCTTCTTATTAAAAAACGGTAAGGCAGCTTTGCTTTTTGTGATAAATAACTTGAAAAAAATGTAAGGGGTCTCGATACAATCCCACCATAATGCTACCGCTTGAAGACGGAATCACTCGACCAGACAGTATTGTCATGTCGAGTGATTTTTATGTAGTAAAGCGAGGCAAGCGAAATAAAAATAGTATCGAGCCATATACCCAAGATAGTCTAGCTATTATATTTAATATGAAGAGTTATTTCAGGACAGATCACATCATACCGTCATTGCGAGAGCAGCGAGACAAAAACCATCACACCATCACACCATCAAATAATTAAATAATGAAAGAATCAAATCATCAAAAAACCCACTATTGTCTTTTTTAAAAAGGTTTTAAATATAAAAATAAGAGGATTCCTAGCCACATTACAATATCTTTGCAACAGTTCAGCGATTGTCGTTTTCAATAAACAACGCTCCATTAGACATCTTTATTCATAGAACTGCAAACACAAATTCACAACACCTGTAAATGAAAAAAATGAAAATACTTTATGCAAACATCGAAGGCAGCGGAAAACCTTTTATTTTTCTCCATGGCTTCCTAGGTATGGGCGATAACTGGAAAACCCTAGGGAATAAATTTGCAAAAAACGGTTTTGAGGTACATTTGGTGGATCAAAGAAATCACGGGAGAAGCTTTCACGCAGAGGCTTTTAATTATGAAGTGATGGCTGAAGATATTAAAAATTACTGCCATGCCCATAACTTAGAAAAAATAATCCTGTTAGGGCATTCCATGGGCGGAAAAACAGCGATGCTTTTTGCTGCAAAATACCCGGAAATGGTTTCTAAACTTATTGTGGCTGACATTGCCCCTAAAAGCTATCCGCAGCACCATCAGGATATTTTAAAAGGTCTTTCTTCTTTAAACTTTAAAAAAATGGAAACCCGCGAAGATGCTGATGTGCAACTAAAAATGTACATCGCTGATGTTAGTGTACGCCAATTTCTATTGAAAAATTTGTACCGAAAAACAAAAGACCAATTTGCCTTGCGAATAAACCTGCCAATATTAATTAAAAATATAGATGAAGTAGGGGTAGCGCTTCCTGAAGAAGCAAAATACAACGGAGAAGTCATGTTTATGCGGGGCGAACGTTCCGGCTATATTGAAGATTTGGATATGTTGCAAATGCAAAAGCACTTTCCAAAAGCAAAATTAATTAGCATTCCTAAATCCGGTCATTGGCTTCACGCTGAGAATCCGGAAGCATTTTTCCAAGAAGTGATGAAGTTCCTTATTTAAAATGCAATAATTTTACTACTTTTAGAGAATACTAACGCATAAATCCCATAAAATGAAATTACTCATTCAATTGTTATTAACAGCCATTGTTGTAATGGTCTTGGCAGAAATCCTTCCCGGTGCACATGTAAATACATTTACAACCTCAATAATCGTTGCAGCTGTGTTGGCACTTTTAAATATTACTGTAAAACCATTATTGGTGTTATTGACCCTCCCGGCAACCCTAATCACATTTGGTTTATTTCTTTTAGTAATCAATGCAGTGATAATTTTGCTAATTGATTGGTTGATTCCCGGTTTTAGCATAAACGGTTTTTGGTGGGCACTACTTTTTAGTTTTTTGTTGACATTAGCACAATCCATCCTGTATTCGTTTGTCGAAAAGAAGTAAAAAATTACCATAAACCAAAGGTTTAAAGCTTTTGTAAAAACGATTAATTGTCGTATTTTTGCACCCGTTTTTGAGCATGATTCTTTCTGAACATCTTAAAAACGGGTTATTTATTTAAACAAAAGGTTCATGAATATTACAAAACAAGACATCGACAGTCTAAATGCCATCTTAAAAGTAGATATTTCAAAAGAGGATTACGCCCCAAAAGTAGAAAAAGTACTTTCCGATTATAAAAAAAATGCTAAAATCGCAGGATTTAGAGTAGGACATGTGCCTATGGGAATGGTAAAAAAACAATATGGAAAAGCGGTTCTATTAGAAGAAATAAATAAATTAATCCAAGAGGCGCTGCACAACTATTTAACCAAAGAAAAATTAGACCTATTAGGCAATCCTCTTCCAAAAAATGAAATGGATATCAATTGGGAAGCAGATAATTTTGTATTCGAATTTGAATTGGGCCTCGCACCCCAGTTTGAAGTGGATCTAAAAGCGAAAGCCGTTACCCAATACAAAGTGATTGCCGATCAAGAAATGCTGAACAACCAAGTAAAATCCATTCGCAAACAATACGGAAAACTAATTTCTAAAACCATAGCAGAAAAAGGCGACGAAATTACTGGAGTTTTTAAAAATGAAGAAAAAGAAATCAATAATAAAACGACGTTTTCTTTAGATAAAATTAAAGGGAAAAAACAATTGGAGCAACTAATAGGTGCAAAAGTGGGCGATGTAATTTCTCTGAAAACAAAGGGGTTATTTGAAGACGAACACGACAACCAAACCTTTTTAAAAGTTGCACACCACGACGCACATGGGTTGGATATTAAAGTAACATTAACCATAGAAGAAATCAATAAAAGAGAAATGGCAACGTTAAACCAAGAACTTTTTGATAAACTTTTTGGAGAAGGTATTGTAACTTCGGAAGAACAACTAAAAGAAAAAATAAAAGAAGACGCCGAAAAACAATTTGAACAACAAGCAGACCAAGTTTTATTAAATACTGTAGTGGAAAGCTTAATTGAAAATACCAAATTTGATTTACCCGGAGCTTTTTTAACCAAATGGATTCAAAGAGGTGGCGAAAAAGACCTTACCGAAGAAGAAGCGAAAGAAGAATATAACCGTTCTGAAAAAGGACTCCGTTACCAGTTGATAGAAGGAAAATTAATGGCTGAAAACAACCTTAGAGTAACTTTTGAGGAATTGAAACAGTTTACTAAATCCATGATAGCAGCCCAAATGGCACAATATGGACAAATGACTCCACCGGATGAAGAAATGGATGGCATAGCCGCCAGAATTCTAGCCAATGAAGAGGAAGTAAAACGCTTGAGCGAACAATTAAATAGCCAAAAACTACTGCAATTTTTCAAAGAAAATGCAAAATTGAAAGTAAAAGAACTTTCTTATGACAAATTCGTAAAAGAAGCATATTAAAAATAGAAACGATAAATTACTTATATTTAGCCGTTGCAAACACGTTAACGCCTTTTATGAATAATAGTAAAGTGTTTATGCAATAGACATACAAAATACATAATACAGCAACCAATGGATTACGGAAAAGAATTTGAAAAATACGCTACCAAACACCACGGAATAAGTAGCACATACTACAGCAAAATTATAAGTAGTATGACCCCATATATTATTGAAGAACGCCAAATGAACGTCGCTCAAATGGATGTTTTCTCTCGATTAATGATGGATAGAATTATTTTTTTAGGAACACAAATTAATGATGAAGTAGCAAATATCATTCAGGCACAATTGCTTTTTTTAGAAAGTACCGATGCTTCTAAAGACATTCAAATTTACATCAATTCCCCTGGTGGAGGGGTATATGCTGGTCTTGGTATTTATGATACTATGCAATTCATAAAACCCGATGTAGCTACCATCTGTACCGGAATGGCGGCTTCCATGGGTGCCGTTTTATTATGTGCCGGTGAAAAAGGAAAACGCAGTGCCTTGCCACACTCTAGAGTATTAATCCACCAACCCATGGGCGGAGCACAAGGCCAAGCAAGCGATATCGAAATAACCGCCAGAGAAATATTGATTTTAAAAGAAGAATTGTACCAAATTATCTCAAAACATTCCGGTCAAACCTATGATAAAGTATATGAAGACGGCGATCGCGATTTTTGGCTAAAAGCCGATAAAGCGCTAGAATATGGAATGATTGATGAAATTTTAACAAGAGAAATAAAATAACAACCTTATAAGTCCCTCTCCTTTGAAGAGGAATTTAGGGGGAGCAATAACCAGAAATCATGGCGAAAGAAAATTTAGAATGCTCCTTTTGTGGCAGAAAAAAAGCCGAAACCAATCTGTTGATTGCCGGCTTAGACGCGCACATTTGTGACCGATGTATAGAGCAAGCCCACGGAATTGTTATTGAAGAAGCCACACACACTTCCAAATCAATACTTTCTAGTGATTTGATGTTAAAAAAGCCCAAAGAAATAAACGACTTTTTAAACGAATATATCATAGGGCAAGAGCACACAAAAAAAGTAATCTCTGTAGCCGTTTACAACCATTACAAACGATTGCTACAGCCTGCATCAAACGATGATATTGAAATTCAAAAAAGCAATATCATTATCGTAGGTCAAACCGGTACGGGCAAAACCCTAATAGCAAAAACCATTGCCAAGATGCTTAATGTTCCTTTAGCAATTGTAGATGCAACCGTGCTAACCGAAGCAGGATATGTGGGCGAAGACGTGGAAAGTATCTTAACACGATTGCTCCAAGCCGCCGATTACAATTTGGAAAAAGCACAAAACGGCATCGTTTTTATAGATGAAATTGATAAAATTGCCCGCAAAAGTGACAATCCATCCATCACACGTGATGTTTCCGGCGAAGGAGTACAGCAAGCACTTTTAAAACTCTTAGAAGGTACCGTGGTAAATGTCCCACCAAAAGGAGGACGAAAACATCCCGACCAAAAGTTTATTGAAGTAAATACCGAAAATATCCTTTTTATTGCCGGCGGTGCTTTTGATGGCATTGACAGAAAAATAAAACAACGCCTAAATATGCAAGCGGTTGGTTTTAGTGCATCAAAATCGGAACACCAATTAGAACGCGATAATTTGCTGCAATACATTATTCCAAAAGATTTAAAAGACTTTGGTTTGATTCCGGAAATTATCGGCAGGCTTCCTGTATTAACACATATGAATCCTTTAGACAAGGAAACCCTTCGCGCAATTCTAACAGAACCAAAAAACGCTATTATCAAACAGTATGAAAAACTCTTTGAAATGGACGGCGTAACCTTCACCATAGAGGATGAGGCATTAGATTTTATCGTAGAAAAAGCTATAGAATATAAACTAGGCGCCAGAGGACTTCGCTCGCTTTGTGAAGCCATTCTAACCGATGCTATGTTTGAAATGCCCGGAACAGAAGATAAAATATTGGAAGTATCTAAAGAGTACGCCGAAAGCATGCTAAACCAATCGGCCATTAAAAAATTAAAGGCGGTTTCTTAATTGTAATACCCAAAGGATAAATTTATAAACCTGGACTAAACAGGTTTAAATTTCCCTTTTACGCTTTCTCGTTTTAATGTAATCCTCCACAGCTTCTTTGGTGGTGAGCCAGTTTCGGCCTTCTTTGTAAGCGTCAATTTTGCCCTGCCGTGCGAGCAGACTGATATATTCCTGACCATAAGGCAAACGTTCTTCTTCTACAAGGTCTGAAATAACCCTGTAATCTGGATCTAGACCAGGGAGTGATTGTAAATAGATATTTAATGTGCGCTCAAGTGCCTGAGACATTAAGAGCATAAGCTTACTATAGTTGCCATGATTTGCACTGTTTAAAGCGTCATAATATTTTTTTCGGTCATTGGTCAAAATGATGGCAGGAGGAAAGCCTTCTTTCATTAAAATCAAATTCATACAAAGCCTTACCGTTCTTCCGTTTCCGTCAAAGAAAGGATGTATCCATACAAATTTATGATGAAAAACCGTAGCCAACTCAAGGGTGTTCAACTGCAATGGGTTTGTATGGACAAAGTCAATAAGCTCATCAAGCAGCTGAGGTACCTTCAAGGCATTGGGAGGAATAAAATTTGCTCCTGCTATCCTCACGCCTCCAGTTCTTAAACGTCCTGCAAAATCATCCTCAATGCTTCGCAGCACAAGTTGATGCAGGGCGAGAATGTCTTTACTGCTAATTTTATAGTCGCCGGAAACCATTTCATACAGATAATGAAGTGCAGTCTCATGATTTTTGGCCTCAAAGTGCTCTTTTAAAGACTTTCCTTTAACGGTAATACCTTCCTGAAGAACGAGTTGGGTTTCCCTTAAACTCAGGGTGTTTCCTTCCATACTGTTTGAGTTGTATGTCCACTCAATAGAAATTGCTTCCTTTAATTTTTGCAAAGCAACCTGTGGCAAAGGCCTGCTTTTTTGTAAAACCAAAAGTTTATCAAACAACCTTGTAAAGGTGTTTTGAAAATCATCTCTGTATGTTACGTCTATTTTCCACATAGTATCGGATACAAATATAAACATTTTATCCGATGTTAAAAATTATTTTCCAAAAAAAAAACCTCCAATAAAATGAAAGGTTTTTAAGAAGAACTGCAGCATAAACAAAATATCGGTTTGGGGTGTTAACTCAAACCGTTATTATTAATTTTAGTATCCTGTAAACTTAAAATACCGTTTATAAATCAGCTTCTGCGTTTCTATGCAAACCGTGAACCAAAAAAAAAGTCCTGATACAACAATCAGGGCTTTTTTATGCGAAACATGTTCTTATGCTTATGGTTGCGCAATAATTGTACTTCTTCTTTTGTGAAAAATTTCCTTTTGCATCACCTCTTTCTTGTCTTTAATAGTGAAACTAGTTGCTTCGTCTTGCGTTTTGTGCAATTCCTGCACCGCAACGGTACTTCCACATGAAGTCAAACTTATAGCGAAAATTAAAACTAGTGCTAGATAAACTATTTTTTTCATCCCTTGTTATTTTCTAAAAAATTACAGGGCAAATGTATCTAGTAAGAAAAGTACTACCAAAACTTTTAGATGAATGGATGGATATATTCGTTGAACTACCAGATGAATTTTTTTTACCGATAAAGCGTATAAAATCAACGATTTAAAGCGTTAAAACTAGAAAAATAATGACGTGTTTTTTTGTGGTTTATACTTTTAAACGGTTCATTTCTAACAATTCCTCAAGATAATTGCGGGTATTGGATAGTCGCGGCACTTTATGTTGACCACCTAGTTTGTCCTTTTTCTTTAACCAATCGTAAAATAAGTTGTGCCTGCCTACAATTATTTTTAATGGGTTCAATGTGGTATTATGAAACCGTTTTGCTTCGTAATCGCTATTTACTTCTTGTAAGGACAAATCCAATAAGTGCGAAAATTGTTCTAAATTTTGGGGAGGGGTCTTAAATTCTATAATCCATTCGTGAGCACCTTTTTCTCTGCCTGCCATAAAGATAGGTGCAACGGTGTATTCCACGATTTCTGAATGGGTGGCGGTGGTCGTTTTTCGTAAAGCATCTTCAGCATTTTCTATAATCAGCTCTTCCCCAAAAACATTAATATGGTGCTTGGTGCGTCCTGTAACTTTTATCCGATAAGGGTTTGTGGAGGTAAACCGCACTGTATCGCCTATTTTATATCGCCACAATCCGGAATTGGTGGTGATGATAATAGCATAATTTTTTTCTACTTCCACTTCACTAAGAGGAATAACCTTCTCTGAATTCGTTCCATAGGTATCCATAGCGATGAATTCATAAAATATACCATAGTCCAGCATCAACAACAATTCTTTGTTGCTATTTTCATCTTGTATGGCAAAAAATCCTTCGGAAGCATTGTAGATTTCATAGTACCGAAAATTTTCTTTAGGTAAAATTCTATTGTACTGCTCAATATATGGGTTAAAACTAACCCCACCGTGAAAATAGACCTCTAAATTGGGCCAAATGGAAAATAAAGTATGTTCGCCGGTGGTTTCCAAAACATTATTTAACAAAACTAACATCCAAGAGGGCACACCGGCTAAACTGGTTACGTTTTCTTGTATCGTTTCGTTTACAATGGCTTGCATTTTGGTTTCCCAATCGGCCATTAGTGAAACTTCATTACTTGGGGTGCTGCTGAATTCTGCCCAAAAAGGCATATTTGCTATCAGAATGGCCGACAAATCTCCAAAAACAGTACCGTTATTGTTGTATAAATCTTTGCTTCCACCCAGGCGTAAACTCTTCCCTAAAAATAATTGCGAATTGGGATTGTTATTTAAATACATACATAGCAAATCTTTACTTGCTGCATAATGACAATCCTCCAGAGCATCTGTGCTTACCGGAATAAATTTACTTTTAGCAGCAGTGGTGCCACTAGATTTGGCAAACCATTTAATGGGGGTAGGCCAAAAAATATTAGACTCACCTAGCCGCGAGCGTTCAATAGAAGGTTCCATTTCTTCATAGGTGGTAACGGGAACGCGTTCTGCAAAAGTTTTGTAGTTTTGGATGGTGGCAAATTCATATTGGATACCAATTTCTGTATTTTTTGCTTTCATCAACAAATTATGGAGTAACTCCTCTTGTACCTCATTGGGGTACTTGAGGAATAAATCAATTTGATGAAATCGCTTCTTTAAAAACCAAGAGGCAATAGAGTTAACAATGGGAATTGGCATAAAAAAAGTATCTTTATTGCTGCTAATAGATGTGTAAATTTAAACTTAATTTTTTGTAATGCAATACCATGGTGTTTTAACTAAAATGCAAACGGAATGTACCCACCCCGTTCAGTACTACTTAGTGTTTGAAAATGACTTTCTTAACCTCAATCAAGCCCTAGGAAAAAATATACAAATTACTTTTTCAGGCTACCAATGTCTCTCTTGCGGGTTGGATAAAAAAATATTCCGACAAGGATATTGTTATGACTGTTTTTACATCATACCCGCAGCCGGCGATTGGATTATGCATCCGGAATTGAGTACGGCACACCTAGACCGAGAAGATCGCGATTTAGCTTATGAAAAAAGAGTGCAGCTGCAACCCCATGTGGTATATTTAGCCAACTCGAGTAACGTAAAAGTAGGAGTAACAAGAAAAAGTCAGATTCCCACCAGATGGATTGATCAAGGTGCTCATGAAGCCATAGAAATTGTGGAAGTCCCAAATCGCTATTTAGCAGGAATTACCGAAATTGCTTTAAAATCCCACGTTTCTGATAAAACTAATTGGCGAAAAATGCTGACTAACAACATTTTAGATTTAAATTTAGTAGAAATAAGAGACTCGTTAAAACGCTTTATTCCCAAAGAAACACAACAATATTTTATCCCAACAAATACGGAAACCAATATGGTGTTTCCTGTTTTAAAATATCCACAAAAAATAAAAACCTTAAACTTAGAAAAAACACCTTCTTATAACGGCGTGCTAACAGGCATCAAAGGGCAGTATTTGCTTTTTGATGACGATACAGTTTTTAATGTGAGAAATAGCGAAGGGTATGTGGTAGATTTGGTGATTGGATAGACCAATAGTCTCAATTCAACTATTAATTTTATAAAGGAGTTTACAACTGATCAATTACTAAAAGCAAGACCTCCATGGTAACATTTAACCGTGTTTATTTTTTATTTTTCAGTTTACTTTTAGTTACTGAAATTGCTATTGCATGGTATGTTCCGGATGGATTTATTAGACATTATTTCGGAGATGCATTGGTAGTCATACTTATGTATTGTTTTATTCTTTCCTTTTTGAAACTACCGGTTATACCCACTGCTCTTGGGGTATTATTGTTTGCTTATGGTATAGAAATTCTACAATACTGTAATCTTGTGGATAAATTAGGTTTGAACGAATTTGGTGGAGCAAGTATTGTATTGGGCAGTACTTTTGATTGGATGGATATGCTAATGTACACTTTAGGAATTTCCTTTACCCTTGTAGTGGAAAAATGGCGGAATAATCTATCAGTAAATTTTAAGTTCTGAAGGTTGTATTAATCTAAATATTTTTTGACGCTTAGGTCAGTTCTGCCCTAAAGTAAAAAAGGTTTCCAGGTTACCTCTCCCTTGGAGAGGTCTGAACTGCCTTTTTCGGCAGTTCCGGGTGAGGAAAAATATAACCCCGATATGTTGAGACAATATTTGGATTTTTCAACCAATTTGAAAATACGAGATACCCCTATGGCATGCCACAGGGATTGTCAGTTTCAATTTTTTTTTAATCTACCAACCGTTTTTCAATATAATTAGAATTCATAACGGCTAACGCTCCCATATAACTCATTTTAAAGGCGATTAAGTCGCCCACTTTGTACTTTCTTTTAGCATGGCTCAAATCCAGCACTAACATATCGGAACTTGCACCAATAAGCCTAAGGTCTGCTTCTATAGGAAATAAAAATTCTGTCTTTGTAATATCCAGTAATCCAATATCTAAAATGGCTCTTTTTTGGGTTTTTCCGTAGTCACTTTCCTCAATTTTTAAAGTATGTCCGGAAGGATTTGCATCTAAAACGCCATAAGGAGTCATCGGTTTTTCGGTAATTTCTATTATTTCGGCGTGAAGTAAAAAAACGGTATCGCTCATGCCATCAATAGTTTTATTTTCAAACAAATCAATACCAAAAAATAGGGTTTCTCCTATTCTAAAATGATTGATACCTTGAGGAACTTGTCCTTTCATTAAAAGAGGAACCATGACAGAAGAACCACCGGAAACGCCGGCAATTTTTTTTCCAAATTTAGCTTCAATCAATTGCTCATACAAACTTAATTGAATAAGCTTGTCTTTACTTGGCATGACACCGCTTAGGCAATTTAAGTTGGCTCCTATGCCCATTACTTCAATATTGGGAAGCTCAAAAACCTTTTTATAAAAATCGATCAAATGTTCGCCCATAATACCTTCACGGAGGTCTCCCAACTCAATCATAATAAGTACACGATGGGTTTTGTTTTGTTTGATAGCTTCTTCTGAGAGCCACTGCAGGGTTGTAAATTCTGTGTTAAAACTTACATCGGCATATTTTACGATTTCCGGAATGCTTTTTCTGGCAGGGGGCTTGATGTAAATGGTTTCAGCCTTTGGTTTTATGGATTTAATGGTTTTTAAATTCCCCAAACGGGCGTCACAAACTTGTTCGTTTCCCAGAGAAAGAAGATATTCTAAATATTTTTTGTTTCCGCAAAGCATTTTTAATACAGGTGCCCATTCTATGTTATTCGCTTCAAATAACTTTTGAAGAAAATGATAGTTTTTTCTTAACGAGGATTTACTTAAAGTAACAAATGCCATAGTATATAAGTTGTGACCAAAAGGTCTATTTCTTCACAATGAGATACAAAAATAAGGAAATTAAAATGCCTATAAGAATCGGGTCAAATCCGAAGGGTATTTCAACGGACAAAAAGGTGAGTATTAAAGTTGAAAAGCCCCCGAAAAGCATCGCTAAAAGTGCAGCTAGCGGTTTTTTCTTTTTTGACCAAAGCATGCCCAGCACCGGCACCAGCAATCCAGAAACCATAAAAGCATAAGAAAGTAACATCAGGTCGAGTACACTGGTCATATAACTGGCAATGAGAATTGCTGCAAATCCGATGACAAATGTTGCCACCTGTGAAATTAAAATAGCCCTAGGATTATCTTCTTTTAAATTGAGTATGTCTGTCACAAAATTGCCTGAGGAAGCCAGTAAACAACTGTCTGCAGTGGACATTATCGCTGAAAAGTAAGCCGCCATCATCAGGCCCAATAGACCTGCGGGAAGTATGTTTTTAAGTAAAAGTGGCAAACCGATTTCCGGATCCATAGTTGCAGCCTGAGCAAAACCATCAGCGATGAATAGTCCTTGTTCCGCACCCACACGTGCTAAAAGACCCAAGGCAATACCCATAAATGCCATAACCGGCCATTCAAAAAGTCCGGCAATATACCAGGCTTTTTTAGCAGTTTTTTCGTCTTTACAAGCATAAATGCGCTGGTATAAAGTCATACCCACAAACCAAATCGGTACAATGGTGATAAACCAGTTTGCAAACTGTACCCAACGGAGGTTTGTTAATGAAAAGAATTTATTTGGTAAAACGCTTTGGATAGCATCCCAACCGCCCAATTTAAAATATGCAAAAGGAATTCCAACAAAAATCAATCCTATTATTAATATGGACCATTGAAAAGTATCGGTATAAATTACTGCCTTGATTCCACCAAAAACTGTATAAACAATAGCAACAGCACCCATAAGGTATAACGCATCCAGTAAGTTAAGAGCAGGAAACGTCCCTACTGCGAGTTTGGCTCCTGCCAATAATTGGGAGGAAGTAAACCCAAGATACCCGATGAAGGAAATTACCCCGGCAACAAAAGCCACGGTCACTCCATAATTTTCTTTCAGCAATTGCGGAAATGTTAAAAGTCGTAGTTTGTGACCTTTATGAATAACCTTAGGAATAAGGAACACCGCACTAAGCCAGGCACCAATTAATCCAGTGAAAAGCATCCACGAACCAGAAATACCCATTACAAAACCCAGGCCACCTAAGCCAATGGAAAAGCCGCCGCCCACATCTGTAGCGACTACAGAGAGGCCCACATGAAAGCTTTTCATATCCCTACCCCCTACATAATAGTCTTGGGTGTTTTGGTTTTTTCGATAGAAGTAAAATCCGATGCCCAGAACGAGTGCTAGGTAAATTATAAATACAAGAATGTCTAAAAAAGGCATAACCTATTTTTTTAGCCGCATTTCCAGGTATTTGTTTTCAAAACCCAGTTTTTCATAAAGAAATTTAGCGGGATTGTTCGGCTCTACGTGAAGGGCAATGCTGCCATCTGTCAATTCAATGGCTTTTTGCATCAGCTTTTTGCCAATGCCTTTACCGCGCGCATTTTCATGAACGGCAATGTAAACAAGTATATTTTCAGGAATATAACCAGACATTCCTGTTTGGTTTACTATGGTAATTCCTTGAAGCCCCTCATGGTTTTTAAGCAAAAGGGCAAACCCCCCCATTGCTGTTTTTGGTTTTCCCAAGGCGTAGTGTAAACATTTTAAAATGTGTTCTTTTGGGTCGCCGTAAGCTCCTAAGTGGGTGTGTAAAAAATCTACTATTTCTTTCGTCTGCCCCTCATCGGGTTTTATGTTGGAATTATAGATTGTAAAGGTGTTCATAATAGTATCTATTGGTCTGCTTCATCCCTTAAGTTTTGGATGTATGCTGCTTTGCCTACTTCTTTTCTTCGTTCTACAGATTTTTTTGTAAACTGTTGGTTTTCTCTTACTTTTTGAAGCACTTTGGTATCGCGGTATTTTCTTTTAAAACGTTTTAAAGCGCGTTCAATATTTTCTCCGTCTTGTACTTTTACTATAAGCATGGTGTTGTCGTTATTTTATAATTATTTTTTTTCAGATCGTTTCTGAAAATAAGATAGCCTTAATGGGTATTGAAAAAGGATTTTTGGCCATCTCAGTGTAAGAATTACGCTGAATACCAGTCGTGATTTTGACAAAGATACTAAGAATAAAGCAGAATAGCATGGAGTATCTTTGTTTTAGGTAGTTTTTAACTTTTAAAGGAATGTATAATAGGTGGTTAGAGATAGCTTTTACGGGTTATATTTTTTACGAGGTTTTTTATAACAATTAGTTTTATGAAATTCTATGCATCCCTTTTATAGAAAAAGCTATTTTTCCTTCGTAAAAAAGACGGGTAACTAAAATTCTTTTTCTTAATTTGCCGAAAAATAGGAAACCACCCTTTCCGAAATTCTACTTCTGAAAGGGTACTCTGAACAATACATACTTTGCACAAAACATACATAGCCTTAGGCAGTAATCTGGGAGACAAATTTTTGAATTTGCAGCTTGCAGTTCAAGCTATTTTTGAAAAAATAGGTACGGTGACTAAAATTTCACCAGTTTATGAAACCGCTTCTTGGGGTTTTAAATCCGAAAATTTTTTTAACGCAGTGCTTGTGGTAAAAACTTCGTTTACCGCACGAGAGGTTTTAGCGTATTTGTTAGAAATTGAAAAAAAATTAGGAAGAACCCGTACTTCACAAGCCGGCTACCAATCCAGAATTATCGATTTAGACATACTGTTTTATGACGAGGAAATAATAGAAATGGAATCCCTTCAAATTCCACATGCCCAAATACAAAACAGACGATTCGTATTACAACCTCTGGTTGATATAGCGCCCAATGTATTTCACGCAAAATTAAAAAAAACGGCAGCAGAGCTTTTGCAGCAATGCAACGATACGATTGAAGTGGAAAAACTACCTCGTTGGCTGAAAAATCCGCTTACTGAATACAACTTAGCTTCCTTTAACTTCATGGCTATTGAAGGGAATATTGGCGCCGGAAAAACCACATTAGCTACAAAAATAGCAGACGATTTTAATGCTAAATTGGTTTTAGAACGCTTTGCCGATAATCCTTTTTTGCCAAAGTTTTATGAAGATAAAAGTAGATTTGCTTTTCCGTTAGAAATGTCTTTTTTAGCCGATCGCTACCAGCAAGTACATGACGATTTAGGACAATTAGATTTGTTTAAAGATTTTATTGTTGCTGATTATGATATCTATAAATCGTTGATTTTTGCTAAAGTGACCTTGCAAGAAGAAGAATACAAACTGTACAGAAGACTCTTTGAGTTGATGTACAAAGACACAAAACGTCCAGATCTTTATATTTTCTTATTCCAAAGCACAGAAAAATTGCTGGATAACATCAAAAAAAGAGGAAGAATTTACGAACAATCCATCTCTACAGAATATTTAGAAGCAATTCAAAAAGGATATCTGGACTTTATCAAGACAAATTCAGAAAACCAAATAAAAATCATTGATATTACCAATATGGATTTTTTGAAAAGCCGAAAAGACTATCTGGAAATTTTAAGGCAAATAAGCCAAGAGGAATCCAAGGAAACCGATAGGAGTTAAACGAATTTCATTTTGCAAAACAAATCCCAAACCACCACGCCGGCACTTACCGAAATATTTAAGGAATGTTTGGTGCCATATTGAGGTATTTCAACAACAGCATCAGAGGCATCCACCACTTGTTGAGCCACGCCTTTTACTTCATTGCCAAAAATAATTGCATATTTTTTTTCTTTATCGGGTTGAAAATCCTCCAGCATTACGGAATGTTCTGCCTGTTCAATCGCTAAAATTTGTATGCCGGTTGCTTTTAGTTTTTCTACAAGGGTTAGCGTATCTTCAGCATATTCCCAACTTACAGTATCGGTTGCGCCAAGAGCGGTTTTGTTAATATCTTTATGAGGAGGTGTTGCAGTAATGCCGCACAAATAGATTTTTTCTATCAAAAAAGCATCGGCAGTTCGAAATACCGAGCCTATATTGTTTAGACTTCTAATGTTATCTAAAATAATAATAAGTGGCGTTTTTTTTGCCTCCAGAAATTCTTTTTCGTCTAGGCGAACTAATTCGCTGTTTTTTAATTTTCGGTGTTTCATTGCCGCAAAAGTACCCTTTTATTGGTTACTTAAAAATCTATGAGGTATAGCTTACTTTTCTTCTGTTTTTACTTTTTTGTATTCTTCTGCTCTGCTTTTTAAAAATTGAAGAATTTGTAGGTTCTCTTTATTAATTATACTACTAAAGCTAGGTTGTGCTTCACAAAAGTAAAGAAAATCATATACTGCATCTGCATCAATTTTTAGTTCTTGTGTGATGTAACTTTCAGGAAAACTTTCTAAAATACGTTCAATTCTTCTTTTTTCTTTATCCAGTTCTATGTGAGCTTTTAACATTTTTGTTTTTCCCGAAAGGCCATTGATAATAGGGTCCAAGATTCCCGTGGTTGCTGTATATAATTTTCTTTCTGATTGGGTTAATGGGATTATTTCTACATTCATTATCCCTAAAGTAACTGCGCTAATTGGAGCCTCGGTTTTTATATTTTTTGCGTCCTGAGCAATATTTCCGGAAAGGCTATGCCTTTTAAGTACAATCGCATCCAGTTTATTGGTGGTGTTTTTTAATGCCACTTTCATTTTTTTTGACACATAATGTTCTAAGGTAATTACTATAGTTACTTTTTCAAATTGAAGAGCCGATACAAATAAAGTATCACTTAAGGAAACGGCTAAAGTAAATTTTCCTTCCTTATTTGCAAGAGTTCCTTTGGAGGTGGAGAGGTTAAAAATTTGCACACTTTCAACATCTTCCCCTGAGTCAGCAAATACCTCACCTTCCACCATAAACTGCTGCGCTGAAGCAATGGCTGCCAGAAAAAAAAAGCAAAACGTTAAAAAATAATTATGTTGCAGAATACTAAGTTTGTATTAGACGATACCAAAATAACTTAATTATTCATTAGAAAAGTATTAATAAAATCACAAAGTACTTAGAATTAAACCTGTTAAGAGTACTATTTTAAAACCTCATTAAGTATCAAAAAAAAACTGAAAATGCAATATGAAAATAGGCAAAAAAATGTTGATAAAATATCTATAAAATAGGGCAAGGCGTTTTAAAAACGAAAGAAGAATTATTACCTTAGCTAGGTTCAGAAAGACCTGTATAATGGCAAAAAAAGAGACTCCATTAATGAAGCAATACAATACCATCAAGGCGAAATATCCCGATGCATTGTTGTTGTTTCGCGTAGGCGATTTTTATGAAACCTTTGGCGAAGATGCCATTCGGGCAGCGCGTATTTTAAACATTACGCTTACCTCAAGAAATAACGGTGGTGATCAAACCGAATTAGCCGGTTTTCCGCATCATTCAGTAAACACCTATTTACCAAAGTTAGTAAAAGCAGGTTGTCGTGTTGCCATTTGCGACCAATTAGAAGACCCTAAGTTGACTAAAACCATAGTTAAAAGAGGCGTTACAGAATTAATAACTCCAGGAGTTGCCTTCAGCGAAGACATTTTATCCTCTAAAAGCAATAATTTTTTAGCAGCCTTGCACTTTGGAACTCATGAAATAGGAATTTCCTTTTTAGATATTTCCACAGGGGAATATTTAACTTCTGAGGGAAATAAAGAGTACATCGATAAATTACTTCAAAATTTCAATCCGAGTGAAATTCTAATTCAAAAACAAAAAAAGAAATCGTTTTCAGCAGCTTTTGGTGATGATTTTCATTTGTTTTATCTCGAAGATTGGGTTTTTCAAGAAGACTATGCTCTGGAAACCTTGAACAACCATTTTAAAACCAAATCGCTGAAAGGCTTTGGTGTAGATCATTTGCACGAAGGCATCATTGCTTCTGGTGTGGTCTTACATTATTTAAGTGAAACCCAGCACCACAAGTTAGAACATATAAACAGCCTTACCCGAATTGCCGAAAATGCGTATGTATGGATGGATCGGTTTACCATTCGCAATCTAGAGCTATACCATTCACACGCTCAAAATGCAGTTACTCTTTTACAGATTATCGATAAAACCATCTCTCCTATGGGCGGAAGAATGCTAAAACGTTGGTTAGCACTTCCTCTAAAAAATAGCGAGAAAATTGTGGAGCGTCATGAAGTGGTAAGCCATTTATTAGACCACCCTGTATTTCTTCAAAAAATACAACAACAAATAAAACGGATAAGCGATTTAGAACGCTTGGTATCTAAAGTCGCTACTGGAAAAGTGAATCCCAGAGAAGTTATTCAGTTGAAAAATTCGTTAGAAGCTATAGTTCCTGTTAAAGCATTGGCGCTTGCTTCTGAAAATGACTCCTTGAAAACTATAGGCGAAAAGTTACACAACTGTGCGTTGCTTCGGAATAAAATAAAAGAAACGTTAAATGAAGAAGCCCCGGTAAATATCATAAAAGGAAAGGTCATTGCTGTTGGTTTTTCGGATACTTTAGATGAATTACGAGCCATTTCCAAAGGGGGAAAAACGTATCTTGATGAAATAGTAACTCGCGAAAGCAAACGTACAGGCATCACCTCCCTTAAAATAGATTCTAATAATGTTTTTGGGTATTATATAGAAGTTAGAAACACGCATAAAGACAAAGTGCCCGAGGAATGGATTAGAAAACAAACCCTTGTAAATGCAGAGCGTTACATTACTGAAGAACTAAAAGAATACGAAAATAAGATACTAGGTGCTGAGGAAAAAATCTCCGCCCTAGAACAAGAATATTTTGCAAAACTAGTTTTCTGGCTAACCGATTATATAGAAGAAGTACAACAAAATGGAGCACTCATCGCACAGTTAGATTGTTTGTGTTCCTTTGCACAACAGGCTAAAGAAAACAATTACACCAGACCGCTTCTTGATGATAGTTTAGAAATTGACATCCAAGAGGGTAGGCATCCTGTCATTGAAAAACAATTACCCCCGGGCGAGCCTTATATAGCAAATGATGTTTTTTTAGATAATGAAGAGCAGCAAATCATTATGATTACCGGTCCTAATATGAGTGGTAAATCTGCCATATTGCGACAAACAGCTTTGATTGTTCTTCTGGCACAAATAGGGAGTTTTGTGCCTGCAAAAGCAGTACGCATGGGTTGTGTGGATAAAATATTTACTAGAGTAGGAGCGAGCGATAATATTTCCATGGGCGAATCCACTTTTATGGTAGAGATGAATGAAACAGCTAGTATATTGAATAATATTTCAGAGCGCAGTTTGGTACTTCTTGACGAAATAGGAAGAGGGACAAGTACCTATGATGGTATTTCTATAGCTTGGGCAATTAGTGAATATTTACATGAACATCCTTCCAGACCTAAAACTTTATTTGCGACCCATTACCATGAGTTGAATGAAATGACAGAAACTTTTAAACGTATAAAAAACTACAATGTTTCAGTGAAAGAGTTGAAAGACAATGTTTTGTTCCTAAGAAAGCTTACACCCGGAGGATCTGCGCATAGTTTTGGTATTCATGTGGCAAAAATGGCAGGAATGCCGCCGCAAGTTTTACGTCGCGCGAATAAAATTTTAGAAAAATTAGAAAAATCCCATTCTTCTGAAGCATTAACGGATAAGATGAAAGCCCTTTCAAAAGAAGAAATGCAGCTTAGTTTTTTTAATCTGGACGACCCTTTGCTCGAAGAAATAAGAGAGGAAATACTTGATATGGATATAGATACGATTACTCCGGTAGAAGCATTGATGAAATTGAATGAAATAAAGCGCATGCTGGTTCGCAAGGATACTATGCGTTTAAAAAAATAACTTTATAAGAGAATCACTTTTTTACGAAAACCCTTTGGTATTGCTAAAAAAGTTTTAAATTTGCAACCGCTATAAAGGAGAAAAAATAGTTACAAAGTTCTTAAAAATTTTATAATGCGAAAATAGCTCAGTTGGTAGAGCGCCATCCGCTAGAGGCGGATGAAGATCGCGGATTAGTTTTGATAAAACATAAAAAAGTTCTGAAAACATGTTGATGAGATACCCGCATACGCGAGTATTAAAATTGCGAAAATAGCTCAGTTGGTAGAGCGCCACCTTGCCAAGGTGGAGGTCGCGGGTTCGAATCCCGTTTTTCGCTCTATTTTAAATCCGCTTACTTTGCGGATTTAATTTTTTTTAAATTCCATGCTCGGATGGTGGAATTGGTAGACACGCTGGACTTAAAATCCAGTGGGCAGAAATGCCCGTGCGGGTTCAAGTCCCGCTCCGAGTACTTTAAACCCTTGTTAATCGTTTGATTTTCAAGGGTTTTTTGTTAAATATCCCTAAGTTTATCATGCACTATCAAAACTAGATTTATTTTATAAAAAAAATGTTTATCAATTTGTAGTACATTTATTCATAAAACTTTTTTAAAGGGATTAATTCAAAGTAGGATAGTAATCCAAAAAGGCAACGACAAAAGCTCCAATGTTTTTAACTCTAAAAATATAACGTTTATTTTCTCAAAAATAATAATGTTTAAGCAGATATAATGAATGTAAAAAATAGTTTAGAGGATGTATTATTTAATGGTTTATATTTCCATTTTACATGCAGGTACTTGTATTTTAAAAAATGGAATAAAAACTTACTTTAACACAATGAATACAACGTTTAATACTATTTTTTTTATACTATGTTTTTTGTTTTATAGTAGTATAAGTAATGCACAAAACACTAAAACTAATGTGGGCGTTAGTGTAAAAGCTGAATATACTTTCGGAAATCAAAATCACCAATTTAAAGTGGGTACATTTGTTTTTGGAGCTGTAAATATTGGGAATTACGGGATAGAGAGTGGGGCAGCTTTTAGTACCTATTTATTTTTAAAAAGACATGGCGTTAAACTTCCTGGAATTGCTTATTCATATGAGCTTTTTGGTATGACAGGTTGGGGTAAGAATACTAATTTATTAGGTTCTACAATAGCACTTTTACCAACAGAATCTATCTTTAATCCTAAAGGAAATGGGGGGTTTGGAGGGATTGGTTTTGGAATAAATAAAGATATTCTTCCCGATACCTTTAAAAAATTTAATTCTCGAAGAGGTAATTTCCTTTTGCGATATAGTACTAGCGATTATTCGGTAAATATAAATTTTTCAAACGACATGAATTTTTCATTATTTAAAGGTCAAGGCACTGATCTTGGGGCAACAGGAAGTTTAAATATAACATTTGCTCAAATCAATAGATATGAATTGCGAAGGCTTGGTGTAGGTCTTGATGTATTTACCCCTGAGCCAAACTATTTGCTAGCTCCTAGAAACTTAAAAAATTCAGATGATGATTGGCGAAATGTTTGGTTTAACACTAATCCTTTTGAAGACCTATTTCATGCTAATTTGTATGTAGATGTTCGTTTTCAAGAAAATGCGTATGCTTGGGCAGCTAAAATTGGAATGGACAGCCCAAAAATTGGTGCTTATGTGCAAAATGTGATTCATGATAGTTTTGGTTTATTTCCCAGATTTTCTTGGCCGGTAGAACAAAAGGCAACATTTTTTTATGAATTTACAGCAAATTTAAATGCTACGATTACAAATGAGTTTAATCACTTGCAGAAATGAAAAAAAGGCAAAGTTGTTTTTATGTATTTATATTTTTTATAAGTGTATTTTTCATTTCATGCAATACATTTAAAACCTATTACGGCACTACTTTCCAACACATAGATTCAAAAAATATATTAAACACGTATCGGTTAAATTTAAGCAATCAAAAATTAACAGAAATGCCTAAAATGGTTTCTAATCTTAAAGAATTAAGAATGATAAACCTTTCAGGAAATGTGGATTTGAATTTAGAAAAATCCTTTAAAATACTGGCCACTTTGCCAAAGTTAGAAGTAGTTTTATTAGACAGTATGGCACTTACTACCCTTCCTGATAATTTTAAATTGCTTTATAAAATAAAGCAACTTTCATTAGTTCATAACACAGAATTGGACCTAGAGAAAACAATGGAGTTGCTGCAAGATTTTGATTTAGAATTTTTAAATTTAAGTAATAATAATTTAAATATTTTACCGGCCGGAATGGAAAAATTAATAGCATTGAAAGACCTAAAGTTATCCAATAATAGCATGCACTTATCTGAACTGTTTTTCACCATTTCTAGTTTGCCAAAATTACGCTCTCTGTGGTTGGATAATAATCAAATTCAAACCCTACCTTTCGAAATTTCACTTTTAGATAAACTTGTATATCTTTATTTGGATGACAATATGCTAACGGAATTTCCTAAAGAAATAAATCGATTAGAAAAATTAGTTGTACTTCATGCTTCAGGAAATAATTTTAAGAAACTTCCAGTAGAATTGACAGAAATGTCTAGGATTAAATTTGCAATAATGTCCAACAATCCCATAGAAAGTATTCCGAAGGAATTTGATAAAAGAAACTATTCTTTGTTGGCTTTAGTTATGGATGGAAACCATTTAAATATCGATGAAAAAAAAGAAGCCAAAAAGATGTTTAGGCGATTCTTTATTTTTTCAGCGCGCTAATATCTTAATTTATTTAAAGGGGTGTTTATAATAAAGATGATTTTACTTTTCAATTTATTGAAAAAGTTTAAACGCCTTGAGTGTAAAAGATATTTATAGCTCATCACTAAACATATTTCTAACTTCCTCTTTAGCTTCTTCATCTAAAGTACTTTTTGGTTTTCTGACACTTAACCTATAAGAAATATAAACTACCAGAAAAACAATAGGTAATATAAAAGGAAGGGAATCCCAAAAATCATATTCGTCCATGTATTTTACTTTATAACTAATCACCCCGGAGAGCTGAAATAAAAACATGGTAAAAGGTACTAAAATAGCAAATCGCCACCAGTTTTTTGATGTTAAAAACCAAATTCCGGTTATAAGCACAAAAGTAATCTTAGTAAATAAGGCATGCAACAAGGATTGCACATTGCTAAAGGATCCCGATTCAATCGTGCCAAAAAAGGTGTCCCAATGCGTTTGATCGGCAGGGGCGAATTTATACACATAAAATAAAAAGGGCGATGTTATCAGTATTAATGATAAAACGCCCCCTTTAATTAAATTTTTCCGTCTATCCTGTTGGGGGATATTCATATTTTGCTTTGTCTATGTTTTGTTCATCAGAATTGTACGATTCTGGCGTACAACTCACCCCAAGGGCGAGTAAAGCTAAAATAAAAATTAATTTTTTCATAATAATAGGGATTAAATTATTTTACGATGTAAATAAACGTATAAATCTGTATTTAATCGTCTAAAATAAAAAATAAATATTAAAAGTTATTAACAATGTTAAATATATAAACAAAAAAAAACCCCACAAAGTGGAGTTTTCTAATTTTTTGAGGGGACTTTTCTTATTCAGTACCTCCTTCAACTTCTTCTGCAGCTTCTTCAACAGCTTCAACAGCTTCAACTTTAGCTTCTTCCACTTCTTGAACAGCATCTTGAGTTGCTTCTTCAACAGTTTGTGCAGCATCTTCTGCTTTTTTCTCAGTATCTCTACAAGCAGTTATTGAAACTGCAAATAAAAGAGCGAAAACTCCTAAAAGTATTTTTTTCATTTTTAAAGTTTATATGGTTATTACACCACAAATGTATTACTATTTTTTTAACGTTTTCAATTTTTATTGTATTTTTTTAACAAATATTAACGAATATTTACTATGGATAAATTCCAAATAAAATGAATAATTATTACATAAATTTGGAATATGTCCAAAAAAAACCGTTATATTTATCCTTATTATTGAAGAAAAGAAGAAAACTATTGGTTTTTAAATAGATCAAGAAAGTTTTTAAAATAGTTTGTTATATAAATAAAAGATGAATAAAAATATCTCCATAGAATGTTTGCGATTGAAAGAAATTAGGAAAGAAAATAACTATTCACAAAAATCTTTTGCTGATTTATTAGATGTTCCATCCACTACAGCAGATATAGAAAGAGGTAAATCAAAAGTTTCAGGCAGTGTTGTGGTAAAATTGATACAAAACTTTAATATTAATCCTCTATGGCTTTATGGAAAGAGTAAACAAAAATTTCTGGAGAAAATAGACAAAGATATTTCGCCAAAAGTGATTACCATAAATTCGCAACAAAATGAAAATATTCTGCTTGTAAGTCAAAAAGCTGCCGCCGGGTATCCTCAAAACATACAGGATTCTCAATGGTTTGAACAATTGCCTGCTTTTGATTTGCCTTTACCTCAATATCGAAATGCCACATATCGTGGTTTTCAGGTGGAAGGAGATAGTATGATGCCAAATATACGTCCGATGGATTGGGTAATAGGAAGAGCGGTTACTGATTTACGTGATATTTCTGATAACAGAGTGTATGTGATTGTTTTAAAAGATTCTCTCTTAGTGAAGAAAATTCAAAAATTGCAAGACATGTCTAAAGTGAGACTTATATCTATAAATACCGAATATATTCCTTTTGATGTGCAAGTAAATGACATTCAGGAAATGTGGCAAGTAAACAGTAAATTGACCTTTGGTGTTACTGAGCCCGAGGATAATCATTTGCTTCATCAACTTCAGGAGTCCATGCGCGATTTAAAAACACAAATACGTAATTTCCAAAAATAAAAAAAGAGCTGCAAAAAAAGCAGCTCATTTTATGTAGAACAACTAAAGAAATTAGTTATCGTCTCCTATTTTGTCAATTTGTTTGTCAATTTCTTTGTTTACTTCGCTGTCTGCTCTCTCTGCAGCTCTTTCCAATGCACCTTTACTGTCTTCTGTTTTTACTTCCACTTCTCTGATTATTTCCGTAGTTTCGGTTTTAGTTTCTGTCTCTCTACAAGACACAAATGCTAAAGAAGCTGTAAAAATAAGTGCAATAGCTAAAATTACTTTTTTCATGATGTTAGGTTTAATTTATAAATAACGGAACAAAACTACTCTAAATTAAACGGTTAGTACAAAAATTGGGAAACTATTAATGATATTTTTTCAAATATTTAAGAATAATTTGGGTTGCCCCTGTATTATTTGAAACATATTCACTGCTAATTTTTCCTGTTTTTTCTCTAAAAGTTGTATCAAAAATGAGTGTATTTAAAATTTCTTCCAAATCTTTGTAATTTGAAATAGAAAATAATCCTGCTCGATTTTTTAAAGCGTCAGCTTCCGGAAATTTATTGATTTTTTTTCCAATTACAATCGGTAATCCAAAAGTTGCAGGTTCAAGAATATTGTGCAATCCGGTGGTTCCCATCGCACCTCCCACATAAGCTATGTCAGCATAACTATATATTTTTGTCAATAATCCAATGGTATCGATTATAAAAACCGAATAGTCACCAAGATTTTTTCTTTCTTTCTCGGAAAATAAAACACACTTCTTTGTGATGCTCTCTTTTAGTTTTTGAATAAGATGAGGCTTTATGTTATGTGGTGCAATAATGTATTTTATTTCTTCTGAAGTTTGGTTTATAAATTCCACTAACAAATCTTCATCTTCCGGCCAGGTGCTTCCTGCTACTATACAAATATTATTTTGTTTAAAATCCTGAATAAATTCTAGAGTATTATCTTGTTCTATTTGTTGATAAACTCTGTCAAATCTGGTATCGCCACTTATGGTTACTTTTTTAATACTAATGCTTTTCAATAATTCTTTAGACCGTTTATCTTGCACAAAAAAATGATCAAAAACCGCAAGTGATTTTCGCATCCAACTTCCGTAAGGTTGAAAAAACAGTTGATTTTTTCGGAACAATCCGGAGATTAAAAGCACAGGAATATCTTGTTTTTTTAGGGCAAAAAGAAAATTTGGCCAAAATTCATATTTCACAAACAAAGCCATTTTTGGATGCGTCAATGCTACAAATTTTCTTGCATTTTTAGTGGTATCCAGTGGCAAATAACAAATTACATCGGCTTCAGCAGTATTTTTTTTTACTTCATATCCGGAAGGCGAAAAAAAACTCAAAACAATTTTGTGATCTGAAAATTCTTTTCGGATTTCTTTTAAAACCGGTAGTCCTTGTTCATATTCGCCTAAGGAGGCGCAGTGCATCCAAATGGTTTTATCTTTAGGGAGTATTTCTTTTTTAAGTGAACCAAAAACGTCTTTTCTTCCACGAACAAAAACCTTCATTTTTGGCGAAAAAAATTGTAAAACCCATACAGCAAAAGCCCCAATATGTACTAAAAAATTATATACGATATGCATAGCAGAGTTATGTGGTGCTAAAATACAGTTCTTTCGCAAATTACATTGTTTCTCGTTGGCATTTTTAGTATTTTTGTGGTCTTACCTTATTAAAATCCTATGAAGAAAATACAAATGGTTGACCTGAAAGGGCAATATGAAAAAATTAAAGAAAGTGTAAATTCCTCTATTTTAAAAGTGCTAGATTCAACAGCATTTGTCAATGGGCCTGAGGTACATCAATTTCAAAAAGAATTAGAAGCATATTTAGGAGTGAAACATGTAATACCCTGTGCAAATGGCACCGATGCTTTGCAAATTGCAATGATGGGTCTTGGATTGAAACCCGGCGATGAAGTAATCACAGCCGATTTTACATTTGCTGCCACTGTAGAGGTTATTGCGCTTTTGCAACTTACCCCGGTTTTAGTAGATGTGTATCCCGATACTTTTAATATCAATACCGATGCTATCCGAAAAGCAATCACTCCAAAAACCAAAGCAATTATTCCGGTACACCTTTTTGGTCAATGTGCCAATATGGAAGAAATACTTGCCATAGCTAATGAGCATAATCTTTTTATAATTGAAGATAATGCACAAGCCATTGGCGCAAACTATACATTTAAGAATGGAACAACCAAAAAAGCCGGAACGATGGGTCACGTAGGAGCAACTTCCTTTTTTCCTTCAAAAAACCTTGGATGTTATGGTGATGGGGGTGCTATTTTTACAAATGACGATGAAGTAGCGCACCTTATTAGAGGAATCGTAAACCATGGGATGTATGAACGCTATTACCACGATGTAGTTGGGGTAAATTCCAGATTAGATGCTATACAAGCAGCAGTACTTCGAGCAAAATTGCCTAATTTGAATGCCTATAACAAAGCACGTCAAGAAGCCTCACAAAAATATACCACAGCATTTCAGAATTGTAAGCATATTGAAACACCTAAGGTAGTAACCAATAAGCGTTGTCATCAAGAAGCTGGAATATGCAGTACTTGCGATTGCCACGTTTTTCATCAGTACACGCTAAAGATAATCAATGGCAAGCGAGATGCTTTGGCAAAACATTTGGCCGAACTTCAAATTCCTCATGGCGTATATTATCCAATTCCGTTACACAGTCAAAAAGCTTACAAGGACAGTCGCTATAACGAAGCCGATTTTCCGGTGACCAATCAGTTAGTAAAGGAAGTAATATCCTTACCGATGCATACAGAACTGGATGAGGAACAGATTAGGTTTATTGCAAATACCATAATAGAATTTTTAAAATAATTAAATTCCTTCTCTTTTGGAGGGGGTTAGGAGGAGGAATATGAAAATACTAGTTACAGGAGGTTTAGGATATATTGGATCTCATACCGTAGTTGCTTTGCAACAGGCAGGTTTTGAGGTTTCTATAGTAGATAATTTATCTAATTCATCTATTGATGTTTTAGAAGGAATTGCAAAAATAACGGGCATAACCCCACATTTTAAATTTTTAGACTTGCGCGATAAATGCGAAGTCCATCACTATTTTAAAATACATAAGGAAATAGAAGGTATTATTCACTTTGCAGCCTCCAAAGCAGTGGGCGAAAGTGTTGAAAATCCGCTGCTTTATTATGAAAATAATGTGAGTAGTTTGGTGAATTTGTTGCAAGAATGTGAAAAACAAGGCATATTTAATTTTATTTTCAGTTCTTCATGCACGGTATATGGCGAGCCGGATGGTTTGCCTATTACGGAAGATGCTCCCATAAAAAAAGCTACATCACCTTATGGTAATACCAAACAGATAAGTGAAGAAATACTTTTTGACACTTCTAAAGTATCTGCTTTAAAGGCTATTGCACTACGTTATTTTAATCCCATTGGTGCCCATGACTCTGTTGAAATTGGCGAATTACCCTTGGGAGTTCCACAAAATTTAGTGCCATTTATTACGCAAACCGCTTATGGAATTCGTGAGGAGCTTTCGGTATATGGCGATGATTATCCAACACAAGACGGCAGCTGTATTCGTGATTATATTCACGTAGTAGATTTAGCTGATGCTCATGTCGTGGCATTAAACAGATTACTGCAAAAGAAAAACACATCCGCTTTTGAAGTTTTTAATATAGGAACAGGTACCGGAAGTTCTGTTTTTGAAGTGATTACTACTTTTGATCAAGTAACCGGCAAAAAATTAAAATACAAAGTGGTTGATAGAAGGCCTGGCGATGTGATTGCAGTGTATGCAGATACCTCAAAAGCTGATAAAGTGTTAGGATGGAAATCCAAGCATACTTTGGCAGATGCGTTATCTTCAGCTTGGAAATGGGAGATGAAAATAAGAAAAGAATAATTTTTTATATGTATATCCTTATTTTTTAATTAAGAAAATTATTTTTTTAAGAAATAAAACTATCTTTAACTTCTAATTTATTTCTTATGAAAAAACTTATTCTCTTCAGCATTTTCTTTATTTCCTTAGGAATTTCTGCCCAAAACACTTACATCCACTGTGGCAAACTAATTGACACTAAAAATGGAAAAGTACTTACCAATAAAACGATTATCGTTTCCGGTAATACCATTAAAAGTATAGAAAATAACTTTGTAAACCCTACCAATTTAAGCGATGTGGTTATCGATTTAAAAACCAAAACTGTGATGCCCGGCTGGATTGATATGCATGTGCATATTGAAGCAGAAACCAGTCCAACAGCTTATCTAGATGAATTTACTAAGAACGAAGCCGATGTTGCTTATGATGCGCAAGAAATTGCAGGACGTACATTAATGGCAGGTTTTACTACCGTTAGAGACTTAGGAGGCAGTGGGGTAAATGTTTCCTTAAGAAATGCAATAAATAAGAAAAAAGTAAAAGGGCCTCGTATTTTTACCGCAGAAAAATCATTAGCCACAACCGGCGGACACGCTGACCCCACCAATGGTGTTAAAAGTGAATTGATGGGTGACCCAGGACCCAAAGAAGGAGTTGTAAACAGTGTTGAAGATGCAAAAAAAGCAGTCCGTCAACGCTACAAAAACGGAGCCGATTGGATAAAAATTACTGCAACAGGGGGTGTTTTAAGTGTTGCAAAAAGCGGTTCAAACCCACAATTTTTTGTAGATGAAATTGAAGCCATTGTAAAAACCGCAAAAGATTACGGCATGAAAGTTGCTGCCCACGCACATGGCGATGAAGGCATGGTACGCGCCATAAAAGGGGGTGTAAAAACCATCGAACACGGCACACAAATGAGCGAATCTACTATGGATTTAATGAAACAGTATAATGCCTATTTGGTTCCTACAATTTCAGCAGGAAAGTATGTAGCAGAGAAGGCTAAAATAGAAAATTACTATCCGGCTATCATAGTACCCAAAGCATTGGCCATTGGTGCACAAATTCAAGAAACTTTCAGAAAAGCTTATAAAAGAGGAGTTCCAATTGCCTTTGGTACAGATGCCGGTGTATATCCTCACGGCGAAAACGCAAAAGAATTTATTTATATGACCGAAGTAGGAATGCCTGTAATGGCGGCTTTGCAATCAGCTACCACTACAAACGCCATGTTATTGGATATGGAAAAACAATTAGGTGCCATCGAACCCGGATTTCTAGCTGATATTATTGCTACAAACGAAGATCCTACAGAAAACATAAACACCGTTGAAAATGTGGTTTTTGTGATGAAAGATGGGGTGGTTTATAAGAACTGAGATTTGAGATGTGAGATTTGAGAGGAGTTTTTTCTATTCAAATTTAGCGGCTTCAGTTACGGCATCTTTATGAATTTTTTTCACTAACCCCTGCAATACATTTCCGGGACCAACTTCTATAAATTTTGTAGCACCATCTGCAACCATATTTTGCACACTTTGTGTCCATTTAACCGGTGAGGTCAATTGGAAGATGAGATTTTCTTTTATTTTTTCAGGATCGGTAACGGCAAAAGTAGTCACGTTTTGATATACCGGGCAAATGGGTGGAGCAAAGCGCGTATTTTTTATGGCTTTTGCAAGCTCTTCACGAGCAGGTTCCATTAAAGGAGAGTGGAATGCCCCACCGACAGGAAGCAGTATAGCGCGCCTAGCTCCTTGTTCTTTCAGCCGTTCGCAGGCTTCTTCTACTGCTTTTATTTCACCGGAAATCACTAATTGTCCAGGACAATTATAGTTTGCAGCCACAACAATACCATCAACATCGGCACAAATAGCTTCTACGATATGGTCTTCTAAACCTAAAACAGCAGCCATGGTGGAAGGAACTGATTCGCAAGCTTTTTGCATGGCTTGTGCTCTTTTTGAAACTAATACTAAAGCATCTTCAAAAGCCAAAGTTTTATTCGCCACTAAAGCAGAAAATTCGCCTAAGGAATGACCAGCAACCATATCCGGTTTAAAACGATTGCCAAGAATTTCCGCCAAAATAACCGAGTGTAAAAAAATGGCAGGTTGGGTTACCTTGGTTTCTTTTAATTCTTCGGCGGTGCCTTCAAACATAATTTTAGTGATGTTAAATCCCAGTATGTCATTTGCTTGTAAAAATCGTTTTTTCGCTTGCTCTGAAGCGTCAAATAGGTCTTTACCCATTCCTGTATACTGTGCGCCTTGGCCAGGGAAGATATATGCTGTCATAGTTTGGTTTAAAGTTTAAAATTTAAGGTTCAAAATTTAAGGTTTTGGTTTTTTGTAGATATATTTTTTAGGTTTCTGATTAACCCTTGAAGGGTTTAAAACCCTTCAAGGGTTGTTTTATTTTTTTCGCAAATAGGTTAAATAAGTAAATGCAAATTCATGTTTTTCATCTTTTGGATGGTATTCTTTTTTTACTAATTGCCATTCTTTTTCGTCTATTTCCGGAAAAAAAGTATCTGCTTCGACGGTAGTGTGTATTCGTGTGAGTTCTATTTTTTCAGTATAAGCTAAGCTTTGTTTGTAAATTTCACCGCCACCAATAATACACGGTTGGTCATCTTTTTTTGCAATTTCTAATGCCTCTTTTATGGAATGTACTACCACAATTCCCGCTTTTTTGTAGTTTTTATTTCGGGTAACAACAACATGTATTCTGTTAGGAAGTGGTTTTGGAAACGTTTCAAATGTTTTTCTTCCCATTATTATATGATGACCAGTGGTGAGTTGCTTAAACCTTTTAAAGTCGTCAGGCAGATGCCAAACCAAATCGTTGTCTTTTCCTAATGCATTATTTTCTGCGGCTGCGGCAATAATTGTAATCATTCTAATTCAGGGGGTAGGGTGTTGTTAATATCCTCTTGTGCAAGCGGTTTTTTAGTTATTTTTCTTTCGTGTTCTACTTTATTTTCCAGCTCAATCATCCTTTTGCGCTGTTTTTCTCTAAGTTTGGTTAACTGATTGTTTTCCCATTCTTTTCCCATAAAACTATTGGTAACATACACATTAAAAGCGTGAACTATAAAAAGGAATGCCCATATAAGAATTGCCCAAACAAACCAATTTTTAATAAAAAATTCAGAGCCAACTCCCATGAATTGATTTAGGACAATAATAAAAACCGAACCCACTAAAAAGATGACAAAATGTTGGTTCAGTCTTTTTTTCTGACGAATTCTGTCTTGCGCATACAAAAACTGTTCGCGGTCTTCATTTGTTGTAGTATCTTTGCTTTTTGAAAACATCTTTACTTCGATTTACTGTTTTATCAAAGTTACTATTTTTAATGCTATTTGTGAAATACTTATGAGAGATTTACGAAAAGAATTTCCTGTTGCCAAACATCATCTCTATTTTGATACCGCTTCTACTGGGTTGCTTTATGAATCTTTAATGGATTGGCGTAATGAACATGATTTAGATTTTCTTCTTGGCGGAAGCACTTTTAGAAACGGCCATAAAAAGCTTTTAGATACTGTTAGAAAGCAAGTGGCTACGTTTTTTGGTAGCAAAAAAGAGAACATTGCTTTGATTCCTAACTTTTCTTTTGGGTTTAATGCGCTTTTAGAAGGTGTAGAAAAGCCAAAAAGGGTGCTTTTGCTGGAAAATGAATATCCTTCTATTTCATGGGCGGTGCAATCCAGAGATTTTGAGATTGCCTATGCAAAATTAGATGAAAATTTAGAACAAAACATTTCAGCTGCTTTTGAAAAAAAGACTCCTGATATTTTTGCATGTAGCCTTGTACAATATATCAACGGAATTAAAATAGATTTTGAATTTCTGAAACAATTAAAACAAAAATACCCCAGTACGTTATTAATAGCAGATGGCACACAATATTTGGGCACTGAGGTTTTTAATTTTGAAGAGAGTGCTCTGGACGTCCTAGGGGCGAGTGGATATAAATGGATGTTGGCAGGCTTTGGCAACGGATTTTTAATGGTAAAAGAAGAGGTGAAAAACAAAATTTTTCCAAAAACTATTGGATATAATTCCGCCGAAACTATGGAGTCTTCTCTGGAAGAAACCATCTTTATAAAGCATTTTGAGCCCGGACATCAGGATACGTTTAATTATGGAAGTTTAGGATTTTCCTTACGGTTTTTAACTCAAATAGGAAAGGAAACCATAGCCACTCACTTAGAGATATTATGCGAAAAAGCAAGACAGGGTTTTACAAAGCTTAATTTATTGGAGGATTCTGTTGTGCTTCGAAAAAAGCATTCTACTATTTTTAATATTAAAGGCGATGAAAAGCTCTTTCAATATTTAAAAGCGAACAATATAATTTGTTCGCAAAGAGGTAATGGCATTCGGTTAAGTTTTCATTTTTACAACACCGAAAAAGAGGTTGGCAGTTTGGTGGCTTTATTACAAAACTACTTTAGTCGATAATTTTTACGCCTTTCCAAAAAGCAACATATCCTTTTATTTGTTTTGCTAATTCTTTTGTTTCAGGGTAATACCAAGCGGCATCCGGATTTGTTTTGCCGTTTACTTCTATGGTATAATAGGATGCTTCGCCTTTCCAAGGACATTGTGTATGGGTTTTACTAGATTTGAAATATTCTTGTTTAAGAGAACTTGGCGGAAAGTAATGGTTGTTTTCAATGACTTTGGTTTCTTTGCTTTCTGCGATAATGGTATCGTTCCAAATGGCTTTCATTAGTTTTAATTTTTTTTGAAAATATAATTTTTATAATAATTTTTTTCGTCTGCAAAGGAGGTTTCGATGGTTAAACCTGCTTCGTTAGCCAACCATGTAATAATAGTATCGTCATATTTTTGTGAAATTTCCGTATGAATGGTTTCCCATTGGGAAAATTTAATTTGCAAGTTTAATTTTTTTATGTGTACCTCAAGTGTTTCTTTGGCAACTAAATAACTCTTAGCGGTGCCACTTTCCGGGTCATACACTTCCCAATGTAAAAATTTATGTAAGTCAAAATCGCCATCTAATTCTTTATTGATTCGTAATAAATGATTTTTATTGAATGCTTCAGTTATTCCAGTGGCATCATTATATGCGTCTAAAATGGTTTGGGGATGTTTCTTTTGATCAAACCCGATAAACAATAAGTCTTGTTTGTTCAGACTTTGATTTAGCTTTTTTAAAAAATCGATAGCTTTTGGATGTAATAAATTTCCAATATTGGAACCAAGGATTAAAATCACTTTTTTTCGAGATTTGTAGGTTTTTAATTGTTCTAGAACCTCAAAATATTCTCCTTTTTCTCCTTCCACTTTTAGTTCAGGAAATTCTTTAGAAAGGGTATTTACTAATCCATTTATGGCATTTTCACTTATATCTATAGGAATATACGTAAAGTTTTGTTTTTGTTCTACCAAATGCTGTAATAGGATTTTCGTTTTTTTGCCATCGCCGGCGCCTAATTCTATTAAGTCAAAACCTTGTTCTTCCTCGCTAAATATGGTTACTATTTCGTCTGTATGTTTTTTAATTATGTTAAATTCACAATTGGTAAGATAATATTCCGGCATCTGCATAATATCTTGAAAAAGTTTGTCGCCTTTTTTATCGTAAATATATTTAGAAAGCAAGTATTTGGGATGGGCAGTTAGCCCCTTATAGGTATCTTCTTCAAAAGATGTGGTTAATGTATTTGGTTTTTGTATCATTTGTTTTATGTCGAAATTATTTGGCTAACCTTAATCCTGTAAACTGCCAGCGTAGGTTAGGCTGAAAAAAGTTACGGTATGTCGGTCGTGTATGGTTTTTTGGTGTGGCAACAGAGCCGCCACGCAATACTTTTTGGTTTACCATAAATTTTCCATTGTATTCGCCAATGGCTCCCGGAGGTTTTGTGTAACCGGGGTAGGGTAGGTAGGCACTTTCTGTCCACTCCCATCGCGTTCCCCAATGAAATTGCTTTTGTGCTATTTCCCATTCAAATTCTGTGGGTAATCGGCAGGATTTCCACTGTGCGTAAGCAAAAGCTTCATAATAGGATATATGAGTAAGCGGTGCTTTTGTATTTAGTTTTTTTAATCCTTCTAGGGTATATTGTTGCCAATCTTTATTAATGAGGTGCCAGTACAATGGATTTTCTATCTTGTTTTGTTGCAACCACTCCCATCCATCGGCATGCCAAAGCATAGCATCTTTATACCCTCCGGCATTTATAAATTGAAGATATTCGCCGTTTGTAACCAATCGATTTGATATTTGATACTCTTGAAGATATACGTTGTGTTTGCCTAATTCATTGTCATAACAAAAGGTGTTTGTGTTAGCATGCCCAATGTTATAAACACCTTCGGGAGTAGTAATCCATTCTTGCGGAAATTCTTGTATGGGGTTTTCGTTGTACCAATCAGAATATTTTGGTAGTAATGGGTTGTTTCCTAAAATGTATTTGATATCGGTAAGTAGTAATTCCTGATGTTGTTTTTCATGATGAATACCAATGTATAAAATGTCTTCCATCTCTTTTGAAAAAGAACTAGAAAATAGGTCTTTCATTTGGTTTGTAACATAATGGCGATAGTCATAAATTTTTGAAACGCCGGGTCTTGAAAGATTACCTCGATTGCTTCTTATAACACGTTTACCTAAACTTTCGTAATAGCTATTAAAAACAAAAGCAAAATCGGGGTCGAAAACGGTATAATTTGGTTTGCATTTTTTTAAAAGCAGTTCTTCAAAAAACCAAGTGGTATGTCCTAAGTGCCATTTTGGTGGTGAAACATCTACAATAGGCTGCACCACATAGTCTTCAATTTCTAAAGGTAAACAGATGTTTTCTGTTTCTTTTCTGGTTTCTAAAAAAAAGGCAAGCAAGGTTTCTGAAGGTATCATTACATATTATGAAAAGTGATTGCTTCAAAAATAAGGATAAATCTTTTTATTTAGGCAGATAATAGCGTTAAATGGGTGTTAATAGGAAGTTTAAGATTTTTTATTTTAACAACTTTTTTTCTTGGTATTGAGAAAATGATAGCACTCACATTAATAGTTTAAAGGCTACATTATGATTTCAATACATAATTGATTGCATTCAAAAAATGAATGCTAATATTTAAAAGATGGTCTAAATTTCTACTTTCCTGTCTTAAAATTAAAAGGCACGGTATATTCAATAGCTTTTGGTTTTCCTGCAAACATACCGGGTTTCATTTTTGGAATGGCGAGGATATTTCTTTTGGCTTCGTCTTTTAATTCTTGGTTGTTTCCTTCAACCCCAAGGATTTCTATTTCTCCTTTTGTATTGACTAAAAATTTTACCACGACGCGTTCTTGCACATTTTCTTTCCAAGCATTTGGAGGATAGCGAAAGTTTTTTCTAACGTGTTCATTCAGTTTTTGGTCAAAACAAGCATCTCTTTTCGCCACATCATTGCCTTCACAGCCTGGCCAAATTGGTGCAATTTCTTTAAAGGTTACTTTGTTTTTTTGAACATCACCCCATTCTTGGGTAAAGCCGGTAAAAGATGCAAGTAGGACAAGTAATACAATTAATTTTTTCATCATTTCAATTTGGGTTATATCGCAATAGCTCCTTTAATATGGGGATATGGGTCGTAATTTTCTAATGTAAAATCTTCAAAGGTAAAATCAAAAATATTTTTCACCTCTGGATTGATTTTTATGGTTGGCAAGTTACGTGGTTCTCTGGACAACTGCAAGGTAACTTGTTCTAAATGATTTAAATAAATATGGGCATCGCCAAAAGTGTGTATAAAATCGCCCGGTTCTAAATCACACACCTGTGCAATCATTAAAGTTAATAAAGCATAGGAAGCGATGTTAAAAGGCACGCCCAGAAAAATATCGGCACTTCGTTGGTATAACTGGCATGATAAGCGACTTTTTTTCTCTCCTGAGGGGTCAGGGGAGGACACATAAAACTGAAAAAAAGCGTGACATGGTGGAAGTGCTACTTTGCCCTTTGCTACATTTTCACTAAAGGAAACAGAGGTATTGGGTAATACACTAGGATTCCATGCAGAAACTAACATCCTTCTGCTATCCGGATTTTTCTTTAGGGTTTCAATTATTTCTTTTATTTGATCAATATCTTCACTATTCCAATTGCGCCATTGGTGGCCATAAACAGGGCCTAAATTGCCATTTGCATCGGCCCATTCGTTCCAGATGTTTACGCCATTTTCTTTTAAATAAGCAATATTTGTGTCGCCTTTTAAAAACCAGAGTAGCTCGTGAATTATCGATTTTAAATGTAGCTTTTTGGTCGTTACCATAGGGAAACCTTCGGATAAATCAAATCGCATTTGGTAGCCAAAAATGCTTTTGGTGCCAGTGCCTGTGCGGTCTTCTTTTTGATTTCCGTTTTTTAAAACGTGTTTAATGAGGTCGTGGTATTGTTTCATAGGAAACTAATTTTTTCTGCAAAATTCTAGGTTTCTAAAATAAAAAAAGGAAATGTAAAATATAGGTTTCTCCAATTATTTTAATTAAAAACTTATTAACGAAAAATAATAGCTATTACCCAATAATCATACCAGCAATAGTGGCTGATAATAAAGAGGCAATAGTGCCGCCGATAAGTGCTTTCATTCCAAATTCGGAAAGTGTTTTGCGTTGGGAAGGAGCAATGGATCCGATGCCACCAATTTGAATGCCTATGGAGGCAAAGTTAGCAAAACCACATAGCATGTAGGTCGCCATAATTACTGACTTTTCGTAGTTAAGGCTAATTAAATTTGCTGTATTTTTTAAATCTGCCAGTTGAATGTATCCTACAAACTCACTTGCCACAAGTTTAATACCTAATAGTTGTCCCATGAGTGCCATATCCTCTTTGGCAACGCCTATAAGCCACATTAGCGGAGCAAAAATATAGCCTAAAATAAATTCCAAGGAAAGTTTATTATACGGTGTACTATCGGCAATCCAATTATTTATGGTGGTTACATCCCCTAGTTTTTCAAAGCCGTAGTTAATCATGGCGATAAAGGCAATAAAAACGAGAAGCATAGCGCCTACATTAGCGGCAAGTTTTAAGCCTTCGGTAGTCCCGTTTGCAATTGCGTCTAAAATATTAGAACCAATTTTATCTTGAGAAACCTCTACTTTATTGGTTATTTTTTCAGTTTCTGGATATAGCATTTTTGCAATAACGATGGCTCCCGGAGCTGCCATTACCGATGCGGTTAGTAAATGTTTGGCATATAGTATTTTTAATGCTTCATCTTCGCCACCCAGAAAACCTATGTAAGCAGCTAAAACGCCTCCGGCCACTGTGGCCATACCACCTACCATTACTAAGAGCATTTCTGACTTACTCATTTTTTCTAAATACGCTTTAATCATTAATGGCGCTTCTGTTTGACCAAGAAAAATATTTCCGGCTACCGAAAGACTTTCAGCGCCTGATATACCCATTAATCTGGTTAATACCCATGCCATACCTTTAACTACTACCTGTATGAAACCGAGGTAAAATAATACGGAGGTTAGTGCGGAAAAGAAAATAATAGTAGGTAATACTTGAAAGAGAAAAATAAAACCAAAACTATCAATATTCATCATGCCTCCCAGAAGAAATTCGCTTCCTGCTTGGGTAAATTCAAGGATTTTTACAAATACTTTTCCCACAAGTTCAAATCCTTTTTGAATGAAAGGGACTTTAAGCACGCCAATAGCTAAAAATAATTGTGCTGCCAAACCAACAGTAATGGTTTTCCATCGAATTTTTCTGCGGTTGCTGCTAAATAAAAAGGACAAAAGCAATAAAGCGGTCATCCCTAAAACGCCACGCCATAAGCTGCTAAAAGTAAAACCTGCGCTAGGTATTATCTTTTTTTCTACTAGGGGTGCTATAGTTTCTTTAGTAGCATTATCGGCTATAAATTGGTAGGTAACATCGCCTTCGGTGAATACTAGGGTAGTGTCTGTAATTTCTGTAATATGGTATTTGCGAATGGTATCTTTTGGGGTAGTATAAAAAAGTAGCAGTAAATTGTTTTGAAGCATGTAATCGCCGGAAGCATGCAGATTATCTTTGGAAGCGATTTGATATGTGAAGTTCCCTTCAGATAAAGAAAACCTATCTGTTTCCGGATTTATATCAAAAAGCGATGTTTTTTCTTGGTTTGTAATGCTTCTAAATTTCCAATTTTTTTCAATAGTTTGTGCAAAGGTGCTGGAGAAAAGGCATACGAATGCACTTAGAAGAAAGATTTTTTTCATTAGTTAAGTTTATTTTTCTCTTTTGGAAATTTCATCTCTTATTTGTGCTGCTTTTTCATAATCTTCATTATCCACCGCTTTTTCGAGCATGTCATTAAGCTCTTTCATGGAATAGGAAGTATAACTTTGTGAAGTTTTCTTTTTGGATTCTTCATCACCCACCATCAATTGTTCTAAGATTCTTTTTTCGCCTACTTCTTCTTTTTTCTTGGGATTCACTTTTAAATAAATTCCAGCTTTTTCTAGAATATTTTTATAGGTAAAAATAGGGGCGTCAAACCGAAGCGCTAAAGCGATAGCATCGCTAGTTCTTGCATCGACGATTTCTTCAATTTTATCGCGTTCACAAATAATGCTGGAAAAGAAAACGCCGTCCACTAACTTGTGAATGATAACTTGCTTGATAACAATATCAAAACGATCGGCAAAATTTTTGAATAAATCGTGGGTAAGTGGTCTTGGTGGTTTTATTTCTTTTTCTAAAGCAATGGCAATAGATTGTGCTTCAAAAGCACCGATAACTATCGGAAGTTTTCTGTCGCCATCCACTTCACTTAAAATCAATGCATACGCACCGTTTTGTGTTTGACTATAGGAGATACCTTTTATATTAAGGCGAACTAAGCATACGATTTTACAATAAAGATAAAAAGCTGTTTAAACAGGACTTTACCTTATCTAAACAGCCCATTTTAGAGGCACAATTTATAAAAAATTATGCGTTATTAGCTTTAAATTCTTTTAATTTTTCGGTGAGCTTAGGAACTATTTCAAAAGCATCGCCAACTATCCCATAATCAGCTGCTTTAAAGAAAGGCGCTTCTGGATCATTATTAATGACTACTTTAACTTTGGAGGAGTTAATTCCGGCTAAATGTTGAATAGCACCTGAAATGCCAATGGCAATATATAAATTTGCGGCTACAGGTTTTCCGGTTTGTCCAACGTGTTCGCCGTGTGGTCGCCAACCCATATCGCTTACAGGTTTAGAACAAGCAGTTGCGGCGCCTAAAACTTTTGCTAAATCTTCAATCATACCCCAATTTTCCGGTCCTTTTAGTCCGCGTCCTGCCGAAACTACAATTTCAGCATCGGCTATGGTTACTTTATCGGTGGCTTTATCTACCGATTGTACTTGAATAGCAAAATCGCCATCTTCTAGATGTGGCGCAAAATCTTCAGAGGTTATCTTGGTTTGTTTTTCTTTTAAACCGTAGGTGTTTTTTGCCAATTCAATGATTTTTATTTCATTATGGAGTTCCGTTACAGCAAAAGCTTTATTCGTAAACACGGTAGATTTCACTTTAAAGGGCGAAACACTTTCCGGAACAGAAACTACATTGGTTGCCAACGATGCGTTTAAGTTAACCGCTAAAAGTGGTGCTAAATATTTACTATTTGCGCTAGAGGTTAAAACAACCACTTTTGCACTTTCTTTTTCAGCGGCTTGTTTAATGACATCTGCAAAGGCTTTGGCATTAAATTTTTCTAAAGAAGTATTTTTTACTTGAAGCACTTTTGAAGCACCATAATTTCCTAATTCGGCAGTTTCGCCAACGTTTATGGTAATGGCAGTTACTGTCGTGTTTAATAACGCAGCTATGGCGTTTGCGTAAGAGGTAGCTTCTAGGGCTACTTTTTTTAATTTTCCTTGTTCAGACTCGGTATATACTAAAACAGACATGTTTGTGAGTTGTTAAAAGTTAATAGTTATTTGTATTTTCTGAAATCCCATTTTTATATCACTTTGGCTTCGGTGTGAAGTAGGCGGATAAGTTCGTCGATGTTTTCAGCATCAACCATTTTTATGGCACCTTTAGGTGCCGGTTTTTCAAAAGAAAGGGTTTGCATTTCATTGGCAGCAGAAACGGCTTCCACAACATGAAGTGGTTTTTGGCGTGCTTGCATAATGCCACGCATATTTGGAATGCGTAAATCACTTTCTTCTACTAATCCTTTTTGACCGCCAATGACCAGAGGTAAGGTTGTTTTTAGGGTTTCTTTGCCACCGTCTATTTCGCGAACAGCTACCACATTATTTCCATCAACATCTATTTGTATGCAGGTATTTACAAAATTAGCATTGGTTAAAGCAGCCAGCATTCCGGGAACCATGCCTCCGTTATAATCGATAGATTCTCTACCGGCAATTACTAGGTCATAAGCGCCATCTTGCATTATTTTAGCAAGTTGTTTGGCTACAAAAAGGCCGTCGGTTGGGGCGGCATTTACACGAATTGCTTCATCCGCACCAATGGCAAGCGCTTTACGGAGTGTAGGCTCAGTTTCAGGACCTCCAACATTCACCACGTGAAGGGTTGCTCCTTGTTTTTCTTTAAACCACATCGCACGGGTCAATCCAAATTCATCGTTAGGGTTGATGACAAACTGCACGCCGTTTTTATCAAATTTTGTGTTATTATCTGTAAAATTAATTTTTGAGGTGGTGTCAGGAACGTGACTTATACAAACTAATATCTTCATTTTTTTATTTCTAAGTTATTGAAATTATTTCGCGCTACGAAGTTAACTATCTTTTTTTTATTTTTTGCTATGCGTGCATAATAAATTTACGTTAAAAGTTAATAAAACGTAACACTTAAAGTGGAAATAATAGTATTTTTGTTCGTTTAAAATTTACAATCCTTATTATAACGAAGAAGTAAAAAAAGTATATGAAAACCATACAATTTAGAGAAGCCATTGGTGAAGCCATGAGCGAAGAAATGCGAAGAGATGCAACCATTTATTTAATGGGCGAAGAAGTAGCAGAGTATAACGGTGCTTACAAAGCATCCAAAGGAATGCTGGACGAGTTTGGTCCTGAACGCGTTATTGACACGCCTATTGCAGAACTTGGTTTTTCAGGTATTGCTATTGGTTCAGCAATGAATGGCAACCGACCTATCGTGGAATATATGACGTTCAATTTTTCTTTGGTTGGTATTGACCAAATCATCAACAATGCGGCAAAATTACGTCAAATGAGTGGTGGTCAGTTTAATATTCCAATTGTTTTTCGTGGGCCAACTGCTTCAGCAGGGCAACTTGGCGCAACCCATTCGCAAGCGTTTGAAAGTTGGTATGCTAACTGCCCCGGACTAAAAGTGGTAGTTCCTTCTAACCCTAAAGATGCTAAAGGATTATTGAAATCGGCTATTCGTGATAATGACCCGGTAATTTTTATGGAAAGTGAGCAAATGTATGGCGATAAAGGAGAAGTGCCTGAAGGAGAGTATGTAATTCCTATAGGCGTAGCTGAAATTAAAAGAGAAGGAAAAGATGTTACTATAGTTTCTTTTGGAAAAATTATTAAAGAAGCTTATGCCGCTGCTGAAGTATTAGAAAAAGAAAACATCAGTTGTGAAATTATTGACTTACGCACCATACGTCCAATGGATTATAAAACGATTATCGATTCTGTAAAGAAAACAAACAGGTTGGTTATTTTAGAAGAATCTTGGCCTTTTGGTAATATTTCCACAGAAATCACTTACCAAGTGCAAGCACAAGCTTTTGATTATCTAGATGCACCTATAATAAAAATAAATACAGCAGATACTCCTGCTCCATATTCGCCAAATCTTTTAAAAGAATGGTTGCCTAATAGTGAGGATGTGGTTAAAGCCGTGAAAAAAGTGCTTTATAAGGAGGCTTAAAAAAATCTATTTACTAAAAATTAATAAAAAAAGTGAAGTATTTTGTTTTTTGATGGTAGTATTTACGACAACAAAAACAATGTTTTTTTAAATGACTTTTTTGAAAATTTGCTTAAAAAAAAGACACCTCTAAAACGAATCATTTTTTTAAATAAAAATGGAATTAAATAGAAATAGTTTAGGTAAACCAAAAGGCATTTAAAGTTTTACAAAAAAATTATATGAGGAATCTATTCATCTTGTTTACCCTTCTTTTTTTTTTAAGTTCACACGCCCAAACGAAAATAGGTGGGGTAATTAAAGATACCAAAGGAATTACCGTTCCTTTTGCCAATGTTATGTTTAAAAATTCGCGTGAAGGCACAATCACCGATGAAAATGGACGCTTTTATTTAGAATCCAACTCCAACTATTCTACCGTAGTTTTTTCGTTTATGGGCTATCTTACTAAAGAAATTACTTTAGAAAAAAGAGTTACTTATGACCTTAATATTGTCTTAGAGGAAGAAACCGAACAGTTAAATGAAATTGTGTTTTTTACCGGAAAAACGTCAAAAAAGGAAAATCCTGCCATTGATATACTTCGAAAAATTTGGGAAAATCGTCGAGAAAACGGCGTAAAAAAATTCAAACAATACCAGTATGACAAATATGAAAAGTTAGAGTTTGACATCAACACCATCGATAGTGCTTTTATTAAAAGTAAAATTTTTAAGGGCATGGAGTTTGTATTCGATTTTACCGATACTTCTCGGGTTACCGGAAAAACGTTTCTGCCAATTTTTATAAATGAAGCTTTTTCAAAAGTATATGGCGACAACCTAATTAATCAAGAAAAAGAAATTTTAGAAGGAAACAAAAACTCGGGGTTTAGTAATAATCAAACCATGATTGAGTTTGTAAAAGATTTATATTCGGAATATGACGTGTATGACAATTACCTGAAGTTTTTTGATAAAGCCTTTACCAGTCCACTATCTCGCACAGGAATTGACGTATATAATTATGTGTTAAATGACAGTGCTTATATCGACAATAAATGGTGTTACAACATTATTTATTACCCAAGAAGAAAAGGAGAGCTAACCTTTAAAGGCAACTTTTGGGTAAATGACACCACTTGGGCAATCAAAGAAATTAATCTTCAAGTTAATAAAAGTGCCAACATCAATTGGGTGAAAGATATTTATATAGAACAAGAATTTGAAGTGCTTAACGATTCTATTTTTCTTTTGACCAGAGATTATTTCATGTCGGATTTTAGTTTTTCAAAGAAAGAAAAATCCAGAGGATTGTATGGTAAACGAACCACGTTATATGACAACCACACCTTCGATCTTGAAAAGGACCGAAACTTTTACAAGGCACAAGTAGATCCTTATCAATATGAAGTATATAATAGGGATGATGCGTTTTGGGAAGAAAACCGAAAAGAGGCACTCAATAAAAACGAATCCCAAGTATATACCATGCTCGATACCTTAAAAACGGTTCGTCGCTTTAAAACCTTTTATAGCATAGGCACTGTGTTAGCTTCCGGTTATTACGAGTTTCCTAATTTTGATTTTGGACCGGTGTTTTCCACTTTCGGATATAATGAAGCAGAAGGATTGCGAATTCGTGGTGGTGGAAGGACCTATTTTGGACAAAACGATCCTTGGCGGCTGGAGGGTTTTTTGGCATATGGATTTAAAGACAATAAAGTAAAATACGGAATCTCCGGAAAATGGCTTTTAGACAGAAAATCCAGACTTATTATTTTTGGCGGAAACCGGAGAGATATAGAGCAAACCGGAGCAAGTTTGACCACATCAAATGATGTTTTGGGTAGAAATTTAGCTTCTTCTTCCTTAATTTCCATTGGTGCAAATGACAGGTTAACCAACATAAATCTTACCACGTTTGGTATAGAATTTGAGCCAGGCAAAAATTTCATTTTCCGAACCACGGCTTCTTATAGAACATTAAAATCTGCAACCCCAACGTTTAGTTTAAATTACTTTGATGAATTTGGAAATATCCAAAGCGAAATAAAGCAGCCTGAAATAGAAATCGCTTTAAACTTCACACCGGGAAGAAAAACATCAGGATACGGAGTAGAACAAACCGTAATAAATTCGGGCGACTTTTCTCAATTTTTTGTAGGCTATACCACCGGATTAAAAAATATTCTTGGAGGCGATTTTGAATACCAAAAAGCACAAGCACTTTATACCCAACCATGGAATATAGGAGGCTTCGGCAGATTATATACCACCATAGAAGTAGGAAAAATATTCGGAGATGTTCCCCTAGGATTGTTAAGTCCAATACCGGGGAATCAAACCCTTTTTAGTATTTACAATACCTTTACTTTATTAGATTATTATGAATTTGTTAGCGACCAATACGCCTCGGTGCATATTGAGCATAATTTTGGGGGTAGGTTTTTCTCCAGAATCCCCGGGTTTCGTAAATTAAATTTAAGGGAGATCGTAGGAATACGAGCCGTTTATGGACAGATATCTGATGAAAATATTGCGATAAATGCTTCTAACATCGTCTATCAGGCACCTGAAGATATTTATTACGAATACAGTGTTGGGGTGGGAAATATCTTCAAAATATTTAGACTTGATTTCAATTTCAGAGGTAATTATTTTGAAAATGTGGGTGCTAGAAGTTTTGGTGTTACCGGTTCGTTTGGTTTTCAATTTTAAAACCACAAATCCATCAGCCATATTCTTTTTTTACCTCTCTATTATCCTTATTTTTACACCTCAAAATAAGAAAGTATTATGAGCGCAGCACGAATGAAAAAATTTGATGTACTAGTAGAAATTCCCAAAGGAAGCAGAAACAAATATGAATTTGATTTTAAAATGAAAAAAATCAGATACGACAGAATGTTGTTCTCTTCTATGATGTACCCGGCCGATTATGGCTTTATACCAGAAACCTTCGCTTTAGATGGCGATCCACTTGATGTTTTGGTATTAGTAACGGAACCCACTTTTCCGGGCTGTTTAATGGAAGTAAAACCCATTGGCGTTTTTCATATGGCAGACGAAAAAGGACCGGACGAAAAAATTATTTGTGTGCCTATTAGCGACCCTAATGGCGATAAAATAAACGATCTTAAAGATATTAATCCCCATCTAATTAAAGAAATAGAGCATTTTTTCCAAGTGTATAAAGATTTAGAAAAGAAAAAAGTAGATGTGGAAGGTTGGGGAAATGCAGAAGAAGCTTTTGAGATTATTGATCAATGTTCCGAAAGATTTTCAAAATTGCCCTTAGAAATTAAGAATTCTTATGCTATTGCATAATGATACCGAATATTAATTACTAGTATTCATTTTTTATTTAAAAGCAATGCACTTAAAAAGGGTATTGCTTTTTTTCTTTAGTAGTAATTACTTACTTTTGCGCAGCAATTAAAAAATCAAAAAATATATGAATTCATTTATGATTTATTTGCCAATTGTAATGGCAGTTATTGGTCTTCTATTTATGTGGACAAAAAGGACTTGGGTATTAAAGCAAGACGCAGGAGATGGTAAGATGAAAGAAATTTCAGATTATATCTATGAAGGAGCTTTAGCTTTCCTTAAAGCAGAATATAGATTATTAACCTTTTTTGTTATAGGTGCAAGCATCCTACTTGCTGCAATATCTTTTATTGTACCAACAACGCACATTTTAATAGTAGTAGCCTTTATTTTTGGCGCTATATTTTCCGCTTTTGCCGGAAATATAGGGATGAAAATTGCAACAAAAACCAATGTTAGAACCACACAAGCAGCCAGAACCAGTTTGCCACAAGCTTTAAAAGTATCTTTTGGCGGTGGAACCGTAATGGGTCTAGGTGTTGCCGGTTTAGCGGTTTTAGGGTTGACCACTTTCTTTATCTTTTTCTTTCATTACTTTATGGGTGGCGTTTGGACTTCCACAGAACAAATGACCATTGTCCTTGAAACCTTAGCCGGATTTTCACTTGGAGCCGAATCCATAGCTTTATTTGCTCGTGTGGGTGGTGGTATTTACACCAAAGCTGCCGATGTTGGAGCTGATTTAGTAGGAAAAGTAGAAGCCGGAATTCCAGAAGATGACCCTCGTAACCCTGCAACCATAGCAGACAACGTGGGTGATAATGTGGGCGATGTTGCCGGTATGGGCGCCGATTTATTTGGTTCGTATGTTGCCACTGTTTTAGCGGCAATGGTGCTCGGTAATTATGTTATAAAAGATATGGGTGGCAATATAACCGATGCTTTTGGAGGTATTGGTCCCATTTTATTGCCTATGTCTATAGCAGGTTTTGGCATATTATTTTCTATCATTGGGACGATGCTGGTAAAAATAAAAAGTAATGACGCAAAAGAAAAACAAGTGCAAAGTGCTTTAAATTTTGGAAACTGGATTTCCATAGCGTTAACTTTAATCGCTTGTTATTTCCTAGTAAAATATATGTTACCGGAAACCATGCAAATGAATTTCTTTGGTGAAGGGTTGCAAGAAATTTCCTCTATTCGCGTATTCTATGCCACAATCGTAGGATTATTTGTGGGTGGTGTTATTTCCTCTATAACCGAATACTATACAGGTTTAGGCACAAAACCAGTGATGGCCATTGTGCAAAAATCATCAACAGGAGCAGGTACAAACGTGATTGCAGGGTTAGCAACCGGAATGATTTCTACCTTTCCAACTGTTTTAATATTTGCCGGAGCAATTTGGGCTTCGTATGCTTTAGCAGGATTTTATGGAGTAGCATTAGCAGCTTCTGCAATGATGGCTACCACAGCAATGCAATTAGCTATCGATGCATTCGGACCAATATCTGACAATGCCGGTGGAATTGCTGAAATGAGCGAATTACCAAAAGAAGTAAGAACAAGAACCGATATTTTAGACTCTGTTGGAAACACAACCGCAGCTACCGGAAAAGGATTTGCTATTGCTTCAGCGGCACTAACTTCTCTAGCCTTATTTGCGGCCTATGTAACTTTTACTGGGATTGATGGTATCAATATTTTTAAAGCTCCGGTATTAGCCATGTTATTTATTGGTGGCATGATACCAGTTGTTTTTTCTGCTTTAGCCATGAACTCCGTAGGAAAAGCAGCTATGGAAATGGTGTATGAGGTGCGTCGTCAGTTTAAAGAAATTCCAGGAATTATGGAAGGAACAGGTAAACCAGAATATGGCAAATGTGTAGAAATTTCAACACAAGCCGCCCTACGTGAAATGATGCTTCCCGGTATTTTAACCATTGGATTTCCTATTTTAATTGTGGTTTTGCCTATGCTCATTGGGTATGACAATAAACTCATTGCTGAAATGCTTGGCGGATATATGGCAGGAGTAACGGTTTCAGGAGTGCTTTGGGCAGTATTTCAAAACAATGCAGGCGGTGCGTGGGACAATGCTAAAAAATCGTTCGAAGCAGGAGTTCTTATTAATGGCGAAATGACCTACAAAGGCTCTGATGCACATAAAGCAGCCGTAACAGGAGACACAGTGGGAGATCCATTTAAAGATACTTCCGGACCCTCGATGAATATTTTAATCAAATTAACCTGTTTAATAGGTTTAGTAATCGCACCAATTTTAGGAGGTCACACTACAGAAACCGTTTCTGGAAATATGGTGAAAGCAGAATATATTACCACAGAAGATGGGACACAAATAAAATTAACAGACGCTCAAGCTGCTACCACACAAGTAAACAGAAATATAGTAGTAGAAATGTCTGTTGTGAATGATAGTACATTTGCAAAAATTACTACCATAAAAACAATAGATGGAAAAGAAGTGAAAGAAGTCACTGAAATTTCCGGAACCGAAGAAGAAGTAAAAAGTAAAAT
>Ga0210029_1000098_pt1 | contig 54243 bp, 59 predicted proteins | sample CryGeymeta201521_FD_183985 | JGI IMG/M metagenome (GOLD analysis project Ga0210029, IMG submission 183985) | Groundwater microbial communities from Crystal Geyser aquifers in Utah, USA - Crystal Geyser metaG 2015-21 (SPAdes) (version 2) | ecosystem: Environmental > Aquatic > Deep subsurface >... | reverse complement strand
AAGTTCAGAGGAGGATAGGATAAAACTACAGTGTTGTTAACATGTAGACACCCTAAGTTGCATATTGCTTTGCAATTAACCTAAGTACGCCCACCCTTAGGTAAAATAACCATATGCACTTAATTATGGTGTCCTAATTTGAAATGACCTCGTCGTAGAATTCTAAAATTTGGCAAAGACGGGATTTATACCAGCTTTTCTTTTCCCCACTGTCTGAATTGCAAATGATGAAGATGTGTTGAAGATTAATTCTGAACTTATTGATATAATAATCAAGTTCCTTAATCTTAAATCAAAAGATGAACTCATTAAAAAGATTGAAGATATAAGACAAAAGATTGTTGAGATTACCAGGAAATTTTATGAAGGAAAATAAATCCAAGCACCTTGACCACAGGGTATTAACCCTCGCACTTAAGGAAGTGCGGGGTATCCTCAAGGTGCTGGATAAAAATGGCAGTTTTAATAATTAAGAATATAATCACAGAAGGACCGGGAACGATAGAGGTTTTCCTGAGGGAAGAGCATATCCCTTTCAGAATTGTAGATCTCGGTTCCGGAGAGGCACCACCACCTTTAGAAGGGTTTAATTCCCTTGTGGTTATGGGTGGGCCTATGGGTGTATATGAGCTTGAAAGATACCCTCATCTCGTTATAGAGTCACGCATTATCAGAGAGGCGATAAACAGGGATATGAGGGTTCTCGGTATATGTCTCGGTTCAGAGATGATTGCTCATTGTCTTGGTGCAGATGTCTATTCGGGACCTGAAAAAGAGATTGGGTGGTATCATGTTGAACTCACGGGAGATGGCTTAAAAGACCCCCTCATGAGGCGTCTTGCCATTCATCCCAGGGTGGGAGATTTCTGGAGGAAGTTCAAGGTATTTCACTGGCATGGTGACACCTTTAACCTTCCATTAGACGCGGTACTGTTAGCAAGTTCTGAACTATACAAGAATCAGGCATTCAGATATGGTGATAATGTCTATGGGTTTCAGTTTCATATAGAGGTTACAAAGGATATGCTTACTGAATGGTTTCAAGGCATGCCTGATGTAGACAAAATAATGAAAGAAACAGAAAGGATATATGAAGAATACACAGGCAGGACAATGAATTTTTATAAGGTATTCTTCAGAAGGGGGTGATATATCATAACAAATTTTAAATCTAAATCCGAATCCGCCTGAGGCGGACTAAACAAATTCAAACGACCAAAAATCTGAATAAGTATGAAAATAATAACAGGAGGGCAAAAGTGGAAAAATTAAGAACAAAAAAGGAAATGGAGAAACCAAAGGACAAAAAAGATGTGATGGAGCTTGTAAAGAAGCATGATGTGAAGTTTATAAGGCTCTGGTTTACCGATATCCATGGCCAGCTTAAAAGTTTTGCTGTTCCAGTAGATGAAATCGAATTTGCCTTTAACGAGGGCATGGGCTTTGATGGGTCATCTATCAAAGGCTTTGCGAGGATTGATGAGAGCGACATGATCGCAAGGCCAGACCCTGCCACCTTCGTGATCCTTCCATGGAGGCCAAAGGAAAAGGCGGTTGCAAGAATGTTCTGCGATATCTTTGAACCTGATGGCTCACCATACAAAGGGGATCCGAGATATATCCTTAAGGTGAACCTTGAAAAGGCAAAACAGAAGGGGTTTACTCTTTACGTAGGTCCTGAACTTGAATACTTCTATTTTAAATCCGATAAAAGTACGGATACACTCGATGAAGGTGGTTATTTTGATTATCCTACGGATGCCGCAGAAGACCTTCGCCGGGATACCATTCTTGCCCTTGAATCTATGGGTATAAAAGTAGAATATTCACACCATGAGGTTGCTCATTCCCAGCATGAGATAGATTTAAGATATGAAGATGCCCTAACAATGGCCGATATAGTAATGACTCACAGGATAATTGTGAAGGAGATAGCCAAACAATACAATGTCTATGCCACCTTTATGCCCAAGCCGATATTCGGTCAGAATGGAAGCGGCATGCATACACATCAATCACTTTTTAAAGGTGACAAGAATGCCTTCTTCGACCCAAAGGACCAGTATTTTCTCTCGGATACCGGCAAGAAATATATTGCAGGTATCCTCACCCATGTTAAAGAGTTTACATTGGTACTGAACCAGTGGGTAAACTCTTATAAGAGGCTTGTCCCTGGCTATGAGGCCCCTGTGTATATATGCTGGGCAAGGCGAAACAGGTCTACCCTTGTAAGGGTTCCCCTTTATAAGCCAGGCAAGGAAAAGGCCACGCGAGTCGAGCTCCGCTCACCTGACCCGGCCTGTAATCCTTATCTTGCCTTTTCCTGTATGCTCCAGGCAGGACTCAAAGGCATTGAGAAAGGTTATAAGCTTCCTGAACCCGTTGAGATGGATGTTTACCACCTTTCTGAAGAGGAGAGGAAGAAATATAATATAGACTGCCTACCCGGAAGTCTTATTGAGGCCATAGAATATGCAGAAAAGAGTAAACTTCTGAGAGATACATTAGGAGACCATATATTTGAACAGTTAATAATAAGCAAGAAGGTGGAATGGGATGACTACAGGATAAGGATTCACCCTTATGAGTTAGAGCGATATTTACCAATACTGTAAATTAAGGAAATTATTTAAAAGTCTTTCTAAGGTAGCCGCAGGCTTTAGCCTGCGATTTATAACACTTTAAAAAATTAACAAAACTACGCAACCTAAAGTTTGCGGCTACAATTCTATTTGGAATTCCTTTTCCCATCAGGTCATTCCGACTCGTTCGGAATCCTTCTTCTTATACTTTATTACAGCCATTACAGCGTTCAAAGAAAGATTCCAGACAAGCCCGCCTCTGGCGGACAAGCTGGAATGACGTATTTACCAGGGTTAACTTACTTCTCTAATATCTCCGGCTCTATATGCACAATGATATCAACAACCGACGGAAATTCTTTTTTAATCTCTTCTTCTATATTGTCAGCAATCCCGTGGGCATTTTCTGTCGAGAGATTGCCATCTACAAGGGCATGAAGGTCAAGATAGATGGAATTCGCTGAACCTCTTGTCCTTATATCATGGCATCCCCTTACCCCTTCTATATTGTTCACTACAAGTTCAACTGCAGATGTGTCAATACAAATAGTATCAACAAGTATGTATGACGCCTCTTTAATGATCTGGTATCCAATCCTTGCTATGAAGAAAGTAATAATGATTCCTACAATGCTATCAGCATAGTGATAACCCATTTTTGTAAATACAAGACTTATTATTACTGTAAAAGACACAAGTATATCGCTCTTAGTATGCATTGCATCAGCCACTAAAAATTCACTGCCGAGCTTTTTCCCCTTACTTTTTTCATAGAGCATTACAAAAATATTAACTCCCATTGTCATAAACATAACAGCAAAACTGGTTTGAGTAACGATTGTTATATGATCTTCATAGAAGGATTGGTAGACTTTCCTCAATATCTGCAAACATGTAGTAAACAACATAACAGCAATGATAATTGTGAAAAGGGTTTCATATTTCCTGTGTCCATAAGGATGCTTCTCATCCGGTGGATGGGATGCTATCCAGATTCCGATCAAACCTATTACATTTGATGCACCATCAAAACCGGAATGAAATCCATCAGACATCATTGCAACAGAATTAGTTAAATATCCATAGAGAATTTTTGAGAGGGCAACAATTAAGTTCAGGATTAATGTACAAATGAGGACTTTTCTTACTTCTGTAGTATAATTTTTTGTTACAATATCGCTTCCCATTTTGTCTTGAATTCAGTAAATATTCCTTCTATGATAGATTTTCTCATATTCCTGAAGAAATTAAAATAGAAATACAGGTTATGTATTGTATTCAATCTCATCGAGAGTATTTCCTTTGAAAGAAAGATGTGTCTTAGATATCCTCTCGAATAATTCCTGCATGTGTGACACTCACAATCAGGGTCAAGCGGTCCCCTGTCAGACTTGAATTCCTCTCTTTTAATACTTATCTTGCCTCTGCCTGTAAACAGTGTTCCATTCCGTGCATTCCTTGTAGGCATCACGCAGTCAAACATATCAAATCCTGCCTCAACTGCGATAAGCACATCTTTCAGGTCTCCTATCCCCATTAGATATCTTGGTTTATCAGGAGGAAGAAGAGGTGCAGTAAAATATATCATCTTATGCATTTTCTCTTTCGGCTCACCCACACTCAGGCCGCCTACTGCGTAACCGTCGAACCCAATATTTAGAAGTTCCTCTGCACATCTTCTACGTAAATCATTATACATTCCTCCCTGAATGATACCAAATAAGTATTGAATTGATTCCTGATTCACGATGCATGGTGCGTGATTTACTAATCCCTCTAAATTCCCTTTAAATAGTAATCCCCCCTCGCCCCCCTTTAGTAAAGGGGGGTTAGGGGGGATTTGTCTTGCATCTTGTATCTTTTTGTGATATTCTTTGCATTGTGCTGCCCATTTTGTTGTTCGTTCAAGAGATTCCACTGTGTATTCATAAGAGGAAGGATATGGGGTGCAATCATCAAGTACCATTGCTATATCAGAATATAGTAAAGACTGAATCTCCATAGCCTCTTTAGGCCCGATAAAATGCATTGAGCCGTCAAGATGTGATTTAAAATGCACTCCATTTTCCCTTATCTTTCTCAGGGCTGAAAGGCTAAATACCTGAAACCCGCCACTATCTGTAAGTATATTCCGATCCCAGTTCATGAATTTGTGAATACCTCCGAGGGATGAGACTATCTCATGTCCTGGTCTCAGATAGAGGTGATAAGTATTGCATAGTATTATCTCAGCGCCTGTCTCTTTTAATTCTTCAGGAGACATAGCCTTCACAGTACCAACTGTTCCAACAGGCATAAATACAGGCGTGTCTATTTTTCCTCTGCTTGTCTTTAAAAGACAAGCACGCGCATTGTTATCAGTTTTTATAATGTTAAATTTCATATTTTAAGTATTATCCAGTTTAATCCAATATTTCAAGAACACAACGCTTTTCGAGCTTAGCACCGACAGCACTCAGTATTGTTCTCATCGCTCGCGCTGTATTTCCTTGCTTTCCGATAACCTTCCCAATATCACTTGTAGCAACACGCAATTCAAAAATAACGGTTTTTTCTCCGCCTACCTCGGCCACTGCAACCTCCTCCGGCTTATCTACCAGAGACTTCGCCATTATTTCAATAAGTGCTTTCATATCCACCTCCATAAGCATTCAAGCTGTTTTTTTTACAGACCCAAAATTTTTAAAAGTTTCTTCACAACAATCTGTAGGTTTATCTAAATGTTAAGTACGTTTCTTAAATCTTAGAGCACGGTTGCCTCAAACACCATTATTATTTTTTAACGAATTGAATTTTCCGATGTATTGTAATCCTGTCCACACGAAAGCGGAATGGCTCCATGTGAGCGGTGAAACAGAGAGAGGAGAACTGTTTATAGGGTGTACCTGCTCTGCAAGCACACCTGAAGGAAGGGCATTCCTCCCACACCATTCAAGGTAAGGAATTGCCTCGCGAAGTTCCTGAAGACTTTCGGCACGGGCTATAAAATAGTCTCCTAACCAGAGCGTAGAGATAAACCAGGGATTACCAGGAATATCTGCCGGGCTGTCGCTCGGCCGTTGATAAACATCATTCTGGTATCGGGCACAGCCTTCAACGGGCGTTTTGAGCCATAGTTGCCTATGTATTGCCTCCATTGTTTCAACCATCCGCGGATCTCTGGGAGGCAATGCTCCCAGAATCGTGAGTCCCAATAGACTGACATCGATCACTTCATCAAGTTCATAGCCCTTATCTTTTCTGTAACCGGAGCGGGCATACCTCTTCAGACCAGTGTGGTACAGATGCCTTTCAAGCCCCTCCTTCATTTGTTCGGCCACGTTGTCATATTTCTCTGCCAATGAGGCATCCTTAAAGAGTCTTGCAAAGTTCGCTGCAGCCCTGAGACCGGCAATCACTGCTGCTACAGTAAAAGAGTGCACTCCGAACCGCTCTTCCCAGAGATCATAGGAAGGGATGGGCAGTTTAGTATCATGGTCGCGGTTGGTTACCAAAAAGTCAGCAGACTTTTTAATAAGCTTATCATAGAGGGGTCTGATGAATTCTATGTCTTTTGAACACTCATAGTGTATCCAGAGTGCCCAGAGAATTAAAGCAGTCGAGTCCTCCTGTATTGGGAGCACTGCTTTCCCGTCTACTAACCAGGGGTGCCAGTTGCTGGCCAGTGATCCATCAGGATTGTAATGCTGGTAAAGATATCCTTCCTCTGATAGAACACGGGCACAAAAATCGAAAAATTTCATGCAGACATGCGCGTAACCGGCCTTTGCCAATGCAGCGGCCGCGAAGGCCCCATCTCGTCCCCACATGTAAGAATATGTATCTTTTCCAAAACGGACTATATCCGAGTCATTTGCTGCAATGATCGCTCCCCTGTTGTCGATCTGTGTTCTCAAAATCAGGAGGCTTCGGTTGAAAATTTCAGTGACTGTTTTGGGCAGATCTCCAAAGGATCTGGATTCTTTTTGGACCCATGCTTCCCAGTAATTCGACGTCCTTTTGATCAGTGCTATCGGCGTTTTTTCTATCACTTCATGGTTGAGTTGAGCCACCTCATTGTAATGCGTGCCTGCTGCTACCCAGTAAAAAGCTTCTGCTTTCCCGCCGGAGGGCAATTGCAGCCATATTCCGATTGTAGAGTCAGCAGAGCCCCAGGAAATATCGTTCCCGCTAAGTTCGCCATCCTCAGCGTCTTTCCAGGTTCCTTCCCTTCCCGGAACCTCTTTGTCTCCGCAGGCGTAGTAATCCACGCCATACTTTTCGGCCGCAGAACAACCAATGAGAAAGTACCGATTGGCCTTGTAGTGTACGATGGAACGTGTTCGTGGATCAAAATAAGCGGTGTCTCCGATATCATTGCCATAAAGATGAAAGTCGTGACTAAAAAAGAGCCTCACTTGACGCTCCTTCTCGTTGAGATTTGTCACCTCGATCTTTTTTATATATACGTTCAAGTCTATGTCGACCACGTCAGAGCAGCACAGTTCCAAACCCAAAGACTCGTTTTTAAGAAAGACGTTAGTCGCGAGGGTGTTATGATGATATCTCAGGTTCTTTTTCCATTCCGGGCCCATCCATGAGCATCGTCCATCCACCCACACTCCAAACCGAAAGGGGTTCCCCTTTGAATGGTTTTCCTGGCCTATTAAGGGGAAATATACATCCCGAATCTGATAATCGGAATCAAAGTTAAAAAGAAGATTGCCATTGCTTACTGGGATGTCTTTGGGCATGGTTTCTTATATGGCTATCCTTGCATCGTGCAGGGGCTTTGAACGATAGCTCGTTGAGAAGCTTCTGTAGCTTCCTGATATTTTATGATCGTTGACTATCTGATGATATAACTCTGAATATTTATAGGCCATATTTGTTATAGAAAAATTATTCTGTACATGTCTCCGGCATTCACGAGGATCGATAGAATCAATGCGGTTAACTGCCCCGATCATATTATTCATGGAATCTACCACGAACCCTGTTTTTCCGTCCACCATTATTTCCGGGACGGCACCTTTATTGAATGTAATAGCTGGCGTGCCGCATGCCATTGACTCTATCAGGACAAGTCCAAATGGCTCTTCCCATTGTATAGGGAATAAGGTAGCCCGGGCATGCCGGTACCACTGCTTTTTATGCCTGCTGCTGATTTCTCCAATGTAGATAATCTGTTTATCGCAGTCCAATAACGGCTTTATTACCCCGTCATAATAGTCATTATCAACCGGATATTTGCCGACTTCAACGGACAGGTCTATAGAATTCTTTAAACCAGCAAAAAACTCCCTGTCTGCGATCTTATTCTGGATACAACCGGCAATGATAAGTTTAGAACCTGTCTTTTTTGCAAGTTCTATGGCCTTGTCCTGTCCCTTGTCACGTGTTATCCTTCCGATAGTGAATAAATAGCTTCCTTTGTCCGGCTCCTCTTTAATAGGATATCCTTCAACATCAATTCCGTGGTAAACAACATTCGCTGTGTTTACCAGGTCATTATACTCTCTTTTTTGATATTCGCTTATCGAAGCGCAATACACCATGGGAGACGACAGAGGATTACACCAGCGCTGGTAAACTCCTTCCAACGAGCTTTCTTTTGCGGGCACGTGAAGGGTCATCACAATTGGTACATGCATGCTGAACGCACTGTCATACATGAACTCGACCGCGTCTGCATCATGCATGTGTATGACGTCAATGTCGCCCATCTTTGCCCTGCCCAATGCCCTTGAAAGGTGCATATTCATGGTTTTACGCCGTTCCGGAGTGTCATCGCTACAATAGTCACCGATGCTCTGATCAACAGTCACGCAATGTTCCCCTGAGACTCTGGAATCACCTGAACAGGCAACGATCGACCTGTAACCTAAAGAATGGAGTCCTTTATCAATATTATAGATGACTGTTTCTATGGGACCATACCCAATGTCTGGACTGATCGGCTGGTTAAGTGTTGCTACATGCAGTACTGTCAGTTTTTCATGTTTTGTCTTTATTGTCATAGTTCTCCTCGTCTATTAAATGATAAATTTCTTCAGAGAAATGCCTGGAGGTTAATGATCAGGTATGACTGAACGATAAGATTTATTAGATGACTTATATTAATACAAAAATGTGGCAAATTGCAACCATGTCTTTGAACCCCAAAATGATATGTCATCATTACAAAACTGCCCTTTGAGGTCCCCACGGGACCGATAGTCCAAGCGAGAACAGAAATGATCCAGAGGGAAGGTGGAAATGCTTTCTATGAATATTCGTTCCCACGGGCGGTCCTTAAATTCAGGCAGGGCTTCGGAAGGTTGATTAGGACCAGGACTGATATGGGAAGGATTATTATCTGCGGTGAGCGGATTCGGACAAAAGGATATGGAAATAGGTTTTTGGAATGTATCCGCTGAAATAAATTCATTGGTGGCGGGGAGAGGATTTGAACCTCTGACCTTCGGGTTATGAGCCCGACGAGCTACCAGACTGCTCCACCCCGCGATATGTGCTTTAAAATAACTTATTGACATTTTTTTGTCAAACACTCTTTCCAACCTTGTTGGTAATCAAGGCTAAACAAACGGTAACCATTCAGTGAAGGGTGAATATATCTCCCCTTTGCCAAAGAGGGGAATTAATTTTTGCACGTTTAACTGAAGGCTTACCACAAACGTAATTTTGTCAATTACTGCATGTATGTTATGATATTAAACGGTAAGGTCTCCTTTTGAAATGGAAATACTAAGGCAATTAAGATGGCAGGATCTGGTAGATATCATATTGATGTCTATCATACTTTACCGCCTTCTCCTTATCATAAAAGGCACAAGGGCTGCACAGATGCTTATCGGACTTGGTGTCCTGCTATTTGCATCACTGATTTCAAGATATTTTGAACTTTATACCGTAGACTGGCTGATTCAGAGCTTTTGGGCCCAGATAGTTATTGCTATAATTATTATTTTTCAGCCCGAGATAAGAAGGGCACTTGCACAGATGGGAGAAACTCAGTTCCTTCAGACACTCACCTCAGCCGCAGAACTCAAATCCCTCGAAGAAATTGTCAAAGCAACCATCGCCCTTGCAAACAGGAAAATAGGTGCACTCATTGCCATAGAACGCGATACAAGCCTCAAGGACTTTGTTGAAATGGGTACCCCTCTGGATGCAAAGGTCTCGAAAGAGGTGCTCCTCAGCATATTCCACCCCACCTCACCCATACATGATGGTGCAATAGTAATAAAGGGTAACAGGATTGTTGCTGCTGGATGTTTCCTGCCGATAACAATGAATCCGGAGGTTAGCAGATCATTAGGTACAAGACACCGTTCGGGCCTGGGTCTGACAGAGGAGACAGATGCTGTGGTAATCATTGTATCAGAAGAAACAGGAATTGTATCAATGGCAATTAACGGAAAGCTCGAAACACATCTTGATATAGGAACGCTCAGGGATGTCCTTACCGATTTATTTACAACAAAGAAAATTCGGAGATCCGCTGGGGCGGAAAAGAAATGAGAAAATTCTTTCTTGAAAACCTCGGCCTGAAAACAGCAGCTATTTTACTATCTGTGGTATTATGGATTTTTGTGACCTCTCGCAGCCAGTCAGAGATATCCGTTGATGTACCAATTGAGTTCAAAAATATCCCGACAGGACTTGAGGTGGTTAATCATAGTGTTAAGGTGATAAGCCTGAATATAAAGGGACAGGAGAGGCTCATCAAAAATGTTAAACCATCAGATATAAGGGTCTATATTGATCTCAGTAAATCTAAAAAAGGAGAAAGCATCTACTATATAACCAGAGATGATATAAAACTACCTCATGCTATAACTGTTATGAATGTAAGCCCTTCCAGTGTTAAGGTCATAACCGAAGAAACGATAACAAAGACTGTCAAGGTAACGCCTGTTATTACCGGTGACCCTGAGAGGGGTTATTATGTAAAATCTATCGAAGCAGTTCCACAGACTGTGGGACTTGAAGGTATAAGGTCTGAAATAAGAAAGGTCAATACCATAAAAACAGAACCATTGGATATAACAGGGGTCAACGAAACATTAACTCAGGAACTGAAACTTGAATTAACAGGTAAAAACATAAGGGCAAGGATAAATGATATTAAGGTCAAGGTTGTGATTGGAGCAGTAAGAAAATGAGGCTCTTTGGGACAGATGGTATAAGAGCTACTGTAAACAATCATCCCATGACACCTGAAACTGTTTTAAAAATAGGCATGGCTGCTGCTCATATCCTCAAGGAGAAACATGGAAGAAATATGATATTGATAGGCAAGGATACGAGATTATCAGGCTATATGATAGAGAGCGCCCTTACTTCTGGGATATGCTCGATGGGGATGAATGTTACACTTGTTGGGCCCTTGCCTACGCCGGGGATTGCATTTCTTACAAGGACATTACGTTTAGATGCAGGCATAGTCATATCAGCATCACACAATCCCTTTGAAGATAATGGTATCAAGTTCTTCTCTTCTGAGGGGTTTAAACTTCCCGATGAAGTGGAAAAGAAGATTGAGGAGCTTGTGCTTGATGATGGGCTTTCAAAAAATAGACCAAAGGGTTCAAACATAGGTAAAGCATTTAGGCTGGACGATGCAACAGGGCGTTATATCGAGTATATCAAATCCACAATACCGAAGGGGATAACCTTTGATGGGATAAAGATTGTTGTTGATTGTGCGAATGGCGCTGCATACAAGACAACGCCCTGGCTTTTACGTGAACTGGGGGCAGATGTGATCTCAATTAATGACAGGCCTGATGGGATAAATATCAATGCGGGTTGCGGCTCTTTACATGCAGAAGGACTGCAAAAGGCCGTGAAACTCCACAAAGCAGACATTGGTATCGCACACGACGGCGATGCAGACAGGACCATCTTCTGTGACGAAAAGGGCAGAATGGTTGACGGAGACAAGGTCATGGCTATGTGTGCAGTAGAAATGAAAAAAAAGCAAACTCTTAAAAAGGATACCGTTGTATCAACTGTGATGAGCAACCTTGGGCTTGAGAAGTATCTTGAAATGAATAATATAAAACTGATCAGGACAAAGGTAGGAGACAGATATGTTGTGGAAAGGATGCTTGACGGAGGATATAACCTTGGAGGTGAACAGTCAGGACATATTGTCTTCCTCGACCATAATACAACAGGCGATGGCCCTCTCACAGCAGTCCATGTCCTTTATCTGATGAAAATAAATGATTCTGCCTTATCAAAACTTGTATCCGGGATAAAACTCTACCCGCAGATTCTGACGAATGTCGAGATAGAACATAAGCACGATATAAAGACGATACCTGAGATTGAAAATACAATAAAGGCTGCAGAAAAAAAACTTGCTGGAAGGGGAAGGATACTTGTCAGGCCGTCAGGGACAGAGCCGAAGATCAGGATAATGATTGAAGGTGGAGACCTGAAGCTTATAACAAAACTCAGTAAGGACATTTCAAGGGTTATCAAAGAAAAGATGATTTAATGCTATTTTTTATCTCCTTTCTATCAGGTGTAGTCCTTTTCTATTCATTCCAGTATTTTCCCTTTTCTACCGTTTCTGCCTTTTTACTCTCTTCCGTATATCTATCAGTTAAGAAAAGGTTTTTTCTTATACTTATCATTATCACGGGAATTGCCTTTGCGTTTATCAGATATGACCCGGTAAAGGATATCCTGAGCTTGTCGAAGGACACTATCAGCGGCAAAGAATTCGCTGTAAGAGGCGTCTTTGAATCATATCCAACCAAGACCGATATGGGTATATTCAAACAGACCTTTAATATAAAGTCTGCTGTGGGTATAAAGACTGGGGAGGGGCTTAAAGAACTCATCAATCAAGAAGTTATATTTTTCTCAAATAGAGAGTTTGAGCCCGGGACTGAATGCGATGTTACTATTAAATTTCCAAAAGACAGGACGAGACTAAACCCGGGGAAATGGAACAAGGATGAACTCTATGCAAATATGCTTGAGGTAAATGATTCAGGACATAGAAAAATATCCCTTAATTCAAAGATTCAGGAGTACAGGTACAGACTCAATAGGTACATTGGTGAAAATTTCAAGAAGGATTCTGGAGCTTTTATTGCATCCATAACAACCGGCCAGAGGGCTAATATGGATGAGGAACTGAGGAATGCATTTAATACAACAGGACTTGCACATATCCTCAGTATTTCAGGTACCCACTTCGGCCTTTTCTCTATGTTTTTATTCGGGATATTCAGTATTTTAATAAAGGCATTCCCGTACAGGATCCTGCAGAGAATAACAATCTTTTTAACACCTTCACAGGCTGCTGCTTTACTTTGTCTTCCGTTCATGCTTGCATATCTCGGTCTTTCAGGCGCCAGTATTCCAGCGGTGAGGTCATTTATTATGATAGGTCTTTTCCTGTCAGGACTTCTTATCGGGAGGAAAGGCTTCTGGCTTAACTCTCTTCTTTTTGCAGCATTCATAATAGTTGTATGGGAACCAGAATCTATTTTTAGTCTCTCATTTCAGCTCTCATTTCTCGCAGTACTGTTTATCGGTTTTTCCCTCGGAAACAAGGAAAATGGTGAAGAACAGAAAAAGGAACCCATAGGGGAAACAAGGTTTTCCCTATACCTGAGAAAAGTTTTCAGGTATCTCAAGAATGCTGTATTGCTTACCATATCAGCGTCAATTGGCACAGCGCCACTCGTAGCATATTATTTCCATTATTATTCGGTAATATCTCCCATATCCAATCTCTTCATAGCCCCACTTATAGGCTTTATACTCATACCTCTTTCTGTCATCTCATCCTTTTTATTTCTCATTACAGGCCATTTCATGTTTACTCCAATCGTATCAGCAGTTTCAGATTTAAGTATTTTCTTGGTGAAACTATTTTCTAATATTCCATTTGCTGATATAAAGATACCAGCATTTCCACCAATCGTAGTCCTGCTCTTTTATGCAGGATTTATCTTTTACTTCCTCTTAAATAAGAGAAGATATACCCTGATAATCCCATTTGTTCCTATAATAATTTATCTGTCTCTGTCCATTTTCGAACGAAATGAACTCAATATTACCTATCTCGATGTCGGCCAGGGTGATTCATCGGTTATCGAGCTTCCTGATGGAAAGACAATGGTAATAGATACAGGTAAAACCGGTCGGGAAACCGCCTCGTTTCTTAAATATAGAGGTAAAAAGACTGTTGATGCCCTTATTCTTTCACACATCCACATTGATCATACAGGTGGATTGGATTATATAGCAAAGAGATTCGAGGTTAAGGAACTCTGGGACGGTGGGAGGCTTATCTACCCCGAAGATTTTATAACCGATATGGAAGTTAAACACAAAACACTTAATAGGGGTGATATGGCTGAAGGAAAAGGGTACAGTATTTACATCTTTCATCCTTATCCAGAATTCTATACAATGTATGGGAGTGAATCTGTTGAGGCTGATAATGACTCTCTTGTACTAAAGATTAAAGGTAATAATAAATCATTCCTCTTTACGGGTGATATCGAGGAAGAGGCAGAGGAAAATATTTCACATCTCGGTAATTGGCTAAAGAGTGATATTCTTAAGGTCCCACACCATGGCAGTAAAAAATCTGCATACGAACCTTTCTTTAACACTGTCTCGCCTGATATTGCCGTAATAAGTGCCGGCCGTGATAACTCATTCGGCCATCCTCATAAAGAAACATTAGATGCCTTGCAGGGAGCAAAGATTTTCAGAACAGACCTCGATGGGGCTATAAAAATAAAAGAGTCTATAAATGGGCTTGAAGTAAAAACATATAAAGATTTTCAGTTTAAAAAAGCCAGATCATTTAATTATGAGAGCAAGAATATTAAGCGTTTGTTTGAGACCTGGTAAATGTTTATCTCTAAGATTAGAAACCCTGATTCATAGCAGTCTCTAGTCTAAGCAAACGTAATGATAAAAAATCGCAGTTGATATTTTCATTCAAAAGTATTTTAATGTAAAATATAAATATATCTTGGAAGGATAACTTTATGTCAAAAATGAAAAAAGGATTAGAATTTATCGAAGAAAAGGTGAAAAAGGATATGCCGCTTTACACCATAGGTGTTGTGGCAGAATTGATGGGTACTACAAACCAGACATTGCGCCTGTATGAAAAACATGGTTTGATAAAACCGGCACGGAAGAATAAAAACAGATTCTATTCAGAAAATGATATTAGATGGCTCCACTGTTTAAGAGAGTTAATCCACGATAAGAAAATCAGTATTGAAGGAATCAAGAAGCTCCTCAATTATGCTCCATGCTGGGGAATAACTTCCTGCCCTGAAGAGAAAAAAAATAAATGCCTTGCCTATATTGACAGAGTAAAACCATGCTGGGAGTTGAACCAGATGATATGCAGCCGCAAATCAGACAGCAAAGGAAGTTTATGCGAAGAATGCGTTGTTTATCTATCAAGTGCTAAAAACGTCAGAAAAACAGAATCAAAACACAGTCAATAAATAATTCCTCCACAATAAATCTCTTATTTTTTATGCAAAATGCTTATAATTAGATGTTTCAACTTGTCATTTTTTGTTATTTTGTTATAATAAATATTATACATCTTAATGAAAGGAGGTGAGCTTAATGAAGAGTGTTATGGCTATTATATTTTCTGTACTTTTTGTCTTTGCTGTTTCCTCGGTATCCTTTGCTGTAGAGGAGAAAGAAGCTAAGCCTAAAATACCAGCTGAAGTAACTAAACTACCAGGTGTGGCTAAAATAAGGCAGATTACTGGTAATGTCAGGGCAGTTAATACAAGTGCTATGACCATCACTGTAACCAAGAAGATGAAGCGTAAGGTAGTGGAGGCTGTTGTCACTATCAATGATAAAACAAATATTAAAATGGGCAAGGAAAAGCGGACATTCGCTGATGTGAAGGTTGAAGATAAGGTTATAGTAAAGTATAAAGAGGTCAATGGCAAAAATGTTGCACAAAGTATTACTATCAAGCCAGCAACTACAGCGCCTGAAGAGAAAAAGATAGAGAAAAAAGGTAATCCAGCAGAGAAGAAATAAAATTAAGAACAGGGCACTGAATTCTTGGCGCCCTGTTCTTAATTTTATATTTACTTATTCCCGATCAAGACTTACAAAGGAGTTTGTAAGTAAGGCGTCATTATTGAAAAATCTCCCCTCGCCCCTCTTTGCTAAAGAGGGGTATGGTTCGGCAAGCTCACCATGACATTTGTCATCCTGAGCCTGTCGAAGGATGGCAAATGGAGGTTAGGAGGGATTTTATAATCAATGTCTTCATACTTATGACCTTATTAGTAACTTTACTAATAAACAAGCCTAACCTTGGCTATTACGATATTTTTCGGTTTTTAAGCTCTTTTCGCTACTTACTTACAGGAGTACAATCGTTAAGAACTAATGCACCGATTCATAATCAGGATGCTCATGCATGATAGCCATGCGGTTTACAATCCAGCGATAGGCGAGTACTAGCATAGTAATAACTCCAATGGTTAGTGCAATCTCAGACCACTTTGGATAGTACTTTAGTGAAGCTGGAATATTCCAGTTATAAGCAATTATGGATACATTAAGCCGATTTAATATAACGCCAAGTACTGTTAAAAGACCTGCCAATCGCACAAGTTTAGCACTTTGGTTTCTTGCACCAGATGTAAACAGGAAAACCGGGAAGAGAACGAACCCAAGTGTTTCAACCAAGAACCAGTAACCAAATGGAGTATTTAAATACGCCCAATTATCAGCATCGGCAATAGCGAATATCTTCAGTATAAAATATAGAAACATACCACATGCAGCCCCCTTACCGAGACCAATGATAAGCTTATCAAAATGGTCATGATCAAAATTTCCAAGCTTGCTTTTAAAAACACTGTGGCTAATAGTACTTTCAACGATCACCATGGAAATTCCCGCAAAGACAGCCGATAAAAGGAAAAACACTGGCAATAGTGATGAATACCAGAGAGGATGGAGTTTGCCAGGGGCAACAAGATATAAACCACCAAGCGCAGATTGATGACCGCCAGCTATTATTACTCCGAAAATAGTTGCCCAGATAGCCAGCTTATTAAAGAATGCACGGGCTTTCCTTAGATTTAACCATTCAAACAGGGCTGGGCTCCACTCTATAAGACAGATATTAATATAAAGGAAAAAATGCCAACCTATTAAAAACAGGATGGAGGTAAATCCCCATGACCAGCCTAAGAGGTAAGGGATACGATAATAACGACCAAGATCGAACATAAGCGCAAATACTGCGAAGATATATCCAAGAAGGCTTGAAAGGATAGCTGGCCGGACAAAGTGATGATACTCCTTCATCCCAAAGAGATGAACTGCTGTACCAAGGGAAAGGCCAGGAGCTGCCAGGGCGATTCCGACAAGTACATCAAATCCAATCCATAATCCCCAGGGATAGTTATCTGAAAGATTCGTAGACGGGCCAAGTCCGAAAAGGAGTCGATAAATCATTACTCCAACTGCAACAGTCAGAATAACCGCGGCGATTAAATTGGGAACATTGAAATTACTGATGATATAATCTCGTGGAGTCATTCCAAGAAGTATCTTTTCTCTAAACCAGGAATTAGTGTTTTTCGCCATGGCCTTTTCCCTTCTTCTCAGCGGATGTTTCATGGCTCGTTTTTGCTTTCTTACGAGCCTTTGATATGGCATAATAGGCCCCAAAGACAAGAGGCCAGGCAGCGACTATTTCAAACATCTTTACCCCGAATAGAAAACCCTTGCTCGTTTTCGGTATTGGTGTTTTTCCGATATCTGTTCTGAGGCCAATCTCATCGAAAGGAACTGAAGACAGATAAAGCCAGCTTGTGCCTCCTACTTCATGCTCTCCATAAACATAATCAACGTATTTGCCAGGATTATTTCTAATCCTTTCATGTGCCAAATTAATCAGGTCACTCCTCTTTCCAAACCTCATCACTTCGGCCGGACAGATCTCAACACATGAGGGGACTCCGCCTTCTTTAGTAATCCTGTCATAGCACATAGTACATTTACTGACCTGAGGATTGAGAGCCTCATAATACTCATATCCCGGTACATCAAATGGACATGCAATCATACAGTAGCGGCATCCTATACACACACTGGGATTGTAAAGGACCGAACCTTCCTTCGTTTTCCTGAAGGCATCAACGAAACATGCTGACAAACAACCCGGCTCCTCACAGTGCATACACTGTCTTTTAACATATATAGGTTTCCCGTCTTTGGAGCTGATGAAGCGATTTACCACCGTAAAGTTCTCTGCATGCATTCTTCTTACTTTATCAAAGACAGATTGTTTCTGATTGACAGAAGCCTCAAACTCTTTTATTGGCCTGTTTGGATTTTTATTCCATTCATTGCATGCCCATTCGCATCTCCTGCATCCAATACATGCTGTAGTATCTACAAGCACGCCATAACGATCTTCATGAGGGGGGTAGTGAGGCTCAGCTTTCTTGGCCCATAACTTCCAGTTCCTTTCATTTGCAGTATTTAATGCATGGGCTGCCGTGCTACTGCCGATTATCGTAGCACCTGCAATCGATAATGTCCTCTTTAAGAAATCTCTCCTGCTAATTCCCATTAGATTAGCCTCCATGCCATTATTGTCTCTTTGTACTCAAAATGAAATAAAACAATATAAATACAAACATCGCTAAAACTGCTATCATGTATTCGTAGCCTTTAGGCGTCAATAATTGTTCAAAAATATACATTCTATTCTCCTTACTTTAACAGGTTTTCATCATACCCTTCTGGTTTCGGAAGGATATAAACAGGGCGCACGGCCTTTTCTTTGTGACACTCTTTACACTCTCTGGGCTTTTCGAGGTTCATCTGATTATGGCAGCTTATGCACTGGCGATGATAAACAGCGAGCAGCCTCGGTCTATTCAGATGCACAGGGTCAAAAGTAATAGTATGGCAGTTCCTGCAATTCGGCGGAGTGTCTTTCTTGAGCTCAGCTTCAGCGCGGCTCTGATGATGGCAGCCATCGCAGATGGTCTGCAACTTCCTGTGGAAATAGCTTGCCATTTTACTGTCATTAGAGATTTTGACAAACTTCTCGATAATCTTGAGATGCGGGAACTTGGCCGGGTCAAATTCTTTTTCCAGGGTCTTAATCTCCACTTCTTTTTTGACTGTTTTCATATCAAGCCCGGAAACCGTCAGACGGGGTGTAGATAAACGTTCCTTTTTACCGGTATGACAGACGGAACAGAGCTCTTTCTTCGGATCCATTGTATGCAAATCGACCGGCAACAGGTGGTAGTGGCATCCCGCACAATTCTTATCCGATTTCTTGACTCTATGGCATCCCGCACAGCTTTCTCCAGAGGATATGTCATGATATGCGTTGGCAGTACTCACCCATTTTCCGTCAGGACTGCCCATAATATTATGGCACTTCTTGCATGCATTCAAAGTTTCGTGGTGGCAATCCCGACAGGTCTTTGAATTATTTTCATGCAACTTATGATCAAAAGAAACCCCCTTCATCTTGGCATTTTCGATCTCTATTAAGGGTTTCTCCGGCTGGTCACGGTCGGGTCGGGGAACCTTCGCAAGTTCAGCAATTGTTTTATACTTTCCTGTATGGCACTTTGTACAGATAATAGGGCCTACTTTTTTCTCCCCTGTAAGACTTGCTTTCTCTTGTTTTAAGGTATAATATAAGTGACAGTTCAAGCATCTTATATGTGAAGCTTCCCTTATCGGAAGCCCTTTTTTAGAAGCAGCACTTGTTATGGCAGTTAACTCAGGACCTTTTTTCTTCCCAAATTCATGACAGTAGTAACAGGATTCCTCAGTTCCTTCTTCATATACTAATCTTAAAGATTCATCTTCTTCATGAATGTCGTATGAATGATGACACAGGCTACAGTCATCTTTGCCGAGCTTCTCTTTGAGTTTCTTGACATGTTTATCATGATATTCAAAATTAAATTCAAAGATTGGATAGCTTATTTTTGTCGATGCAAGCTCTTTTTTATGACAATCAGCACATACAACAGGGCCGGCCTTCTTGTTTTCACTGCTCTTCTTTTTATGGCAACCGATACATTCATCATGGTAGGCATTCATTACTGAGTCTTTATCTTTTCCCTTAAGCTTTTTAGGAAAATCGAAGAAGATAAGACCCTTTTCTTTATTGAGAGGGTGGCATGTATCGCACCCTTCCCCTTCTTTTTTGCCTTCCTTTTTAAATGCCTCGGTATGTTTATTGTGATCAAATATTACCTGCGGCCGTTGTAAGACACCGAAGATTTCCGTATGAGCAATGCTAATCTTATTATCAGGCTTGATCGGAGGAGTTACCTGCTTACTTGTTGTCTCAACAGCCAACGGACTTTCTATAGAGTACAGACTTCCTATCCCGTAAACGATTATGATTAGGAGACTTATGCCTACTGCTAAGGCGACTATAGACTCTTTTTTCATATCTTATCCTTCCCCGTTATTACCCTACCTTAAATTCCTCAGGAATCTCCATTGTCTCAAGTAATATGTCCCACATAAACTTGACTTCTGCATCGATATTATAAAACTTAACTACATCATGAATACCGACATGACAGTTATGGCATGGGGCACAGATGATCTTTGCACCAGTGGCCTTTATCTGTTCAGCCTTTGCCCGAGCCCCTTCAAGCCTGACGCGTTTCCATGGTGGACCAATGGCAATTTCACCTCCGCCAGCATTACAGCAGAAATTGTGCTCACGGTTTGGATACATATCTACAAAATCCTCACACATCTCTCGAATAAGGTATCTGAGCTTCTCGCCTGCACCTCTATGCCTTACAAGATTACAGGGATCTTGAAGAGTGACAGGGCCTTTAATCCTCTTATTTTTATCTATCTTTATTTTCCCTGTTGTAAGAAGCTCATAATAAAACTCAGTGGCATGAAGGAACTCTATTGGACCTTCCTTCCATCCAAGAAGGGGAGGTGCCGCATAACCCAAGCCATGAAGTGCATGCCCACACTCTGTTGTTACTATCCGTTTAACCTTTAATCGAAGTGCATCCTCATAGACTTCTCGCACAATCCTCTGCATCGTCTCTGCGTCGCGTGCAAACATGGACTGATTGGCATAGTCTGCTGTAGAAAATGTCCAGTCAATACCAGCATAATTCATAATTTTAGCCATATTGGCTATAAATTGGGGAGCTAATTTTGGCTCGGTACCGAGAACTACATACATTATCTCAGCCCCTTCTTTATCAACAGGAATACGGGCATTTTTTATCTCAGACCTTACCTCTTCTTCCTGCCACTGCAGGGTATCAATCCAGTCAGCCTGATTGATCCACAATTGGGTCAATGTAGCAGAGAGGCTGTTATCATAATCCATCAAAATTTGAGGAACTAAGCCGAGCAGGAAGCAGATGCGACGTACCATGCCAAGTTGAAAGGCTATATCTATCCCGAATGGACAATACATGCTACAGCGACGGCAGAGATTGCATTCACAAAAGACGATCCTCGCACACTGCTTCATGAATTCAGGGCTCACCTTTCCTTTCCTCTTTATCATTTCCCACAGGGTCATTCTTACTTTTGCTACAGGTGCATAGGTGGGGTCTTTATCATGTGACAGGTACCAGTGGCATGCACCAGAACAGAGTGCGCAGTGAATACAGGTCTCTAAGGGAGCTGCGAATGTCGCGGCACTTTTCCTCATATTCAAAACAGCATTAATTACCTTTTCTATTTTTTCTGGAGTAAGTTTTTTAACAGTCTCATCAAGGCCTGGGTCGGCAACAGGTTTTCTTTTATATTCTTTAAATTCACTGCTGACGACCTTTTCTAATTCTTTAACCTTTTCTACAACTGCCATAGTTATACTCCTCTATTTTTAATCATTTAAAAGTCCTTTGAATGACGATAACCAAAGTCAGAACCCATATACGCCCTCGTGAGAAAGAAGTAAAACATGTGGCCAAGCCTTGTAAAGGGAATAGCTATCAACATAAGCGATCCAAAAATCATATGGAGTATAACCATGATTTTATGAGGGAGAAGCCACTGATGATAAGCGAGGAAACCGGTGATGAAAGGTAAGAACGCAATTGCGAGTATGAGGTAATCATCAGCAAAGGTAACAAATCTCACCTCAGAAGCAAAAATCCTTCTGAGAAGAAAGAAGATACATGCGGAAATGACTATCAGAGTCATTATATCAGCTAACCCCTCGGAGGGAGTCCACCAGCTTATCCCCCAGGATTCATGCCAGAGGATGTTATGTGAAAGGAGAAATATAGGGGTAAAAACCAGACCTATATGAAAAAGAAAGGTTACGATAGCTATTACAGGCCGTAATCGCCAATTACGGCTATTAAAGGGAATAAGCCAATGGAGAAGAGATCGCAGGCTATATTTTAAACTCAGATAGGGGAATACTACTTTCTGCTTCTTTGCCAATAAAATCAATGACCGTATCTTATAAATACTCCCTCCGATAAATACGATAAATGCAACCCAGACTAAAGGGCCTCTTACGAAATTATATATAGATAGATTTGTAAAAAAATCGTACATTTTTTACCTCAAAAGACTGTCATTTGACATTTTAAATTTCACCTATCGGGATCACCCTACGGTAATATTTCCCACCATCAACACAACGTGTTAATAATTTCTTTCCATCCGGACTAAAAACAGGATCCCAGAGAGATTCATGTCCTTTCTTTCCTACTTTACCGTCAACAACGATAAAATATTTACCATTTTTCTCGGCCTTTGCTACCACCGTATCACTGTTAGGGCTGAAAATCGGATCCCAGGCATTGTCAAAAGTCTCCAACCACGGAGAACCATCTACAACAACGGTCCACTTTTTATCATTTTTCACTACTGCCGCAACTCGTTTGCTGTTTGGACTGAAGACCGGTGATAAAACTACTTTATCAAAAGTGATGTTCCATGGTAAACCATCAACTGCTATTGTCCATCGAGAAAATGGTGAGCAGACAACTGCGGCTATCTTTTGCCCATCAGGACTGTACTTTTGACGCCATACGTTAAAGAAAAACCCCCAGATTGGCTTTCCATTCATTGCGAGTGTAGTGCCTTTCGGCGTTCTGATCGGAGCAACAACATCATTGCTGTTAGGTTTAAAAATTGGTTCCCACACCAAACCAAATGCCCCTTCCCATGTCTTCCCGTCTACTGCAATATTATATTGGACCAAACCTGTCCTTACTGCTGCAGCTACATGATTGCTATCAGGGCTAAAAACAGCCCCCCAGACAGTTAAGAACGTTTTTTCCCAGGGATTTCCATCAACAGCGACAGTCCTAATTCCTTTTAAATAAGTAAAGACATCTGGACTGGCGGGGGGTTGAACCTGAACACACGATACAGTCCTCTTTCCATCAGGGCTGACCGCAACACTTCTTGCATCGGCAAACATATTCTCCCATGTTTGCCCATTTAGGGAAACTCCAAGTAGTGGATCCTTTTTTATGTTAGCTGCAATACCTTTTCCATCAGGGGTTATTGTTAAATTCCATATATAATCAAACTTCTCCTCACACATCTCGTGATCAACAGCTATAGCCCACTCGTAACTTCTGTATACCAAAGATATAAGTTGATTATCTGGATTAAATTTGAGCGAGTATACCCTCTCAAATATCTCTTCCCAAAGTTCACCATTCACACAGGTAGTAAACTTTCCTTTTTCTGGTTGAACTACAGCGGCTATTTTCTCGCCATCATCAGAGGGGGTTAACTCACGGATGTCAATAAACTTCTTTTTCCAATCATTTATATTTACGACTAATTTTTCTTTTGTATCCCAATCCCAACTTCTTGATTCGCTCATATAGCATTTCCCTTTCTTTTCCCCGCTTAGATAATTGGTTAAATTATTGAACTATTATAAAAATATAAATTTAAATGTCAATAGAAAAATTATTCCCCCTCTAAACCCTAACTGCTATAACTTCTCAAACAGAGCTTTTCTTTTTACTCGTAGTTAGCAACAAAATTATCATAGTCGTTTAAAAAAGTCAATAGTTTTTTTATAAAAATTACAATCTAAATTTCTGGTTATTAGGATTTATATATCCAGAAATTTAAGGATATTGTTAAAATAGATTCAGAAATAATGAGAATAAGTTTATAGAGAAGGTTAGAACGTGAATGAAAATAATGGAATTGACAAAAAAATGCTGATGGTATATTATTAATAATGAAAATCATTGTCAATAAGATTGGAGGACATTTATGGAAAAGAAGAGGATAGCAGTAATAGCTTGCAAAAATATCAAAGGTATTAGTTGTGTTGGCGGCTGTCTGAAGTGTTTTAAAGGAATGGCAGAAAAGGCAGGAGAGTATGAAAGGTGGAAAGATTACGAGATAGAAGTAATCGGTATGGATGACTGTGGAGGATGTCCTGGCGTGGTAATGCCAAAGGTAAAGCTTCTTATGGAGATGTGTAAATTGTTTGACAGGGATGTGGATGTTATACATTTAGGAACTTGTATAAAGGTAGCTACACAAACTGCCAAATGCCCGATCGATTTTGAAGTCCTTAAAAAAATGATCGAGAGCAAGTTCAAGAAAGAAGTAATACTCGGCACACATCCATACTAAGTAGAGTCTGTCCATAAACTAAGTATATTTGTCATTCCCGCAAGCAAAGCGCGTCGGGAATCCTTCTTAGAAGCCATCGGAAAGATTCCGGACAAGCCGGAATGACAAATAAACGGCAAAAATTCGACTTTATAAACAGACACTAAGTACACGTTTTCATAAATATTATGGCGTAACCTGATTATAGGAGATTCTTCGGCTGCGCCTCAGAATGACAGCGTTTATCACTCTGAACGAAGTGAAGAGTCTCAATACCAAGCATATAAAAATACGTCACTGTAATTGTGAATTAGAGTACTAAGCATAAGGGGAGAAAGTATTGATGCCATGGAGAGATGGAACAGGGCCACCATGGTGGCATGGAAAGATGAAAGGATGCGGATATCGTTTAACGGTCCCGAGACACGCTATTCTGGATGTATTGAGTCAGACGAAAGAGCACCTTAGCGCTGAGGACATCTATCTGGCTGTGCATAAAGTCTACCCCGCTATAGGGCTGACAACCGTTTATCGTACTCTGGAATTACTTGTGCAGACCGGAATGGTCTTTAAATTCGATTTCGGCGACGGCAGGGCACGATATGAATTATCTGAAGGCCCACAGAGCATAGGGCATCATCACCATCTGGTATGCACAGGTTGTGGAAGAATTATTGATTATACTGATTTCATTGATGAGGAAATAGAATTGCTGAGGAAAACTGAAAAAGGCCTTTCAAAGAAATATAACTTTAAGATAACGAATCATCTGATACAGTTTCACGGCCTGTGCGGGAAGTGTAACTGAATATATTTTTTGACTTTAATTGAAAATGATTATCATTAACAAAAGAAAGGAGGTGATATGAGAATGAGAGTTGTAATATCAACAGACGGGGATTTTGTGTCCGCTCATTTCGGCAGATGTCCGCATTTTACCATTATAGACATTGAGAAGAATAGAATCGCAAAAAAAGAACTCATAGAAAATCCGGGTCATCAACCCGGGGTTATCCCCCAATTTTTACACCAGAAAGGAGTCGAATGTATCGTGGCTGGTGGTATGGGGATGCGTGCGAGAGGTTTTTTTGATGAGGCTGGTATTCAGGCAATTCTCGGCGTAAGCGGAAAAATTAACAATGTAATAAAGGAGCTTCAAAATGGGACTTTACAAGGTGGAGAAAGCCTCTGCAAGCCAGGTGCAGGTAAGGGATATGGTCTGGATAAAGCTGTATGTGACCATCCCCACGAAGAGCATGAAAAGTGTAAACATTAAAAAGAGGTGACAATATGAAAATTTGTGTAACATCACAGGGAGATAATCTGGATGCACAGGTTGATCCTCGGTTTGGGAGGTGCAAGTATTTTATTATTGTGAAGACAGACACACTTGAATTTGAGGCGGTTAAGAACCCAAACATGGATGCTGTCGGTGGAGCAGGCATTCAGTTAGGTCAACTGATGGCAAACAAGAGCATTAAGGTAGTTCTTACGGGAAATGTCGGACCAAATGCCTTTCAGACATTACAAAAGGCAGGAGTTCAGGTATTTACAGGTATATCAGACAATGTTAGAGAGGCAATAGAAAGGTTCAAAAAAGGTGAATTAAAAACAACTGACAGACCAACTACTATTCCGCACTCTGGGATGTCAGGTAGATGAGATAAAGGAGGTGATCTTAATGCCAAGAGGTCAAGGTCAAGGTTCGGGTATGGGCAAAGGTATGGGAAGAGGCGGTGGAGCAGGCGGAATGGGTGGCAACAGACGTGGTGGAGGACCAGGAGGTAATTGCATCTGCCCGAAATGTGGAGAAAAAGTTGCCCATAAGCCGGGAGTTCCCTGCTACTCAGTCAACTGCCCAAAATGCGGAGAAAAAATGATGAGGGAATAAAGATGCAGGGGTCGGAGAAATCAGTGAATAAGAACAAGGCTATCCCTGATGAGATAAGAAGACTGCTTTCAAATATCTATGCTGTGTTAGCCGGCTTAACAATTCCGGAGAATCCTTTGGAACAGAAAAAAACAGAACACTGTACTATGCCACCTGGATTTTGTTTAGCAAAATCAGCACTTAGATTTTATGAAGAAATAGAATAACTCATGTACGAACTCATGTACGATAAGGAGGTATCAATCAGGTAATGAGTAAAGAGATTAAACACCAAAACGGAAAAAGTTGTTCGATGAAGAAACTTCCCCCCAAGGAAGAAATAGAAGAACTCAAAGAAAAGCTTGCACTACAGGACAATATTATCAGGATTAAGCATAAGATAATTGTTCTTTCAGGAAAAGGGGGTGTGGGCAAGAGCACCGTTGCTACAAATGTCGCTATAGCTCTTTCCCTGAGGGAACAGAAAGTAGGAATAATGGATGTGGACATTCATGGCCCGAGTATTCCAAAGATGCTGGGTCTTGAAGGTAAATTTCTGAGAGGATCAGAAGAAGGATTGTTGCCTATAGATTATAGTGATAACCTCAAGGTAATCTCCATCGGGTTCATGCTCCGGGATCAGAATGATGCAGTTATCTGGAGGGGACATCTAAAGCATAGTCTGATAAGGCAATTTCTGAGAGATGTAAGATGGGGAGAGCTTGATTACCTCATCATTGATTCTCCCCCAGGAACAGGAGACGAGCCGCTTTCAGTTGCACAGCTATTAGAAGATGCTGATGGTGCAATAATAGTGACAACACCGCAAGATGTGGCCATTATCGATGTGCGTAAGGCCATTGCATTTTGCAGGCAGGTAAAACTTCCCATATTGGGTGTTGTCGAAAATATGAGCGGGTTTATCTGCCCTCATTGTGGTAAGACCATAAATATATTCAAATCTGGCGGGGGAGAATCAATGGCATCAGACATGGAAGTGCCTTTTCTCGGACGCATACCACTTGAACCAAAGATCGTTGACTCAGGTGACAGCGGAAGACCTTACCTTCAGTATAACCGGGAGTCAGAGACAGCTAAAGCCTTTAACAGGGTAATAGAGCCGCTTCTCGGGCTGACGCCTCAACAAAAATCTGCAGCTTCAGGAGGATGATCATATGCCTGTTTATGAGTATAAATGTGAAGGGTGCGGATATCAGTTTGAAATGACTCATCCAATGAATGAAAACCCGGTTGTATTCTGTCCTGAGTGTAAGACACGTTCCAAGAAGATTATTACCGGAGGAACGGGTTTCATTATAAAAGGTTCTCATCAAAAGGATACAGGCATCCAATGCGGAAGGGAACAGACATGCTGCGGCAAATCGGTGCCATGCGAAACAAGGCCGTGCGATAAATGATATCAAAGTTAGGTTTGGTTTAAAAAGGAATAAACAATGATCATCTCCGTTGCGAGTGGTAAAGGCGGAACGGGTAAAACTACAATTGCGGTCAATCTTGCATTGAGTCTCAATAAAGTCCAGTTGCTCGACTGTGATGTAGAAGAACCGAACGCTCATCTATTTCTAAAGCCAGATATAAAATATAAAAAAGTAGCAACTATTCCAATTCCTGAGGTTGATGAATCGCTCTGCGATTATTGTGGAAAATGCCGTGAGGTCTGCGCCTATAATGCGATTGTTGTTTTCCCAGGGGACGAAAACAGAAAAGGAAGCGGCGTTCTGATCTTTCCCCATCTCTGCCATGGCTGTGGAGGCTGTACACTGCTTTGTCCACAGAATGCCATACATGAAGTGGATAAGGAAATCGGTGTGATTGAAGCAGGCACGTGTGGGGATATGCAGTTTGTCCATGGCAAATTACATATCGGTGAAATCATGTCACCTCCTTTAATTAAGCAGGTTAAGGGATGCATCAACCCGGCCAGGACAGTAATCATTGATGCCCCTCCGGGAACATCATGTCCTGTTATCGCCTCAGTTAAAGGAAGTGATTTTTGTTTATTAGTCACTGAACCAACTCCTTTCGGATTACATGATCTCGTCCTGGCAGTTGAGGTGCTGGAAAAAATGAAGATTCCTTTCGGAGTAGTGCTAAATCGTTCAGATATCGGAGATGATAAGGTTGACCTGTTCTGTCAGGAGAACAAAATTCCTATACTCATGCGAATACCATTTGATAAAGAAATCGCCTTTTTATATTCAAGGGGGATAACTATAGTTGAAGAAAAAAAGGAATATATAAGGAAGTTCCAGGAGATGTTTAATCTAATAATGAGTTCATAAGTAAGTGCACATTATCTGTCATTCCCGCTTGTCGGGAATCTTTCTGAAAAGTATTATGAAAGAAACAAAGTAATCCGAAGAAAGATTCCGAACAAGTCGGAATGACATACAGGTTTTTGCGCCATTGTTGTTAAAATATCCACATAAAAGTCTGAAAAGCAATAATAAGCAAGGGGCTTTTAAATGAGAGTTAAACCTATAGGAATAATTCATTCACCTTTTAAATGCAAAAAGGATGCCCCGATTCAGCCCTCCAGATCAGATGCGATTGGTGAGATTGAAGTATTCAAAGAATATCAGGAGGGTTTAGAAGATATAGAGGGTTTTTCTCATATAATTCTCATCTACTGGTTTCATAAGTCAAAAGGCTATAATTTAAAAGTAAAGCCATTTTTAGATACACAGTTAAGAGGGCTTTTTGCTACCAGGGCTCCAATGAGGCCAAACCAGATAGGTCTATCTGTTGTAAAGCTCTTAAGGCGGAAAGAAAACATCCTGTTTGTAGAAGGTATCGACATAATCGATGGGGCACCTTTATTAGATATAAAACCCTACGTGCCTGATTTCGAACCTGGAGAAAAAATAAAAATCGGCTGGTTGAAAGGAAAAATAAAATGAATCCCGTTAGACCCATATATTTTAAATTCAAAGAAGATAAACGATGTGTAACATATTTAAAAAAAGTTCATTGGGAATTAAAGGAGGTCTAACGGGGTGAAACAAATAGTTGTGATCAGCGGTAAAGGCGGCACGGGGAAAACAGTGTTAACCGCATCCTTCGCCTCGTTGGCCATGAACAAGGTAATGGTAGACTGCGATGTTGATGCGGCGGATCTGCATCTTTTGGTGAGGCCCGAAATAAAGGAAAGGCATGAATTCAGAAGCGGCGTAACCGCCCGGATAGACAGGGACATTTGTCAGGAATGCGGTAAATGCATTTCGGTCTGCCGCTTCGACGCAATAAGCGAGGATTTCAGGGTTGACGCCGTCTCCTGTGAAGGATGTACGATCTGCAGTTATGTCTGTCCGGCAGGTGCGGTCGTCCTCGAAGAGAATGTTTCGGGAGAGTGGTTTGTTTCGGAAACAAAGTACGGTCCTTTCGTCCATGCCAAATTAGGGATTGCAGAAGAAAACTCCGGCAAACTGGTGTCTAAGGTGAGAGAGGCAGCAAAAGCAATTGCTGAGCAGGAAAAACTCGATTACGTAATTATCGACGGACCTCCGGGAATTGGGTGTCCGGTTATTGCATCGCTTTCTGGTGTTGACCTGGCACTTATTGTCACCGAACCGACACTTTCAGGAATGCATGACATGGAGCGGGTTGAAAAGGTCTCGAAACACTTCAGCATTCCCACAAAAGTGGTGATCAATAAGTACGATTTGAATCCGGGGAACAGCGAGGCTATCAAACAGATTTGTCAGAAAGCAGACATAGATGTGATTGCACTCCTGCCTTTTTCCCGGCAGGTAAGCGAATCTATAGTTCAGGGAATCCCGCTCGTCGAATTCACAGGGGACGGAATAGCCGGGGACATCGCTATGCTCTGGGAAAGGATCAAATAACATATGAAATATGTATATGGCCATGTGCCCTCAAGGAGATTGGGTTTTTCCCTTGGAGTAGATGTTGTGCCTTATAAAACATCTACACTTGATTGCATATATAGAAAATATATAGGTATAAAAATAGGTAAGGCAGGTGAAGCGAAGAGTAAAAGGGATAGAACGGCTTTAGAATGAGGAGCATGCGCTCACCATGGTTTACTGGCAGCTCAAAGAACTCAGGTGGTACGGAGTCAGTATGACGAAGGAGGCACGGGCAATTCTTGCAGGAATAAAGGTATCGAAACTTGAAAGGATTGCAGCGTAATTAAAAACCATGGAAACCATTGAGAATAGACCCTTTAAAAGAATTTGCATAAAAAACTTGGCAATACCAGAAATTTAAGGATATTGGATATTGTTAAAATAGATTCAGAAATAATGAGAATAAGTTTATAGGAGGATGATATGGACAAACCAACACAATATAAAATACATCCTATTGTGATGGGAACAAAGGCATTTGACAAAGGTATGATGACTTATCAATGTGGGTATGGAGAACCTTATACCATTCCCATTTATTGCTGGTATCTGGAAGGCGGAGATAAAAAGATACTGGTTGATACCGGAGAAATGGCGCCATTGCAATCCAAGGAAAGAGAAAGCGCTATAGGTGGGAAGATTTATAAATTTGAGGAAGGGCTGGCTCGCTGGTGTTTAAAGCCCGAAGACATTGATATCGTCATTCATACTCATTTACATAATGACTACTTCATGAACCTGAATTTGCCTCAAGGGATACAATTCCCTAAGCGTTTGATAATTGAAAGAAATGTTTAATACATCAATCCGAGTTGGACTGGATTTATTTGAAAAAACCTGGCCCAAAAAACTAAAAGACTCAAGGGTGGGTCTTCTTGTACATCCTGCTTCTGTTAATAAAAAACTAAACCATGCAGTCAACCTTTTTATTAAATCAAAAAAATTTGGATTAAAAGCCCTTTTCGGCCCACAGCACGGAATTCGTGGAGAAACACAGGATAACATGATTGAATGGGAAGGTTTTTTTGATAAGAAAACGGGACTCCCTGTCTATAGTCTTTATGGTAATACACGGAAACCTGAACCATCAATGTTAAAAGATGTTGATGTAATGGTGATAGATATTCAGGATGTGGGTTCTCGCTATTATACGTTCATATGGACAATGGAACTCTGCATGCAGGCATGTATAGAAATGAATAAATCAATTGTCATACTTGACAGGCCTAATCCTATAGGAGGACATATTACTGAAGGCCCTGTTTTAGAAATGGCTTATGCATCGTTTGTCGGGCAGCGTCCTCTACCTATACGTCATGCCATGACGATAGGAGAGATAGGTAACTATTTGCAGAATGAATTTTATCCATCCTTGGATTTCCATGTTATCCCTATGCAAAGCTGGAGACGGAAGATGTGGCTTGATGAGACTTGCCTGTCATGGATTATGCCATCTCCTAATATGCCGACACTGGATACCGCTATAGTATATCCCGGCATGTGCCTTCTTGAAGGAACAAATCTTAGTGAAGGAAGAGGCACTACAAGGCCATTTGAGATTTTTGGGGCGCCGTTTATAGAACCAGATTCACTGGTTAAACAACTTAAAGTACTCAAACTCCCTGGTGTTGTTTTCCGGCCGATGTATTTCCAGCCAACTTTTCAAAAACATGCAGGGAAACTCTGCGGAGGCGCTCAGATTCACGTGGCCGACAGAAACAAATTTAAACCCTTCAAGACAGGAGTTGCAATTCTCAAGGCAGTGCATGACCTTTATCCCAAAAATTTTGCATGGAGAAAGCCTCCGTATGAATACGAGGAAGAGAAGATGCCGATAGATATACTTGCGGGGACAGACAGACTCAGAAAGGATATAGAAAAGGGGGAAACCCTTAACCGAATGGAAGAATGGTGGCAGGAGCAGTGTGAGGAGTTTAATAAAAAGATCAGGAAAAAGTTTTTACTGTATAAATGAATCCAATCAACATTTTCATACTCGCTGCCGGCCTTGGTGAAAGGCTGAGGCCAATCACAAACCATATACCAAAACCTCTCCTGCCCATCATTGGGAAACCTATTTTAGAATCTATCCTTGAAAAAGTATCAACATTGCCTGTGAATAAAATCGGGATAAACCTCCATCACAAGAGAGAGTTGATAGAGAACTGGATAAGACAGTCCGAATTCAGCAAAAAGGTTAAACTCTTTCCTGAAGACCCTATTCTGGGCACCGGCGGCGCTTTTAAAAATGCTGAGGCTTTTCTGAAAAATAGCACTTTTCTTGTGCATAATTCAGACATTATTTCTAATATAGACTTGGATAAATTGGTGGAATTCCATCTGTCATCCGGAAATCTGGTAACCCTTGCTGTGCATGACTATCCTGAATTCAATACACTTGTCATAGATGAAAAAGGTTTTCTCAAGGGAATTGAAAAGACTAATCACCCCCACCCTCTCCCTCCCCCGTCAACAACCCCCTCCCCTGGCGGGAGGGGGTTAGGGGGAGGGAGAGATGAACAGTTACCTCCTCAAACTGAAACAAATAGGCTCATAGCCTTTACCGGCATTGCAGTCTATCAACCCGAATTCCTCAGTTTTTTACCTTCAGGCGTCTCCAGTGTTGTGGATGCCTGGTTAAAGGTTATGCGTGAAGGATATAAAATCGCAACATTAGATGTAAGCGGATGCTATTGGAGCGATATTGGAACACCAGCGTCTTATGCAAAAGCTATCATAGATGAACTTGGAAAGAATGGTGAGATGGTATATATACATTCTTCTGCAAATTGGTGTAGAAATGTTGAGTTGGACGGTTATGTAGTAATAGAAAAAACAAGTAATCCCCCCCAACCCCCCTTTAGTAAAGGGGGGTTGGGGGGATTTCCCGGTGAAAATTTTCTTAATCGAGGTATTTCTCTCAGGAATTGTATTGTGCTTCCGGGAGCCTCTACTCAACCCGTTGCCAAAGATACCCCCCCCCTTGCCCCCCTTGCTAAGGGGGGGATGGGGGGGTGGTCATTCGAAAATTGTATCCTCGGTCCGGGTTTCATAATAGACCTTTGTGAGTCAAAGATGCTGGGGCTATCAGGAGAAACAAACGGCTTTTTTATCGGCACCGGAGGTTCTGACAGGCAATACTACAGGGTAAAAAGTTCTGGAAGATCGGCAGTTCTTATGAAATGTCCTCCTGACGACAAGGAGTTTCAGCGCCACATAGAATATACACGTTTTTTTAAGAGAAACTCTATTCCTGTCCCTCAATTGATAGATGTGGATTCAGATAAGATGAGTGCATTCTTCGAGGACCTCGGAGATATATCTTTATATAGCTTGTTGAAATGCCCGCGTGATGAAGAACAGATTGAAAGGATATATCAAGAGGTCCTGGATATTTTGGTTATTATCCACACGGCAGCCACAGAGCATGTATCAGAATGTCTGTATCTTAAAGATAGGATCTTTGATTATGAATATCTCCGATGGGAAACAGGCTATTTTATCGAAAGATTTGTAGAGGGTATCAGAAATATCAAGATCAAAAATCTCTTAACCCTGAATGATGAGTTTCATCGACTGGCTGTGAAAGTTGACGCTTTTCCAAAGAGTGTAATCCATAGGGACTTTCAATCACAGAATATTATGATCATAAAAGGGGGAATCCCGAGAATTTTGGATTACCAGAGTGCAAGGATGGGGCCACCCGCTTATGACTTAGTATCAATTCTTTGGGATCCCTATTATCGCCTTAAGGAGATATTGAGAGATAGACTTCTCGACTACTATGTAGCTCAAATGAAAAAAATTAACCCCCCTACTCCCCCCCCTAGCAAGGGGGGGATGGGGGGGTTAATCGGGAATTATCATTTCGTTGAATCCGAATTTAAGAATTCCTTACTCCCATGCCGACTTCAGCGCCATATGCAGGCCCTTGGTGCATATGGATTCTTATCTAAAGTAAAGGGGAAAAAATATTTTCTGAAATACGTACCGGAAGGTTTGAGATTATTGAAGGAAGATGTTTCACTCTCAAAAAAAGAATATCCGGAATTATATTCTCTTGTTATAGGATTGCTTTAATTACCTCAACAACTATAAAGAATCGTTGCTCATCTCATGAAATTTTGCACTGAGGGAAAGATAACTTTCACCCGTGCGAGAGTTCAGAATCTCATCCTATTCACGACACATGCTTAGGCGGCTCAGGATGACAGATGAACAAAGGCCCCTAATACGGATGCGTTCCCAGGATTACCTCTTTGTTAAACTTTGTTTCAATCTTCTTTTTAATATCTTCAACATCAATAGGACACTTTGCAGTCTGCGTTGCCTTCATGATGCAGGTTCCGAGATGAATTGCATCAAAATCCCTATCATATAATTTCCCCATATCCATTATAATCGCAACCTTCGGCATGAGTATACCGGGACAACCACCACAGTCATCCATGCTAATAACTTCTATATCATAATCCTTCCAGCGTTCATACTCCCCTGCCTTCTCTGCAATTCCCTTAAAACATTTCATACTTGAAACCCCGAAGAGTGCTTTCTGGAATTGGGGCTCTTTTATGTCTGCCTCTCTTTGAAGAGGTATTCATAATGATTTGATTGTTTCATAATAAGCAGTTAAAAATCTAGTTAATTTTTCTTATAGATTTATTGATATAACTAATACAAACGCGGTGGGCAAATTTTATGCCGAACAGTATTGGGAAAGATATCACAAATTGTGATATCTTGAGGTCGCAAAATGCGACTTCAATAGTTTAGGATCACAATTTGTGATCTCAAACGGGAGGAAGAATGGAAGTCATTGTTCAGCAGGAAGTAATTGAGGGGAAAATCTACATGATTCGCGGGCATAAAGTTATGTTGAGCACGGACCTTGCAGAACTTTATGGAGTAGAACCAAAGGTATTAATCCAGGCGGTTAAACGAAACAGTGAACGGTTCCCGTCCGATTTCATGTTTATGCTTACAAATCAAGAGTTTGCCAACTTGAAGTCACAAATTGTGACTTCAAGTTGGGGTGGCATCCGCCGCGCTAATCCTTATGCCTTTACCGAACAAGGTGTGGCGATGCTTTCGAGTGTTCTTCGGAGCAAGCGCGCTGTGCAGGTCAATATTGCCATAATGCGTGCGTTTGTGAAGCTACGCGAGATGCTCGCAACCCATAAGGACCTTGCGCGAAAACTCGAAGAGATGGAAAAGAATTACGACGCTCAGTTCAAGGTCGTCTTTGACGCCATCAGAGAACTCATGACACCACCTGATACTAAGAAAAGGAAGATAGGATTTCGGAGGGAAAAGGAGAATTAATAAGGAGATGGAGCAGTTAAATATTGAAGCAGGGGAGCTTGAGGAAAGAATTAGCAAGAATATAACAAGGATGATAGAGGCACAGTAAATGGCGGCTGACATATATCAAGAAAAGCCCTTGCATGAAGTTTTGGAATTTTATAATGGTAAATCTGTAAAGCCAGGGGGGACAGGTTTATATCCCATATACGGGTCAAATGGCATCATAGGAGGAAGTGATGATTATAAATACGAGAATGCTGTAATTCTTGGTCGTGTAGGTGCATATTGTGGTTCAGTAGCATATTGTCCTACTAAATTCTGGGCTTCTGATAATACGATTGTTGTCACTCCTAAGAAGGGGGCGGGTGATGTTAGATATTATTACTATCTCCTCACTCACCTTGACCTTCACCGCTGGGCAGGTGGAGCTGCTCAACCTCTGTTGACCCAGACAGTTCTGAAAACTGTTGAAGCACCTATTGCGGAATCAGATACTCAACAAAAAATCGCCTCCATTCTCTCCGCCTATGATGACCTGATTGAGAACAACCTGAAACGGATTAAGATTCTGGAAGAAATGGCACAGATGATTTACAGAGAATGGTTTGTCAACTTCCGCTTCCCAGGGTATGAGAAGGTAAAGATGGTTAAGTCAGACATGGGGATGATCCCAGAAGGTTGGGAGGTAAAAAAGGTTGGCGATATTCTTAGCACTTTAGAGTCTGGCTCTCGCCCAAGGGGAGGGGTAGACCCGAATGAGCGTGGTGTTCCAAGTATTGGAGCGGAAAATATATTAGGGTTAGGACAGTACGACTATTCAAAAGAAAAATATATTAGAAAAGACTTTTTTTTAAAAATGAATCGTGGTCATATCAAAAGCGGAGACGTGCTACTTTATAAAGATGGAGCTAAGATAGGTCGAAAGTCTTTGTTTAGAGATGGATTTCCGCATGAAGTATGTTGCATTAATGAGCATGTTTTCATACTTCGCACAAATAGTCTCTGTACACAGAATTATTTATATTTTTGGCTTGACCAGCCAGAGATGACTAATAAAATAATCAACTTGAATGCTAATGCAGCTCAACCCGGCATTAATCAAGCTGGTGTCAATGGGTTACCAGTGCTTTTACCCTTCAAAGAATCATTAGACATGTTTGAGGAAACTTCTGAGCCAATTCTTGCAGAATTATTTAATCTATCAAAAAAGAATAATTTGCTCCGCCAGACCCGCGACCTTCTCCTCCCAAAACTCATCAGTGGGGAGATTGATGTCGAAGGATTAGATATAAACATAAGCCATGAGGTAACAAAATGAGCCAAATCTACAACATATACTGCGATGAAAGCTGCCATATGGAACATGACCATCAGAAAGTTATGGTATTAGGAGCTATTTGGTGCCCGTTGGACAAGGTCAAAGAAATATCAAAGAGAATCGGGGAGAAGAAAGCTGCACATGAATTGAGTTCAAAATTTGAAATCAAGTGGACAAAGGTATCACCTGCAAAAACTAAATTCTATCTTGATATAGTCGATTATTTTTTTGATGACGATGACCTGTATTTCAGGGCACTTATAGTACCTGACAAAGATGTGTTAAGGCATGAACAGTTTGGACAAACCCATGATGAGTGGTACTACAAAATGTATTTCGATATGCTGAAAGTGATAATTAATCCGAGCGACAGATACAGAATTTATCTGGATATTAAAGATAGCCGTGGCGGAAGAAAAATCGAAAAGCTACATGAAGTGCTTTGTAACTCAAAATATGATTTTTCGCGCGATATTATCGAACGAGTGCAAATCGTTAGGTCTCATGAGATAGAAATATTGCAAATAGCGGATCTTCTTATCGGGGCTGTTTCTTATTTGAATAGAGTGTGTTCAGGCAATGTTGCTAAAGAAGCAATTGTTAGGAGAATCAGGGAACGTTCCGGTTATTCACTCGAAAGAACCACCTTGCTACGCGAAAACAAGATGAATATATTCAGGTGGAGTGCATCGGAGGCAAGTGGTGTCTGATCTCCCGGAGTGGCTTCCTGAAATTATTTCTGTTGACGGAGAGTGGGAAAATGTCCTTGTGATTCTCTACAGCATTTTCAGGAAAGATTTTGTAGATGGTCATCTTAAGTTGAATAATGCCCCTGTTTGGTGGGACAGACGCGTTCTTGAAAATGCTCAGTATGAAGAGGGGTTCTGGCATCTCATATCGAAAGATGATGATAGTAGCAATGATCGTCTATTTGATCCAAGAAGAGCAGAGCGTTTACCATGGTGTAGGCCGACTATAGATCATTTCAATGATGCTTTAGTTAGTTATTGGGATTACAAGACTTCAAAGAGTCGAATAGTAACTTATCTTTGGCTTAAAGATTTTGATTACGTGATTATCTTTCAGAAACGTAAACTTGGTATAGGGACGGTTTATTTTCTTAAGACTGCTTATTATGTAGAAGGAGATTCAACAAGAAAAAACCTCCAAAAGAATTATGAAAAAAGGGAACTATAGAAATGCAAATGCCGCCCTTTCGGACGGCACAGATCTCTTTCTACACATGGTAGATGAGGCTAGTTTTAGCTTAGTTTAAAAAAGATAGAATGTCAATAGGTTTTTTAAATAATGAATAATTACAATGAGATAGAATTAGTCGAACAGCCGGCCATAGAGTTATTCCAATCATTTAACTATGCCCATCAGAACTGCTACCATGAGACTTTCGGCAAGTCAGGAACATTAGGCAGAGAAACCCCTTCAGATGTTGTTCTTATATCAAGACTGAAGCAATCCCTTATAGCCCTCAATCCCTCCGTATCCTCCGAAGCAATTGACCTTTCCATTGAAGAACTGACCCGTGACAGGAGTGTCTTAAACCCTGCGAATGCAAACAGGGAAATCTACAAGATGCTTCGAGATGGAGTTAAGGTTCCTATAAAGAAGGAAGACGGGAGTGAGGAAATAGAAACCATAAAGGTCATAGACTTCAACAATCCTGAAAAAAATGACCTCTTCCTTGCCTCCCAGTTCTGGATAACAGGCGAGATGTACAAAAGAAGGGCAGACCTTGTTGGTTTTATAAATGGTCTACCCCTTATTTTCATAGAGCTGAAAGCCGTTCACAAGAAACTTGAGAATGCCTTCAAGAATAACCTTACTGACTACAAAGACACTATTCCTCAAATCTTCTGGTATAACGCCTTTGTAATCCTTTCAAACGGGGCAGAGTCAAGAATCGGCACTATCACAGCAGATTATGAGCACTTCAATGCATGGAAAAAAATAAACAGTGAAGGAGAGGAAGGCATAGTTTCGATTGAGACAATCATAAAAGGAACATGTGAAAAACGCAGACTTCTGGACATCCTTGAGAACTTCATCCTTTATCAGGACACTGGAGGGGCATTAAACAAGATAATCGCCAAATACCATCAATATCTTGGTGTCAACAATGTCATTGAATCCTTCGAAAGTATCAAAGAGAATCAGGGGAGGCTTGGAGTTTTTAGATATTAGAGAAAGTGTGTCTGACCGTTCGGACATCATTGTGATAACCGATGAAGCCCATAGAACTCAATATGACCTTCTTGCTCTCAACATGAGGACAGCCCTTCCAAACGCTGCCTTTATAGCCTTTACGGGAACTCCTCTTATGGTTGGAGAGGAACTTACCAAAAAGACCTTTGGAGATTACATAAGCATCTATAATTTCAAGCAGTCTGTCGATGACAAAGCAACGGTTCCTCTTTATTATGAGAACAGAATCCCAGAGGTTCAACTTAAGAGCGAGGACTTAAATGAGGATTTAGAAAGCATTATCGAAGAGGCGATGCTCGATGACAGGCTTTGATGTGAAGCCCCTTTCGACTATCTACATTGACAAGCCCCTCCGAAATCATACCCTCATGCAGACCATTGCACGGGCAAACAGAGTATTCAGGGATAAAACAAACGGATTGATAGTTGATTATATCGGCATATTCAGAAATCTTCAGAAGGCATTAGCAATCTATGCAGATACAAGGAAAAGAAAAGGGGATACCCCTATAAAACCAAAGAGTGAGCTTATTAAAGAGCTTGAACAGGCGATAAAAGATACAGAAACATTCTGCAAGAAGAAGCAGATTGAAACGGAGAAGATAATAAAAGCGGATAAGTTACTTAAGATTAAGCTGATAATGGATGCCACTGATGCCATATTAACAAATGATGATTCAAAAAAGAATTTCCTGCTTCTTGCCGGCAATGTCAGGAAGCTCTTTAAGGCAATCCTTCCCGATCCTGCTGCAAATAAGTATTACGCGGAATATTCTCTTTTTAATGTGATAGCTGACAAGATAATAACTGAGTCTGGTGATGTAGATATATCCCAGGTCATGAGTAAGGTTGAAAAGCTTTTGGATGAATCCATAGGGGCTGAGGGGTATATAATCAGTGAGCCTCTTGCCCCATATGGAGAGCACGTCACTGACCTCTCAAAGATTGATTTTGAGGCTCTGAGAAAGAAATTTCAAAGGGAACGGAAGCATATACAGGCTGAAAAGTTGAGGGGAGTAATCAACAGCAAGCTCACTCAGATGGTAAGGCTGAACAAAACACGAATAAACTTTATGGAGAAATTCCAACAACTGATTGATGAATATAATGCTGGGGCAATAAACATTGAAATTTTCTTCTATCGGCTGATAGACTTTGCCAAACAACTCAATGAAGAGGAGAAAAGAGGGATTTCTGAGAACCTTACAGAGGAAGAACTGGCTCTGTTTGATATGCTCAGTAAACCCAACTTGAGCAACAAGGAAAAACAAGAGGTCAAATTAGCTTCACAGAAACTCCTGAAGGCATTGAAAGAGGAAAAGTTTGTTTTGGATTGGAGAAAAAGACAACAGACAAGGGCTGATGTTCTATTCACTATAGAGACCATTCTTGATAAGATGCTTCCCAGAACTTATACCCCTGAGATTTACAGGCAGAAATGCGACGTTGTTTACCAGCACGTTTATGATTCGTATTATGGTGCGGGGAAGAGCATATATACCCACGCTAACGCTTGAGAACTTTTACGACGTAATAGATAAAGCTTTATATTGCAGACAATTCAGATTATTTGTTGATTAATGCTTTCCGGAAGAAACACACATAATTATCAGGTCACACGGAAGTGAGGAGTACTGTGAGAAAGTTAACTATGTCTGAACCCCGCCGGAATCCCACTTTCTATGTGTTAGCCGTAATAAGAGCTTGTTCCTTACAGGGTAAAGTCTTGCATCTACTGCTGCCGGGAGTGGCAGCTTTGTCGGAGTAAGTGGCAGGTTTGTTTTGCACACACCCCTTAATCCCCTCTTGATAGAGGGGAAAAGTAATTATCTTAATCCCATTACCGGGATTCACAGGAAGGCGTCTCACAGGGTGTTTTGCTGCCACAGCAGGTTTCGCTCTTCCCGCAGCGCGGCTGAAGAGGGGGTTCGGAACCGGCGCTCTTTAAAATAAAGCCGCTTCCTCCTGAAATGATTCTCCGTATTTTACCCTTGCATTCAGGACATATTTCTATCGGAAGATCATGCATTGACTGGCTTATATCGAATTGCCTGCCGCAATCGTCACAAATATATTCATAAATCGGCATTCTATTCTCCCGATATGCTGATAAATTTTTCTTCAAAAAATTGTGAGCGAAGCGAATAACTCTTAAAGGAAGGGGGAGTTACTTTTTCGCTTCGCTCACCGATGAGCCCGGACAGGAACCTTGTTACAATCTATACAAAAGTTCTTAATTGCAAAAAGGATACCAGAGGCTTAAAAAAAGTTTTTACAATGAAATCAATAGATTAGCATCTGGAAAGGCATGGGGAAGCTATCGTTGCTTGCAAAACTGCAATGCTATTGCAAAGATAAATGCAATATTGCAATATACCTACAATTCTTTGATGTCAAGTCGTTTTATCTTTCTCCAGAGGGTGCTCGGATCTATTCCCAGCTCTCTTGCTGTCTGCCTGCGAAGCCCCCGGTTCCTTTTCAATGCCTCTTTTATTATGACCGCCTCGGACCGTTTAAAGCGATCCTGCAAAGAGATATTATTATCATCGCCGTCTTTGGGTGCGGTTACAGTTTCTCTGAATTCCCCTGGAAGATGTTCAACGGTAATCTCGCCCCTTCTGCACATAACAAAGGCATGTTCCAACAGGTTCTCCAGCTCACGGATATTGCCGGGGAAATCATAAGTCATAAAAAGGCGGATTACATCGTCCGAGATTCCCGTTCCGCTCTCGCCATGAATAAGGACAGTACTTTCACTTTCGGCAATATCGGGCAGTATGTCAAAGATTGACTGGATTTCAAAATTCTTGCTGATAATATCTTCAACCGAATATTGACGGGAGATTTCTTTCTTGAGAGCCTCCAGAGCGGATAGATCCCGGAATGTTTCCACGCCGCCGATAATATTGCCTCTTTCATCTTTTAAGACCGCTGTGCTTATAGATACGGGAATGACCTTTCCATCATGGTTGAGGATATTCACCGGCCTGTCAATGATTTCTTTGCCGGTCTTTAAGGTATCCTTCAGCACACAGGCGGCCTGACAGACATTGGCATGAAAGACATCAAAGCATTTCTGACCGACCGCTTTTTTTGCGGCAATCCCGGCAATCCGCTCAGCAGCACGGTTAAAAGAAGTAATGTTCCAATCTCTATCTACAGTAAAAACCCCGTCTGCAATACTGTCTAAAATAATTTTTGTAGTAATTGATTGATCCATCTTCTTTTATTTGAAATCAGTATCTCTCGATTATCCCTTTCATCCGCTTTTGTAGATTGTGCTTTATCTGCTTTGTCAGAAAGCCACCCTATCCACAGGTTTTTTCTATCATTACTATTCCTTTCAATGTCCACAGTCCGAACCGTGGCCGTGTCCAGGGCAACATTGTTGCATTGTAAGCTCAGACAGATTTTCGCCCTTCAACATTTCGATATTCTCATTTACCGTCGGCGCATTTGCCCGAAAGACCTTGATCCCTAATTGATTCAGCCTGTTTAAGGCGCCTGCCCCGATCCCTCCGACTACCACTGCGTCAACCTTCTGATTATCCAACGCCTTCATGGGATTGCAGACCCCATGTTCGTGATGCTGCTCTTTGTTATTGACAATCGTTACATTATTACCGTCGGTTTCAACAAATAAAAAAACCGGCGCAGAACCGAAATGTCCATAGACTTCGCTTTCCAACCCTTCAGCTTTTAATACCGGGAAACATACTTTCATCTCTAATCCTCCTTTTGATTTGTATCTATTTTTAATGCCTTCCCTTTTAAAAGGCATTCTGCAACCTTCCTGCGGGCCTCATATAAGATCCGTCCAAAAGTCTGTCTTGAAATCTTCATCCTTACTGCTGCATCTTCATGGTATAGTTCTTCATAGTCTGCAAGCCTGATAGCTTCAAGCTCGTCCATAGAGAGCACAACCTCTTCGAGATCCATAAGGGGTATCCCTCTCGGCTTGAAATATGTGGCGTCCGGCTTGCATTTGATACAGCGGTATTTCTTCGGTCTCGACATGGTTTAATTATAAGCATATGCTCATAATTATGTCAAGAGAAATCCAATAAGACATTTTTGGCAAGTATATATTCCAGTTACTATTTTTTATCTATTGATTTATATATAATAATATGCTAATATTTGAATATATGTAGTCGTATTAAGAATCCAGGATAATTTATGAGATCACTCGGACAGAGAATAGAACTCCTTAAGGTCATTGCACATCCTGTAAGGATAAAAATTCTTGAGGAGTTGACCAATGGCGTAAAGTGTGTCCGTGATTTCGAAGAGTTTTTAGAGATCAGTCAGCCGAATATCTCACAGCATCTTTCTTTACTCAGAAATCACAGAATAATTGACTACTATATCGACGGGAGGCTCAGGTGTTATTTTCTCGTTGACCCGATAATCCCTGACCTTCTCGAGATCCTGAAAAAAGATTACCATGAATCACTTCCCGGACCTGAATGTTGCCCTGTAACAAAGAAAGGTAAATATCCTGGTGACAGGAGAAGATAAATTTTTTGTCTCAATAAAAGGAGGTCAGGATGAAAATCGGAATCCTTATTTCAACAAATGACCCGGAGACAATCTGGAATGCGTTTCGTTTTTCAAATCTCTGTCTAAACACTGATGATACAAACGAGGTTACAATCTTTTTGAATTCAAAAGCAGTCGCATATGAAAGTTATGATTCAGAAAAATTTAATATCAAAGAACTGGTAAAGACCTTTGTGCTTAGTGAAGGTAAACTTCTGGCATGTGGAAAGTGCATTGGCTTCAGAGGATTGAGTGAAAATGAGTTCTGTGGTAAAGGCAGTCAGAAAGATCTGTATGAAATGCTTATCACGAGTGATAAGTTGATCAGTTTTTGAGGTAAATTATTATGGATTGGCCATTTCTCATAACTCTCTTCCTAATAGGTCTCAGTGGTTCCTTTGTCTCTGCCATGACAGGCTTGGGCGGCGCCATTATCATTGTGCCTGCTCTACTTTATATCCCGCCACTGGTAGGAGTTGGCAGCATGGACATGAAACAGGTATCAGGGATTACCATCATCATGGTGTTTTTTACTTCTCTTATCGGCACCTTGACCCACGGTCAACATAAATCAGTCAATAGACCTTTAGTTTTTACTATGGGGATTACCGGCTTTCTCACTTCTTTTGCCGGGGCCTATATATCCAAATTCACAAAGGCACATTTCCTCCTGGCTATTTTTGCTGTTATGGCCTGTATTGCTGCGGTAATGATGTGGATTCCTCGAAGAGAACAAGGCGAGAATATACCTGCCGAGGAAGTGCAATTTAATCACGTTATTGCAATCATCATTGCCTTAATAGTAGGATTCGTAGGTGGCATGGTTGGTGCCCCTGGTGCTTATATATTTATCCCTTCAATGATTTATATCTTGGGAATTCCTACAAGGGTTGCTCTGGGTAGCACTATGGGAATAGTCTTTGTTTCATCAATAGCCGGAGCTCTGGGAAAGCTGATTACATTTCAGGTACCTTATATATTAACAGCCGCGGTATTGGTTGGTACTATACCGGGTGCGCGGATGGGCGGCCTTTTCAGCCATAGGGTTCCTGTAAAACTGCTCCGCCGTTTTCTGGCTGTAATCATAAGCTATGCCACTATTCGAATGATCTACGACGCCCTTAAATAAACGTTCTTCTCCTTGCAGTAAGTTATCATAGCGATATACAATCTTCCCGAAAATCAACAGATAGTTTCAATCTCTGCTAAAATATATAACGACATTAAATTGAGGAGGTAAAAATGGACATCAAATTGACCAGTCTTTCCAGTTGCTCTGGCTGAGCATCAAAATTGGGTGGGAAACCTTTAGCTGCATTGAATATTGCCATGTTCCCTAATCAGACAGAATTTTTTCCTTACCTGAAGAAAATAATGCAGGGCGGTATTGATAAATTGACCGAGGCAGGAGTATCAATTATTGGAGGGCATACGATCAGAGATAAAGAGCCAAAATACGGATTTGCAGTTCTTGGGATTATTCATCCGGATAAAATCCTTGATAACTCAAAGGCAAAATCAGGAGATGCCTTGATACTCACTAAAAAGATCGGGACAGGTATTATCTCAACAGGAGTTAAAGCAGGTCTCTGCAGTGAAGCTACTATAGAAGAGTTCACGATTTCTATGGCTGCCTTAAATAAAAGAGTAAGTGAGATTATGAATGTTCTGCGCGTCTTTATTCGATCCATGTTCCATTTTTTGAAGATGCTATAAGGCTTGCTGATAAATCTATAATACCTGGCGGGACAATAGCTAATAGTCAAAGCTTTAGTCAGTATGTCAAATGGGGCAAAGAAGTGTCAGACACTACAAGAATCTTGATGTGCGATGCGCGGACATCTGGTGGTTTGCTTATTTTTGTCCCTGGGGACAAAAAAGATAAACTTGTCACAGCCCTGCAAAAAGAAGGTATATTAGCAGCTTATATCGGTGATGTTTATGAAGGCATAAAAGACAATAAACTGATATTCGTAGATTAAACCTGATATCTTCTAAATAATAATCGGGGAGTTACAGCTATAAAAGAGCGTCAAGACATTTTTTGCTAACAGTTTAAGCGCTGAAAACAACTAATCCTTTATTTCCTCAAAATCTTTGCTGCTTCTTTTGCAAAATATGTGAGGATTAAATCAGCCCCTGCACGTTTTATAGATGTAAGTATCTCCATCATAATACGTTTTTCATCAATCCAGCCGAGTTTTCCTGCTGCCTTAACAAGTGAGTATTCACCGCTCACATTATAAGCAGCAACAGGTACATCAAAGGCATCTTTTACATCAGAGATTATATCGAGGTATGCGAGAGCTGGTTTAATCATAATAATATCTGCTCCCTCTTCAATGTCAAGGGCAGCCTCTTTTAATGCTTCCCTTCTGTTTGCAGGGTCCATCTGATACGATCGCCTGTCACCGAATTGTGGTGCAGACTCTGCTGCCTCCCTGAACGGCCCATAAAATGCTGATGCATATTTTGCAGCATAAGACATGATAGGAACTTCTGAGAATCCTTCCTCATCAAGTGCAAATCTGATCGCCTCAACCCTTCCGTCCATCATATCCGATGGAGCAACCATATCTACGCCTGCCCTTGCATGGGAAACAGCCTCTTTTGACAATAGTTCAAGGGTCGGGTCGTTTTGAACCTCACCATCTTTTACTAATCCGCAGTGGCCGTGGCTTGTGTACTCGCACATACAGACATCTGTGATTACATACAATTCAGGTATTGCACCTTTAATAGCCCTGACCGCATCCTGAACAACACCATGCTCATCATAAGCACTCGATCCAGTTTCGTCTTTATGTTCTGGAATCCCAAAAAGCAGAACAGAAGGGATACCGAGGGAATAAACCTCTTTAGCATTTTTGACTACTTCGTCAACAGACTCCTGAAAACATCCAGGCATTGAGGAAATCTCTTTTTTTATACCTTTGCCAAAGGTAACAAAAAGGGGATAGATAAAATTATCAGGAAAAAGCGAGGTTTCCCTCAGCATTCTCCTTATAGTCTCGGTTTTTCTTAACCTTCTTGGTCTGTGTATCGGAAACATTCAGTTATAGTGAATTCTTTATCCGCAGGAGTCACAACCTGAATTGCACGCTGAGACACCACCTGTAGAGATAAAGCCTTCTCCCTCATCACCAGCGTAATAGTCGAGCTGTTTTCCTGCGAGGGTTTCTACTGTTTCTCTATCCATAAAGACTTTCAAGCCATTTTTTTCAACAACCTCATCATTTGGCATTTGCTCTTCTTGTAGGTTGAGGCCATAAGAGGGGCCACAGCAGCCTTGCCCGGCAACGTATATTCTGATCCCCCACTTGTCCTTACCTTCAATTGACAGTATAGCCTTTGCCTTCTCAGCAGCCTTATCAGATATTGTCAACAATTAACACCTCCAAATGTTTATTAATTTAGAATAAATAATTATTCCCCAAAAAGCAAACTTTAGCTTTTTCAGTTAGCAATTCTCGGTGAAAATATCAGGAGATTGCTTCGTCGCTTTGCTCCTCGCAATGACAGTTTGCAAAAAATGTTTTTGTCATTGCGAACCCTTTACTCTTTGTCATTCCGAGCGGAGCGAGGAATCTCGTCTTTCCGTTCAGGACAGACTCCGTGAAGCAATCTCAAGTGTTTGTGCATTCACCGAGAATTGTTGAACAAAATTGTTGTTAACTTGACAAAATTGTCTTCATCTTTTAGTGTATAAACATACGGTAACCGTTTGCCGTTTATAAACAACTTCTATTGCGGAGTAAATAAAATGTGCAGACTTGCTGCAATAACATCAAATGAATATTTCTCGCCAATGGAAAACATCCTTGCCCTCGAGACAATGAAGGAAGGCCACGATGGTTCCGGTCTGGGCCTCACACTAAAGGATCTCGGTGGTGAATTTAAAGAATTTAAAAAGTACCCTATTCTCTCAGGAATATGCTCCAAGAAAGGTTCTAAAACATTGAACGACTTTATGGATAAGGCGGGCTTTAAACTTAAGGATATATGGGCACCAAAGATAAAGCACGTAAAAGGCATAACTCCTCGTGATCATTATTTTGCAAGGGTATATGACTATCCTACGTCTTATAAGCATAAACCGATGAGTGAAAAAGAAGACCTCCTTATGAATATACGTGTGGTGCTGAGAAAGATCGGCGAACCCGATGAATCAATATTTGTCTTCTCATTCTATCCTGATGTCCTTACCTTGAAAGAGGTTGGCGACCCGCTTCAGCTGGGTGAATTTTTTGGTCTCGACAGAGACAATATTAAGGCAAAAATTATATTAGCCCAGGGCAGACAAAACACAAACTATACCATATATCTTTACGCCTGCCACCCCTTTTTCATTCAGGGATATTGCTCGATGACAAATGGTGAGAATACAGCATTTGTACCCATAAGGGAATTTTTAATGAGCAGGGGCTTCCCGGGTTATGTCGGATATAACAGCGACAGTGAGGTATTTACGCATATCCTTCATTACACAGTCAGGCAGCTCGCTTTCCCCCTGACTTATTACAAGGATGTGATTACTCCGCTCAAGGCTTCAGAAATCCAGACGAGAGACGACAGAGATGCACTGAGGCTGATCAAACAGTCGTTAAGACCTCTATGTATTGACGGACCGAACGTCATCATAGGGTTCGTTCCCGATGGAACATGCTTTATGGTGCACGATTCTAAAAAACTTAGGCCCGGTGTTGTTGGCGGGGTAAAGGGTAAATATGCATTAATGTCTGAAGAATGTGGACTTGACAGGGCCATCCCCGAAAGAAACAAATCAGAGGATATATTCCCAATGAAATATGACATGGTGATGGTCAAGCCTCATGCAGAGGAGGTTAAGGTATGGAACCAGCTACAAGGTTAGACCACAATCATAAGCTCTCATTAAGAGAGTTTCCGTATATAATCCGCTGGAGGGACGACAGGTGTAAGAGGTGCGGCAGCTGCACAGCGGTATGTCCTGTTAAGGCGATTGAACCCACTGTTAAGGTTCAGAGAATTATTCAGTCTGAAGGACCTGTGCCAACTCCAACAGCAGTGAGAAGAATCGTTCATGTTATTGAACAGGTAACAGATATGGAGAGGTATTGCACAGGATGCGGAGCCTGTACACTTGTATGTCCGAATGAAGCGATAGAACCTGAATATAATCCTCAGAATAAATTTCTCCATTTCAAAAACAGAGGTGGAGAGGGATATAAAAGAGGTGGGAGAAAAAACGATCCATCCATATCAACCCTTGACAGACTTAAATTCACAAGGATTTCAATGCTTACAGACCCAGCTCTGGATGCTGGACGGCATGAATTCCGTGTCAGGACACTTCTGGGGAGGATTTTACCTCCAGATGAATTGCCCTTAAGGAAGGTAAACGGCAAGCTTGTTGTTGATAAAGAAATTGATAAATTTATTCCACCTGTTCGTGAAATATTTCCGATAATGATCGGCAGCATGTCAGTGGGAGCGCTTTCACCACCCATGTGGGAAGGACTTGCAATGGGTGTTGCATACCTGAATGAAGTGGAAGGGCTTCCGGTTGTGATGTGTACCGGCGAGGGCGGAGTGCCCCCCAGGCTTTTAAAATCAAGGTTTTTAAAATATATAACCATTCAGATCGCATCAGGATATTTTGGATGGGATGAAATCATCCATGCAATACCTCATATGGTTGAAGACCCTGCTGCCATTGAGATTAAATACGGTCAGGGTGCAAAACCTGGAGATGGTGGCTTGTTGATGGCACAAAAGGTTCTTAAACTTATAGCCAGCATTCGTGGTGTGCCGCAGTTTGTTGACCTTGCTTCTCCTCCAACTCACCAAACGGAATACTCCATAGAAGAGGCAGTGGCAAAGATGATCCAGTCTATGTCCATGGCATGGGGCTTCAGAGTGCCTGTTTATCCAAAGATCTCTGGCACAAAGACAGCGCGTGCAGTCCTCAACAACCTTGCAAGGAACCCTTATGCAGCCGCTCTATCGATTGACGGGGAGGATGGCGGGACGGGTGCTGCATACAATGTCTCACTAGATAAAATGGGGCACCCGATAGCTTCGAATATAAGAGAATGTTATCTTGACCTTGTGAAACAGGGAAAGCAGAATGAGCTGCCTCTTATCGCGGCCGGTGGTATTGCCAAGAAGGGCAATTTAGCCGCCAATGCAGCAGCACTTATAATGCTTGGTGCGTCAGCAGTGTCGGTTGGTAAGTATATGTTGCAGGCTACTGCGAACTGTTTTGGTGACGAATATAATCGCTGCAATTTATGCAATACCGGAAAATGTCCGAGAGGCATTACAACACAGGATCCAAAGCTTTATAGAAGGCTTGATTCTGACAAGGTTGCCGAACGTGTTGTAGAAGTCTTCAAGGCTGCCGATGTAGAGTTGAAGAAAATATTCGCTCCAATGGGCAGGAGCACTGAACTACCCATCGGCATGTCTGATGGCCTGAGTGTAGATGACAAAGCAATTGCGGAAAGATTGGAAATAAGTTATGCGTGCTAAGAAACCATACACCAGAAAAAAGAAAATAGAAAACAGAAAAACAGAAGTCAGCCCACCTACCCACCCCTCCCCCTCGAGGGGGGAGGGCAAGGGAGGGGGTGGGAACTCTGAACTCCGGGCTATCACCATCCATGGCATCATTAACGGCAAAAGAGTACCTTCACGTATTCTCGAAGAGCAGATACAGCAGGCGGTAAAGGACGGAGCAAGGGAACTTCATATTATTACTGATGGACAGCATGGCATCGGCGGCAGGATCTGGCCGAGGTCCGCCTCAGGCGGAAGGGGCGAAACTGTAAAAATAACTGTTGAAGGTCCTACAGGTCAGAGACTCGGAAGCATGGGAATGTTAGGCACTGAAATCATTGTAAAGGGAAGTACATCCGACGACACGGGATGGATCAACTGCGGCACTAAGATAACAGTATTAGGGGACGTAACGAATGGCGCATTTAATGCAGCGGCGCAGGGAATTCTTTACGTTCAGGGAAGTGGTGGTGCAAGATGCGACACAATGACGAAGCACAATCCGAGATTTGACCCTCCACAAGCATGGTATTTTAGAAATGTCGGGGACTCATTTGCAGAGTTCAAGGCAGGCGGCATAGCAGTCGTTTGTGGTGTTAATCCAAGGAACCCTAACAACATCCTCGGCTACCGTCCATGCGTTGGAATGGTAGGCGGAACAATCTACTTTAGAGGTCCCATTCAGGAATATAGTGAGAGGAATGTCAAGCTCCTTGATATTACACCTCAGGATTGGGAATGGCTAAAGACTAATATGAAAACATTTCTTGAGGCTATTGACAGAATTTCACATTATGACGAACTTACCCGTTCATCTGATGACTGGAAAAAATTCATTGCATACACACCTCAGGAGAAAAGGGCTCGTAGATGGTTCAAGATGTCCACCTCAGATTTCAGGAATAATTTCTGGGAGAAGGAGGTTGGACAGGGTGGTATATTTGCACCATATATGGACCATGAACTAACAATATTACCATATATAACAACGGGAAAAGACAGACGGAACAAGCCTGTCTGGGCAAATGAGAAATATCTTCCTCCCTGTGTATATAACTGCCCAACTCATATCCCATCTCATAAGCGGGCAGCACTTTTAAGACAGGGTAAACACCATGAGGCACTTGAACTTGTCTTACAATTCAGTCCTTTGCCTGCAACAGTATGCGGACAGATATGTCCAAACCTCTGTATGCAGAGCTGCACACGGGGGCAGCTTGATAAACCCTTAAGTATAGATAAACTTAGCAGCCTTGCACTTGATTTACCTGCCCCTAAAAAGGCTGAGCCCACTGGTCATACCATAGCCGTTATCGGTGGGGGTCCTGCTGGATTGAGCGCTGCATGGCAGTTCGGATTAAAGGGCCATACTGTTAACCTTTATGAAGCAACAGGTAAACTCGGCGGTAAGCTTGAGCTTTGTATACCGAGGGAACGTCTGCCACATGAGATACTTGAAAAAGAACTTTCAAGATTTCAGGAAATAGGTGTCAATATTCACCTCAATGCAGAAATTGGTCAGAAGAAGTTTGAAGAGATTTACAAAGACCATGAGATAGTTGTAATAGCATGCGGTGCACATAAACCAAGGATTATCCCATTCCCAGGATCTGAACATATAGTGTCAGCATATGATTTTCTTAAAGGTATTAATATTGGTGATGTTCCAGACCTGAAAGGCAAAAAGGTCGTTATTATCGGCGCAGGTAATGTAGGAATGGACGTGGCCTCACAGGCGTATAACTGCGGCGCCTCATCGGTTATAACAGTTGATATTCAGAAGCCGGCAGCTTCCGGCAAGGAGATGGAAACAGCACTTGCAAAAGGTACGCAGATAATCTGGCCTAAATTCACCGACCGGTACGACAATAATGAGAAGAAGCTTTACTTTAAAGACGGAACATCACTTGATGCAGACCTTCTGGTAATGTCCGTAGGTGATGTTCCGATATTAGACTTCCTGCCGCCATCTATCCATACAGAACGCGGATGGATAGCTGTAAATGAAATCGGCCAGACATCTGATGTTAAAGTCTTTGCCATTGGTGATGCAACAAGATTAGGCCTTGTTACACACGCTATTGGTCAGGGTAGAATAACTGCTGAAACAATTCATTATCAGCTTATGCACGCACCCCGCTGGCCTGAGATTAAGCAGGTTATTCCTTACGAACGCATAAAGACAGAATATTACGATGTATGCCGTGGTGAATTCACCTCACCAGAAAAGGAGGCTGAGAAGTGTCTATCCTGTGGCAAATGCCGTGATTGTCGCATCTGCGAAGTTACCTGTTATTGGGGTGCAATAAGCAGGGTAGAGCATGAAGACGGTTCATACGAATATGTTGTTGATGATGAAAAATGCATCGGCTGCGGCTTTTGTGCAGGCGTATGTCCATGCGGCGTCTGGGAGATGGTCGAGAATATATGAAATATATATTGACCCGAATGATGTAGACATTGCTCAAAAATTTATTTAACTCGATGAATTTATTGAAAATATCTTTATTTGTTATATTCACTAAAATATACCGAAACCCATCAGTTAAGGCTACATTAAGGTATCGAAAAATAAATTTTTTCACAACATCTACATCATTTCAATTGCATTATTTGAACTTATGACACAATTACTTATAAGAGAAAATCGCATCCTTTCTGCACTCCTCGAGGTAAGCAAAGTCCTGAACTCTTCTTTTGAACTTGAGAAAAATCTCTCGCGGACTATGAACGTCCTTGGAGATTTCCTTGAGATGGAGAGAGGCTCTGTCTTTTTACTCGACCACTTTACTAAAGAACTTCGGATTGTTGCTGCCCACGGTCTTACAAAAGAGCAGATAGAAAGGGGAAAATATAAAATCGGCGAGGGAATAGTGGGCCGGGTTTTAAAAAAAGGTTCCCCTATGGTTATCCCCAATGTCGGAGAAGAGCCCTTATTCCTTAACAAGACAGGCTCGAGGATCAGTAAGAACGGGATTTCATTCCTGTGTGTTCCGGTTAAGTTTAAAGGTGAATCTATCGGAGTCTTGAGCGCCGACAGGATTTTTAAAGACAAAGCTATAACCGTTGACGAAGATATCAGGGTATTGGAAATAGTAGCATCAATTATTGCCCAGTATGTAATTCTCTGGAAGCATTACAAAGAATCAGAAAAGGAAAGGGAAAACCTGAAACTTGAACTTAAAGGCAGATACAGTCTTCCAAATATCATCGGCAGTTCAGATAAGATGCAGCAAGTATTCGAGGCTGTGCATCGTGTGGCCCATTCAAAGGCAACCGTCCTTTTGTATGGGGAGAGCGGTACAGGGAAAGAGTTGATTGCAAAGGCTATTCATTACATGAGCCCAAGGACTAAATTGCCTTTTGTAAAATTTAACTGTGCATCAATACCTGAGGGATTACTCGAGTCAGAGCTTTTCGGACATGAGAGGGGTGCATTCACGGGTGCGATAAACGCGAGGAAGGGGAGATTTGAACTTGCCAATGGAGGGACGATACTTCTTGACGAGGTCGGCGATCTGCCGATTAATCTACAGCCAAAGATATTACGCGTGCTTCAGGAAAGGGAGTTCGAACGCGTTGGCGGTGAAAAGACAATAAAGGTTGACGTAAGACTTATTGCTGCAACAGGCAGAAACCTTGAGGAACTCGTTTCGAAAGGGAAATTCAGAGAGGATTTATACTACAGGTTGAATGTCGTGCCGATATTTATGCCATCGATCAGAGAGAGGAAGGAGGATATTCCTCTTTTGATAGAGCATTTCATCAAACGTTTTAATGAAGAAAATATGAAGGACGTATTTATATCACCTGAGGCTCTCAGGTTATTAGTAGATTATGACTGGCCCGGAAATGTCAGAGAGCTTGAGAACACTATGGAGAGGCTCGTCGTAATGTCCGTCAAAAACACAATCAGCCCTTCAGATCTTCCAATAAATCTGAAATTGTTACCGCCGAAAGAGGTCTTGCAAAAAGAATCTTTAAAGGCAGGTATTGAAGACATTGAGAAATCAAGTATTTTTGACGCCCTCGAAAAAACCGGCTGGATTCAGGCAAAAGCAGCGAGGATTATAGGTCTTACGCCAAGACAAATTGGTTATAAGATGAAGAAGTACAGGATAGCATCGCCGATTGGTTTGCAATAAGTTTTAATGTCTAATATTTCCGCAATTCGTTCACCACTAATAACTAACAACGTCCAAATGTCATATTGTTGTCAAATTTAGGGTCAGGTCTTTAACACCGATTTTCACAGAATCCTAAGCGTCATAATTATTTAGGCCTACAGTTACGAAAGAACCAGTAGTATTAACCAGTTACCGCCTTTCAACCCGGAATATTCATTTTAATTGTGACGCTTAAAAT
>Ga0210029_1000097_pt1 | contig 55203 bp, 50 predicted proteins | sample CryGeymeta201521_FD_183985 | JGI IMG/M metagenome (GOLD analysis project Ga0210029, IMG submission 183985) | Groundwater microbial communities from Crystal Geyser aquifers in Utah, USA - Crystal Geyser metaG 2015-21 (SPAdes) (version 2) | ecosystem: Environmental > Aquatic > Deep subsurface >... | reverse complement strand
ACTTTGCCTACAGGCTTCCTTCAGATTCCACCTCGCGATGGACACCCTTGCCCTTGGCTAATGGTTCCCACTGCCAAGCCCATAGCGGACTTTCACCGCCAAGCTATCGCCCATGCCGGGCGCACACGCAAAAATAGCCGGACACTATCCGGCTATTTTTAACTATATTAAAAATCGAAGAAGCCCCGCCTTGCCGTTTCACGAAATACATATTGCAGCCCGCTCTCCGCAGGTTGGGTGTTCGCCTACCGGTTTTACAAGTCCCTAATCCAGAGGGCTTTTGTGCCACCGGCTAGAGTAGATCACCCTATGTAATAGTGTTGGCTCAAATATACACTACGTTCCACTAACAAGGCAGAGCCTAATATCTAACCTTCTGACTCAATTCTACCCACGGATTCGTAGATGTGTCAACAAGAAACTTGGGCTAACTTAATTTAATATGAAGCTCACGCAATTGCTGCTCAGTTACCGTATCCGGGGCGCCCGACATCAGGCACGATCCGGTCTGGGTTTTTGGAAACGCGATGACTTCGCGGATCGTTTTCTTCTGCAGTAGAATCGCTACCAGCCTATCCAGCCCGAAAGCAAGGCCGCCATGCGGCGGTGCGCCGTATTCAAACGCCTCCAGCAAGAAGCCAAACTTTTCGCGGGCCTCCTCGACGTTTAATCCAATCAGCTCGAATATCTTCTCCTGCAACCCCTGATCGTAAATCCTGAGGCTGCCGCCGCCGACCTCCGTACCGTTGATAATCAGGTCGTATGCATACGACCTGACTTTAAGCGGCTCCGTATCGAGCAATGGGATATCTTCAACCCTCGGCATGGTAAACGGATGATGGTTTGGATCCAGCCTGTTTTCGTCTTCGTCCCATCCGAACAGTGGAAAATCGACAAGCCAGAGAAAATTAAAGACATCCGGCTGGATAAGGCCGATCTGATCGGCGAGTTTAATCCTGAGCGAGCCGAGTATCGAAGAGGCCTTAACCGGTTTATCCGCAACAAACAGCAGTAAATCCCCCGGATTTGCCTTTAAACGCTTGATGATTGCCTCGATCTGGTCTTCTCTAAAGAATTTGGCAATGGGCGAGCGCACGTTGCCCTCGGGTTCCAGCGCGATCCAGGCAAGACCTTTTGCGCCGTTGGACGCCGCGAACTCGGTCAGCTCATCGATCCGGCTTCTGGAAAACGTGCCGCATCCGGGGGCCGCTATGCCGCGGACCGCCCCGCCGTTCTTAACGGTATTCGCAAAGACCTTAAAATCGGCCTTCTCAACGATATCGCTGATATCTTCGATTTCCATACCGTACCGCAAGTCGGGTTTGTCGCAGCCGTATCTGTGAATGGCCTCGTCGTATGTCATGCGCTGTATCGGCGTTGGGATTTTTACATCTGCGATCTCAAAGACGTCGCGAACCATGCCCTCGACAAGCTCCAGTATGCCTTCTTCGGTCATGAAGGACATCTCCATGTCGATCTGCGTGTGTTCGAGCTGCCTGTCGGCCCGTAAGTCCTCGTCTCTGAAGGCGCGGGCAAGCTGGTAGTATCGCTCGAAACCTGCCACCATCAAGACCTGTTTGAAGAGCTGAGGCGATTGCGGCAGCGCATAGAAATGATGCGGCTGCAACCTGCTGGGGACGAGAAAGTCCCTTGCCCCTTCCGGCGTGCTCTTGGTGAGCATGGGCGTTTCGATTTCGATAAAACCGTTATTGTTTAAGTAATCGCGGACACGCGTTACAACCTTGTGCCTTGTCATAAGGTTGTGCTGCATATCAGCACGGCGAAGGTCTAAGTAGCGATATTTAAGCCTCAAGACCTCATCGACCGATGTGCCATCGATCTCGAACGGCGGCGTCTTAGACTTATTGAGGATCTTGATATTGTAAGCCTCTACTTCTACCTCGCCGGTTGGGAGGTTGGGGTTTATCGTTCCCGCCGGACGTTCTTTAACGCGGCCCGTTATATACAAGACATATTCGCTACGTATCGTATGAGCGGTCTCAAACGCCGCGTGTTGCGTAGGGTCGACGACAACCTGAACGATACCGCTCCTGTCTCTCAAATCAAGGAACACAAGGCCGCCGTGGTCACGTCGTGTGTGCACCCATCCGGTAAGGATGACCTCATCGCCAAGGTTATTTTTTGTTACTGTTCCGCATGCGTTGGTCCGCATAGCGAACCGTGCCAATTCGTCCATTCAAATCGCTCCAGTATTATATAATATATGCTCCAGATGTCATTCCGAAGCGTTGTGAAGAATCTAAAGACCACTCACAGACTGCTGCCACTGAGTATGTCTAAGCTTTAATCTACTTAACTAAGAAGTCTTCACTCTAACTCTATCTAAGCTTAAACCCTCCTGCCATCAAAGAGAGGCACTGCGCTCTAGATTCTTCGACTCCGCTTACGCTCCGCTCAGAATGACAAAACTTTATGACTGCTTAGTAACTCCAGACCCCATCGTCTGGCTTTTTACTATATTAGATAGCCAGTCGACCAGCTCGTTGAGCTTTATAGCGTATTGTTCGGAGGTTTTCATATCTTTTACCTGGACAATACCGGTTTCAAGCTCTTGGGGCCCCAGGAAGATAGTATAGCGAAAGCCCTTTTTGTTTGCATATTTGAGCTGGCCTTTGAGGCTTCTGCCGGTATAGTCGATATCGGTCGCAATTCCGGCGCCCCTCAAGGCGTAGAGCAGGTTTACAGCCGGCTCTTTTACGGCTTTGTCGGCTACGGCGATAAATGCGTCCGTTTTTTCTTCCATCGCGACGAAGGCGCCTTCTTTTTCAACCGCTATCGTGAGGCGCTCCAGGCCGATTGCGAACCCGATCCCCGGCGTCGGGGGGCCGCCGAACTCTTCGACTAACTTGTTATACCGGCCGCCGCCGCCGATGGCGTTTTGCGCGCCGAGAAGCGGGCTTACAACTTCAAACGTGGTCTTTGTGTAATAATCAAGACCCCGTACAAGCTCGGGCTTAATAATATATTGCACACCCTGCATGTCGAGGTACCGGCGAACGGCGTTAAAATGATTCTTGCAATCTTCATCCAGGTAGTCGGTTATTTTAGGCGCGTGCTCCATTACGCGCCGGCAACTTTCTTCTTTGCAATCAAACAGGCGCAGCGGATTCAGCTCAACGCGCTTGCGGCAATCTTTGCAAAGCTCTTGCTCGTGGGCTATGGCATATTGTTTTAAAAGCTCGACATACTTCGGGCGGTCGTTTTCACAGCCCATGCTGTTTATGTAGAGCGTCAGTTCCTTAAGCCCAACGGACCTAAAGTAATCGATCATCAAGAGGATAGACTCGGCATCGATGGCCGGATCATCCGAGCCTATCGCCTCGACGCCTAGTTGGAAAAACTGGCGGTATCTACCGGCCTGCGGCCGCTCGTATCTGAACATGGGGCCCGTATAGTAAAGCTTTACCGGTTGCGGCATCTGGTTCATATTATTATCAACATAGGCCCGTATGACCGGCGCTGTTCCCTCCGGTCTCAGGGTAAGACTTCTGCCGCCTTTATCCTCGAAGGTGTACATCTCTTTTTGAACGATATCGGTCGATGTACCAATGGCCCGCTGAAACACATCCGTGTGCTCGAAAATCGGGGTGACGATGGGCTCGTATTCGTATTTTTCAAATAAATCCGACGCTTTGCGCTCGAGATACCGCCACTTCTTGGCCATATCGGGCAAAATATCGGTTGTTCCTTTTGGTGCGTAAAACCGCACGTGCGTTTCCTCCTTGTTAAGTGCGAAATTATTCGTCAGTCCGTTAAATACGGATTATGCCTTCGCTCATCGCCGACCGTTGTTGAAGGACCGTGGCCCGGGTAGACTTTCACCTGGTCGGGATATTTTAATATCCGCTCCCTAACAGATTTTAACAGGGTTTCGTATGAGCCACCAGCTAAATCCGTTCTACCGATCGATCGATTAAAAAGCAGATCGCCGGTAAACAGGGTGTTCCCGATGTTTACCGTTATGCTGCCCGGTGAGTGGCCCGGTGTGGCAAGGATTTTTGCCTCAAGATCGCCGAACTTTATAATCTGCCCATCCGTCAACTCAAAATCGGGGGTAAATGTCTCAGGGTTTTCGCCAAGCCAGGTAGCAAGACTGATACTAGGCTGGCTAAGCGCGGCCTCGTCTAACTTATGGATGCCGATCTTGGCGCCGGTTTTCCTGGCTATATCGAGCGCCGCCTCGAAATGGTCGTAGTGTCCGTGGGTAAGGATGATATACTTTACGTCCAACTCCTGGGCTGCGATAGTGTCCATAATAACGCCGGCGCTGCCGCCGGGATCTATAACGATCGCCTCTTTTGTAGGTTCAGAGGCGACTAAATAGCAATTTGAATCTAAGTCGCCGACTACAAGTCTCTCCAAAAACATCCTGCTCTCCTATTGTTTTGTTTGTTCCGTTTGCCATTTCGGGACTACTTTTTCTCGCTTATGCTTGCTGGGTTCGACGCGATAGACATCGAAGACCGCGGGAACTTTCTTTACGTTGCCGATGATCGTATGCAGGTGGCTTAGATTACCGATCTCGAAAACGAAATTAAGCACTGCTACGTAGTCCCTGGATGTCTTGACCGCAGCGGAGAGAATATTTACGCCAGCATCGCCAAGGACCGTGCTCACGTCTCGTAAGAGCTTTGTCCTATCCAGCGCCTCGACTTCGATTTCTACTTGGAAGGCCACCGGCTGTTTTGCATCCCACGCGGTTTCAATGATCCTGTCGGGGAATAATGTTACCAACTGCCTTGCGTTTAGGCAATCGGTTCTGTGTACCGAAACGCCCCGTCCCCTGGTCACAAAGCCAATTATATTATCATAGGGGACCGGGTTGCAGCAATGGGCGATTCTGACAAGCATGTCGTCGATTCCCTTGACAACAACCCCGGTCTTGCTCGATGTACGGCGACGTTTCTGCGGGAATTCAAGCTTAAGCTCTTCGACCCCGTATTCCTGCTCTTCTTTGTCCCCTTCTTTTTCTTTGGCGTTTGCCTTGGCGATTCGCTCCGCACATTGCTTGACAGATGTCTTGCCGGCTCCGATGCTCGCAAACACATCATCGACGCCCTTAAAGTTAAGCTCTTTTGCTATCGCTTCAAGGACGGTCGCAGTTATATTGGATTTAAGCCCAAGGTCGCACTTGCGAAGCTCCTTCTGGAGCATTTCACGACCCGCGGCTTCACTGTCTTCCCTGTTCTCCTTGCTGAACCACTGCCTGATTTTATTCTTCGCTCTCGATGTCTTGACTATTTTTAGCCAATCCTTGCTGGGGCCTCCGGTGGCCTTCGATGTCAGAACCTCGACAAAATCGCCCGTTCGAAGCTTGTACTCAAGCGGGACGATCTGGTTGTTTACTTTTGCGCCGACGCACCTGTGACCGACGTCGGTGTGAATCGTGTACGCGAAGTCAAGCGGCGTTGCGCCCGCCGGCAGGTTGACGACATCACCCTTTGGCGTGAAGACATAGACCTCGTCCTCGAAGAGGTCGATCTTAAGCGATTCCATGAATTCGCGGGGGTCTTTAAGCTCGCCCTGCCATTCGAGCATCTGACGTAACCAGCTCAGGCGCTCATCGAGCTTACTTTCTTTTGCGCCCTCTTTGTAGCGCCAGTGGGCGGCGATGCCGTACTCGGCCGTCCTGTGCATCTGCTTCGTCCTGATCTGTATCTCAAGAGGCTTGCCCAGCGGCCCTATGACCGTCGTGTGAAGCGACTGGTACATGTTGAACTTCGGCATTGCTATATAATCTTTAAACCTGCCCGGAATCGGCGTCCACATCGCGTGAATCGCGCCGAGAGCGCCGTAGCAGTCTTTAATCGTATCAACGGTTACCCTGATCGCCAGAAGGTCGTAAATCTCGCTAAACTCGCGTCCCTTCTTAACCATTTTCTCGTAAATGCTGTAGAAGTGCTTTGGGCGACCGCTTATTTCGGTGTTGATGCCGAGGTTTTTCAGTTCTTTTTTCAGCGAGCCGATCGCGCCTTTTAAAAACTCTTCACGCTCTATGCGCCGCTCTGCCACCATCTTTTGTATCTGCTCGTATTTTTTCGGCTCAAGCACCTGAAAGGAGAGGTCTTCAAGCTCCGACTTTAGGGACATCATCCCAAGGCGGTGCGCAAGGGGCGCATAGATCTCCAGCGTTTCTCTTGCCTTCTTAACCTGCTTGGCGTGGTCCATATGTCTGATGGTTCGCATGTTATGCAACCGGTCGGCAAGTTTGATGATGATGACCCTGATGTCGCGGGCCATCGCAATGAACATCTTACGCAGGTTCTCGGCCTGCTCTTCCTCACGGCTTTTAAACTCGATCTGACCGAGCTTGGTAACGCCGTCGATGAGGGCCGTTACGTCAGAGCCAACCTCTTTTGTCAGGTCTTCAAGAGACACATCGGTGTCTTCAACCACGTCATGAAGCAGCGCCGCGATGATAGTCGTCGTATCCATACCGAGGTCGGCTAGGATGTCGGCGACTTCAAGCGGATGGGATATGAAATCCTCACCCGACATGCGATACTGATCGCTGTGGAATTTTTGAGCAAGCGAATACGCCTTGCGGATCGCCTCAACGTCCACATCGGGGTTATATCTTTTAATTTTTGTAATAAGACTTCGAATACGTGCCATATCGCTCCCTAGCGCCCTCCGGTATAAAGATTTTACCACGTTATACATCGTATCGCACCGTTTTAGCTTTGCTTTACGAGCAGGAGCCAGGAGGGCAGAACAAAGGGGACGTTGTTTCCTGTGGGTCCTAATTTATATTGTTCAGCAATAAGGACTCACAGGAAACAACGTCCCCTGTTGTATATAGTTGCTAAGCCGTAGCTTGGGCGACGACCTCTTTGCCGTATTTCTTCTTGAGGTTCTTGTAATATGGTTCGGCCTCTTTCCACATCACAAAGATAGGTGATGCGAAGAAGATCGATGAATACGCACCCGAGATCGTTCCGACCATCATGGCGAACGCGAAGTCTTTTAGCGTCTCACCGCCGAACAGGAGGATCGAAATGATCGGCAGCAGCGTCACCAGCGATGTGTTGATGGAACGCATCAACACTTGGTTGATCGACCTGTTTGCCATTGCTGAGTAAGTGGTACGAACGACATTCGTCGAGTTCTCCTTGATCCTATGGAAGACGACAATCGTGTCATAGAGCGAATACCCGAGAATAGTCAACATCGCGGCAATCATATTCGGGTTTACCTCGCGCCCGACCAGCGCATAAACGCCCGCTGTGATCAGCAGGTCGTGGACAAGGGCGACGATAGCCGCAACCGACATCTTAAACTCATAGCGAACCGTGATATAGATCAACAAGATGACCATCGCGGCAACAGCCGCATAGATGGCGCGCTCCGTTATATGCGAACCCCAGCTTGCATCGACTGTCTTCGTCTGACGGTCTAAAACGCCTAGCTTTTTGTCGAGGGCGTCGAATAACGCTGCTTCCTGCTTAGGGTCGAGTTCTCTTGTGCGGATGAGCATCTCGCTACCTTTGCTTTGCGCCGCCTCGGACCCTAACTCGCCAATGGTTCTGCGCTCAATCGGCTGTATAACGCTGTCAGCATGGCCCACCGATGAAACAACCGACCGGACCTGCTCGACCGAAACAGTTTTTGTGAATTTAACATCCGACGCACTACCGCCTTTAAAATCAATGCTGTAGTTAAAGCCCCGGACCAATATTCCCACTAAACTCAGAACGATGAAAAACCCCGAAAGAGCAAACCACCAGGTTTTTTTGCCTATGAAATCGAAATTACGCACTCTTAGTCACTCCCCCCGTTCTAACCAGCAAAGCCGGACTCTTTACCGGCCACACCTGTGCCAGCAAACCCAGGACCGGGCGTGTAAAGAACAGCATTGTAAAAATATCCAGCGAAAGGCCGATGATAAGCGTTAGAGCAAATCCGCGGACCTCTCCGATTCCTACTAAAAACAACACTATGGCCGCAAACAACGTTACAAGGTCGGCATCAAGGCTGGTTCTAAAACCGTGCCAGAAACCACTATCAACCGCTGTTCTGAATGTCTTCTTATTGCGCATTTCTTCTTTAAGACGTTCAAAAATAATGATCTTCGAGTCGGCCGCTATACCGATACTGATAATCAAACCGGCGATACCCGGCAATGTAAGCGTCCAACCGTAAGCGCGGCCTATTGTTGCCACGACACCCCATACGAGCGTCGCATACACGCTTAAACCGACCCAGGTAACCAAACCAAGGCCCTGGTAATACACGAGCATATAGAGGGCTACGAAAGTGAAACCGATAAGTCCCGCTATAACACCCGCCTGCAGCGCATCGGCGCCGAGTTTCGGGCCTATTCTATCCGCCTGCGATATTTTAAGGGTTACGGGAATTGAGCCTGTGTTTAAAACAAGCGCGATCTCCTTAGCCTCATCGATCGACTTGATGTTGTTAATGACCGCCTTGCCGTCAGGGATTGCCTCCTCAATATTCGGCGCCGTTACAATGTTATTGTCAAGTACGATCGCTAAGTGTTTGTTCACGTTCTGCGCGGTAATCTGGGCGAACCTATTTGCGCCTTCCCTGTTAAATGTGAGGCTAACCTCCGGCGTTTGTCCGAGCGTGCCTCCATATGTGGCCTTCGCGCTCGTTATTTTGTCACCGGTAAGAAGAACAGGCCCCAGAACATGCTTGCCTTGCTTCTGAAACGTATTGAGCTGGCTATCCTGGTAATTGGCATACTCATCCTTCACGATTGCGAATTGGAGAACCGCAGGTTTTCCCAGGATCTCCTGAGCCTTTTCGGGATCTTTGATTCCCGGCAGCTGGACCATGATATTGCGAGCGCCCTCTCTTTGAATATCGGGCTCGGCAACACCAAGTGCATCGACACGCTCGCGCAATACATACTCAGCCTGCTTCACTTTCTCATCAGTGACTTTTGCGCCGGGCGAGTCCTCGGCCGTATAGATGATGCTTAGGCCGCCCTTTAGGTCGAGCCCGAGCTTTGTAGATTTATTTACTGGATAAATCATAAAGACAGAGGCTACAACAAGAACAAATACGATGCCCAGTGTTAATAAATGTTTTGTCTTATCAGCCAATTCCTTCCCTCCTACAAAAGCTTTACGCCATTAATAACCAAGCCGAATTTGCAGCCGAGAAATTCGGCCGCTCTACGGCATATTACCATACGAGACAGGAATATTTCAAAATATTCCATAACCTGACTTATGTTGGTGTCGATATCAATTTCGAGTTCTATCAATTTACGTTCGTTATCTACCCGCAAAAACGACCTTTGCGCAGCCAAATTGACCCTGTCGTGGATATCTGCGGTGAGCGGGTCCGGGGTTCGCACGCGGCTTCTGTGAACATCGGTTTTGTCTGCGAGGATAATCGCCGCCCCTATGGGGCTTGTCGCCATACCGTACTCTTCTTCGTGGTTGCCCATGGCATTCATAACCAAGATCATTTCCTCGGGCGCCATATCCAGGCGGAAGAAGATGGATTGGGCCATCATGGCCGCCGACACCGCGTGGAAGCTCCGACCGACCGAGTTTCCTATGTCGTGCAGATAACCTGCGATGCCGGCCAGCTCGGCCTCACGCTCGGGAAAACTCAATCGTTTCAGCACATTCATCGCGATATGGGATACGAGGTCGGCATGGCGGAACCCGTGTTCCGTAAATCCGATTGCCTCCATATGTTTATCAGCTTGCGCTATGTACGCTTTTACATAGGGATCTTCTTTTATTTCCTCTAATGTCACCGGCATATTGTTATCTTCTTGCTGCTAGTAAGAAGTTCCCTCCAATTCCTAAAAAAATGAGCCAATAACGTTCTGATAGCTACATTGGTCATTATACTATTTAACGCGGCCAATGTCAGTGAATTCTATTTTTTTATGTTTGCAAACTATTGCCATACAAGCGTTTGAGGGGTAGATTACCTCGGACGGTCTTATTTTAGCCTAATGTAGCTGCCCGAAATATCCCGTTTAATAAAGCCGGATATTTCAAGCGTAAGCAGGAGCGCCGACACCGATGCGATAGATGCGCCGGTCGCGGCAGTTAAATCATCAAGCCGCTGCGCCTCCCATCCCATGATCTCCAAAAAATCCTTTTCGATTTGATTAAGCGCGTCGGTTTGCGGGCGTAAGACGTGCTCTACTCCCAGCAGCGAGAGAACATCCTCTGCCGATTCCACCAGGTAAGCGCCTTGTTTTATGAGCCTGTTCGCGCCCCGGCTTACGTCGCTTTTACTAAAGCCCGGGACGGCTAAGACGTCGCGCCCGTAGTCCAGCGCAAAGTCGGCGGTGATAAGCGCCCCGCTTTTTAAGCCCGCCTCGACTACGACAACCGCCTGGCACATACCGGCAACGATCCGATTGCGTACGGGAAAGTGGTGCGACAGGGGTGGCGTGCCGGGAGGATATTCTGAGATCAAAGCACCGTTCTCAATAATCTTTTTAAATAGATTCTTGTTTTCGGGCGGATAGACCATGTCCAACCCGCATCCTAAAACAGCATATGTCGTGCCGCCCGCATCAAGCGCCCCGCGATGACCCGAGGTATCGATTCCCCTAGCCGCCCCGGAGACGATTGCAACACCGCCGGCGGCAATCTCTGAAGCAAGCTCCTCAGCCATAGCCTTTCCTTGTGCCGTCGCCCGGCGCGCCCCGACAATGGCGACCGCGGTCCGTATATCCGCAAGCCGACCCTTAACAAACAGTGCTTTCGGGTGATATGGCGCTTCTTTAAGTAATCGAGGATACTCGTTATCCTCAGTGGTTATTATATCGATGCCGTTGCTCGTTAGATCTGCGTAGCGCCGATCTAAATCGAGCATTTTCCTCTCCGCAATGACCTCACCTGCCGTCTGCTTATCCAGCCCAAGATCGATCAGGTCGTCTTTACCGGCTTCCCATAAATGCTGCGGCCCACCGGCTCTATCTGCCAGAACGTAAATCCTATTGCGCAACCCAGGAATCATCTTGACGCCGAGCCAGTATTTCTTGTTGTTGGTAACGATTTCTCTGTCCACTGGATTTGGCTCCTAGAAGAATTGTCGATCCAAAGCCCTGTACTGCACGGCTTCTGCCACGTGCTCGATATCGATGGTCTCTTGTTCCGCGAGATCGGCGATCGTGCGGGCTACTTTCAGGACGCGCTCGTACGCCCGGGCGCTTAAGCCCAACTTATCGATCGAGACCTCTAGAAAAGAGGATGCCGTAGGGTGCAAACGGCAAAACTTCTTAACCTCGCCCGCCTTCATTCGTGAGTTCGTTAGGATATCACGCCCGTTTCCTTTATTTTGCTCCGCAAATCTCTTGATTTGTAACGCCCGCGCCGCTTCGATCCTCCGTTTAATGGCCTCGGATTTCTCGCCCTCTTTTGAATGCAAGAGATCCTCCTTGCCCAGACGCGGAACATCTACATGTATATCGATGCGATCGAGAAGCGGCCCCGATATGCGACCGCGATAACGCTGAATGGCATGTGGGTTGCAGATGCATTGCTTGGCCCTGTCCCCAAGATGCCCGCACGGGCAGGGGTTCATTGATGCGACCAACGTGAAACTGGCCGGGTAGGTGAAAGCGCCTGCGGCACGTGAAATAGTTACCCTGCCTTCCTCTAGGGGTTGGCGCAGAACTTGCAGGACGCCTTTGGAGAATTCTGGGAACTCGTCCAGGAAGAGGACACCGTTATGCGCAAGCGACACTTCCCCCGGGCGAGGGTGGCTTCCCCCGCCAATAAGGCCGGCGTTGCTGATGGTGTGGTGCGGCTCTCTGAACGGACGGGTGGTGAGAAGAGACTCACCGGACCGCAGCAACCCCGCAACCGAATATACCTTCGTAACCTCGATAGATTCTGACAGCGTCAGCTTCGGTAATATTGACGGCAGCCTCGAGGCCAGCATTGTTTTACCTGCGCCGGGCGGGCCGATTAAGAGAATATTATGTCCCCCGGCGGCCGCCACCTCCAGCGCCCTTTTAACGTGGCCCTGCCCCTTCACATCAGAGAAATTCAAACCCCGGTGATCCTGTTCGGAGTCGCCACGGTTTTTGTTGTGCGCCTGAATGGGTGCCTTGCCTGTGAGAAAATCCACCACCTGGTTGAGATTGCCGACAGGCAGCACATCTACACCGTCGACTACCGATGCCTCGGGGGCGTTATCCATCGGGATGATGATTCCTTTTTTACCGAGTGTTTTAGCGCAGATCGCGATTAGCAAGGCACCCGTGATTCTTCGGATCTCTCCGGTCAGGGAAAGCTCACCGGCAATGAGGTAGTCATCGAGTTTGTCCTGGGGAAGCTGCTCGGTCGCCGCCATGATGCCGAGTGCAATCGGAAGATCGTAGGCGGGGCCTTCTTTTCTGATATCCGCGGGCGCGAGGTTGACGATCACCCGCTTGAGCGGAAACTCGAACTGCGAATTTGAGATGCCGCTTCGCACGCGCTCTTTAGATTCCTGGACGGCGGTGTCCACAAGGCCGACTATATTCACCGTTGGGATGCCGAGGAAGACATCGACTTCCACTTCAACCGGGAAAGCGTCCATACCGATAACAGCGGCCGATAGCACCTTTGCGAGCATATTCCCCTCCTATATGCACAACTGCGCTTATACGCTACTATGCAAACTATCTGCAATCTTAACCGTTATCTGCTTGCGGAGCAATAGGTTTTACCGGGAACTTTAGAGAAGCTGCCAGATTAGTTTAGCCGCTTCCGCCCTTGTTATGGTGCCATCCGGCTGAAACGAGCCATCGGGATAGCCTGTGACAAGGTTATATTTTCTGGCGGTCAGGATAAAGTCAGACGCCCAGCTCCCGATGATATCGGGGAATGTCTCGCTCGTAGTGTCGAGTTTGTACCCCTGGGTTCTTACGATCATTTTAACCGCCTCGGCCCTACTCAACGCTTGATCTGCCTTAAAACTATTGCATGCATATCCGTCGACAACGCCGTTTTGGCGCAGGGTCTTCACGTATGAGTGTGCCCAGTGGGACGGCGGTACATCCACACAATCGGCAGCCGCCGTCTCGCTTACACTCCAGCCTTTAACCTTGCAGAGCATCTTAGCAAACTCCGCACGCGTAATGGTCTGCCTCGGCATATAAACCCCGCCTTTGTATCCCGTGACGATCCCATCCAGCATCAGGTCGAAGATATAGGGGGCGCACCAGTCGGTACTTTTTACATCCGAAAGCTTCATGTTTGCAAAGCCGGTTAATTTTAAGCATGCGGATAATCTATTATTCGGTTTAAACGTACCGTTCGGGTTACTTGAGATCTCGCCCATACCATGCATTGCTGTGACGGCCTCCGCATATGGTGAGGACTCGGGTACATCTAGAAAATACGGTTCATCGGATGCCGGCATCGCGATCGTTGTGTCTTCTTCAGGGGCTGACGGCCCGCCCTCGACTATCTGGATAATGGAATTGTAGGCCCACTGCGTAAACTCGCCCCTGGATATCGGGTCGTTGGGTTTGAACAAACCGCTGGTATCTGTCTCAATGAAACTACGCACAACAGCCGACTCGATGTACTTTGCGTAAGGGTTGGATGCGGGGACGTCCTTAAAATATCCGTGATGCGCCGTCTCGGGGTCCGAACCGGTAGACTTAACCACCAACTTAGCGGCTTGTGCTCTTGTGATCGAACATGTTTTGTCTGATTTGTTGCCGTTTGGCGCAATGGCGATGGCATAGATGTCGGTAAGCTCACCGCTGATCGTTATCTCAGCGGCCCACCCTGTGCCTGAAAAAAGGTTATTGGCTTTGGCGATAGTTTTGCCTCCGCTCACCAGCTCAACCTTATACCCCGGCACCGCCCAACCGCTCACCGTAACCTGAAAACCCGGTTTTTTTGGATTCTGATCGACAAGTTGAAGTGCGTATCGATCGCCGTTTGTGGGGCTCATAATTACCGGCGGGACGATATCGTTAACCGCAGTCTTTACGGCACTTACCGTAAACGTCGCTTTGGATACATCGACCCCCTGATCCTTCAGATCGGCATCCGTTAGAAAGGCTATATTGCCGGCGTTATCCGAAATCTCGAGCGTATATAAAACCCACTCACCCGCCGGAGCATCATCGGGGACAACAGCGGTGCCCTCCAAAACGCCTTTAGCGCTGTTATATTCCAATAACGCGTTTATGGATGGTCCGAGAAGCTGTTTCGATCCGTTGCCAAACGTAACAGCGCCGCGCTTGACGCCGGAGAGATCATCGGTCGCCTTAACCGTTACTTTGACCTCATCGCCGGCTGTAAGGCGAGCAGGGCTTACCAGTACGCTTGCGACCGATGGCGCTTCAACATCTGGATTATCGTTAATAACTGTTAGCGACGCGCCGCTAAGACTTGCTTCGTCAACATCGGTAAACTCGGCGTCTTCGTTAAAGATCGTTAGCATCACACAGGTCCACTTACCCGGTTCTGCATACTTGTTTACGGCAAAAGCGCCTGTAAGCTTGCCTGTCGCCTGGTCATACTCTAAATCGGTACCTACCCACTGCCCCGATGGTGTTTCCCAGGTTATAGAGCCGCTGCTCAATGCAGAGCCACCACCGTCGGCGTATACATCAACCGTAACCGTCTCTCCCGCATTTACCGTGGTTTTTGATACCGAAACACTCTTAAACACAGGAGCGGTAACACTGTTCTTAGCGGGCATAGGCTTAGAGGTACCCGCGTAAGCAGGCGACGCAATAGCGACTACTAAGGCAATCAACAAGGGGATGGTAATCCTCAACCGGGACAATCTGCTAATCATGCGCTTCTCCTGTTCGGCGTCTGGTGGCTTACCGGAACGATGACTGGAACGATGTATATACCGGTAATCATACAATACAATCAAATGAATAAGCCAGCGTCTGCTGGTTGCTTATTTATATGAAGATAATATGTAACGCTCATGAGAAACGATTGAAGTATGGGCAACGAGGAAGGTAAAATTAATGGTAATATTTCTCATTCTGATATAAACCCGAGCGGTACTTGCGCCGATATGATAAGTATTGCATCCCTAAGAAGACTGAGAAAAAACATAGTGCTAAGCTACGCGGCCACTTCGGTGGCCCTCAGTCTTTTTATGGTCGAGAAACCCCTAAAGCGCTACCGCGATTTTACCGATATAGTAAGTAATCAAATCAGTCCCTTTTAAAAGGCTTCCATCTAAGATGAGGCCTTTTAAAATTTAAAATTTTAGAATCCAATCGCTTCGATTTTTTCAATGGCAATCGCCACATACCTGTGCACCGCTCCGCCGGACTCACCCGGATCGGCGGTGTCCGCCACCGAAGGAGTGCCAATGACTTCGGTAGGCGCAACCTCGCCGATAGCCTTCGCGGTCGGCTCCATGAGCATCAAGGTCGCGACGTTTATCCTCGCGACACGGCCTATGTAGACGCGATTATTTGTAAAAATGCTCGCCGTTAACCCTGCCAGCCCCTGGGACTCGATAATCTCACGCAGTTCCGATTCGGTCATAGTTTCACCTCAATAAGTAGTTTTTATTATTAAATACCCGATTTATGCAAAGAGTGAACTTTTTCCAAACAACTTCCCTTTTGTTCCACTCACCCCGCATATGTGCCGTTCACCACTTTTTGCTGTCAAGCGCGACCCCGACATACTAAGCTCTATTTGGTTGGCCTAGCGTAGATCACGTTTAGCCGGTTGCATTACCGGTACAGACGTAGGCCGCTGTTGAAAGTGAAAACTGAATATAGTTGGATAAATGGGCAGGTGTTTAATTCCCCCAGTAGCCTTTTAGGCCAAGTGTTGCTCTTTCCTATACCTTAAGGCTGTAGCTCCCGATAGCCCCTTAAGGGTCCCCTTTTAAAACACCTGCCCATTTTCTTTTACCCACGTCAGCGAACCGGGAAAAGAAAATAGTTAAAACGCTTCCTCCCAATGCATAACTTCAAAAGATGAACCCTCGGATAGTATTGAAATCACATCAAAGCGGATAGAGTCAAATTCGCTAAGATCCTTTGCCATCGCCAGATATAACTCGGCTACCTTTCGAATAGTTCTCTGCTTGTTTGGGGTCACGGCTTCGATCGGATGCCCGTATGCCCTGCTCAGCCGGGTTTTGACCTCACAGAAGATAAGTGTTTTACCCGTGCTCGCGATGATATCGATCTCGCCGATTTTCGTGCGAAAATTTCGCTGCAGGATACGGTAGTTTTTTCGGCGAAGATAGCGAGCGGCAAACTCCTCGCCTGATTGTCCTAAGGCCATGGTGGTCTGCTCTGTTAGGTAATTTGTAAGTATTCTTTTACTTTTTTCTCGAGGAGGAGCGCCTTAAGCTGATTTGAGAGGTCGCTTAATATTTCAAGCACTTCTTGTATGCGCTGGCCTTTATCATCGCTTTTTTGGCGCACTATAGGATAAAGGATCTGCTTAAAAAGGGTCGATTCTTTTTCAGCCAGTGTGGAGTACATGCGAAGATGGCGTGCTTCGATGCCGTACCTCGCCATCTCGCGCGCGATGATCATGAGCCTTATATCGATAGAGTTGTAGCACTTGCCCCCACTTGTTTTTATTGGTTGGATGATTCCGAAGTTCTCAAGCATCTTGGCGGTTTCCGGGGATATCCCGATGCTGCCGATGGCTTTCTCGGTCGGCACGGGCCCGTCATCCGATGTTATAAGGGCATCGTGGTCGGCATTGGCGAGCTGCTTTACTTCGGGCGTGAGCTGGCCCATATCCATCATATCGAGGTTCTGTCTGATCACGTTGAGCGGGAGGTATTTTTCTTTCTGCAAGCGCAACGCAAGCTCCAGCCTCTGAACATCCTCTTTCCTGAACTTACGATATCCGCCCGGCGTGCGCTCCGGTCGTATTAGCTTCTCTTCTTCATAGTAGCGAATTTTGCTTATCGACAGATCGGGATAGCGTGGCTTTAGATGATCTACAACTTCCCCGATCGTCAGGTAGTCCCTCTTCGGCGGCATATCGTTCCTCCTCTCAACCGTTGCGACCCTGCGGCAATGCTTTTTGTGCCCTGCCGCACAATAACTATTTCTTTGCTAAAAATACCAGCTTAAATTTCCCGATTTGTAGCTCGTCATCGGACTCAAGCTCGGTCGGTCCATCGATACATTGCTGATTTACGTAGGTACCGTTCAAGCTGTCTGCATCGATAACCGTGACCGTATCGTCGCCCATTGTGATCTTCGCGTGGTTTCGCGACACCGTGACGTCGTCCAGAAAAATATCGCTGTTAGGATCGCGGCCCAGTGTTGTTTCGTTTTTCGCTAAATTGAATTTCTGACCTATAAAAGGGCCTTTTGTGACTACTAAAATCGGTCCCTCGGCAGGCGCGATCTCTATTTCGCGGCACTCCTCTTCGACTTCTATCGGTGAGAGTGAAATAGTCGTCTCAATTTCTAGAGCGCGGTCAAACGCCATTCCGCATTTTTGGCAGAACTCAGCGCCATTTTCATTAGTGGTGCCGCATTTACTGCATTGCATATTTACGCTCCAGTTACTTTTTACAACAGGCCCCTGCTCTTAACACCCCCCGTGAAGCGTTAAGAAGCTTTCATACTTTTTTTGATTCTTTGTTCGTATGTTTCGAGAAGCTCTTTGTTTCCGAGAACGTGCACTAAATGACCTTCGCCAATCCTATCCTTAACATATGGGTCGGTTAAAACTTCGCTCAGCTCTCTGCCTGTGCGTAGTTCTTTTACGATGTAGTCGGTGATCCTTTCCTCTAGGATGTTATTGCAACATTCCTTAAAGAACTCATTAATCGCTGCTTTAATCCTTGACTCGGGCAACTCTTCTCCTCCTTTGTTCGCGTTCGAAACCTCCGACTGCTAAAACACGTCCTCGTCGGAAACATCAACTTTTGAAACAGTCGTCAAGCCGCGGGCCAGGATTTCACTCAGACGGTCTACATCCGCCCCTGAGATAACATCACCGCCGCCCTCACGTCTTTTCTTTAGCCGGGCAACCAGCTCCGCCCTCAGAATATCAATCTTGCCATGAAGCACCCTGCGGCGATAAGAGACACGCTCTTCTTCTTCGCATAGTTGATCCAGGATCTCTCGAAGCTCTTCGTCCGGTTTGCTTGAAATGTCTATTAGTGCGTTATTGAGGTCTAACTCGTTATTTTTGTCCATATCCCATCCCTCATTACTGGTATACCCGAAGTTTATCACACAATCCTGGCTGCTCCTAGATACCCGCTACAGACTCTTGCCGGCCGGGTAGAATCCGGTGCTTTTTGTTGATACTCCAGCGATAATCCTTGCTACTTCTTTACTAATCTAAAGATAGACTTGAGTGTTTAAAAAATCCAGTGTTTTCTTAAATTAATTTAAAAACGGTTGATGGGTGAATCGGTGAATGGGATGAGGGTCGAGAGTGTGTGTCTGGGGAAAACCTTCTTTTTACAATAGTTTAGCTACGCCTAGACGCTGGTAAGTTGCAGTCGCCGTGGGTGCACCCGAGATTCTTCGGCTATCGCCTCAGAATGACATGTAATCGCCATTCGCTACTCGCTCTCACCCACTCTCTCTACCCACACCCCATTCACCCATTAACCTACTCACCTATTAACCCTAAAAATCGGATGCCTGGCGGCTTCGGCTTCGTTGAGGCGGCTTACGGGGGTTATGTGGGGGGCGCCTTTTACGAGGTCCGGGGTTTCGGTTGCCTCGGTCGCGATTATTTTCATGGCGTCGATGAAGATATCCAGGGTTTTTAAGCTCTCGGTTTCGGTCGGCTCGATCATAAGCGCTTCTTCTACGATTAGCGGGAAATATATCGTTGGCGGGTGGATATAAAAATCGAGGAGGCGTTTGGCGATGTGGCGGGCTCTGACGCCTAGTTTCTTTTGTTTGTCAGCGGATAATACGAACTCGTGCATCGAGGGCACGTCATACGGAAGCGTGTAAGCGTCTTTTAGCTTATTCTTGAGATAGGCGGCGTTTAACACCGCTATGTCGCTTACTTTGTTCAAGCCGTCGCTTCCAAGCGCGCGGATATAGCAATACGCCCGCACCATAACCGCAAAGTTGCCGTAAAAGGCGCGAATCCTCCCGATCGAGAGCGGCCGATTGTTGTCAAAGTAGTAAGCGCCGAGAGAGATATCATAAGTAATGACCGGTGCGGGCAGAAACGGTTCCAGCGTCTCGTTAACGCCGACCGGGCCTGAGCCCGGCCCTCCCCCGCCGTGCGGCGTTGAAAACGTCTTGTGGAGGTTGTAGTGGACCACGTCAAAGCCCATATCCCCAGGGCGGGATTTGCCAAGGATTGCGTTAAGGTTCGCGCCGTCGCAGTAGCTGAGGGCGCCGACCGCGTGGATCATCTCGTTTATCTTAACAACGTTTTTGTCGAAAATGCCAAGCGTGTTTGGATTGGTCAGGAATATGGCGGCAACTTCTTCATCAAGAAGCCCTGCTAATTCATCGATGTCGACGCCGCCCTTGCTGTCGGAGGGCACCTGGACCACTTTGTAGCCGAGCATGTGTGCCGTCGCCGGGTTTGTGCCGTGCGCCGAATCGGGGATGATGACCTTGCTTCTCGGGTTGCCATGGTGTTCGTGGTAGGCACGTATCATGGCCATGCCGGTAAGCTCGCCGTGCGCTCCGGCGGCGGGCTGAAGGCTTACCTTTTTTACCCCACCTATCTCGGCCAACCACGCGCCAAGCTCATACATAAGCTTTAAGGCGCCCTGCACCTGCGTTTCGTCCTGGTAGGGGTGGATGGTTGAGAACCCGCTTAACCCGGCCGCGGCCTCATTGATTTTTGGGTTATACTTCATCGTACAGGAGCCAAGCGGATAAACTACCGTATCGATCGCGTAGTTCATATTCGAGAGGTTGGTATAATGCCTGGCTATTTCACCTTCGCTTACCTCGGGAAGTCGCGGAGGTTTCTCGCGCAGGAGATTTTTCGGAACTAACTCTGTTATATCCTTTTCAGGCACATCGAGCGGTGGCAGAGAATACGCCTTGTTGCCGGGCCTGCTGATGTCAAATATCGTTTCCATTATATGCTCTCCAGGATCTCGATCAGAATATCGATCTCTTGTTTCGTTCGTTTTTCGGTTACGCAAAAGAGGATTGCATTCTCGTATTCTGGATAAAGCCTACCAATATTGAGACCGCCGATAATGCCCTCTATTATGAGATGTGAGTTGATTTCGGCGACGGGTTTGGTGCTTTTAAAGGCGAATTCTTTAAAGAACGGCGCATCGAAAAGCGGCTCCAGGTAGCTGATCGAGCGTAGTCTATCGTACATGTAATGGGCTTTCTGGATACACTGGGTTGCTACTTCTTTTAGCCCGGCCGGTCCGATGTAACTTAAATAAACGGCCGCGGCGATGGCATTGAGTATCTCGCTGGTGCAGATGTTTGATGTTGCCCGCTCCCGCTTGATGTGCTGTTCGCGCGTTTGCAGGGTGAACACGTAGCCGGTTCTGCCCTCGGTGTCTATGGTTGCGCTGGTTAAATGGCCCGGCACCCTTCGCAGGTATTCCTTGCGGCAGGCGAAGATGCCGAGGTAAGGGCCGCCAAAATTAAGTTTGTTGCCGAGGGGTTGGCCTTCTCCAATGGCGACATCTGCGCCGTATTCGGCCGGGGGTTGCAGTATCCCGAGCGAGATGGGATCGACCGATGCTATAAAAAGCACGGGATAGCGGTCGGTGATATCACCGACCCTCGGCATATCCTCAAGGCAGCCGAAGAAATTAGGCTGCTGCATGATTACGCAGGCGGTCTCATCACTTATCATATCCTCAAGAGCGGCTATATCGGTACTACCGTTTTTCATTGGAACCGTTTTAATGGTAATGCCGATGCCCCTTGTGTAATTCTTAAGGACATCTCTGTATTCGGGATGGACAGCCTCGCTTATAATAACTTCCGTCTTCTTCGTTACGTCATGAGCGAGAAGCGCGGCTTCGGCGACCGTCGTCGAACCGTCGTAAAGCGAGTCATTGGCGATCTCAAAGCCGGTAAGCTCGCTTATCATGGTTTGATACTCGAATAGGGCTTGAAGTATGCCCTGGCTGACCTCAGGCTGGTATGGCGTGTAAGGAGTGTAGAATTCAGGTAATGAGATGATCGCATCCACTATCTGGGGCACAAAATGGTCGTAGGCACCACCGCCTAAGAACGAGATATAGCTGTCGAGAGAATAATTATCGGCCGCTATCCCCTGAAGCTCTTTTATAAGCTCGTACTCGCTGACACCTTGCGGCAAGTCGAGGGGGCGTTTTAGTCTGACTTCATCCGGGATCGAGAGGTCGAATAACTCACCGATGCTTTTTAAGCCGAGTGAGTCAAGCATGGCCGCTTTGTCGTTATCCGTTATCGGGATAAAATCCAAGGCTATAGCTCCTTTATGTAGTCCTCGTATTGTTTGGCGTTCATGAGGTCGTTAAGTTCGTCTCTGTTGTCCATTTCTATCTTAAACAGCCATCCTTCGCCATACGGATCGTTGTTTATGATCTCAGGCGTATCGCTTACTTTTTGGTTGATTTCGGTTACGGTACCGCTTAGCGGTGTATGAAGCTCTGACGTCGATTTTACCGATTCGACTTCACCGACGACGGCTCCCGCGGAAAGCTTGTCGCCGACCGATGGCAGATCGACGTAGACTATATCCCCAAGCGCATCCTGGGCGTAATCGGAAATCCCGATAACGGCCGTATTGTCATCCGTCTTCGCCCATTCGTGCTCTTTGTAGTATAAAAGGTCTTCCGGGGTCATGTGGCATCCTCCTGTTTATGGTTATCTTAATTCTGGCTTCGTGCTCGAATAGTTAAGATACTTTCGAGTATGGACCTCCTTGGCGCGTTATCTTTATAAACGGGCGTTCTGCGAGATATGCCTTAAGCAACTTATCCCTTGATTTGATTCTCACCGGTGTGCCGGGCTCGGAGGCGGGCTCTTTGACATAGGCGAGGCCGATTCCCTGTTTGAGTATAGGCGAGTACCCGCCGCTGGTTACGGTCCCTATATCGTTGCCGATGTTATCGAGCATCGTATCCCCTTTTCTGGCGATCCCGTGGTTGACGATGAAGCCGGTCAATTTCTTTTGTATTCCCGTGTGAAGTTGCTTTTCTAACGCATCGCGGCCTACAAAATCACCTTTATCGAACGAGACGAACCGCTGCAGACCGGCTTCCAGCGGTGTTGTGCCTTCTGTTATGTCATTACCGTAAAGGGGAAAACCCATTTCAAGGCGTAGTGTGTCGCGAGCGCCAAGACCGGCGGGTTTGGCGCCCGCCGCTATCATTATCGTCCATGCATGTTTTGCCGCCGGCGGGTCGCACATGATCTCAAAACCGTCTTCGCCGGTATAGCCCGACCTCATAATGGTAAAGGTGTGGCCATCTACCTCGGTTGTCTTGGCTGAATAGCGCTTATATGCGCCGGGGTCTTCTTTAAAGACATCCCGTAATACCTCGGGTGAGTTCGGTCCCTGAAGCGCAAGGAGGCATAGCTCGTCGGTGCGATCATGTAGTTCGACTCTTGGGGAACTGTACTGTTTGAACCAGTTCAGGATGGTGTTTGTTCTGGCAGCGTTTGGGACCGTATAGTAATCGTTTTCCGCAAAGCGATAGATAATCTCGTCATCTAAGATACCGCCCTCTTCGTTGCAGAAAAGGGTGTAGGCGCCTTTGCCGATGGGCAGTTTTGCGATATCGGCTGTTGCGACATATTGCAGGAACTGCGTTACACCGCTTCCCCTTATTTCTATCTTTCCGAGGTGCGATATGTCAAAAAGGCCGGCTGCCATGCGCACGGCCATGCTTTCTTGGATGATGCTGGTATAGTAAAGCGCGAGTTCCCAACCTGCGAACTCGGTGAAGCGTGCCCCTAGCTGGTATTCTTCGGTGTAGAGCAGCGTCCTCTTTAGCATCTCTTGTTCCCTTTTTATGGCTTGTTTGATATATTAAGCATTTCCCGTTTTGGGGGATGTTAAAACGCGGCGATGGCGGATGAATCGTAAAAGCACCTTCTTTGTGCCCCGCCCCATCTTGCATTTTATACTAGCACTAAAAGATAGCGTTCCATGCGGCTTTGATGTAGTAATCGATGGCTTGGAAGAAGGTTGGTTTTTTGAGGGTTTGCTTGACGACAAGGTCTACGGTTGCAACCGGTTTTCCGGATTGGAAGACGGTGATCATACCGAGGGTCGCTCCTTTTTTAACCGGCAGTTTAATATCGCTTTGGGTCGTGGTTTTTATTTCTATATCGCGGGAGCGCCTGATATAGCCATCGATGTCTGAGGCTGCGGTGAGATCGATGGTCTGGCCGTAGCCGACTCGGACCGTCTGGTAGACCTTGCCCTTGGAGAGCAGCCGTTTCTTCTCAAAGCAACCGAATCCGTATTCGAGCAAGGATGCCGATTCTATGAATAGGGCTTCGGATGTAGCCGCGCCGAGCACTACCGAGATTACCTGCACGTCGCCGCGCCTTGCCGAGGACACAAGACAGTGGCCGGCTTCTTTTGTATAGCCTGTCTTCACGCCGTCCGCTGCAGGATAGCTCCAGAGCAGGCGGTTACGGTTCTCGACGATAGTGCGCTTTCCCGTTCCGAAACGGCTCAGGTTTCTCTTTCTTGTTGCGACGATGTTCTGGAATGTTTTGTTTTTCATCGCGTAGCGGGCGATCTTCGCAAGGTCGCGTGCGGTCGAGTAGTTGGAGGGATGTCCCTTTACAGGGAGGCCGTGCGGGTTAACGTAATTCGTGTTGTTTGCGCCGATATCCTTTGCCTGGATATTCATCATTCGGGCAAAGACATCGATCGATCCCCCGACATAATCGGCAACAGCGACTGCGGCATCGTTCGCCGAATACAGGAGGAGCGCGTAAAGAAAATCCTCGAGCCTCATCTTCTCGCCGACGGGTATCTCGAATCCGTACCCATCGGTACCAAGCACATCACTGCCCGCGGTTACGGTCTCGCCGAGGCTTTTATTCTCGATAGCGATAATGGCGGTCATTATCTTGGTGGTACTTGCAATCGGATGTTTTTCGTCCGCGTTTTTTTCCCACAGAATGTCACCTGTTTTCGCATCGATAACAATAGCGGATGGCGCTTCGATCTTCGGTTCGAGACCTTCTGCGTATGCGACAGGTGGAGTCGGGATATATGCGCTTGCCAGAATCGCGATTACTAGAACTACCGCTATTAGGGTTTCTCTTATAGACATCTGTCTCGCAAAGCTTACCGGTACCGGTTGTTTCATCGGATTATAGCCCCTGTTCAATTCGACTATATATGCTTTGGAAAAGCTACTTTCTCCAAGTCCTTCTCGGCACGGTTTAAGAACTCGTTATACGCTTCGTACCCGAATAAGACAAAGACGATTTTCTTTATCGAGCTTTTGTTGGTGTTTAAATACTCTTTAACTATCTTGAACATAACCCTCGCCGCCTCGCTGAACGGGAAGCCGCCGACACCCGTTCCAAGCGCGGGGAAGGCGATACTTTGTATGTTGTTCTCATCGGCGACCTTAAGGGCCGACAGCGTGGCGCTTCGGATTTTTTCGGCATCGGTGATGCCGTCGATACCCATAACCGCCGCGTGGATGACCCACTTTGCCTTAAGGGCACCCGCGGAGGTCAGCAGGGAGCCGCCTATCTCTATCGGGCCTTTCTTGACGGCTTCGTCTTCTATCTGTTGGCCGCCTTTTTTCCTGATTGCCCCGGCAACGCCGGCGCCCATATACATGCGGTTATTTGCGGCGTTCACGACCGCCTCAATATCCGCCTCGGTAATATCCCCTTGCTGGATGATTATCCTGACGTCATCAATTTTGTGTTCCATGGGGCTCCTCCAATCATCCGAAAGTCGATAGTAATTACCTTGATACCATTCATTCTATTAATTACATTAGTGTGATGTTTTGTTAGTAGGCGGTCAATATATTTTTAGCTACTAGAACGAAATATTTTAGGGTATTGCGTCTCTTCGTCAGCTAAATCTCATGTAACTCGGCTGCGCTAAGCAATTTAATTCCTGCGTTCTCAAGCGCTTCCATTGCTTTTCCTATGTCCTGGATACGCATAATATCAACCGCCGCGTTGCGCTTTTTGTCGACGAAGCAATAGAGGTATTCCACGTTGAGGCTATTTTTGTCGAGCGTCTCGAGTACTTGGGCAAGACTGCCCGGCGTATCGGCCACTTCAACCGCAAGGACTTCATTTTCCTTGACGGTAAAGGCATTACTTTTTAGGATATCGATAGCCTTGCGCGGCTTGTCTACAATCATCCTTAAGATTCCGAAGTCGGATGTATCCGCTATAAACAACGCCCTGATATTAATACCGTTATCGGCAAGCGCTTTTGTTACATCCGCAAGGCGTCCCTGCTTGTTCTCAAGAAATACCGAAAGCTGTGTTGCTTTCATTTATATGACCTCCCGTATCATATCGTTAGCTCCTGTACCAGGAGCACTTCTCACAGTATCTAATTCACAATCCGACATCCGAAGCCCGACATTCGCAATTCGAAATTCCCAATTCCCTACAGCTGTCTGTTGTCTATTACCCGCTTTGCCTTACCTTCGCTTCGCTGGATGGTTTTGGGCTCTACAAGTTTTACGTCTACGCTGATATTGAGAATGCTCTCGATCTCGCGCTTTATTTTGCGCTCGAAGGCTTCCATGCCTTTCACCTCGTCGGTGAAGAACTTCTCGCCGACCTCGACCTGGACCTGCAAGACATCCATTGTCCCTTTTCTCTCGACAACCAACATATAGTGTGGCTCGGTCCCTTCTATTTCCATCAGAACGCTCTCGATTTGCGACGGGAACACGTTTACTCCCCTGATTATGAGCATGTCGTCGGTGCGGCCGGTTACCCTATCCATTCTCGCGACGGTACGACCGCATGTGCATTTCTCATAGTTGACCGCCGAGATATCCCTGGTGCGGTACCGTATGACCGGGAAGCCTTCTTTTGTCAGGGACGTGAACACAAGCTCGCCTTTTTGCCCTTCGGGCAACACTTCGCCGGTATCGGGATCGATAACCTCGACGATGAAGTGGTCTTCGTTGACGTGCAGGCCGTCTTTTTCCGGGCACTCGAACGCAACTCCGGGGCCTATGATCTCGCTTAAGCCGTAAATATCGATAGCGAGGATGCCGAGCTTTTTCTCAAGTTCGATTCTCATATTGTTCGACCAGGGCTCGGCTCCAAATACGCCCGCTTTGAGTTTTAGTGAACCCGCCGCGCCCATTTCTTCTGCCACTTCAGCCAGGAATAGCGCGTATGACGGGGTACAAGCGAGGATAGTGCTGCCAAAGTCCTCCATGACGGTGACCTGGCGCTTGGTGTTACCGCCGGATATCGGGACGACCGATGCGCCGATGCGCTCCGCGCCATAATGAATACCCAGGCCGCCCGTAAAAAGCCCGTAGCCGTAGGCGTTGTGAACGACGTCATCGGCTGTTGTTCCCGCTGCCGAAAGCGTTCGTGCCATAAGCTCGGACCAGGTGTCGATGTCTTTTTTGGTGTAGCCGACAACAATCGACTTGCCCGTGGTGCCCGATGAGGCATGCAGCCTGACAATATCCGTCATCGGCACGGCGAATAATCCGAAAGGATAATTATCTCTTAAGTCTGTTTTAACGGTGAACGGAAGTTTGCTAAGGTCATCAAGGGTCTTTATAATATCGGGCTTTATTCCCGCTTCATCAAACCGCTTCTTATACATCGGTACCGACTCGTATACCCGCTTTACCGTCGCTTGAAGCCGCTCCAGTTGCAGATTATTAAGTTCACCGCGCGGCATTGCCTCGTACTCTTTGTTCCAGATCATAATACACTCCCTAACCCGTAATCTAATACTATGAAAGCGGTGCCCTCAAAGCACACCGCAAGCGAAGTTGAAAACATTTTTATAATAGCTAAAAACTGTTATTAGGTGAATAGGTGAATGGGTCTTCTCTCATCCTCGACCCACGCCCATTCACCTATTCACCGGGTATTGGGGCCGGCACTGTTGTCGGTGGGATCGTTGGTTTTGCGGTTACCGGAGGGGTTGCGCCGGGTGCCGGTGGGGCTGCCACTTCACGCGTACCGACGCGCACGACCGATTTGCCGGGTGGGTATCTGCTGAAGAAGGTATCCTTTTTTGCCACCTTGCCGTTTTTATAGACTATGCGGTATACGGAGACGTCTCGACCCGCGATTCCTCTTTCCTCTACCTTGGTGACACCCTTTGCCAGGGTCGGGTCGTCGACGCGTTTGGTGGGCGCCGATTTATAATTGCTCGGTCCCGACGTGGTGTACTCGACTTTTATGTTTTGATTTGTACTGTAGAAGCTGATCGTGATCGATCCGCTTGTTGTTCGGGTTTTTATGAGCACGTATGCGCTTGTATTGTTCTTGAATTTCAGGTCGGGTCCGTCCCAGGATACGGTGGCATCTCTACCGGTCGGATAGTGACTGATAAAGAAGCTATGATTGTGTCGTTCGACCACCTCATACCCACCGAAGAATATGACGTTGAAAAGCGTAGTCGCAACCTGACAGACGCCGCCGCCAAGCGACGGGACAAGTTCACCGTTGATAATAGCGGGGGCTTCGCGATATCCCTTCGCTGCCGTTCTTGGTCCTATAGTGCCGTTAAATGAGAACGTCTCGTTCGGCGCCACTATATTGCCGTCGAGAGAATTTGCCAGGGTTTGAATATTGTGGACCCTGGAGGTTTGACCCCCGTTGAAGAAAGTCGTGTAGCTTGAAACCTTTTCCTTTATCCCCATTTTCCCTGCGTCCTCGGTAGTCAGCTTCGGTTTTGTGGTTTCGGTTACGAGCATCACCTCTCTTGAATCCTCTGTTTTGCTCGCGTCAAATACATCGTTACATGCCTTATCGAGGTCGACTTCTATGCCGTTATTGCCCGGGACAATAGCAACCTTGTCCCCTTCGATCTTAAATTCGGCATCTTTCGGCTCGGTGGATATCTCCTTGGTCTGCTGTTCGAGATAGCCGGTCATTTCGTCTTTATCGAATTTTATGTCGATGCCCCAATCCCGGCCTTCTCGTACCTTATTGAACTCGAGCCACTCCGAGATCTGCGTTACGGGAATTTCCCATTTCTTGTCGCGATACTTAAGGACTACCGGGGCTTTGATGATCTGCTTGACGGTATCCCTGACATCGCTGAGATCTTGCTCGGTTATATCCGGTTTTTGTACGACAACCGGAAGCTCAATGCTGGTGCTGTTTTTATAAGCGAACGCCTTTAATAGCCGATCGACCAGAACTTTTTTCTTTACCTGGCGGCCATCTTTGCTGCTTGCGATCATTGCCCGGCTGTTTACGATCTTTATTTCACCGTCCTCAGCAGGCCGGTTCACCTTTTTGGTGATACCTTTGATGAACTCGTCGAGCTTGTTCTTATCGTAGGTAAACACCGGTTCGACATTGCGCGGCTTAAACCACAGCCCGATACGATCGCCGACAACTTTAAAAAACTTTCCGCGCCTTCCTATGGCAAATGCTTTATCGATGGTTTTTTTGGTATCTATGCGGGCATCAAGCTCGCGAGGATTTGCTTTCCAGGTGTTGTTTTTGTATGTGATGGTGATGGTTTTGCGCTCGAGGACGTTGGATAAACGGTTCAGCTCGACGAGTGCTTCGCTTTTTGTCTCGCCTCCGAGCTGAACGTCACTGACTTTTACGCCTTTATGAACCTTGTTGGAGTATAATGCGGCATCGCCGATGCATAGTCCTGCAACGATCACTACTATGGATGCCACTATAACGAGCGAGATGCGTAGTGCGGGTTGCTCCAATTTCTGTTTTATTTTAGCGTTTAGTTCCATTCCTGTTCCTTGAACACCTGATATAGTGTATCACTATTAGTTTTTTAGCTAGTGCTTTAGCTATTAGACTATTTAGTAAGTGTGTTTAATAGAAAGTGCTATTTGTTATTTATAACGAACATTACAATATTCATCAAGCGCTATATTGCATGTTTTATCTCTCAACCGGCATTTTTCCCGGCGGAAGCCACCGGGTCTATCCTGAGATTATTTTCTTTAGTTATATAGAACGATACGCCCGAAAGAGACGATAAGTTGTCTCTGATGCCCCCCGTAATAACAAGCGCTTCGTGGAGGACTTCCGGATCGCCTACGGCTAACAACTCGTACGGTGGCGAAACAGGCGTGCCATCGACAAATATAGCACTACCCCTTTGCATAATTCCAGTGTTCGCGATAACCCTTATGCCGTTAATTGAAACAGCCTCGGCGCCGCCCACCCTGAGCTCGGTAATTATGCCGACAAGGTCGTTTGAGTTAAGTGATTTGTTCTCATCGGTGACCACGACCCTAACACCCGGTCCGGCTACCTTTGTAAGCCCTGCGATAATCTTTAAGTTGTTGAGGTTTTTTGAGGACTCCTTTATGACCGCCGCGCTGTCGTGGCTGGTACGCTGGATTTTAAAGAGCTGCAGACGCAGGTCGGATGTCTCAGCCCTCAGGTTGTTTATCTCGCTGTTGAGATTACTTACGATTTGGCTTAAATCCGATTCGCTTGCATCCTGGAGCGCTTGTGAGGCGGTTTGCTGCACCCTGAACTGGGTTGCCAGCAAAATACCGATGAGCATGCACACGGCGGCTATGGCTACCTGTGTTCTTTTGCCCTGGCTGTTTAATAGCTTGATGAAGTTCTGGATGTGGTTCAACTACTGCTACTCCCAGTGCCGTTTTTGGAAATAGTGCCTTCTGACTAATGCTAAGTTTTGGAACAGACGAACTCCGAACGCCACAACAGCGGCAAGGTACAGGTCGATACCCAACCTGTCCCCCATGAAAACGATCAACGCCGCCAACAGTGTGTTGCTAAAGATTCCGGTAAAGAACAGTTTCTCGTTAAACTTCATTTCAAGGCTTGCCCTTAACCCGCCGATTGCGCTATCCAGCGCCGCCAGCAACGCGATACCAAGGTACTTTGACCAGGTCGCAGGTATTGGAATATTTAAAACCAGCCCGATAACTATCCCGATTATCAATCCGATGAGAGGTAGCACTAATCTGCTCCTTTTACGACTTTTGCGTTTTCCATAAGCAAGCTTCCCGTATATCCGGGCACGGTAAGCCCTTCTTTTTGTTCTACATCCGCCTTGAGACCGTAAAACTTTGCGATCTCATTAAGCAGGCGTTTCGTATTGGTATCGGCTTCCAACGCCTCCACCATTTTTTGCGAATTCCCAACCGCTTTTATTGTAAACGGTGAAACCAAACGCATAGAGTTGACGAGCACGTAGCCGCCCGCACAACGTACCGATGAGGTCGAGATGAGTCGTTGACCGTTGACGCTTACCGCCTTTGCACCGCCCGCCCATAGGCTGTTTACGACAAGCCTGATATCGTAGTCATGGATAACGTAGTCATTCGGCTCGCCATCCTTTGGGGATTGTTGGCTATCGGCCAATGTCACGATGAGACCCGGCCCCTTTACGTCGGTTAAGCCCGCCGCCTTTTTGATATCATTGAGATCTCTTGTATATGTAGAGAGAATACCTTGCGTTTGCGCTGCAGAATTCTCATACTTCGAGATTTGTCCTCGTATCGACTCTATCCCGGCTTTCAGGTTATCTCGTTCCTTCTCTAGCCCGTGTACTGTTTTGATTAAATTTTCTTTTCGCGGCGCATTAAGAGCTTCGCGGTTTCTTTGCTGTGTATTAAACGCCATTGCTAGAAGCACCCCAAGCACCATGCAGACTACCGCCAGTGAAAGATGCCAATTTTTCTTCAACTCTACTCCCCCACCGGTAGATTCACTAATTCATCAGTATATACGATTGGCAAGCTAGTTAGAATATGCCACCACCTGCAGATATCCGTTGAGCGGCATCCCTACTACAATGTTTACCTGGAAATATTCAAGGTCTTCATTGGGGGCTTTATTGCGGAGATGTTTAGTTAAAAACCGGTTAACCGTTTTTACGTCATCATCGATTGTGCGTATTCTTCTAAGTTCTCGAATCGGGTTTTGTCCCGGGATTCGATATAGACGCGTACGAGCGGTTCGGTGCCGGAGGGGCGGGCGAGTATCCAGTCGCCGGATGCGAGGATGTACTTGATGCCGTCGACCGCCCTCGTTTCGGTTACTTTCTCGCCGGCTATTTCCTGCGGTGGGTTGTTCTTAAGCTCGTTTAACAGATGGTCTTTTCTCTTGGGGGTAAGGTGTATATCAAGGCGTTTGGTATAGAATTTACCATATTTTTCATAGATACCGTCCAGGATTTCGGTGAGCGGCTTTTGCTCATAGGCGACCATCTCGGCAAGCAGAAGGTCGGCAAGCAGGCCGTCTTTCTCGGGGATATGGCCTTGAATACTTAAGCCCCCACTCTCTTCGCCTCCTACGACGACAGGTTGTTTCATCATCTCCTGGGCGATGTACTTAAAGCCGACCGGCACTTCGACGGCCTCGGTACTGTAACTCTTCGCAATCTCGTCTAAGAGGTGTGTTGTGGCGACGGTTCTGACAATAACGCCTTTCATACCGCGGTTTTTCAGCAGATGAACCGCCACCAGGCTTAGTATCTGATTTGCAAAGATGTAGGCGCCGTTAAAATCCACCGCACCGAACCGGTCGGCGTCCCCGTCGAGGGCCAGTCCTAAATCCGCCTTCATCTTCATAACTTCACTTTTTAACTCTGTGAGATGCTTGTCGCTTGGGTCGGGGTACGAGCCGCCAAAGAGCGGATCGCGGTAGTTATGTATCGTTTCGACCGTGCAGCCGACCTCGGCAAGAAGCGTATCCATCAGCCCCTGTGCCGCGCCCCACATCGGATCGAGGGCGATCTTAAGCCCGGCCTGGCGTAGTTTATCGAAATCGACAAGTGTTGAGAGATGTTTCGTGTATTCCGGGAACGGCTCTATATCGCGCACCAGGTCGCTTCCCTCTAAGGGCGCCGTTTTTACACCGCTGCCGTCAACGTTTGCCGAGATATACTTCTCTATCGTTCCGGTTATCTCAGGGCTTGCCGGCCCCGCATACTCCGGTATGAACTTGATACCGTTGTATTCGGGAGGATTGTGGCTCGCGGTAAGCATAATCGCCCCGCCGGTGTTATAGAGCTTAATAGAATAAGCCGTAATAGGCGTCGGAAGAGCCCGCCTTGGCATATAAACAGGGATGCCGTTGCCGACCATAACCGCTGCACACTCAGAAGCAAAGCGCTCTGCGAAAAATCTAGTGTCGTGCCCAATCACAATGCCTTTTTCTGCCAAGCCCGCTTCTTTTAAATAATCCGCAATAGCTTGTGCGACGATCTTAACATTTGAAATAATAAATGTATCGTTCATGACGGCGCGCCAACCGTCCGTTCCAAATTTTATAACCGAAATCAGCCATTCGTTTGGTTTTCACTCTCCTCCCCCCCTTATTCGTCGGACGCGATTACACCCTCTACGAATTTTACGAACCTGTCTACCTCGTAGTCGGCGTCTTGTTGAGATTTGCTCTCCGCGTAAATGCGAACAACCGGCTCATCGGGATCGGGCAGCAGAAGCGCCCAGCCACCGTCGCCGAATGTCTTTACGCCATCTATCATTTCAACCTGCTCATCCTTGGTTTCCTCCATTATTCTTCTCATCACGAGGCCTTTTTTATCCCAGGGACAGAAGGTGTTTTTGTGCGATAGGTAGTAAGACGGCAGGCTCGCTACCAGCTCAGACAATGGTCTTTCAGCTGCCGCCAGGTACTCCATAAGCTTAAAGAACGTGACGATTCCGTCATAAGCGGGTAGAAATTGCGGGAAAATGTACCCGCCGCCCTGCGCGCCTACGAATGACACGCTCTCGTCAAGTGCGGCTTCCATCATCGAGCGGGTGCTCACCTTTGTTCTCACCACAGCGCGCCCAAAAGATGCTGCGATTTCTTCGGCGACCGTGGACACCGTTAAAGGAACGGCTATTTTGCCCTGGCGCACATCGAACTGGCAATGCAGGTACGTAAATAAATGAAGTGCGTCATTGGGCGAAATCAAGCGCCCGCGATCATCGACAACCGTTACTTTTTCACCACCGCTGTCTATCATAATGCCGAAGTCTGCCTTGAACGTGTCGACTATCCTCGATAGCTGTTGCGTTGCCGCGCCAAGCTGTTCGGGCGATATGGTCGTCCTGCTCTCGCTGGTGAAGGCGTTAAGCCCGATCACGTCGCAGTTAAGTTTCTCAAGCAGATGCGGCATCATCAAGGCAGTGCTTCCAAAAGCGTAGTCGACCACGACTTTGAAGTGGCGTTGCCGGATTTTCTCTATGTCGATAGCTTTCAGAATCGAGTCCCTATACGCCTCTACGGAGCGCTGTGGGAATTCTGTCTCACCGATCTCATTGTAGAACACACGCCGGAAATCCTGGCGGTAGTAGTATTTCTCAATATCGCGCTCGGAGCCTTCCTTAATATCGATGCCGTGCGTGTCGAAGAAATGGATCTCCATCGATTGCTGGTCGAACGGTGATGTTCTCACGTGGATGCCGCCGACTTCCGGACCCGTCTGGATAAGGAACCTGTTTACTGAAGATGAGGTAACCCTCAGGTCGCTACAGTTAATCCCGGTGGAGTTTAGGCCCGCGATCATCGCGCGCTTTATCATCCTTGAGACCCGGCTCGCATCCTGGCTTACGACCACGCAAGAGTCTTTCTTAAGCGTCGTCCCATAGGCCATCGCCAGTTTCATGGCAAGGTCGACGGTAATATCAATATTGATAAGGCCGCTGACCCCTTTAGCACCAAAGAGGCTTCTCATGCCGCGCGATTCCCAGATAAGGTTGCTGTTGATAACAGCGCTCTCATCCACGCGCTTAAACGGGTAGATTTTTACGTCGTGGTTTATGACGGCGTTATCGCCGATTACCGAGTCATCACCGATAACAACGCCCTCTTCAATACGCACGCCGCTTTTAATATCACAGTTTTTACCGACCACCGCGCCGTGCACGTGGCATTGCGAGCCAAGATACGCGTTATCCCAGACGATACTGCGATGGATGTGGGCTTTGCTTTTCATAACGACGTTGTTTCCGATTACGGAATACTCGTCCAACTCCGCGCCCGGCTCTATCTTGGCGTTTTGCCCTATCACAACCGGTCCCGATATATCGACCGAGAGGTCTACATCCGCGCCGTCGCCGATCCAGACATTATCTCTCATCCTGATGCCCGGGGGTTGAATTTTTGATTTTAAATCAAGGATATCCCTATGGGCCTGCATGTATTGTTCGAAGTTGCCGATGTCGCACCAGTAGCCATCCATAACGCAGCCGTAAAGCGGTGCGCCCTTCTCAAGAAGTATTGGAAACAAGTCCTTGCTGAAATCAAACTTTTCGCCTTTTGGGATGTATTTAAATATTTCGGGTTCAAGGACGTATATGCCGGTGTTCACGGTATCGCTGAACACCTGACCCCAGGAAGGTTTTTCAAGAAATCGCTCTATCTGACCGGCTTCCTCGGTAATGACCACTCCGAACTCAAGCGGGTTCTCAACGCGCTTTAGCGCGATCGTTACCATCGCGCCTTTTTTCTTGTGGAATTCGGCAAGGCTGGTTAAATCAAAATCAGTGAGGGCGTCGCCGCTTATGACTATGAAGGTCTCATCAAGAAAGTCTTCGGCTTCCTTTACGCTTCCGGCCGTACCGAGCGGGAAATCTTCGATTGAGTAGTGCATATTTACGCCCTGGTCGGTTCCTTTACCAAAGTAGTTCTTGATCAGCTGCGGCAGAAACTGCATAGTCGCCACTATATCAACCATTCCGTGCTCACGAAGTAGCTCGAGGATATAGTCCATGACCGGTTTGTTAAGAATCGGAACCATCGGTTTCGGTTGGTTGCTGGTTAAGGGCCTGAGCCTCGTGCCCTCGCCACCCGCCATAACTACTGCCCTCATAAATACCTCCTGATTGTAATTCTATTGGATATAATCCATGACCCAAACCTCTTGTTCACTTGGTAATGTTGAAGCCGATAATAACACCGTGCTTCCTACGTGCTTCACGACGGGCATTTCTTGGATGAAGGGCTCCACACCCGCAACCTTTATCGTGCAGTGTTTGGTCTTGTAATGCATGGGTACGGTCACCTTTGCCTTGAGTATCTTGACGACCTCTGCAGCCTGCTTGTGATCTAACGTATAGACGCCCCCAACAGGAATAAACAACACGTCAACACCTTGAAGCGCTTTTACCTGTTCCCCGGTTATAGGTTGCCCAAAATCCCCCATATGGGCCAGAGTGAGCCCATCTATGGTAAACATGTATATTGTATTACGACCCCGTTTCTCTCCTTTTACTTCGTCATGATAAGAGGAAATTCCTTCTATAAATAGACCATTTATATGAAACTCTCCAATCGTATCTATAACCCTTGGTAATCCGCCAACGGCTGTGACGTTATTATGATCATGATGGTGATGGCTCAATGTAACTATATCAGCGGTGATTTCCGGGGGTGTATAGCCTGTTTCTGCATCATACGGATCTGTTACTATCCTGATCCCACTACGGCTCTCGATAAGAAACATCGCGTGCCCGAACCAGCTTATCTTAACGGCACCACCGTTATCTACACTTCTGTTGTTACTCAGAACTCTCCCTCCTTTGCGGGCTGAATCATTTGTGTGCTTGCTTGCTCTTTATTATACTTATCCCTAATTTGACGTATTTTAAACCGGTTACCAGCGATAAAGCTACACCGATGTAAAAAAGCCCTATCCCGAGGGTTGTTGTGCTGAACACTCCGACGCTAACGTCGAGTAGCAGGAAAAACACCGAAAACATCAAGATCGCGGTTGCAACCTTACCCTCGTAGGCAACCTTTATCCGGATACCTAAATGGGATATATATACCCAGCCTAAAATCATGAGAAGATCGCGCCCAACTACGGTAAGCACGACCCAGAGCGGTACCAGGGCACTTATTTTTACGTAGAGAACAACCATCGCCGAGATAATAAGGATACGATCCACAACAGGGTCGAGGATTTTTCCGAAATCGGTCACCTGGTTGAGCCGCCGAGCGACAAACCCATCGAACAAATCGGTGAGCGCCGCGATCCCAAACGCAAGCGCCGCAACGAGATTCAGCATCGAGCTTGCCGCTAACGCCGCATAGACATAAACGGGCACCAACAGAAGCCTGGATAACGTTAGTAAGTTTGGGATATTTAAGGTCACCTGGGCACCTTTTCTATTATTCTTCTGCTTTCTTCTTAAGATCAGCGAGCATCTGCTTTACGTTATCGCGAAGTACTTTCGTCAGCAGCGGGTGCAAAAGAGGCGCTAACATCGGTATCCCGAATTCGAACTCCATGTTGAACGTTACTTTTGTCGATGCACCGTTTGGTTCGAGTTGCCAAAATCCTTTTAATACCTTAAGGTCGCCTTCTATTTGCTCATAATCAATCCGGTTTTCGGCCGGCTTTACAAAATCCTTCTCGACCCATCTAATGGTGCGCCCAACAACTTCGTTTATCCATTCTGAAGTTGACCACTCATCGCCCTTTTCGAGGATAGTAACCTTTTTTACATCGGCCATAAATTCCGGATATTTTTCGAAGTCTGAAATAATGGAAAAAAGCGTTTCGGGCTTCATTTTTATATCGATTTGTTCCTCCACTAACGGCACTGCTATCCCTCCTGTATATCTACGAGTATTATTGATAAAGCGGTTAGCCCATAAGCGTTTTATACTTGTCCACGGCATCATAGAGTACGCCGATCATGAAGTCGATTTGCTCATAGGTGATGATAAGCGGCGGCTCGATACGGATGACTTTTGGGTTGTTTAACATGTAGAGGACGAGAACGCCCTCATTCTCAAGCTCAAAAATCATGCTTCCGGCTAAACCCTCATCGGCAAATTCAACACCGATAAGCAAGCCTTTTCCGCGTACGTCGGTTATAACGCCGGGGAAATCGTCTTGCATTCTCTTCAGTTTTTCAAGGAAATACTCGCCCTTTTCGGCGGCTTGCCGCGGCAGATCTTCTTCTATGATGATATCGATCGTCGCATTCGCCGCGGCGCAGGCCAGCGGGTTTCCGCCGAACGTCGATGTGTGAAGCAGCGGATGTTCCGCAAACGGCGCAAACGCTTTCGGCGTTGCAATAAATGCGCCTATCGGCATTACGCCGCCACCCAGCGCTTTTGCAAGCGTCATGATATCGGGGGTAACGTCCTCCTGCTCGCACGCAAACATAGTACCCGTCCTGCCCATGCCGGTTTGTACCTCATCGAGGATAAGAAGCGCGCCGGTGTCGTCGCAGAGCTGACGCACGTCACTTAAGTATCCCTTCGGCGGGACGATTACACCGCCCTCTCCCTGGATGGGCTCAAGGATAACCGCCGCAGTAGTTTCGCCAATGACTGCCTTAAGCGCGTCTATGTCGCCAAACCTTACGTGGTCGAATTCTGGAAGCAGGGGCTTAAACGGGTCCCGGTAGAGCGGCCTGCCGGTTGCGCTTAGCGCTCCGAGCGATTTACCGTGAAATCCATTATCGGCCGCTATTATTTGTGGTTTACCGGAAGCAATCCTTGCCAGCTTCAACGCGCCTTCAACCGCCTCGGTACCGCTGTTGCCGATAAACGAGTAGGTTAAATCACCGGGGGTGATTTTGGCGAGCCTCTCACAGAGGTCGGCCATCGGCTTGTTCATAACGGTACGGACGCTGGTTTGCGCAATCATTTTTAGCTGATCCTCAACCGCCTTAACCACCTTTGGATGGCAATACCCAAGGTTATAGACGCCATGGCCGCTTAAAAAATCGAGGTATTTATGGCCTTTGATATCGTACATATAAGGTCCTTCGGTCTTTACTTCCACAGTAGTCCCGAGAAACCTCATAAGACGCGCAAAACCGGGGTTTACATACTTATCATATTTTTCGAGGGTTTCTTCTATTATGTGCTCGGCTTCCGCTTCTGTTACTGCTTTGCTTAAATCGATCAGCTCTTCCTTCATTGGCGCCTCCAAACTTAGTAACCGATGTTTTTAATAGCATTGGTGCTATAACGCATTAGTTTTATTTAATATAGACTTATCAGTATTGCCTTATAAAGATTATACTATTACTTGCTTACGATGACTATCTTTAAGGTAAAGTAAAAATCTTATGTTCTTAAATTTATATTATAGCCGATTTTTGTGGTTTCCCGGTCAATTTGATCCCGCAAAAATATCACGGGGACTGCTTGATGGGCGGTTAGGAATACTACAATGAATATCCAAATGCTTTAAGGGTAATAATTATAAGTATGGTCGGGAAGATAGAATTTATTGCTTAAGCATGACGGAGAGGATTATATTGGCAGAAGAAAGAAGGCTCAAGATCGAGATAACAGAGCAAAAAAGCATCACAACCGTGCTCTTCTCGGGAACCTACGATGAAGAAGACATTGTGCTGATGAAAGAAATGCTCAGTGCGCTTATCCGAAATAACAGGCTAAAACTTATTCTTAAATTTAATCATCTTGAAGCATTAGCTGAAGACGCTTTTGACTACCTTAAAGAAATGCGTAACCGGGTAGCACAACTTGGCGGGGCTGTTGTCTTAGTTTGCTCATCTGAAGACCGGCAAGAGGCATGCGATCGGCTCAAACGTACTTATGATTTCCTAGTGTTCAGAAGTTTTGATGAAGCACGCGAGCACTTTATAGGTCGAGAGTTTTAGATGGCTTTGAATAATGCTGTTACATCTTCTTTAATTATGGTTGATGGGTACGATCATATAGTGTACACTGGTGTAAACCTGGAGGTAGCTATGATAAGAGCCGGCATTAAAGAAATGAGAAAGAACCTGACGAAATACCTCGAATCAGTGCAAAAAGGCGAAGAAGTCATTATTACAAAGAGAGACGAACCAATCGCTAAGATTGTCCCGATCCCAACCAAGCAGCCAAAGACCCTTGCAAACCGCGAGCAACTTAGGAGTCTCATTAAGCCTCAGGGAAAACCTTTATCTCAGGTTGTTTCCGAGAATAGAGAAGAACGCTTGTAAATGGACATCTTCATCGATACAAGCTCCCTGGTAAAATACTATTATCCTGAAACTGATAGCAATGATGTCGAGAGAGTGATTCTCGCTGCTAAGCGCTTATATCTATGCGAATTGTCGCTTGTAGAATTCGCTTCGGCGTTAATGAAAAAAGTTAGGATGAATGAACTCCAGGAACAAGAGCAACAATTAATATGGGAAGCGTTCTTAAGTGATACCCAAGCCGAAAATGTTGAGTTGTTAGATCTGGCTCAAGATGACTTCAGAATCGCATCTGACCTAATCTTAAGGTATGGCAAGACTCGAAACTTAAGAACACTCGACTCACTTCAGTTAGCGGCTGCGTTAAAAGTGCCCGATGCTGATTTCCTGTCATCGGACAAAGAATTGCTTGTAGTCGCTGAGGAAGTTGGGTTGAAGCCCAAATTAACCCAAGATATTTCAGGAGGTTAGCCATGTTCTTTCAGGTCGCCGGTATCCATGTCGCGCCGTGGATACCGCCATTGGTAGCCTTTGTAATTTCGTTTTTTACCTCCATGGGAGGCGTATCCGGCGCATTCTTGCTGCTTCCGTTTCAGATGTCTTTTCTTGGGTACGCAAACCCGTCTGTCAGCTCTACCAATCAGGTGTTTAATATCGTAGCTATCCCGAGCGGCGTATACCGCTACTATAAAGAGGACCGCATGGTGTGGCCGCTGACCTTGATAGTGATAATCGGCACGCTTCCGGGCGTTCTCATCGGTGCTTTGGTACGTGTCACGTACCTGCCCGACCCAAAGGATTTCAAGCTCTTTGCCGCCGCAATCTTACTCTATATCGGCGTTAAGATGATCCGCGATTTACTGAGTAAAAGCTCGGGTGCTTCTGATAAGGCCAAAAGTGAGAAGCGCTTCCAGGAGCTTGTGCGCAATTACGGCAAGGGAGCAGCCGCCTTCAAGATCGCCGATGGAGGCACCCTGAAGCCTATTAAGATTACGCATTTCAATCGGAAACGGCTCGGCTACACATTTTACGGTGAGCAGTTCGATGTCTCGTTCTGGGGTATCTTCGCCCTTAGCTTTATTGTCGGAATCGTTGGCGGCATCTATGGTATCGGGGGCGGTACGATTATCGCTCCTTTCTTTGTCTCCTTCTTTGGCCTTCCGGTTTATACGGTGGCCGGTGCGGCGCTGATGGGAACCTTTGTCACGTCGGTAGCAGGTGTTGCTTTTTACCAGGCTATCGCACCGCTTTATCCTAAGATGTCCGTGGCTCCTGATTTGCTGCTCGGCGTTCTGTTCGGACTCGGTGGTATGGCCGGGATGTATCTTGGCGCAAGATGCCAGAAATATGTTCCGGCAAAAGCCATTAAGTGGATGCTAAGCGGGATTATTGTCTTCACTGCCCTCAAATATGTTCTGGACTTTTTCCATTAAAAACTGCTATTTGTTAAACTATCTTTAACTACCTATTTAACTTAAAGGATAAGCTATGCCGGAATTTTTTAAAGTTGTAACGCCCCAGCAGATTTTTGATGCGCTGGCTGGATTTGCCAGATTAACATTTGAGCAAATAGACCTGGAACATTCACTGGGCCGAGTTCTTGGCATGGATGTGGTTTCAAAGGAAGACCTTCCGGCTCGGGCGAGGTCAACAATGGACGGATACGCCGTAAGAGCAGCGGATACGTTCGGGGCTTCGGATACTATACCGGCACTACTTACAACTGTCGGACAAATCTCTATGGGAACGCTTTCTGATATATCGATTGCCCAAGGTCAAGCGGTAGAAATTCCTACGGGTGGCTTTTTGCCTGAGAGCGCGGATGCTGTTGTCATGGTGGAATACACAAATCCCCTTACCGATGGCGAAATCGAAGTGACAAGGCCCGTGACCCAAGGTGAAAATGTGTTAAACAGAGCTGATGATGTCGCCTTTGGCGAAAAGGTCCTGCCGGCTGGGCGACGAATTAGACCTCAAGATGTCGGTATATTGGCCGGGCTTGGTATAACCGAACTCACGGCCTTTAAAAAACCCGGAGTCGCCATCATTTCAACCGGGGATGAGATAGTGCCGGTAACAAAAACACCATTGCCGGGGCAGATACGGGATATAAACAGCTATGCAATCCGTGCGCTGGTTAAGACCGTGGGAGCTATCTCGATTTCAAGCGAGATTGTCCGGGACAAACCGGGTCTTTTAAAATCTGCGCTGCAAAACGCACTCGACACTTCAGACGTGGTTGTGCTTTCCGGCGGCAGTTCCGTGGGCGAGCGCGACTATATTGTTGAAGTAGTAAGCAGCTTCTCTAAGATGGAAATATACGCGCACGGCGTTGCTATAAGTCCGGGAAAACCAACACTTTTAGCAGCTGTGCAAGGTAAACCAGTTTTTGGTCTTCCCGGGCATCCGGTATCTGCAATGATCGTGGCCCAGGTGTTTCTATTGCCGTTTCTAAAGTATCTCGAAGGCGAGGAACTGAAAAAAGAGCCGACCGGCCAGCGGATACACGCCAAGCTTGCCGCATCCGTGCATTCGCCGCACGGCCGCGAGGACTACATCAGGGTAAAACTTGAGCGAAAGCAAGACGAACTGGCAGCTCTCCCCGTCTTTGGGAAATCCGGCATGATGTCCACCCTTGTCAAAGCGGATGGTTTCTTTATTGTTCCGATTCATACTGAAGGCATGGCGGCCGGCGAGCTTGTTAACGTATACCTATTCTAAATCTAAAGAAGGAAGCAATATGGAGCGCAAAAAGAGAATATATCGTAACTTAAAACCCTTAGATGAAGCCAGGCGGATTCTGTTGGAAAACTTCAAGGATATTCGCGTTGAAAGCGAACCGGTTCCAGTGCGAAAAGCCCTGGGGCGCGTGCTGGCAAAGCCCGTCATTACTAAGCAATCGGTTCCGGCATACCATGCTGCGGCCATGGACGGCATCGCGGTTAAGGCTTCCGAAACGTTTGGAGCCTTGCCTGAAAGACCGGTCATTCTTCCCAAGGGTGGTCGCACCGTCATGATCGACACGGGCGACCCCATGCCTGAAGGCACCGATGCCGTAGTCATGATCGAAAAGGTCGAGGCTACGGAAGAAGGATGGGAAATCCGGGAGGCGGCTTATCCGTGGCGAAATGTGCGCAAAGCCGGCGAAGACATGGTCAAAGGGGAAATCATTCTACCAACTCGCCAGCGCGTTCGTGCTTTCGATCAGGCCGCATTGCTTGCCGCCGGCGTATATACCGTGGAAGTCATGCGCAAACCCCGTGTCTTGATCATCCCCACAGGCACAGAGATAATTATTCCCGAGCAAGCGCCTGACCCGTTACCCAAGGGAGCGATACTTGAGGTTGACGGGCAGATGCTGGCTTCGATGTCTGAGGAATGCGGTGCGGGAGCAGAAATTCATGCGCCGGTATCGGATATCGAAAGTGAGCTTAAAAGAACTCTGAAAGAAGCCCTCTCAAAGCAATATGATCTGATTATGACAATCGCCGGCTCGTCTGCAGGCTCTGAAGATTTCACCCCGCAACTTCTTGAAGAAATCGGGCGTCTGCTTGTCCATGGTGTCACGGTGATGCCGGGTAAACCGGCATTGATAGCCAAGGCAGAAGGTAGGCCAATTGTCGGTATTCCCGGATACCCTGTTTCGGCAGCCGTGGCTTTCAGGGAGTTCGTGCGGCCCCTTCTGTATATGCTCCAAGGGCTTGAGCCGCCGGAGCCTGAAAAAGCCCTCGTTACGGTCGGGCGAAAGATACCCTCTAAACTGGGGCTCGAAGAGCACGTGAGGGTTATTATCGGCAACGTCGGCGGTAGGCTCGTAGCCACCCCTCTTGCAGGCGGCGCCGGGGTTCTTTCATCTATCGTGCGCGCCGATGGGATCATTCGCATACCGCAGGAAACCGGCGGCTTGTCTGAAGGAGAACAAATCGAGGCGGAACTACTCGCTTCACGCGAAATGATCGATGGCAGGCTTGTGGCCATCGGCTCCCATGATCTGACCATCGACCTGATAGGCAGTATGCTGAAAGAAAAAACCGGCGGTAGAGTGCAGGTTTCATCCAGCAACGTCGGAAGCCTTGGGGGCCTTATCGCGTTGAGGAAACAAACAGCGCATTTCGCGGGCTCCCATCTGCTAGATGAGGAAACTGGGGATTACAACCATTCGTTCATTCAACGCTACCTACCCTCGGTCCCGGTAAAACTTATCAATCTCGTGCATCGCTGGCAGGGTTTTATGGTGGCAAATGGTAATCCGAAAGACATTCAAAGCATCCATGATCTAAAACGCAAGGATATCGCTTTCGTCAACCGCCAGCCGGGTTCGGGTACTCGTATTCTAATGGATTACGAACTTAGCAAGGCAGGCATAGGGCCAGATGATGTAGCGGGCTACTATAACGAGGAGTACACACATATGAATGTGGCAATGGCAGTCGCTTCCGGAGCCGCTGATGTCGGCCTCGGGATCCTCGCCGCCGCCAAAGCTCTTTCACTCGACTTCATTCCAGTTACAAAGGAAAGATACGACCTCGTAATCCCGAGCGAATACATGGAGGACAAAAAAATTCGGTTAATGCTCGAGGTTATTTGCTCAAACGAGTTTAAACGACAGGTTCTTGCAATGGGCGGATACGAAGTTGATGAAACCGGAAAAGTTATCTCTTAAAATAAAGACCCGCCTCTAACGCTTCTTTATCGCGTTAGAGGCGGGTCTTTTGGAATATGAATGTGGCTAAACGGATAGCCTCACTATACCATGTCGATGTAGTTGCAAGGGCACTCTTCGGCGCACTTCTTGCAGCCAACGCAGATATCAAGGTTCATCTTGTAGCGCGGATCGAACTCGTGCTTCTCCGGCGTCTTCTTAAAGACGCTGTAGGTGCAGAAGTTGTAGCAATTGCCGCAGTCGAAGCACATACCACAGCTTAAGCAGCGTTTTGTCTCTTCGATTGCCGCCTCATTGACGAGCGTGGAAACGACTTCGTCAAAGTTGCTTGTACGGTTCGAAACGGCCATGTGCGTCTTCTCTGCACGCGGCAGGCTCGTGTAATAGCTCATCGCCATCGTCGAGAACTTTACAACCTTCGGCGGGTACTCTTTCGGTATATCCTCGCCCTTAACGAAAGCATCGATTGCCATAGCTGCTTTGTGGCCGAGACCGACCGCTTCGGTTACCGTACCAAGCTTGTTGGTAACGTCACCGCCTGCGAACACTCCTTCATCGTTTGTCTGACCAAACGCGCTCTGTGTCGCAATCCAGCCGCTTTCGTCATAGCTCTTAAGGCCCGCAAAATCCGGACCCTGGCCAATGGCCGGGATAACCATATCCGCATCGATTACAAACTCTGAGCCCTTAACCGGTACCGGCCTTCTACGACCGCTTGCATCCGGCTCGCCAAGCTCCATCTTTATGCATTTTAGCCCGGTGACTTTACCGCCGTCGCTGATAACCTCAACCGGTGCGGCGAGGAACTCGATATGGATTCCTTCATCCTCGGTGTCCTTGATTTCCTCATCAAGTGCGGGCATTTCCTCTTTTGTCCTGCGGTAGACAATCTGAGGCTTTGCTCCAAGCCTTAGAGAAGCCCTCGCCGTGTCTACTGCGCTGTTACCGCCGCCGATAACCAGCACTTTTTTGCCCTTAAGATCCATGCTCTCGCCTGCATTGGTCTTATATAAGAACTCTACGGCGTTTATTACGCCTTTGCCGTCCTCGCCCGGAATTCCGAGCTTCCAGCCTACATGGGCACCGATTCCAAGGAATATAGCCTTGTATTCTTTTTTTAAGTCGTCAATGGATATATCCTTGCCGACCTTGGTGTTGTATTTAATCTCAACACCAAGCGCTTCTATCTTGGCAACCTCGGCGTCGATAACATTATCTGGAAGCCTGTATGTTGGGATACCGTACCTCAACATACCGCCCGATTTATCGAACGCTTCAAATATCGTTACCGGGTAACCCCTTCTTGCAAGCTGGAACGCGGCAGAGAGTCCGGCCGGACCAGAACCTATAACGGCGATTTTCTCGGAGCGAGTCTCGTCCGTTATCTTCTGATGCTGCAGGTTGTTCTGGATTCCGAAATCACCGAGGAATCGTTCGATCTGGTTGATCGAAACGGCCTCGTCTTTTTCTTTTCTATTACAATCGCCCTCGCAGAAATGCGGGCAGACTCTTCCAAGAACGGCCGGCAACGGGTTCGTATCCGTCAGTATTCTCCATGCCTGTTCGTACGATTCCTCGTAGCTTCTCCCATAGTACTCAGTCTGAGCGATCGACGTTAGAAACGATCGTATGGCATTGCTGCTCGGACAGGCGTTCTTGCAAGGCGGTGTTTTCTCGTTATACGCCGGCCTCAAATAGCTGCCTTCACCCGAACTGCTATAACTAGCCGCACCTATCGGTCGCTTCCGTGTTTTTAGTACTACCGCCATATTTCCCTCCTTTTGCTCTCAGGCATCACCACACCGCCGTTCAAAGCAGCTTAGCGAAAGCCCGTTCTCCTTATTACCGGTGTGTTTACGCCTAAGCGAATATCGTGATTACTTGTTTACCTAGCTTATTGGTTAGCGGCGCCCTCTGTATGCGGAATCTCAATAGAACTTCCGCCAAAGTAACCATATATGCACCGGCCGGAGTCGATAAGTTGCTTAATTGCATCTTTAGCATCCTGCTTGGTTACCTTGTCGCCATACTTTGCGATCATCGCTTTTGTAAGGTCGGTTGCTTTTAGCTTCTTTTGCCCTGCGCTCTCAGCAACCATACTGTACATATCATCTGCAATCTGCTCAACCGAAATTTCCCCAGCCATGTTAACTCCTCCTAATATCTATTTTGTAGCGACCTTCTGTAGGTCGTACCGGCATGCTTGAAGTCGTCGAGGTGGTATTTCGTAAACTCAATACCCGTCAAATCGAAGAACTTCGGCCAGCCTATCCTGTTAATCCATTCGCCCATACGCTCGTATGGTTTAGCGTTCTTGGCGTATAGCTCAACGATATTCTTAACCGCGGACGTAACCTCGGGCCACCGTGGCGGATTGTTGGGTATATACGGGATCACCAATTTGGTGAACATAGGCTCGGTCCTGGCGTTACAAATCTTGCCTCCAACCCAGATCGAAACGCCGTCGTTCAGCGGATCGGCAATCGGCATGGCCGGGCAAACCCCGAAGCAGTTGCCGCAGTACATGCACTTTTCCTCGTCCACCTTAACTGTTGCGCGTCCTTCGATCGATGTCGGCCTGATCGCGTTATTCGGGCACGATGCGACCGTTGTCGGGATCTCGCATTGGTTCGGCAGGTTTTTGTGGTCGATATGCGGCGGCGTTCTGTGAACGCCAAGGACGGCGATATCCGATGCGTGAACCGCACCGCACATGTTGAGGCAACACGCCACAGCGATTCTTAGTTTGTGCGGCAATTTCATCGAGGTGAAATACTCGGCCAACTCATCCATCACAACCTTGACCAGCCCGGATGCGTCCGTAGCGGATGAGTGACAGTGTACCCATCCCTGTGTGTGAATTACGTTCGATATAGCGTTGTTAGTACCGCCGACGAGTGTGCCGGCAGCGTTAATATCCTTTATTAAAGGATCAATATTATCCTTGTTGGCCAACAAGAACTCGATGTTGTTCCTGCTGGTAAACCTCAGATATCCATCGGCGTACTTATCCGCCAAACCGGTCATTTTCCTTAAGAAATTCGTACTTATCAACCTCGGTGACGCTGCACGAACCGTAAATATCTTATCGCCCGACTCAGCTACATGAACCAGCACGCCCGGTTTTAGTGTCTCATGATATTTCCACTTGCCATAATTGGCTTTGATTATCGGGTGCAAGAACTGTTCGTAATGCGGTGGGCCTATATCCGTTTTTCTCTCTGTCGTAGTCGACATGTAGTTTACCTCCTATACAAAGTTTCTAATTTGGCCGCATATATGCAGGCCTATTTCTCCTCTTCTTCCTTGTAATACTCCTCAAAGAAGATGTACGGATTGTCTCTAGGCTGCTTGACCATTTGCGGGATCGGATCGAGCCCGATGCCTTCGATGAAGGTAGCAAGACCTATACGCACTATGAACTCACCGATTCTTTCCCTGTTCTTACCGTACTCATCCCAGAACTCCCAGATTCTCCCAAGAAGATCGTGGAATTCCTCGAACGGGGGTTCCATCTTCATGAACGGCACCATAACCGAACCGAACAGAGCGCCCTCTACGATTGGGGCTTTGGCTCCAAGTGTGATGGCGACGCCGCGATCTTTACCAACAGCGAGAGCTTTTGGCATTGTGTTGATGCAGTGCATACACTTTACACAATTGCTGTTATCGATCTTAATCTCTTTGCCCTCTACGCTTATGCACTTGGTCGGGCATTTTTCGACTACGAACTCCTGGACGTTGAATCCAGAATCGACATAATTTGCAAACTCGGCCTGGTTAACCCGGATATCGTCTTTCCAGATACCGATGACGCCCATATCCGAACGCGCGATAGCGGCGGTACAATCATTTGGGCAACCAGACATTTTAATCTTGTACTTGTAGTTGAACATCGGCCTATGCAGCTCATCCTGGTACTTATGTGTAATATTATAGGTGAGCGCCATCGTATCGAAACACGCGTTCTCGCACCTGGCCGGGCCTACGCAGCAGCTCGGGGTTCTTAAATCCGAACCGGAGCCTCCAAGGTCCCAACCTTTCTCTGTTACGGCCCTAAACGTTGGCTCCAGCTCATCTGAAACCGTTCCGAGGAATACCAGGTCGCCGGTTGAGCCGTGCATATTGAGAAGACCCGAACCGTGCTCATCCCAAATATCCATAAGCTCGTTTAGGGCTTTTGAGGTATAGAACCAACCAGAGGTCTGGTTAATCCTAAGCGTATGAAAGTGCGATACACCCGGGAACTCATCCGGCAAAGCTGAATACCTTCCGATAACACCTCCGCCGTACCCCATAACGCCTACCAAGCCACCGTGTTTCCAATAACCCCTTTTGTCGCGGTACGACTTTTCGAGCTGACGCAGTAGGTCTTTGACCATGTTGCTTTTGCCGGCCATACTTTTCAGGTCCGTAACAAAGCTTGGCCATGCTCCTTTTTCCAACTCGTCCAAGAGTGGAGTCTTTAGCTCGTCTGACATTTACTTAGCCTCCTTTTCTTTGTTGCAGTAACCAATCACTGGATGTAATCATTTACTGTCACTAAATGTTGCTACTTTGGTATTGCTTTCACCTATACAGGACTAACCGCATCCACCAGTTCGGGTACCTCGGTTGCCTCCGGTTTGTGCCCCTTTACATACTTACCTTCAACAGGCAACAGCGGTGGCATTCTCAAGGCCATGATATACACGAATGCCACAAGCCCAAAAATCAGTTAGTAACGATACGCAGTAGGTCCTATCTACAAACAACCTCATCAGAAGCAGGAAAAGCAGTGGTGATAAGAAAAGAAAGCCCGCCCATGCATCAAACGTTGAAATCCAGTTAAGCGATGCAAGGGCCGGCATAAAGAAAAAACTACTATGTTTTACAAAGAATATTGCCATCGCCACATTAGCAAACACAGTGTACAGCAATAATATATCGATCATAGCTCTTCCTTTTTGTTCTTTAGGCCTTTGCTCTGAAGAACATTCCGTCCACTGACTTTTTTAAAAGACCGTAATTTTAAAAGAACTTCGACCAGAACTACAGCCTTTAGTCGAACACCGAACGTGAATCACAAAAACAAGCATACACAAGGTAATAGGAAACACGCATCCTCTCCTTTAACGATTGCTTATTGAGCGCCTCTGCTTTTTAGAAATCTTTTTACAGGATAACGATCGTTTTCCTTCTAAGGGCTGGTTCCAAATTAATACCCGAGGGGATATACATCCCTAGATAGAGACCGACCATTTTAGGCCGATCTTTTCTTTACTTCAATAAGAAGTAATTACTTATTGCCTATACACAGCCTGTTGGTTTCGGAAGCCCTGCGATCTTGCAAGCCTGAAGCGCCGGGCCAGCTGGGTACAGCTGATAAAGGTAAGCATTGCTACCCTTCTCAGGACCGAACATTTTCTTCATTTCTTTGATCAAGATTTTGATCATCGGAGCGATTTTGTATTCCTGGTAGTAGTCGCGTAAAAAGTTCACAACCTCCCAGTGGGCCTCTGTCATATCGACGCCCTCTTGTTGTGCGATGTAGCCAGCTACCTCTTCGTTCCAATCATCGAGGTTAACCAGGTAACCGTCATCGTCCGTTTCGTAAACCTTGCCGTTTAGTTCGAAACTCATGTTTTTACCTCCTTGTTAATATTTTATTGTCGCTTGCTTAATAGCTTTTTTAATAGAGTGGCTGTTAACTTGTAACTGTTTCTGGAAAAGAGTACGTACCAAATGTTACGTTGAGCTTAACAATTACCCTACCTTTTGTCAATACCGTAACGAATAAATTTTCAAGTTTTTGTTTCGCTAAGGAAGGCCATTTTTTAATTGCTTTACCAGCCGTTTTTCTTTTCTGCTACGTGAATTATAGGTTACCTATATGTTTTATTAAAGCGACGAATTCATCAGCCCATTGAGGGGCGCCCAGGCTATGCAAGTGGGCATATGATGCTAGAGTATTTCGATATACGATGCCGTCATTCCTGCCATCCAACCCTTTTCCGCGTGAAAGTTTGTACGCGAATTTAACATCGCCGAGGTTGACTACTTCTGAGTAGTGAAATTCATGTCCGGTGATTTCGATGTCCGATTTCATCCAGCTGTCACCGGTGGTGGTGAGTTTAATATATCCGTGCCCTTTCGGTTTCTCGTGCATCAGGATGTCGCACGGGATGCCGCCGACCATCTCCCTGGTGATGCCCTCCCATGAGATACCGCGGGCCAGGTACATAAGGCCGCCGCACTCGGCATACACGGGCATGCCCGCTTCAACGGCGATTCGGATCTGCTCGCGGATGGAGCGGTTGTCCTCGAGTTCGCCCATAAAGACCTCCGGAAAGCCGCCGCCGATATAAAGGCCGTTGAGGTCGAGCGGCAGATGCTCGTCATACATCGGGCTGAAGGGCACCAGCTCTGCACCGGCAGCTTCAAGCGCCTCGATATTTTCGGGATAGTAAAACGTAAACGCCCGGTCGCGAGCGATACCGATCCTGACAGTGGGTGTCGGATGAGCGGCGGCGGCGGCGGCGATTTCAGGCAGAATTCGGGCTGCCTTGGCTATGTTCACAAGCTTATCAAGGTCTACGTGGCTCTCAATAAGAGTGCCGATTGAAGCTATGGTCGCCATTGCGGCCTCGTCTTCCTTTGCGGGCTTAAGGCCGAGATGGCGCTGGATGATGCCGATTTCGGACGACCTTGGGATAGCGCCGACGACTTCAACATCGCAGTAACGTTCGATTGCCGCACGAAGCTTTGATTCGTGTCGCGGCCCGGACACCTTATTCAGGATGACTCCGGCTATATTTACATCCGGCTCGAAGTTTTTAAAACCCAGGATCAGCGGGGCAATGCTGCGCGTCATGTTGCCGGTGTCGATGATGAGAATAACCGGCGCTTCGATAAGGCGCGCAAGGTCGGCGGTACTGCCTTTGCCGTCTACCTCCATCCCGTCATAAAGGCCCATATTGCCCTCGACGATGCTGATATCGGCCCCGGTACCCGCGATTTGCAGCGAACGCTTGATATTTTCCTCGCCTATCATAAAAAGATCGAGGTTACGGCACTCCCTGCCCGTTGCGGCCGACAGCCACATGGGGTCGATATAATCCGGCCCTTTTTTAAACGGCTGCACGGTATAACCCGCCTTGGTCAATGCGGCGCACAGCCCTATACTTAATGTCGTCTTCCCCGAACTCCTATGCGGAGCCGAGATCACAACGCGCGGTAGCTGCAAGTTAGTTCTCCCTTTTAATAGCTGTCAGCTGTCAGCTGTCAGCATTCATCTAAAACCAAACCGTAACTAATTGTCATTCTGAGCGAAGCGAAGAATCTAGCGGGCACTCACGCACTTCTGCCACTGAGCTTGTCTAAGCTTTGATCCACCTTTCTAAGAAGCGTTTACCAAGCATGTATCAAACAAATACCAACCGCCTATAAACCGTCTGTCTCACTTTGGCTTGTCTAAGCTTAGACCCTCCTGCATAAGAAGAAGGTTTCCGCACCCAAGATTCTTCAGTCGCTTCGCTCCTTCAGAATGACATCTAATCGCTGTTTACCATTTGCTATAAGAATGACATCTAATCGTTATTCGCTTCGTTCAGAATGACAGGCCAGGGTGCTGCTCTTACTCCAGCGTTCCTTTGGTGCTGGGGATTACGTCTGCAATCCTTGGGTTAATTTCTACGGCTTCCAACAGGGCTTTTGCCAGGCCTTTGAAAATCGCTTCCACTATGTGGTGGGCGTTTCTTCCGGCCATCGTCTTTACGTGCAGGGTTATTCCCGCGTTGGTGGTGAAGGCCTGTAAAAACTCGACTGTTAACGCAGTATCATACGTCCCGATTATTTCGACGGGCAGGTCGACATCGTATACGAGATACGGCCTGCCGCTGATATCTATTGCGACAAGCGCAAGCGTCTCATCCATCGGCATGAGGCTGCTGCCGTAGCGGCGAATTCCCTTGCGTTCGCCAAGCGCTTCCTTTAAAGCCTGGCCGAGACATATCCCAACATCCTCGACCGTATGGTGGCCGTCTACTTCAAGATCGCCCTCGGCCACTATGGTAAGGTCGATAAGCCCGTGCCTGCCGACCATTGAGAGCATGTGATCGAAAAACGGTATTCCGGTTACGACATCTACATTCCCCCGGCCGTCCAAATTAAGTTCAACCCGGATTCTCGTTTCCTTGGTTTCCCTTGCAATCTCGGCTCTTCTATCCATTAAACCCTCCAGATCAGGTAATAATTACTGTCCTAAACCCACACTCTCGACCACAGCCCATTCACCCATTCACCGCTCAATTACTTCGCTAAGTGCTTTCATGAACTCCTTGTTCTCCTCGGGCGTGCCGACCGTTACACGGAGGCAGTTTTCGAGGAGCAGTTGGTTGCTGGTGTTTCGGATTAGGATACCGCGATCGAGCACTCCTTGCCAGACCTCAGCGGCCGGTTTTTTCGTCCTGAAGAGGATGAAGTTCGCATGGCTTGGGAATACCTCAATGCCCGCTAGCTTCTTCATCTGCGCGAACAAGCGATCGCGATCGGCCAAAATAACCTTTATTTTCTCCTCGAATATCGTCCTGTGCAAGAACGCTATCCGGGCTATTACCTGCGATAATTTGTTGAAGTTAAAGAACAGCTTTACCTTTAACAAATTCTCGATTACCTCATCGCTTGCAAGCAGATACCCGGCCCGTAATCCCGCTAGCGAGAACGCTTTTGAGAACGTCCTTAAAATCGCGAGGTTTTTGTACTTCGCCAGAAGCGGGAGCGCCGTTTGCCCGCTGAACTCGGCATATGCCTCATCGACAACGACCAGCGCGTTTGTGATTTTAAGCAGCGCCTCTATCGCCTCAAGTGAGACCAGATCCGCTGTCGGATTATTAGGGCAGCATATGAATATGAGCGCCGCGTCCATCATGTAGGCGTGAGGCAGCACTTTCTCGGCGGTGAAGTCGCCCGGCGAGCGCAGTATCGTTATCATCTCGGTACCGGTCATGCGCCCGGTTATCCCGTAGACCTCGAACATCGGCTCGAAGGTGACCGCCTTCCGGCCGACGCCGCCGTAGGCCAGATAAAGGTTCTGAATAACCTCGTCGCCGCCGTTTCCAACAAAGACCTTCTCGGGCCCAAGGCCGTAGTGTTCCCCGATGAGCGTGCGCAGTTCGAGCGAAAGCGGGTCGGGGTAGCGATTATATGCTATGGCGTCGAACTGGCCCTTTATCTCGTCGATTATCGATTGCGGCAGGTTGTACGGGCTCTCGTTTGCCGATAATATGATGCGTGCACTGACCTCCGGGATATGGTAGGGCTTAAGGGAGGCAACCTCGGGGCGTGGGCCGATCATACTATCCCCCCTCCGGTATGTCCATCCGGTATTCGACGGATTTCGCATGTCCGGTAAAGCCTTCGCTGTCGGCTATCGTGATTGCGGCGTCGGCTACATTGCCGAGCGCCTGCTTTGAGAAGTTAAGCACGCTTGATTTTTTCAGGAACGTGTCAACGCTAAGCGGCGAGTAGAAGCGCGCGGTCCCGCCGGTCGGCAGGATGTGGTTCGGCCCGGCAACATAGTCGCCGACCGCTTCCGGCGTGTATGCGCCTAAAAATATTGCGCCCGCGTGTTTTATAGAACTTAACGCCTCAAGGGGATTTTCAATCATAAGCTCAAGATGCTCCGGCGCAATGCTGTTTGCAAGCCTCAAGCCTTCATTAATCGAGGGCACGATAAATATCCGCCCGTTGTCGTTGAGGGATTTCTCGGCGATATCCCTGCGATCCAGCCTGCTCAACTGCAGTTTAACCGCTGCTAGAGCCTTTTCGGCGAGGTTTTCTGAATTGGTTATAAGGATGGCGGTTGCATCCGGGTCATGCTCGGCCTGCGCCAGCAGGTCGGCCGCTATAAAGGTGGGATTCGCGGTTTTATCGGCCACAACGACAACCTCGCTCGGCCCGGCAAGCATGTCGATATCCACATAGCCCACGACCATCTTCTTTGCAAGCGTCACGTAGATATTACCGGGACCCGAAATAACATCGACCTTCTTGACAGACTCCGTACCAAAAGCGAGAGCCGCTATCGCCTGGGCCCCGCCTATTTTATAGACCTCGGTTACGCCAACCTCGGCTGCCGCTACCAGCACCTCCGCACGGATTGCACCGGGAACGACCATCATTATCTCCTCCACACCGGCAACACGCGCCGGGATGGCGTTCATCAAAACGGATGAGGGGTACGGCGCCCTGCCGCCGGGAACATAAATGCCGGCCCTATCGACAGGCCTGATGAGCTGCCCGAGAAACGCCCCGTCTTCCACCATAAACCAGGAATTCTCCTTCTGACGGACGTGAAACGCGGTGATTCTCTCCTTCGCCTGCTTGAGAGCGCCCAAAAATTCGCTTTCAACCAGGGAGTATGCCGCGTCGAACTCTTCGGGCGTAACCTTGATTGTCTCGGGGGTAAGCTCGATTTTATCGAATGTCTTTGTATATTCAAAAAGCGCCGCATCACCATCACGGCGCACGCGGTCGACGATATCACGAACCGTGGCTTCAATATCAGGACGGTCGAACAGCGGCTTTGCAATCAGCCTGCGCACTTCTTCTTCGGTAAAACCGGCATTTAGTTTTTCGAGCTTCAACACGTAAGATCACCACTCCAAAAAGTGTCGGCCCGCTAGCCAGCGATTTTGTATGCTGGCTGTCGGCCTCTATCTAATATCGGCAATTACCGAAACTACGGTACATACGTGTAAGGTACATATTGCATTATCGGCGTTACTGCCAATCACCTGTGACAACATTTAAGTATTATACACTGAAAGCATGCTTTAGTAAAGTAAAGCGTTAAAGTGATTTCTACTAAAATAGCTTTGAATTCTTCTATGTGAGATGCGGTGAAATTTACATGCCGTCTTGCACATATCTAAACCCAAGCTTCATCGAAAGCTCGGCTTTCTCTAATTCCTTACCAAGGTATGCAGCATGGGAAAGCTCGCTTACCCAGCCGTTCTCGATGATCGTGAAATAGATGCTTCTTGCATCTTTGCCCTCTATCGTGTGCAAGAGCTTATTATCATATGAGTAATGTTCAATCACGAGAAGATTATCTTTTGTCTCCGGAATAATGACAAAGTAACCCACTTTATCCAGTTTTGGCTCTTTTGGCTCCGGGGCTTGAGTTCTTGGAGCCGTCTCTGTAAGAATGGGCTCGTCACTGCTGCATGTTCCCGGTTCACAGCTACAAGAAGGCACTTTGCTTTTAGAAAGTTCAGCGATTTTTTTCTTTATAGCCCCGATATCCTCAGAGCCGATCATATCTATGATGTTAATTCGCCGTCTAAACGTGGCAATCTCGTTTAGCGTTACGTTCTTTAATATGGCTCGCCTGCCAGGCGATCCAACTACCCCCGATGTTTTCGGTTTCGGTTTTACCGACGATGCTTAAGCCCTCCGGCTTCTCGTCTGCTAAAGCCTCAGCCAACTCAATGCTTGCAAGGGTTGAGACATCACACTTGCCACCCGCGCAGTTGCAGGCAAAGCCTAAAAACCCAGCACCAACTGGGCACTCTATGGTGTTCAGCACTCAC
>Ga0210029_1000079_pt1 | contig 59816 bp, 53 predicted proteins | sample CryGeymeta201521_FD_183985 | JGI IMG/M metagenome (GOLD analysis project Ga0210029, IMG submission 183985) | Groundwater microbial communities from Crystal Geyser aquifers in Utah, USA - Crystal Geyser metaG 2015-21 (SPAdes) (version 2) | ecosystem: Environmental > Aquatic > Deep subsurface >... | reverse complement strand
GCGTGAACGCCGCCAGGCCCAGGCCGCCAGCCGCCAGCACGCGCCAGGACAAGCCGCCCAGGAACAAGACATAGAAGCCGGAAGCGAATAGCAGCAGGGCTGTGCCCAGGTCTGGTTGCTTCAGGATCAGCCCGACCGGGATCAGCAGCAACACGGCGGCCAGGGCGAAATCACGTCCGGCCAGCACCTCCTGCCGGCTGTGCAGATACCAGGCCAGCATCAGCGGTACGCCCAGCCGCATCAGTTCGGACGGCTGGATGCGCGTCACGCCGAGATTGAGCCAGCGGCGAGCGCCGTTGACCACGTCGCCGGCCACGGCCACCCCCACCAGCAACACCACGCCGAGCACATAAATGGGCAGGGCGAGCTGCATCAGCCGCTGCGGCGGCAGCAAGGTTATCGCCAGCATCGCGGTCAGGGCGATAGCCATGTTGATGAAGTGCGAGATGAGCTTGTCCATGCCGCCGCCGGCGGCGCTGAACACCACCCCCGAGCTCAAGGCCAGCAGGATCAGCAACATGACGACCAGTGGCGGATCGATATGGCTGAACAGACGGTGCCGCCAGTATTTAACGACCATTTTCTATAACTCCAGCGGGCGCCGCAGTGGCCGTGGCATCGGGTAGCGTGGCGGCAGCCGTTTCCTCGGCCGGGCCGGCGTCTTCCTGTTCATTGTCCGGCGTGACCTCGACCGGGGCGACGGCCTGGCCGGGGAGCTTGCCCAACAGCCAGTAGTCGATGACCTTGCGGGCGATCGGCGCGGCGACAGAGCCGCCATGACCGCCGTTCTCGATCATGACCGCGACCACGATGCGCGGGTTGTCGGCCGGAGCAAAAGCGATGAACAAGGCATGGTCGCGATTACGCAGGGCGACGCGGGCCGCGTTGTAGCGTTCGTTCTGCTTCATACCGATCACTTGGGCGGTGCCGGTCTTGCCGGCGAACTGGTAAGGCGCACCGGCCCCGGCGGCCGCTGCCGTGCCGCCCGGCAAGGTGACCTGCACCATGGCCTCCTTGACCAGTTGCAGATACTCGGGCTTGAGTTCGATACGGCTCAATATCTGGGGCGCGGCATAGTGGCTGCGGCCAGTGGCGGGATCGGTCCAGGCGCGCAGTAATTGGGGCCGGTAGACCACGCCGTCGTTGGCAATGGCCATGGTGGCGGCGGCCAGTTGCAGCGGCGTCGCCAGGGTGTAGCCCTGGCCGATCCCGGTAATGACGGTCTCGCCTGGCCACCAGTGCTGCCGGAAGCGGTTTTCCTTCCACTCCGGGCTGGGCATCAGGCCGGGCAGTTCACCGTCCAGATCGATCCCGGTCTTGGCGCCGAAGCCGAACTTGGCCAGGAAATCGTGTGTCCGGTGTATGCCCATCTGCTGCGCCAGGCCATAAAAAAAGGTATCGCAGGACACGGTGATGGCCTTCTTGATGTCGACCAGGCCGTGGCCGCCCGCCTTCCAGTCGCGGTAACGGTGGCTGCTGCCCGGCAGGGCGAAGTAGCCTGGGTCGGAAATGGTCTCGCCCGGCCGGCGCAGCCCTAGTTGCAACCCCGCCAAGGCCATGAACGGCTTGATCGTCGAGCCGGGTGGGTAGCCGGCGCGTAGGGCGCGATTGATTAGGGGGTGGTCGGGGCTTTGATTCAATTCTTGCCAACTGGCTGGATCGATGCCGTCGACAAACAGGTTGGGGTCGAAGCCGGGCTCGGACACCAGGGCCAGCACGCCGCCGGTCTTCGGCTCCAGGGCCACCAGTGAACCACGCAACTGGCCGAAGGCGGTCTCGGCTACCTGCTGTAATTTCGAGTCCAGGTTCAGGTAGATGTTGTCGCCGGCCATGGGCGGGCTGAGGGACAGCACCCGGACCGCGTGGCCCGTAGCGCCTACCTCGACCTTTTCGATGCCGGTGCGACCGTGCAGCCAGCGTTCGTAACTCTTTTCGATGCCCAATTTGCCGATATGGTCGGTGCCCCGGTAATTGGCGTCCTGTTCGCTCTCCGCCAGATTATCCAGGTCGTCGTCGTTGATCCGGCCGATGTAGCCCACCACATGGGCGAAGGAATTGCCGAAGGGGTATTGGCGGAATAGCCGGGCGCGCACCTCGACGCCGGGGAAGCGGAAGCGGTTGACCGCGAAGCGGGCCGCCTCTTCCTCGGTCAAATGACTGTGGATGGGGATGCTCTCGAAATCCTTGCTCTCGGCCAACAGGCGTTTGAAGCGTTTGCGGTCGGCGGCATCAATCTGGACGATGACTGACAGGCGAGCGATCGTGTCTTCCAGGTCGCCCACCTTGCTAGGCGTGATCTCCAGGGTATAGGCGGAAAAGTTGCTGGCCAGCACAATGCCATTGCGGTCGTAGATGACGCCGCGGGCCGGCACCGCTGGCACCAGAGCGATGCGGTTGCTTTCGGCCAGGGCATGGTAATGCTCGTACTGGATCGATTGCAGCCAGACGAAGCGAGCCAGGAGCAGCAGGAACAATAGGCCGGCAACGAGCATGGCGATGCGGATACGGAAATAAAACCGCTGGAACTCCTCGTGGGCGTTGGGCAGCTTCACCTGGGGCCCCGGCCACCGTGCCCCGCCCTGCCCCTGGTTCGCACCGAAGGGTCACTATCGGCCGGTTCGATATGCATCTTGCTGGTCCAGCCGGTAAGCCAGTCCAGCAGGTGGGCCGCCGGTATCCAAAATAGCGCCGTGGCAACGCCGGCGGCCAGAAAGCGCCAGTCCACGTCAGGCCGGTGAAAGGCCAGTCCAAGTAGCAGGAACAGTAGCTGTTGACCGAAAAAAATCGGCGCCAACTGGAGCGCACGGCCGCCAACCTGGAAGTTTTCCAGACGTCGGCGCAGGCTCAAGGCAGCGAAGGCCGACAGGGTATAGGTCAAGGCATGTTGTCCCATCAGGCCGCCCTGAGCGATGTCGGTGAGCAGGCCCAGGGTCATCGCCAGGCCCAAGCCAGCCCGATGCGGGGCATGTATGGACCAATAGAGCAACACCGCCAGGGTAAAGTCCGGCAGCAGCCAGCTCACGCCGTCGGGCCAGGGCAACTGGGTGGCCAGATAGGCCAGGATCAGGGAACCCGCGACCAGGCGGGTCGAGGCCGGCGTAAGCAGCAGCGGGCCTTGCGGGACGAGTGGCTTGTCGATGCTCATTGGGTCGGTTGCCGCGCTGGGCCAACCTCGGCCCGACCCAGGATCAGCAGATGGCGGTGTTGGCCGATTGCCCCGATCGGCTGGCAGATCGCCTTGGCGAAGGGCGTCTGGCGGGGCGGTTCGACTTGCAGGACGCGGGCGACCGGGATGCCCAGCGGGTAGACGCCGTCGATGCCCGAGGTGACCAGTATGTCGCCCGGTTTGATGTCGGCGTGCATGTCCAGGTAACGGACTTCCAGTCGATCGTCAGAACCGGCGCCGGAGACGATGAGGCGCAGACCATTACGCTGGTTTTGCACCGGCGCCGCCTGTTCCTTGGCGGTGAGCAGGCTGACCTCGCTGTGGTCTGCATAGACCTGGGTGACCTGGCCCACCAGGCCGGCGGCATCGACCACTGGGCGGCCGGCGGTTACGCCATCGGCCGCGCCCTTGTCGACGATGACCCGGCGATTGAACGGGTCGGGCAGGATGCGGACGATCTCGGCCGCGCGCGCCTGAACGCCAACCGGCAGCGGCAGATTAAGCAGACCGCGCAATTGGACATTTTCCGACTTGAGTGCTTCGTAGCCCTGTAAGTGACTGGCGAACACCTGGCTGGCCAGGATCAGACGCCGGTTCTCGCCCAGTACCTGGCCGTGGACCATGAAGAAATCACCGGCCTCATTCAGGAAGCCGAACGGCCTGGCCAGTATGGCTTGAATCGGGTAGACGAACTCAGCCGCCGAAGTCTTGACGGCGGTCATGGCGGCATAGCGGCTATCGACGACCATCAGCGCCAGACTGGCCAGACAATACAAGGCCAGGCGCGCGGGCAAGCCCATGGCGCGGGCGAACATCGGTGCATGGGCCATGGGGGGCGTCTGGAATGACTGGTTAAGCCGGAAGCGTGCCGTCAGTCGTCAGCAAACACCGTGGCCAGGCGATCCATCTCTTCAACGGCCCGGCCGGAACCGCGAACCACGCAGGTCAGCGGGCCTTCGGCGACGATCACCGGCAGGCCGGTCTCTTCCATCAACAGGCGGTCGATGTCGCGCAGCAGGGCGCCACCGCCGGTCAGCACCATGCCCTTCTCGGCGATGTCGGCGCCCAGTTCCGGCGGTGTTTGCTCCAGGGCCGACTTGACCGCCGAGACGATGGTGTTGAGCGGATCGGTCAGCGCCTCCAGGATTTCGTTGGAGGTAATCGTAAAGCTGCGCGGAATGCCTTCGGCCAGGTTGCGGCCCTTGACCTCCATCTCGCGCACCTCGGAGCTGGGGAAGGCCGAACCGATCTGCTTCTTGATCGACTCGGCGGTCGATTCGCCGATCAACATGCCGTAGTTGCGCCGGATGTAGTTGATGATGGCATCGTCGAACTTATCACCGCCGACCCGCACCGAGGTCGAATAGACCATGCCGCCCAGCGAGATAACGCCGACCTCGGTGGTGCCACCGCCGATGTCCACCACCATCGAGCCGGTCGCCTCGGCCACCGGCAGGCCGGCGCCGATGGCGGCGGCCATCGGTTCCTCGATCAGGTAAACCTGGCGCGCCCCGGCACCGATGGCCGATTCGCGGATCGCCCGGCGCTCGACCTGGGTCGCCCCGGACGGCACGCAGATGATGATGCGCGGGCTGGGGTGGAATAGCCGGGTGTCATGAACCTTCTTGATGAAGAACTTGAGCATCTGCTCGGTGATGTTGAAGTCGGCGATCACGCCGTCCTTCATCGGCCGGATGGCCTGGATGTTGCCGGGGGTGCGGCCGAGCATCTGTTTGGCCTCCAGGCCGACGGCCTGGATGGTCTTCTTGCCGGTGGGGCTTGCCTGGCGGATGGCAACGACGGACGGTTCGTCCAGTACGATGCCCTTGCTGCGGACATAGATCAGGGTGTTAGCGGTACCCAGGTCGATGGCTAGATCGGTAGAGAAATAGCCGCGTAGGAAACTGAACATGGTTGGCTTTGCCGAAGTCTGAAAACAAGCATCGTATGATAACCTACAAGCCTTTGTCTTATAAGCCATAGGTGCACCATGTCACTGTCTATCGACGACGTGAACCGCATCGCCCATCTGGCGCGTATCCGGGTGAGCGGGGATGAGGCCGTCCAGTATCAGGGCCAGCTCAACGGCATCTTTGACCTGATCGCCCAGATGCAGGCCGTCGACACCGCCGGGGTTGCCCCGATGGCCCACGCCCGCGATCTATTCCAGCGCCTGCGCGCCGATGTCGTCACCGAGCCGAACCGCCGCGAGGCCTTTCAGTCCGTGGCGCCGCAGGTGGCGGACGGGCTTTACCTGGTGCCGAAAGTAATCGAATAACGAAGTATGCAAACAATCAAATCCATCGCTACCCTCCTCGCCGAGGGCAAAATCTCCAGCGTCGAGCTGTGCCAGGACTACCTGGCGCGGATCGCCGCTCATAACCCAAACCTCAACGCCTTCGTCACGGTCGACGCCGAGCGCACACTGGCCGAGGCCCGCGCCGCCGATGCCCGGCGCGCCGCCGGCCAGGCCAATTTGCTGACCGGGGTGCCGATCGCGCATAAAGACATCTTCTGCGCCGAGGGTTGGCTGACCACCTGTGGCTCAAAGATGCTGGCCAACTTTGTCTCGCCCTATGACGCCCATGTCATCAGCCAGTTCAAGGCCGCTGGTATGCCGACGCTGGGCAAGACCAACATGGACGAGTTCGCCATGGGGTCAAGCACCGAGACCAGTTATTACGGTCCAACCAAAAACCCCTGGGACGTCGCTCGGGTTCCGGGCGGCTCGTCGGGCGGCAGCGCGGCGGCGGTGGCGGCGCGGATCGCCCCGGCAGCGACCGGCACCGACACTGGCGGCTCGATCCGCCAGCCGGCCGCCTTGTGCGGCATTACCGGCCTGAAACCAACCTACGGCGTGGTGTCGCGCTACGGCATGATCGCCTTTGCCTCCTCGCTCGATCAGGGCGGGCCGATGGCGACCACCGCCGAGGACTGCGCCCTACTGCTCAACGTCATGGCCGGTTTCGATGCGCGCGATTCGACCAGTCTGGAACGGAACCAGGAAGACTATGCCCGCGACCTGAATAAACCCCTGACCGGCCTCAGGATCGGTCTGCCGAAAGAGTTCTTCGGCGCGGGCTTGACCGGCGACACCGCGACGGCGGTGCAAGCGGCCATAGAACAATTCAGCAAACTGGGTGCCACCACGGTCGAGGTCAGCTTACCCAACTCCGGCCTTTCGGTCGCCGCTTACTACGTCATCGCCCCGGCCGAGGCGTCGAGCAACCTGTCGCGCTTCGACGGCGTACGCTACGGCTACCGCACGCCCGACTACGCCGACCTCACCGACATGTACGAGAAGAGCCGGGCCGAGGGTTTCGGCGCCGAGGTCAAGCGCCGCATCATGATCGGCACCTATGTGTTGAGCCACGGCTATTACGACGCCTACTACCTCCAGGCCCAGAAACTCAGACGCCTGATCGCCAACGATTTCGCCCAGGCCTACCAGCAGTGCGACGTCATACTCGGCCCGACCGCGCCGACCACCGCCTTCAAACTGGGCGAAAAGGCCGACGACCCGGTCGAGATGTATCTGTCCGACATCTACACCATCGCCGTTAACCTGGCCGGCCTACCCGGCATGAGCCTGCCCTGCGGCTTCGACCGCCAGGGTCTGCCGATCGGCCTACAACTGATCGGCGACTATTTCGCCGAGGTGCGGATGCTCAATGTCGCGCATCAATATCAGCTCGTTACCGACTGGCATCAGCGCACGCCGGGAGGATTCTGAACATGCAATGGGAAACCGTCATCGGGCTTGAGGTCCACACCCAGCTCACCACCCAATCGAAAATCTTTTCCGGCGCCAGCACCGCCTTTGGCGCCGAGCCGAATACTCAGGCCTGCCAGGTCGATATCGCCCTGCCCGGCGTGCTGCCGGTGCTCAATAAGGGCGCGGTCGAACGGGCCATCCGGTTCGGCCTGGCCATCGGCGCCAGGCTCAACCGCATCAACGTATTCGACCGCAAGAATTACTTCTACCCCGACCTGCCCAAGGGCTACCAGATCAGTCAGTTCACCCTGCCTATCGTCGAGGGTGGCGCGCTGACCATCCAGGTCGGCGATGAGGAAAAGACCGTGCGCATCACCCGCGCCCACCTCGAAGAAGACGCCGGCAAATCGCTGCACGAGGACTTCCACGGACTCACCGGCATCGATCTCAACCGCGCCGGTACACCGCTGTTGGAGATCGTCTCCGAGCCGGACATGCGCTCAGCCAAAGAGGCAGTGGCCTACGCCAAGGCGCTGCATACCTTGGTGACCTGGATCGGCACCTGCGACGGCAACCTGCAGGAAGGCTCGTTCCGCTGCGACGCCAATGTCTCGGTGCGGCGTCCCGGCGGGCCGCTGGGCACCCGACGCGAGATCAAGAACCTCAACTCGTTCCGCTTCCTGGAGCAGGCGATCGATTACGAGATCCGCTGGCAGATCGGCGAGATCGAAGACGGCCGGGCGATCCAGCAGGCCACCGTGCTGTTCGACCCGGACAGCGGCGAGACCCGCATGATGCGGACCAAGGAAGACGCCCACGACTACCGCTATTTCCCGGACCCGGACCTGTTGCCGGTCAAGTTAGAGGAAGACTGGATCGAGCGGGTTCGTGCCAGCCTGCCGGAATTGCCGCAGGCCCGGCAAACCCGCTATCGGACCGAGTTCGGCCTGTCCGCCTACGACGCCGCCACGCTCACATCGAGCCGCACCCTATCCGATTATTTCGAGACGGTGACGGCGGCCCTGCCCAAGGCGGACGCCAAGCTGGCCGCCAACTGGGTGATGGGCGAGTTGTCGGCGGCGCTCAACCGCGCCGAGATCGATATCGCCACCAGCCCGATCGGCGCCAACCGCTTGGCTCGTCTGCTCGGCCGCCTCCAGGATGGCACCCTGTCCGGCAAGCTGGCCAAGCAGGTGTTCGAAGCGATGTGGACGGAAGGTGGCGAGCCGGATGCCATCATCGAGGCCCAGGGGCTGAAGCAGATGTCCGACTCCGGCGAGGTCGAGCGGATCATCGACACGGTGCTGGCCGCTAACCAGAAATCGGTGGAGGAATTCCGCGCCGGCAAGGACAAGGCCTTCAACGCCCTGGTCGGCCAGGTGATGAAGGCGACCAAAGGCAAGGCCAATCCGGCCCAGGTCAACGACCTGCTGCGGGCCAAGTTGGCCGGCTGACGGGGCCGGCCTCAGCGCCGGCCGGTCAGCTCGATATAACGCGCCCGGTCGGTCTTGTACTGAAGCAGAATAGCCTCCATGCGCTGGTAGCGTTGCAGTATCAGGGCATCGAGGCGCGCTATTTCGGCCGCCGGCGGGTTCTGCTTGCGCTGGACCTTCAGGCCATTTAGCAAGGTTCTCTCCTGGGCCAGGAGGCGGTCTCGCGCCTGGTCGATCTCCTGGGCGCTGCCGAAGGTCGATAGCAGGGCGTTGTCGCTTCGTTGCCGTTCTTTAGCCGCCAGCGCTTCGGCGGTCTCCTGAGTGGCGATGGCGGCCTGCTTCTGGCGCTCGGCGTAACTCCCGACCCGCCGGATCACCCGGCCCTGGCCATCCAGTTCCTCATGTTGAGCGCCGGCGTATTGGGCCGGGATGCGATCGCCATAATGCACGCCGCCTTGCCCGTCCACCCAGCGATAGGTCGCCGCCCAGCCGGTCGCGGCCATGAGCACGGCCGCCAGGGTCAGGCCGCAGCCGGCGCAGCGATTCAGTCGGCGCCGTACTGTTGGCGATAGCGAGTAATGGCCGAGCGCGTAGCCGCCCATTCCGGTTTCCCTCCCAGGTACTTCATCAGGTCATCCAGGTTGACGATACTGATGACCGGCAGCCCATGCTGTCGGCTAACTTCTTGCACGGCGGACAACTCGCCCTGGCCACGTTCCATGCGGTCCAGGGCGATGGCGACGGCGCAGGGGATAGCGCCTGCGGCCTGGATCAGCTCGACCGATTCGCGCACTGAAGTGCCAGCCGAAATGACATCGTCGACGATCAGTATGCGACCCTTCAGCGGCGCGCCAACGATGCTGCCGCCCTCGCCGTGGTCCTTGATTTCTTTCCGGTTATAGCTGTAGGGCGCATTGCGGTCCATGCCGGCCAGGGCGACCGCCACGGTGGCGACCAGCGGGATACCCTTGTAAGCGGGGCCGAACAGGCCATCGAAGGCCATGCCGGAATCGAGGATGGCTTTGGCGTAAAATTCGCCCAGCCTTTTCAGCGATTCGCCATCGTTGAACAGGCCGGCATTGAAAAAGTACGGCGATAACCGGCCGGCCTTGGTCTTGAATTCGCCAAACAGCAGCACCTGTCGGCGGATGGCGAAATCGAGAAAGGCCTCCTTGAAACCCTGCATCTCTACATCCCTATCGATATTTCGTGCGAATTGTAACGCTGAATCTAAACGGCATCCGCTCCGCCGCCAAAAAGGGCGTAGTAGACTGGCTGGCCCAGTCCGAGGCCGATGTGGTTTGCCTTCAGGAGCTGAAGGCGCAAGTCGGTGACTTGAGCGCCCGGATGCTCAACCCGCCGGGCTATTTTGGTTATTTTCACTACGCGGAGAAGAAAGGCTACAGCGGCGTCGGTATCTGGTCGCGCCGGCAACCGGACCAGATCGTCGAGGGCCTCGGTATCGCCGACATCGACGCCGAGGGCCGCTACATCGAGGCCCAGTTTGGCAACCTGTCCATCGTCTCGATCTATCTGCCATCCGGCTCCTCGGGCGAGCACCGGCAGGCCGCCAAATTCGCCTTCATGGCGCGTTTTCTGCCGCGCCTGGAGACGCTTGCCAAAAGTGGCCGCGAATTTATCTTGTGCGGCGACTGGAACATCGCCCACCGCGAAATCGACCTGAAGAACTGGAAAGGCAATAGAAAGAATTCAGGCTTTCTGCCCGAGGAACGGGCCTGGATCGGTGACCTGTTCGATCGCGTCGGCCTGGTCGATGTCTATCGCCGACTTTATCCCGAGCACGAAGGCGAGGCTTACACCTGGTGGAGCAACCGTGGTCAGGCCTGGGCCAAGAACGTCGGTTGGCGCATCGACTACCAGATCGCCAGCCCCGGCATCGCCGCTCGGGCTATCACTGCCCGCGTCTACAAGGCAGCGCGGTTTTCCGACCATGCACCGTTGATCGTGGACTATGACGCGACGCCAATCGGAATGGCCGGTCAAGTTCGCCCGGTTAAGATTCACCTAAGCTAAGTGGCTAGAATGGCAGCCATTACCACTCCACACAGGAAACGACCATGACCCGCATCACCCTCCTACTCACCGCGCTACTCGCCGTTGTCGCGCAAACCGCGCTGGCCGCATCCCCCAGTGCCCTGCTCGACACCTATCGTGCCGCAGCCACCAAGGAAGAACCGGGGTTCCGCGATTTCTCCGCGCAGCGCGGCGAGCAATTTTTCCACGCCAAGCATGGTGACACCAGTTGCTCGACCTGCCACACCGACAACCCCAAGGCGGGCGGCAAACATGCCAAGACCGGCAAGGCCATCGAGCCTTTGGCGCCGGTCGCCAACGCCAAGCGTCTGAGCGATCCGGTCAAGGTTGAGAAATGGTTCAAGCGCAATTGCAACGATGTCTTGCAACGTGCCTGCACCGCCCGTGAGAAAGGCGATTTCGTCGCCTGGCTGATTTCTGTCAAATAAAGGACGCCTAAACATGAAAACCCTGCTCAGTTTGCTACTCGCCCTCGCCCTCGGCAGTACTGCGGCCCAGGCCGAATCCGGCAACAAGTATGGCGGTGAGGATCGCGGCAAGCCGGTGCTCCCCAGCCAGTCGAACAACCTGTGGAAACAGGAATGCGGTTCCTGCCACCTGGCCTTCGCCCCCGGCCTGCTACCGGCCGAATCCTGGCGCAAGGTGATGGGCGGCCTGGACAAGCACTTCGGCGCCGACGCCTCGCTCAGCCCGGAGGAAAACCGCGAGATCAGCGCCTTTCTGGTGAACAACGCCTCCAATCGCTGGCGCGCGCCCACCGCACCGCTGCGCATCACCGAGACCGCCTGGTTCAAGCACAAACACCGCGAGCTGGCCCCTGGCGTCTGGAAACGCGCCGCCGTCAAGGGTCCGGCCAACTGCGCTGCCTGCCACACCGGCGCCGACCGGGGCGACTTCAACGAAGACCGCGTGCGTATTCCTCGTTAACGAGCGTGACTCATCGCCGCTCCAAAATCATGAAACGCCATAGGGCGGGCATGGCCCGCCCTATGGCTACGTGTGTTTCATGCTAACCACCGTAGCCACTCCTTACTACGGCCACCCGCTCATCACCCTCAATTCAAAAGCCATTTTATGCAATCCACCCTGATCTGGGACCTCCCCCTACGACTGTTCCACTGGCTGTTTGCCGCCAGTTTTCTCGGCGCCTGGCTCACCACCGAATCCGATCAGTGGTTGTCGCTGCACACCTTTTTCGGCTATCTCATGCTCAGTCTGATCGGCTTTCGCCTGGTCTGGGGGCTGACCGGTAGCCGCTACGCGCGCTTTTCCTCATTTCTTTACGGTCCTCGCGTCGGCCTGGATTATCTGCGCCAGGCCATCGCCGGCAGCGCGGCGCGCCATCTCGGCCACAACCCGGCGGGCAGCCAAGCGGTGTTTCTTCTACTTGGCCTGGGCCTGCTGGTGGGCCTATCCGGCCTGTTCACGCAGGGCGGCGAAGAACAACAGGGTGCGGCTGCCATAGGCGGGCTCAGCTTCGCGCTCGGCAAGGCGATCAAAGAAGGGCATGGACTGCTCGCCAACCTGATGTTGCTGGTGGTATTCGCCCATCTGGCTGGGGTGGCGCTGGAGAGCTGGTTGCACCAGGAAAATCTGGCTCGCAGCATGGTCACCGGTCTGAAGGCGGCTGAGTCGGGCGCCCCCGCCGCACGTCCCCACAAGCTGGTCGGCCTGCTGCTGCTGGTGGCGGTCGCGACCTTTGGCACCTGGTGGTTTTTTTATGCCTGGCATGAGCCGGTGGAAAGGCTGGGCGGTCATGACGATGCCGCCAACGAGGCGCCGCATGTCGCCTTCGTCGGCAAGCCGCTGCCCGAAAGCGCCAAGTGGCAGGAGGAATGCGGTTCCTGTCACCTGGCCTTCCACCCCAGCCTGCTGCCGGCGCGCTCCTGGCAGGCCTTGCTGGCCGGGCAGGGCCGCCACTTCGGTGATGACCTCGGGCTGGATGCCGCCACCGTGGCCGAACTGCTCGCTTTTGCCGTGCCCAATGCCGCCGAACAAGGCGCCACCGAAGCCGCTTGGAAGATAAACCGCTCCATACCGACAAGCAGCACACCGCTGCGCATCTCGGAAACGCCGTACTGGACCAAGAAGCACCGCGAGATCGCCGACGTCGATTGGCAGAACCCCAAGGTGAAGAGCAAGGCCAATTGCGCCGCCTGCCACCGTGATGCCGAGGCCGGTACCTTTGAAGACGCGGCAATGCAGGTACGAAACTGATCCTTGGCCACGGCGGGCTAGAGAGAACCGACAGGCTATGGTAAACGGACGTGGTTATCTACATAATGAATCATGTGGATAAAAAGCGTCAAAAAAGAGACAGGCCGGACTTCGCAAGACGTTAGACGTTCCATGGAATGGTTGCTGGCGGTCCTGGTCGGGTCGGTGTTTATTGCCGAATCGCTGACCATGATTTTTCTGTCCAGGCTGCCTGCCATATCCGGCATGACCGAGATATTGCTGGATGCGTCCACCCTGTCCATTCTGCTTTTTCCGCTGTTTTATTTTCTGATCTTTCGGCCGCTGACGCGCAACATCGTCGAACTTGAGCAGGCTGAAGACAAGCTACGCTTGGCGGCCAGTGTTTTCACGCACGCTCGCGAAGGCATCATCATCACCGATACCAGCGGCGCCATAATTGATGTCAACGAAACCTTTAGCAAAATCACCGGTTACAGCCGAGCAGAGGCGCTAGGTCAGAACCCGCGGATGCTCAAGTCAGGTCGGCAAGATCCAGAGGTCTATGCGGCCATGTGGAAGTCGCTCGCTGAAAAGGGCCACTGGTACGGCGAAATCTGGAATCGGCGCAAGGATGGCGAGGTATATGCCGAAATGCTCACCATCAGCGTGGTCAAGAATACTGATGGCGAATCGCAACACTATGTCGCCCTGTTCACCGACATCTCCCCGATGAAGGAACACCAGCAGCAGCTTGAGCACATCGCTCACTACGATGCCTTGACCAATCTGCCGAATCGCGTTTTGCTGGCCGACCGCCTGAGTCAGGCCATCAGCCAAAGTCAGCGGCGCGACCAGCCGCTGGCCCTGGCCTATCTCGACCTGGACGGTTTCAAGACTATCAACGACTTCTATGGGCACAATGTCGGCGACGAACTGCTGATTGCCATTGCCCAACGCATGAAGGCCGTGCTACGCGATGGCGATACCCTGGCCCGAATCGGCGGCGACGAGTTTGTGGCGGTGCTGATCGATCTATATCTGCCTCAGGATTACGAACTCGTGCTGAGCCGTTTGTTGCAGGCCGTCGCGGCCCCGGTGAATCTGAACGAAATGGTATTGCAAGTCTCCGCCAGCATCGGCGTGACCCTCTACCCCCAGGATGGCGCCGACGCCGACCAACTGATGCGTCATGCCGACCAGGCCATGTATCAGGCCAAGCAGGCAGGCAAGAACCGCTACCATCTGTTCGATGTGGCCCAGGATGCGGTGATCCAGTCCAGGCACGAAAACCTTGAAGAGATACGCCACGCCCTCGACCAACGCCAGTTCGTGCTGTATTACCAGCCGCAGGTAAACATGTACACCGGCGAGGTGATCGGCGCCGAGGCGCTAATCCGCTGGCAACATCCGGAACGTGGCCTGCTGGCCCCAGCCGAATTTCTGCCCATTATCGAGTCCCACCCGATCAGCGTGGAATTGGGCGAATGGGTCATCGACACGGCGCTGTCCCAGTTGGCCGAATGGCATTTGGCGGGAATAGACATCCCGATCAGCGTGAATGTCGGCGCTCGCCAGTTGCAGCACGGCAACTTCGTGGCCAACCTCGCCAAACAACTTGCCGCCCACTCTACTGTCCTGCCAGGCAACCTGAAACTGGAGGTGCTGGAAACCAGCGCGCTCGAGGACATGGCCTACGTTTCAGAGGTCATGCGCGCTTGCGGTGAAATGGGCGTGCGTTTTGCCCTGGACGATTTCGGCACCGGCTATTCCTCGCTCATTTATTTAAAGCGTCTGCCGGTGGATATGCTCAAGATCGACCAGACCTTTGTCCGGAATATGCTCGAAGACCCCGAGGATATGGCGATCATCGACGGCGTGCTGGGGCTGGCCTCGGCATTCCACCATCGGGTAATAGCCGAAGGGGTCGAGACCATAGGACACGGCGAACTGCTGCTGTCGCTGGGCTGCCAATTGGCGCAGGGCTATGCCATTGCGCGGCCTATGCCGGCGGCGGAGTTTCCCGACTGGCAGGTGAACTGGCGCACTGACCCCTACTGGGCCACTTGGCGGGAGCGCAGTATCAGCCGCGAAAATCTGCCTGTGCTATTCGCCGAGGTCATGCATCGACAATGGCTGAGCGCGCTCGAATCCTTTCTGGCAGACGAGCGGCAGTCCCCGCCGCCGCTGGACGCGCATGGCTGTCGCCTTGGCCGTTGGCTAGATACCGAGGGGCGATCCCGATATGGCCACGATCCGCTCTTCCACAAGATACTCGATTGCCACGAACACGTGCATTCGTTGTGCGGCAAATTGGTCGATCTGCATGGCATGGGGCGTAAAAACGAGGCCCTGGCGCGGGTTTACGAGCTACATGCGCTACGGGACGAATTGATCGCCAGTTTGAATGGCTTGCTGGGCACCCTGACCGGCTTTGTCCGGTTGCTGTGGCACGATAACTACCGGTCCGGCCATCCGCTCATCGACCGCCAGCACCAGGGGCTATTCGACAAGGCCAACGAACTTCTTGCCGCCGTAATCGACGGTCGGCCGAGCAATGCCGCCGCCGGCCTGATCAAGGAACTGCTGGCCGATGTGACGACTCATTTCGCCGACGAGGAACAGGTGCTACGGGCAATCGACTTTCCCGGCGTCGCCGAACACGAAGGCCGGCACCGCGCCCTGGTCGAGAAGGCGCAGCGTTTGGCCGCGCAATTTGCCGAAGGCAGCTTGGCCCTGGGCGATCTGTTTTCGTTTCTGGCCTACGACCTGGTCGCCATCCATATGCTTGCGGAGGATCGTATGTTCTTCCCCTATATTCAGACAGACTGATTCAGTCGGTGTTTGCATCATGAAGATAAGGAGTAAACGAAAATGAACGAGTTGAAAATCCTGGGCATCGTCGGCAGCCTGCGCAAAGGCTCATACAACCATGCCGCGCTCAGGGCGGCGCAAGCGCTGCTGCCGTCTGGCGCGACGCTGGACCTGATCGAACTGACCGGCATCCCGGTCTTCAACCAGGACGACGAGGCGGCGCCGCCGGAGGGCGTGCTCGAATTCAAACGCCGCATACGCGCCGCCGACGCCATCCTGTTCGCCACCCCGGAGTACAACTACTCGGTACCCGGCGGCCTCAAGAACGCCATCGACTGGGCCTCCCGACCTTATGGCGACAATGCCTGGGCCGGCAAGCCGGCGGCGCTGCTGGGGGCCTCGATCGGCAGCCTGGGCACGGCCCGCGCCCAATACCATCTGCGCCAGATACTGGTCGCCTTCGACATGGCCGTGGTCAGCCAGCCGGAGGTGATGATAGCCAACGCCGCGCAGCGCTTCGACGCGGCGGGGCGGCTGACCGACGAGCCGACCCGGCAGCACATTGCTAAGCTATTGGAGGCCTTGATAAAGCTGGCCAGGAATAGCCGGGCGGCTTGAGTTGAGTCGCTTCGCCGCCTGGCAGCGACTATTCGCCGTACTGCTGCTGGGCTTCGCCTCCGGCCTGCCGCTGGCCCTGACCGGCCAGGCCATGCAGGCCTGGCTGGCGGTGGACGGCGTGGACATCGCCACCATCGGCTTTCTCGGCCTGGTCGGCGTGCCCTACACCTTCAAGTTCCTCTGGGCGCCGCTGATGGACCGCTTCGAGCCGCCCTGGCTGGGCCGCCGGCGCGGCTGGCTGGTGGTCACTCAGCTCGCCCTGGCGGCGGCGCTGGCCTGGATGGCCGGCATGTCGCCCAGGGATGGCGCCGGCCTATTCGCCACGGCCGCCCTGCTGGTGGCCTTCCTGTCCGCCTCGCAGGACGTGGTGATCGACGCCTACCGTACCGATGTGCTGCCCGCCCGCGAGCGCGGCCTGGGCGGCTCGCTGTCGGTGTTCGGCTACCGCCTGGCGATGATACTGTCGGGCGGTATCGCCTTGATCTGGGCCGACCAGTGGCAGAGCTGGCCCAGGGTGTACCTGACCATGGCCGGGATCATGGTCGCGGCGGCGGCGGTGTCGCTCACCCTGCTGCCCGGCGTGTCGGGCGAATCGAAACCACTGGCCTCCGAGCCGAGGCGCGAACTGGCCGGCTTCGCCGCCATGCTGAGCGGTTTCGCCGCCGGCTGGTTCGCCGCCCGCTTCATCCTGATCGGCCTTGGCCTCGACCCCGACGACCCCGACAAATGGCTACGCCTGGCCTTCATCCTGGCGCAACTGGCGGCGGCCTTGCCGCTCGGCTATTGGGCGGCGCGCCGGGTCGGCTTCGAGACCCTGAACCGCTCGCTGGAGAATTACTTCAGCCAGTCCGGCGCCTGGGCCTTCCTGCTGCTCATCGTCCTCTACAAACTCGGCGACGCCTTCGCCGGCACCCTGACCACGCCCTTCCTCATCAAGGGCATGGCCTTCACCCAGGCCGAGGTCGGCATCGTCAACAAGATCATCGGCATCTGGCTGACCATCGTCGGCGCGCTGCTCGGCGGCGCCCTCATGCTGCGGCTCAACCTGTATCGCTCGCTCATGTTGTTCGGCGTGCTACAACTGGCCGCCATCGTCGGCTTCTGGCTGCTGGCGGTGCTGGGCAAGGGCGCCTGGGGCGGCTTCACCCTACCGCCCTTCGACCTGGGCTTCGTGGCGCTCGACCACCCCACCCAGATCGACAGCCTTTTGGTGGCGGCCATCGCCGCCGAAAACGTCACCAGCGGCATGGGCACGGCGGCCTTCGTAGCGCTGCTCATGGGCCTGTGCAGCCATCGCTACACCGCCACCCACTACGCCTTGTTGTCGGCCTTCTCGGCGGTCGGCCGCATCTACGTCAGCCCACTGGCGGGGGTCCTGTCCGAGAGCATCGGCTGGCCGGCCTTCTTCATCCTGGCCATGGTGCTGGGACTGCCTGGGTTATATATGGTCTGGCGGCTGCGGGGGGTGATCGAGCGGCTGAACTCGGGCGATTAGCCTGACGTCTTCGCCGCCGTCATGGCCGGCAAGCGCCGGGCTGCTGCGCCCTCTGCTCACCCATACACCTCGTCATGGCTGCCGACGTCGAGCAGCAGGATTTCGTGCTCGGTAATTTGCAGGGTGAGGGAGATGCGGTAGCTGTAGGTGAGGCTGACGGCCTGCATGCCCTGAAGCTTGCCGGACAGGGGGTGCAGGCGCAGGCTGGGTTCGAAGGGATCGGCGGCGAGTTGCGTCATGGTTTCGATGAAGCTGGGCCGCAGGTCGCGGTGTTTGGTCAGGAACTTGCGCACACGGCGGTCGAAGAAGGCCGTGGTGGTCAGGGCCCAGCTCATGCCGCCGGTTCGCTGTCCAGGTGTTGCATCAGGGCCTCAACACTGTCGTGGCGGGTCACGCGTCCGGCCTTGGCATCTGCCAGCGAGGCCTTGATGCGAGCCAGGGCGGCTTCATCTCGGGACTCGATCAGTTCGCTGTAGCACTGTTCAGTCAGCACGACATATTGGGGGCGGTTGTTCTTGATGATGTGCACCGGGCCTTGTGCCAGGGCTTCATCCACGGCAGCGATGCCGCAACGCTTGATTTCCTGTGCTGGGACGATGTTCATGCTTAACTCCAATACTCTAATTGGTACTCATTAAAGCACCACATAAAGTATACGTAAAGCCAATGATGAGGCCGTGGTTCGCCATGGTTAGTGAACGGCGGACTATGATGATGAGGTGTCAATAACCGCGAGGGGCCATGCGCCATGCGCATCGCCGGCCTGGGCGCCGCCGAGGCGCTCGCCAGCCTGAATTCATCCGCCAGTGGGCTCGATGCCGCCGAGGCCGAGCGCCGGTTGGCGGAATTCGGCCCCAACCGTCTGGAAGAAGCCGCACGGGAACATGGGTTGCTCCGCTTCGCCCGCCAGTTCAGCCACTTCTTCGCCATCGTCCTCTGGCTCGCCGCCGGGCTTGCATTGTTCGCCGAACATTACGATCCCGGTCAGGGCATGGCGCGCCTGGCCGTGGCCATCGTCGCTGTCATCCTGGTCAACGGCGTGTTCTCGTCCTGGCAGGAATACCGGGCCGAACGGGCGGTGGCCGCCCTGCGCCGACTGTTGCCGCGCAAGGTCAACGTGCTGCGTGGCGGCGCGACGATCGAACTTGGCGCCGAGCGGCTGGTGCCGGGCGATCTGCTGCTGCTGGAGGAAGGCGACGGCATACCGGCCGACTGCCGGGTGATCGATGCCTTCGGCTTGCGCGTCAATACCGCTACGGTGACCGGCGAGTCCCGGCCCAAGGCGCGCAACGCCGAGCCGAGTCTCGAAACATCGCCGCTGGAGGCCCGCAACCTGCTACTGGCCGGCGCCTCGTTGGTGTCCGGGCAGGCGCGTGCGGTGGTGTACGCCACCGGTATGCGTACCGAGTTCGGCCGCATCGCTCACCTCACCCAGACTGCGGGCGATATCGACAGCCCTTTGCAACGCGAGATTGCCCGCCTGTCCCGCCTGGTGGCGGCACTGGCCGCCGGCCTGGGCATCGTCTTTTTCCTGATCGGCCAGATGCTTGGTCTGCCGTTCTGGGAGAACATGCTGTTCGCCATCGGCATCATCGTCGCCAACGTGCCGGAGGGGCTCTTGCCCACCGTGACCCTGGCGCTTGCCCTGGCTACCCAGCGCATGGCCCGGCGCAACGTGCTGGTGCGCCACCTGCCGGCGGTAGAGGCGCTCGGCTCGACCACGGTGATTTGCAGCGACAAGACCGGCACCCTGACCCAGAACCGCATGGCGGCGCGCCGGCTTTGGCTGGACGGCCGTGCCGTTGCGCCGGACGAGATCGCGGCCTACGCGGACAGCCACCGCGAACTCTGGCTCGGCGCCGGCCTATGCCACAACCTCAGACAGATCGACGGTGACTGGCAGGGCGACCCGATGGAGATCGCACTGGCCGAGCTCGGCCGCCGCCAGGCCGACCCGGCCGGCTGCCAGCGTCTGGACGAGATCGCCTTCGACACAGACCGCAAGCGCATGTCGGTCGTCTGCGCTACCCCGGCCGGCCGACGACTCTATTGCAAGGGCGCCCTGGAGACCGTGCTCGATACCTGCGACCGTATCCAGTTCGGCAACACCGTGGCGCCGCTCGATGCAGCGCTGCGGCAGCGTTTGCTGGCGGCTCAGGACGCGATGGCCGACGCCGGCCTCAGGGTGTTGGCCTTTGCCTGGCGGACGCTCGACAGCGATTTGCCGGACCTCGAAACGGGCCTGACCCTGAGCGGCCTGATCGGCCTGGAAGACCCGCCCCGGCCCGAGGTGGCGGAGGCCGTCGGCCGCTGCGCCACGGCTGGCATCCGGGTCATCATGGTCACCGGCGACCATCCCCGCACCGCGCTGGCCATTGCCCGCGAGATTGGCTTGGTGCGCGGTGAGCAGCCGCGTGTGATGACCGGCGAGGAACTGACCCACCTGTCGCCGACGCAACTGCAACTGGCCCTGGATGCCCCGGAGATACTCTTTGCCCGGGTCGCCGCCGAGCAGAAGATGCGCATCGTCGAGGCACTGCGCAAGAAGGGCGAGGTGGTCGCGGTCACCGGCGACGGCGTCAACGACGCACCGGCCCTGAAGACCGCCGACATCGGCATCGCCATGGGCCAGGCCGGTACCGACGTGGCCCGCGAGGCGGCCGACTTGATCCTGCTCGACGACAATTTCGCCAGCCTGGTCGCCGGCATCGAGGAAGGCCGGGCGGTGTTCGACAACATCCGCAAGTTCCTCACCTACATACTCACCTCCAACATCCCGGAGATCGTGCCTTACCTGGCCTTCGTGCTGTTCCGCATCCCGCTGCCCCTGACCGTGATCCAGATACTGGCGGTCGATCTCGGCACCGACATGCTGCCCGCCCTGGCGCTGGGCGCCGAGCGGTCCGATCCGGCGGTGATGCGGCGGCCGCCGCGCGCCCGCAGCGAGCGGCTGCTGACCTGGGGGCTGGTGGCGCGCGCCTATCTGTTCCTCGGTGTGTTGGAAGCGGCGGCGGCCATGGCGGCCTTCTTCCTGGTCCTGGACGCGGCCGGCTGGCATTACGGGCAAATGCTGGCCAAGACCGACCCGCTTTATCTGCAAGCGACGACGGCTTGCCTGGTCGCCATCGTCGCCGCCCAGGTCGCCAATGTTTTCCTGTGCCGGCACCCGACCCGCTCTATCGTGGACTCCGGAGTACGCGGCAATCTGTTGCTCGCACCGGCGCTGGCAGTCGAACTGGCGGTTACCCTGGCTATCGTCTACACCCCGCCCGGCCACTGGCTGTTTGGCACAGCGTCGGTCGGGTTTGGGGTCTGGCTGGCGGCCGGGCTGTTCACCCTGGCCATGCTGGGGCTAGAGGAGGCGCGCAAGGCCTGGCTGCGGCGGCGCCTATCCTTGTGAGGCCAACAAATACCAGCCTATGGAGCGTGCGCTGTCGGGATGAATCCTGACCTACCAATCCAGCGGATCGACATCCAGCGACCAGCGTAGGCCGCCGTTTTTCTGTTCCCGCAGGGCGGCGACCCAGGGTGTCAGGAAGGCTTGCAAGCGGCTTCGGGAGACCGACTGGATCAGTAGTTGCGCCCGCTCGCGGTTGGCGATGCGTGGCATCAGGGCCGGCACCGGATCATATAGCAGCACCCCTTCGGGTCTTTCCCGGCCCAGTTCATGGGCCGTTTCCAGAAAGGCCATGGCCTCGGCCATTGACCTGGCGTCGGCGCGTAACAGCGCTTGGTGACTGTATGGCGGAAACTCGGCTAATTTGCGCTCGCGCAAGGTCCGTTCGGCGAAGGTGGGATAGTCATGGGCCGCCAGGGCCGCGTAGAGCGGGTGATGCGGGTACTCGGTCTGGATCAGTACGCGGCCGGCGCGTTCGGCGCGCCCGGCCCGGCCGCCAACCTGCATGAGCTGGGCGAACAGTCGTTCGGAGGCACGGAAGTCGGCGGACATCAGGGCCTGATCGGCGCCGATCACCCCGACCAGGGTGAGCATTGGGAAGTCATGGCCTTTGGCGACGATCTGGGTGCCGACCAATATGTCCACCTCATGGCCGGCGATGGCCTCGCGCATGGCGGCGAAGGCGCCGCGCCGGGCCGTGGTGTCGCGGTCGACACGCAGTATGCGGGCGGCGGGGAACAGGTCGGCCAGGGTGTCCTCGACCTTTTGCGTGCCCTGCCCGGCTGGCCGCAGGTCCAGACTGCCGCAAGCCGGGCAGGCCTCGGGCGGTCGGCTGGCCAGGCCGCAGTGATGGCAGCGCAATTGGTAACCACCGCGATGGCGGTGGATGACCTGATGGGCGGCGCAGCGTGGGCACTCGCTGACCTGACCGCAGGCGCGGCAATAGAGCACCGGGGCGTAACCTCGGCGGTTTATGAATACCAGGCTCTGTTCACCGCGCTCCAGGTTTTCCAGCAGGGCCTTGCGCAGTGCATCGGACAGCCCCAGCGCCGCCTTGTCGGTGCGCGTGTCGATCAGTCGAACCTCTGGCAGGCTGGCCTGGGCATGGGCGCGCTCGGTCAGACTCAGCAGCCGATAACGATGGCGCTTGGCATTGGCCCAGGTCTCCAGGGCCGGGGTGGCGGAACCCAGGACGACCGTGATGTTCGACTGCCTGGCGCGCCAGACCGCGACATCGCGGGCGTGGTAGCGGAGGCCTTCCATCTGCTTGTAGGAGGCATCGTGCTCCTCATCGACGACGATGAGGCCCAGCCGGGGCAGCGGCGTGAACACCGCTAGACGGGTGCCCAGAACGATGTCGGCCCGGCCATCGAGGCAATCCAGCCAGCCTGCCAGCCGGTCGCCATCCGATAGGCCGCTGTGCAGGCTGACCAATTTGCGATCCGGGAAACGGCGTTTGAACCGCTCCACCATTTGCGGCGTCAGGTGAATCTCCGGGGCCAGCACCAAGGCCTGTTTGCCGGCAGCCAGGGTGCGTTCGATCAGGCGCAGGTAAACCTCGGTCTTGCCGCTGCCGGTAACGCCATGCAGTAGCCAGGCGGTGAAGCCGTCAGCCGCGCCAAGCAGGGTTGCGAGCACGTTTTGCTGGGCCTCGGTTAGTGTCGGCGCGGGTTCAGTCACCAAACGAGACGCCGAACCATGGTCGGCCATGACCAGCCCCTTATTCAACCAGTCGCGCAATGGCGCACGCAGGCCAGTCAAATGTTCGGCGGCGACCGGGCCGCCGGCCAGCAGTTCGGCCAACCGGCGCTGGGCCGTGGCCCGGACCGGAATGGCGGCGCAATAGGCCTGGCCAGCCGGGGTCAGGGCATAGGCCGTTGGGGCCTGGGGGCGAAATTTTGCCCGCTTCAGGGCCGGCGGCAGCAACGCCAGCAACGCCGGACCGAGCGGGTACTGGTAATAGTCTGCGGCGAACCGGGCCAGTTGCATGACCTCCCGCGGTAGCGCGGCCAACTGCCGGTCGATCTCGATGACCGCCCGTAACTGTTCGTCGGGTACCGTGGACGAGTCCACCAGCCCAACGATAACACCCACCAGTTCGCGCTTGCCGAATGGCACCCGGACCCGGCGGCCGACGTCCGAGGTCAGGGCATCGGCCACCAGATAGTCGAACAGGCGATCCAGCGGGGTATCGAGTGCGACCTGAACGACCGTGCGCAAAGTTGATTTCAAGTTATGGGCCAAACTTAAAGTAAATTATCGTTAACGAATGGAACTGCCTACGACTAATAGGGGTTTTAAAGTTCTCCACCAAATCTGTGGATAACTTTGTGGGTAAGCTGTCTTAAAACCGTAAAAAAGCCTTGCGGCTAGGCCACTCCGATGGCCAAGCACAAAAATTAGGCAACTAAAAATACTTTTACAATCAGTAACTTAAAAATACCGCGAGTTATTTTCAGAATTCGCCTTGACAAGCCGGAAAGGCCCGCCAGGCCGTGTGTATAAGTCAACGCTGAATTTGCCGGAAGAATTGACTTTCCGTTTCGATCGGTGCAAGCGGTGCTTGCCGTCCATCGCCCAATGCAGGACTGCGGCCTGGATTGTTTCCGCCTGGCGCGCCGACATAGCGCGCAGGAATAGAACCACTGCCTTACGCTGACCATCGGCATCGAGCACATAGCCCGCCAGATTGTGAATGCCATCCAGACTGCCACTCTTTAGCCAGGCCCGGCCAGCCAGCGGGGTGTCCTTGAGACGATGCCGCTGGGTGCCTTCCAGACCAAGCGCCGGCAGGGAGGCGGCGAATTCATAATAAAGCGGCAGTTTGCTTGCCCGGATCAGTAGACGCGCCATCGAGGCCGCCGAGATGCGTTCGGCACGGGACAGGCCCGAGCCGTTCTCGATGACCAGCTCGGGTATGGCGAGGTCCTGCTCGATCAGCCATTCCCGAATGGCGCGTTGGCCCTTGTCCCAAGTGGCAGGCGCGCCGAAGCGGGCGGCGCCAAGGTCAAGCAGCAGCATCTTGGCCATGACGTTATTGCTGAATTTATTGGCGCCGCGCACGATCTCGGTGAGCGGCGGCGAATTGAAATCCAGCAGCGACGTCGCACTCGCCGGGGTCTCGTTTAGCCGTATCTGGCCGGTCAGGACGCCGCCCAGTCTGGCCCACTCGGCCCTGAACACGGCGGCGGCGGTCGCCGCCGGGGGCATCAGGTTGAGCCACAGCACGCGGTCGCCGCAAGCCGTCGGGTAGCGTCCGGAAAGCATCAACCGATCGCCTTCGCGGCTCGCCGTCAGGCCATGCCGCCAGCCGGCACAGGCCGTTTCGTTATCTGGATCGAGTCTGTTTTCTACCGGCAGATCGGGCGGTTCCAGATGCGCACTGAGGCCGTCCTGCACAGGCGCCAGGCGCAACGGCAAGACGTTGTAATTGACCAGCAGGGCGGCCGGCGCGGCGTTGTAAGGCTTAAGCGGTTCACCGTCGAAGGCGGTGGGGTCCTCAGCGGCGATGGCAAAGAAGCTGTTGTCGAAAATGACATCGCCATCGATCTTGCCAATGCCGCGCGCCCGTATCTCCCGCAACAGGGTGTGGAAATGCTCCAGGGTCAGCGCCGGGTCGCCGCCGCCCCGAATGACCAGATTGCCGGCCAGAACACCATCGGCGATGGCGCCATCGATCAGTATCTGGGTTTTGAAGGTATACGCCGGGCCAAGGGTATCCAGTGCCGCCAGGGTGGTGACCGCCTTCATGACTGAGGCGGGGTTGAATGCTACGTCGGCGTTGAAGCGAGTCATCGCCTTAGTGTGATCCAGCGCTTGTACGACCAGTCCTATGTGGTCGCGCGGTATTTGTGCCTGTCTGAGAGCTACCCTGATTATGTTCGGCAGCGGGTCTGCTTGCGCCGGCCATGTCGTAAACAGGATGAAGGCGAGTGGGGCAGTCAAGAATAATTTCGGCATAGCGGTACGGGACATGATTTCGCCAACACCCTACCCCATACCGATCCACCGGGACAACCCAATGCGCTAACATCCGGCTATGAAAGGCACTGTCTTGACCCTTGAAATAGGCGCTTCGCGCCTGCTGGCCTACATTCTGGTCACGATCCATCTAATGGCCGCCGGCGCGTTGTTATTGGCCGATATGCCCTGGTTGTACCGGGCGTCTTGGTTGATTGCCATCGCGGCCGGTCTGGGCTTTACCGTCCGCGCGCCGGGCACGCTAAAGTTGCGCTGCCGGCCAGACGGCGGTCTCGACGTTTGGGCCGCCGACGATTGGCTGGAGGTCCGGTTATTGCCGGATACCCTGGTGTGGTCCCGGTGCGCGGTGTTGCGCTACCAAAGGCCCGAACGACGCCGGGCCGAAACCCGCGTCATCCTGCCGGATAGCCTGGCCGAGGATGATTTCCGGCGGCTCAGGGTATGGCTAAGATTTCAGGCGTCAGCGGCAGCGGGACGGAGCCATGCGGCTTGACCCGCGCGGCGGCGGCCATTTCTGGATCGCTTACTTTACCGCTTCCTTTAGCTGATCCAGGATTGCCGGATTCTCCAGCGTCGACACATCCTGGGTGATCTCGTCACCCTTGGCCAATGCCCGCAGCAGGCGGCGCATGATCTTGCCGGAACGGGTCTTGGGCAGGTTGTCGCCAAAGCGGATTTCGTCCGGCTTGGCGATCGGTCCGATCTCCTTGGCGACCCAGTCGCGCAGTTGCCTGACAATCTCCACCGCCTCGGCGCCGGTCGGCCGCTGGCGCTTGAGCACCACATAGGCGACGATGGCCTCGCCCTTCACGTCGTGCGGCTTGCCGACTACGGCGGCCTCGGCAACCAGCGGATTGGCGACCAGCGCCGACTCGACTTCCATGGTTCCGAGCCGATGGCCGGACACATTTAGCACGTCGTCGATGCGGCCCATGATGGTGAAGTAGCCGGTCTCGGGGTCGCGCACCGAGCCGTCGCCGGCCAGGTACAGCTTGCCGCCCAGTTCTTCCGGGTAGTAATTCTTGCGATAACGTTCGGGGTCGCCCCAGATGGTGCGGATCATCGATGGCCAGGGTCTCTTGATGACCAACAGGCCGCCCTTACCCCATTCCACGTCATGGCCGGTTTCGTCGACGACGCCGGCCATGATGCCGGGCAACGGCAGGGTGCAGGAGCCAGGTACGGTCGGGGTGGCGCCGGGCAGCGGGGTAATCATGTGGCCACCGGTCTCGGTCTGCCACCAGGTATCGACAATGGGGCAGCGGCCACCGCCGATCTGTTCGTGGTACCACATCCAGGCCTCGGGGTTGATCGGCTCGCCGACGGTGCCGAGCAGGCGCAGCGAGGATAGGTCATACTTGCTAGGGTGTTGTTCCGGATGGGCGCCGGCCAGTTTGATAAGCGCCCGGATCGCGGTCGGTGCGGTGTAGAAGACGCTGATCTTGTGTTCCTGGATCATGTGCCAGAAACGGCCGGCGTCCGGGTAGGTGGGCACGCCTTCGAACACGATCTCGGTGGCACCGCAGGCCAGCGGACCGTAGGCACCGTAGGTGTGGCCTGTGATCCAGCCGATGTCGGCGGTGCACCAGAAGACATCGGTCGGCTTGATGTCGAAGGTCCACTTCATGGTGACCACGGCGTGTAGCAGGAAGCCACCGGTGGCGTGTTGCACGCCCTTGGGTTTGCCGGTCGAGCCAGAGGTGTAAAGCAGAAACAGCGGATGCTCGGCGCCGACCCATTCGGGTTCGCACTGCGCAGATTGGCCGGCGGTCACGTCGTCCCACCACAGGTCGCGCCCGGCCGTCCAGTTGGTGGCCTCGCCGGTGCGCCGGTAAACGACGACGTTTCTGATGGTGTCGCAACCGCCCAGGGTCAGGGCCTCGTCGACGGCCGGTTTGAGCGGGATGTCCTTGCCGCCGCGACGCTGGCCGTCGGCGGTGATGACCATGACCGCGCCGGCGTCCTCGATGCGGTCGCGCAGCGAGTGGGCGGAAAAGCCGCCAAACACCACCGAATGGATCGCGCCGATGCGGGCGCAGGCCTGCATGGCGACGATGCCTTCGATCGACATGGGCAGGTAGATGACCACCCGGTCGCCGTTCTTGACGCCCAGTTTCTTCAGACCATTGGCGAGATGACCGACCCGCGCCAGCAACTCCTTGTAGGTGACCTTGGTCACCTGGCCGTCGTCGGCCTCGAAGATGATGGCGGTCTTGTCGCCGAGGCCGGCCTCGATGTTCTTGTCCAGACAGTTGTAGCTGACGTTCAGCTTGCCGTCAGCGAACCACTTATAGAAGGGCGCGTCGCTCTCGTCCAAGACCTTGCTAAAGGGCTGTTTCCAGACCACATTTTCGCGTGCCAGATCGGCCCAAAAACCCTCATAATCGGCCTCGGCCCTGGCGCACAAGGCCTTATAGGCGGCCATGCCGGAGATCGCGGCCTGGGCCTTGAATGCCTCGGATGGCGGGAAAACGCGAGTTTCGTGCATAACTGATTCGATTGTGGACATCGTGCAAAGTCTCCTAGACGGCAGTAGCAAAAACCCCGGTTGCCTCCCCCTCGGATGGCATCAAGCAACCGTTGAGAGGAAGAAATTAGGACAAAGTCGTATTATTTTCAAACTTCCTGACACCAACCTGACACCATGACCGCATTCCAACCCGACAGTCACATCGCCAGCGCCGCCGATTATAGCCATTATCTGGCTGCGCGCCTGACGGCCAGGCCCGAGCTGGGCGATTGGCTGGCCGCGGCCGGACAGACGCCATTCTCGCGCCAGGCGATGCAGGCATTCCTGGCGGCGACGCCGATCCCGGACGAGGCGGCGCTGAAACACCTGCTGCGCGATTTGCGTCAGCGGGTCATGGCCCTGCTGATTGTTCGCGACCTCAATGGCCTGGCCGACCTGGCCGAGGTGACCGGCGCCTGTACCGATCTGGCCGAGCTTACCCTCACGCTCGCTTGCGACTGGCATCATCGCGATCTGGCGACCATCCACGGCGAGCCGCTCGATAGCCAGGGGCAGCCGCAAAGGCTGATCGTGGTCGGTATGGGCAAGCTGGGCGGCCGCGAACTCAACGTCTCGTCCGACATCGACCCCATCTTCGTCTATCCGGAGGACGGCGAGACCACCGGGCCGCGCAAGCTGGCCAGCCATGAATTCTTCGTTCGTCTGGGCAAGCGGTTAATCAGCGCCATTGGCGAGACCACGGCGGACGGTTTCGTGTTCCGGGTAGACATGCGCCTCAGGCCCTATGGCGACGACGGCCCTCTGGTCTCCAGCTTCGCCATGCTGGAGGACTACTTTTACACCCAGGCCCGCGAATGGGAGCGCTATGCCTGGATCAAGGGTCGGCCGCTGACCGGCGAGCGCCATGACGAGATGGAGGCGTTGCGCCGGCCCTTCGTGTTCCGCAAATACCTCGACTTCGGCGCCTTCGCCGCCATGCGCGACCTGCACAGCCAGATTCGTCGCGAAGTGGCGCGCAAGGATATGGCCGATAACATCAAACTGGGCGCCGGCGGCATCCGCGAGATCGAGTTCATCGCCCAGGTCTTTCAGTTGATCCGGGGCGGCAAGACGCCTTCGCTGCAAGCGCGCCCGACCCGCACCATACTGCACCAACTGGCGGCCATGGACCTGCTGCCGGAAGCCGTAGCCGACGAACTGGAAACCGCCTATGTCTTGCTGCGTAACCTGGAGCACCGCTTGCAATATCGGAACGATAGCCAGACCCAGCAATTGCCGCGCGATGAGGAGGAACGTCGGCGGCTTGCACAGACCATGGGCTATGCCGATTGGGACAGCTTCGCGGCCGCTCTCGACCTGGTTCGGCATAAGGTGGCCGGTCAGTTTGAGCAGGTCTTCGGCACGCCCCAGGAGAACCAATCGGAGCACCCGCTGGCGGGGCTGGGCGACCTGACGCCTGAGGCGGCGCGGGAGCGTCTGGAACAGCTCGGCTACGCTGACGGTGGCGCCATGCTGGAGCGTCTGGGCGCACTACGCGGCGGCAGCCGCTACGCGGGTCTGCCGGCGATCAACAAGACCGCTCTGGACGGCCTCTTACCGCCCCTGATCGAGGTTGCCGCCCGACAAGCCAACCCGGACGATACCCTGGCCCGCATACTGACCCTGCTGGAGACGATCAGCCGCCGCGCCCCTTACCTGCTGCTGCTGCGAGAATATCCGCAAACGCTGGCCCAGGTGGCCCGGATTGTCGGCGCCAGCCCGTGGGCGGCCCAGTATTTGACCAATCAGCCACATCTGCTCGACGAACTGCTCGACCAGCGCAGCCTGATGACGGCCCCGGACTGGGCGCTGAAACAGGGTGAGCTTAAGGCCCGCCTGGCCGCCTTCGACGGCGACCTGGAACGCCAGATGGACGAGATGCGCCATTTCAAGCAGAGCGAGACCTTCCGCCTGCTGGCCCAGGACCAGGCCGGGATGTGGACGGTGGAGCGGCTATCCGACCAACTCGCCGCGCTGGCCGATCTGCTGCTCGCCCAGACACTGGAGAGGGTCTGGGCCGATCTACCGAAGAAACACAGGGAACGGCCGGCCTTCGCGGTGATCGCCTACGGCAAGCTGGGCGGCAAGGAGTTGAGCTATGCCTCCGATCTAGACATCGTTTTTCTATATGACGATCCGCACCCTGACGCCCAGGACATTTACGGCCGTCTGGGCAAGCGCATGAACACCTGGATGAGCACCCCAACCGCCGCCGGCATCCTCTATGAGACCGATCTCAGGCTGCGCCCGGATGGCGCTTCCGGTCTCTTGGTCAGCAGCATCGAGGCGTTCGACGACTACCAGCGCCACCACGCCTGGACCTGGGAACACCAGGCCTTGACCCGCGCCCGTTACGCTTGCGGCGATGTTGCCGTGGGCCAGCGCTTCGAGGCCATCCGCGAGGCCGTCCTGTGCCTGCCGCGCGAGCGGACCAAACTGCGTGCCGAGGTGCTGGAGATGCGACAAAAGATGCACGACGGCCACCCCAATAGCAGCGGCCTGTTCGATCTGAAGCACGATAGCGGCGGTCTGGTCGATGTCGAATTCGCGGTTCAGTTCCTGGTCCTAGCCTATAGCTCGGAGCACCCGGAGTTGACCGCCAATCGCGGCAATATCGCCCTGCTCGGCATGGCCAGCGGGTCCGGTCTGATCCCGGCCGGCAGCGCCGATGCCGCCGCCGACGCCTACCGTGAACTGCGCCGCCGGCAACATGAGGTCAAGCTGCAAGGCGCCGAGCACGCCCGTCTGCCGGCTGCGGAGATGGCCCGCGAAATCGCTGCCGTTCAGGCGCTCTGGCAAAGCGTATTCGGCTAGGAGCCTGTCGGACTTGAAGAATCGAAGCGAAAAATCGGCTGAACGAGGACAGATTTCGACGATTTCGCTGGGCAATAGCCGTTCTATTGCCCGAGAAAGCGGCGGAATATGGACTGTTCCGACGGTTTTGCAGCCGATTTCCTTTAAGTCCGACAGGCTCCTAGGAGCCTGTTGCGCTAGAATTAGCGTTCCATTTTTTGACCGCATTTAAGGAGCTGGGACCATGTCCATGGCCGACCGCGACGGCGTTATCTGGTATGACGGCAAACTGGTGCCCTGGCGCGAAGCCACCACCCATGTGCTCACCCACACCCTGCATTACGGCATGGGCGTGTTCGAAGGCGTGCGCGCCTACAAGACTGAACGAGGCACGGCCATCTTCCGTCTGGAGGAACACACCAACCGGCTGTTCAACTCCGCCCATATCTTCGGCATGAAGCTGCCCTTCGACCGTGACACCATCGCCCAGGCGCAGTTGGAGGCAGTGCGTCAAAACAAGCTGGAATCGGGCTACATCCGGCCGCTGGCTTTCTACGGCGCCGAGGCCATGGGTATCTCGGCCAAGACCTTATCGGTGCATGTGATCGTCGCCGCCTGGCCGTGGGGCGCCTACCTCGGCAAGGAGGGCATGGAAAAGGGGATTCGGGTCAAGACCTCGTCCTTCACCCGGCACCACGTCAACATCACCATGTGCCGCGCCAAGGCCAGTTCCAGTTACACCAATTCCATCCTGGCCCACCAGGAGGCTGGCAACTGCGGTTATGACGAGGCCCTGTTGCTCGATGTCGACGGTTTCGTGGCCGAAGGCTCGGGCGAGAACGTATTCATCGTCAAGCAGGGCAAGCTGTACACACCCGATCTCACCTCCTGCCTGGAGGGCATCACCCGCGACACCATCCTGCAACTGGCGGCCGAGCTGGGCATTCCGGTCATCGAAAAGCGCATCACCCGCGACGAGGTCTATTGCGCCGACGAGGCCTTCTTCACCGGCACCGCGGCCGAGGTAACCCCTATTCGCGAACTGGATAACCGGATTATCGGCGCCGGCCACCGCGGTCCGATCACGGAAAGGCTGCAAGCGCTATTCTTCGATTGCGTCCAGGGTCGAGTGGCCAATCGCGCCGGCTGGCTCAGTCACATCTAACGGGGATCACCATGAGCGAAATTGAACCGCTAGCGCCGGTCGTCGAGGTCTCCGAGGCCGACCTGCCGTTGCACTGTCCAAGGCCTGGTCAGAGTGCCTGGAACAGCCACCCTCGGGTGTTCCTGGCGATCGAGGACAAGGGCGAGGCCCGCTGTCCTTACTGCGGCACGTTATATAAGCTAAAGGGCGGCGCTACGCACCGCCGTCATTGAGATCAGGCAGTACGTGAATAGCGCGGCTGGTCGCTGCTTTGCTGCTTGAGATAGTTGTCGAAGCACATGGCGATGTTGCGCAGGAACAAGCGGCCCAGCTCCGTCACCTCGACGTATTTGGCTTCCAGCCTGACCAGGCCATCGGCCGCGAGCGGCTCCAGGTCCTTGAGGGCATCGGCAAAATAGGCATCGAAATCGATGCCCCAGTGCGCCGAGAAGCCGGCCTTGTCTAGCTCCAGGTCGCACATAACGGTGGTGATGGCATCGCGCCGGATCTGGTTGTCGCGGGTCAGGCGCAGGCCACGCTCGACCGGCAGGTGGCCCTGGGTAACCATATCCTGGTACTTCTTTACATTCTTTTCGTTCTGCACATAGGTATCCGGCGTCTGGCTGATGCTGGAGGCGCCGAAGGCATAGATATCGCACTCCTTGTGCGTGGTATAGCCCTGGAAGTTGCGCCACAGGCTCTTGCTGTTCTGGGCCTTGACGATTTCGTCGTTCGGTTTGGCAAAATGGTCCAGGCCGATGTTCACATAGCCGGCCGCGCCCAGCCGATCATGGATCAACTGCTGTTGATCCAGACGAGTGGCGAAATCGGGCAGGTCCTTCTCCAGGATCAGTTTCTGGTGCTTCTTCATCCACGGCACGTGGGCATAGGAGAACATCGCCAGCCGGTCGGGCGACCAGGCGACCACCTTGTCCAGGGTGCGGGCGAAGCTGTCCAGAGTCTGGTGCGGCAGGCCGACGATCAGGTCCATGTTGATGCTGGAAAAGCCCAACTCGCGCGCCCAGCCGTAGACCTCTTTAATCATGCCCTCGGGCTGGACCCGGTTGACCGCCTTTTGCACCCGGTCGTCCAGGTCCTGGACGCCGATGGACAGCCGGTTGAAACCGGTCTCTCGGAGCGCGACCAAGTGTTCACGGGTCAGCTCGCGCGGATCGGCCTCGCAGCCCATCTCGGCATCCTCGGCGATGCTGAAGCGATTGCGTATCAGACCCATCAGGCGGCGAATGTCCTGCGGTCGCAGGTAGGTTGGCGTACCGCCGCCCCAGTGCAACTGCTTCACCGGCCGGCTCGGCAGGGTCAGGGCAGCCACCTGGGCCATCTCCATATCGAGGTAATCCAGGTACTGATAGGCCTTCTTGTAATCGCCCGTGGCTACCATGTTGCAACCGCAGTAGTAACACAGCGTGTCGCAGAACGGGATATGGAAATAAAGCGACAGACCTCGGTCCGGCTTCTGGGAAGCGGCCAGCTCCGCCCGCCAGTCGGCCTCGGTGAATTCGGTATTGAAATAGGGCGCGGTTGGATAGGACGTATAGCGCGGGCCGGGTTTGCTGTATTTTTCCAGCAGGTCAGTGAGTGCGGACATAATTGTATTTCCAACTGTAATTGGGCCGATTGTAGGCAGTTAGCGCCCACCAAGGCAAGGCGAATACGTGACCATGGCCCGGCTCGCCATTGTTGGCGGCCTTCTTGTGCCGACTATATCGAAAGTATAATTTTTTCTGGACATTTGTGTTTTGCATGGCATAATGAAATCTACCTCCCTGACCGCCGCAACGGCGGTTTTTGATACGGCACCGGTTTACCGGTGCCGTTTTTTTTACCCTCATGGGCAAACGGATCAAGGATAATCGGCCCGTTGCTTCATGGGAGGTTCAAGGTGTCCAACATACCCGCAGAAATATTCAAGGCCTATGACATTCGCGGCGTCGTTGGCCGGACCCTGATGCCGGAAACGGTGGAAAAGATCGGCCAGGCCCTGGGTTCCGAGGCGAAGGCCCGTGGCCGGGATGAAATCGCCATCGGCCGCGACGGTCGGTTGTCGGGGCCGTCACTTGCCGCCGCCCTGGCTCGCGGCATCCAGGCGGCCGGCGCGAACGTGGTCGATGTCGGCCTGGTGACCACGCCAATGACCTATTTTGCCGCCTACCATTTAGGCACTCAGTGCGCGGTCATGGTCACCGGTTCGCACAACCCGCCCGACTACAACGGCCTCAAGATGGTGCTGGCCGATGAGACCTTATCCGGCGAGGCCATCCAGGCCCTGCGCCAGCGCATCGAGACCGGCGAGCTGGCTCGTGGCGCCGGCGCCTACCGGCAATACGATATCGCCCCGGATTACCTCGCTCGCATCGTCGGCGACGTCAAACTGGCCCGGCCGATCAAGATCGTCGTCGATGCCGGCAACGGCGTAGCCGGCGCCTACGCCCCGGCGCTCTATCGGGCGCTGGGCTGCGAGGTGGATGAGTTGTACTGCGCGGTCGACGGCCGCTTCCCCAATCACCACCCGGACCCGTCGGTGCCGGCCAACCTGGCCGACCTGATCGCCCGGCTGAAACAGGGCGACGCCGAGATCGGCCTGGCCTTCGACGGCGATGGCGACCGCCTGGGCGTAGTCACCAAGGACGGCGCTATCGTCTACCCGGACCGGCAGTTGATGCTCTTCGCCGCCGACGTGCTGAGTCGCAATCCCGGCGCGACAGTGATCTTCGACGTCAAATCGACCCGTAACCTATATCGCTGGATTCGCGACCACGGTGGCCAACCCATGCTCTGGAAGACCGGCCATTCGCTGGTCAAGGCGCGAATGCGGGAGACCGGCGCTTTGCTGGCCGGTGAGATGAGCGGCCATGTCTTCTTCAAGGAACGCTGGTACGGTTTCGACGATGGCCTCTATGCCGGCGCTCGGCTGCTGGAGTACCTGGCCAGACAGCCGGACCTCGACGCCACCCTGCATAACCTGCCGGACAGCGTGAACACGCCCGAACTGCACATCGAGATGGCCGAGGGCGAGCCGCGTCGACTGATCGATCGGTTGCGTGACAGCGCCCGTTTCGAGGGCGCGCGCGAGGTCATCACCCTGGATGGCCTGCGGGTGGAATATGACGATGGCTTCGGCCTGATGCGGCCGTCCAACACCACGCCGGTGATGGTGCTGCGTTTCGAGGCCGACAGCGCCGTGGCCTTGGCCCGCATCCAGGCCGACTTCCGACGGATATTGTCGGCCGCCGCGCCCCACGCCAGGTTGCCGTTCTGACCATGGAATTCTGGGTTCACAGCGCAAACCAGTGGCACGCTGTTCAGCCTGCCGAGCTGGCCGGCGCCATCGCCTTGCCGGACAGCTTTGTCTGGCTGGAACTGAGCGGCGACGACCCGTCATTTCTGAACAGGCTTGGCAAGCTGCTGAACCTGCATGAGTTGGCCTTGGAAGACGCCATCTCCGCCGGCCAGCGGCCCAAGATCGAGGAATATGCCAACGGCGGACTGTTCCTGGTAATGCGCACGGCCATGGAATGGAACGACGATATCGAATATGGCGAGACCCATGTCTTTCTCGGTCACCGCTATATCGTCATCATCCGCCATGGCCCCGGACCCGGCTATGGCCACGCTCTGGAACGATTCAAGGGCAACCGGTTCACGCCGTCGCCCGGCGCCGCGCTCTATGTCGTCCTGGATCAGGTCGTCGATGCCTATCGGCCAGTGACGGAAAACCTCGAAGACCGTTACGACAACTATGAATCGGCCTTGCTGGAAACGGCGGTTGCCGAGCAAAATCTGTCCAGGCTATACAGCCTGAAACGTCAAACTCTGCTCCTCAGCCAGGCACTGGAACCGATGGCCGACATGGTGCAGGACATCTTCAGGATACACCCGGATATCGTCGAAAAAGGCCTCAAGGTCTACTACCGCGATGTCCAGGATCACCTGACCCGGCTCAACCGGGACACCTACCAGATACGAGAAATGCTGACCGACGCCATGCACGTCAGCCTAGCATCGCTGGCGCTCAAGCAGAACGCCTCGGTACAGAAACTGGCCGGCTGGGGCGCCATCCTGGCCGTCCCTACCCTGGTATTCAGCCTCTACGGTATGAATTTCAAGGTCATGCCGGAACTGGCCTGGTCCTGGGGCTATCCCCTGGCCCTGGCCCTGACTGGCGCGGTCTGCTTTGGGCTCTACCGCCACCTCAAGAAGCGGGGTTGGATTTGAGGCGACCGGCCGCGCCCCGTATCATCTCAACTTTACCAATCCAGGATTCGCCATGAACCCACTCGTCGGCATCATCATGGGCAGCGTCAGCGACTGGGAAACCATGCGCCAGGCCGCCGATATGCTCAAGGAACTGGGCATCCCCTTCGAGAAGCGGGTGCTTTCCGCCCATCGCACCCCGGATGCCGTGTTCCAATACGCCGCCAGCGCCGCCGAGCGCGGTCTCAAATGCATCATCGCCGGGGCCGGCGGGGCCGCCCACCTGGCCGGGATCGTGGCGGCCAAGACCACTTTGCCAGTGCTTGCGGTGCCGATCCAGTCGCGCGCCCTAAAAGGCATCGACTCCCTGCTCGCCATCGTGCAAATGCCCAAAGGCATCCCGGTCGCCACCTTCGCCATCGGCGAGGCCGGGGCGGCCAACGCCGCCCTGTTCGCCGCCGCTATGCTGGCCAACGACTCCCCAGTCACCCGCGAGCGACTGCTGGCCTTCCGCCAAAGGCAGACCGATAGCGTCCTGGCCATGGTCTTGCCGGAAGATTGATCTGTTCGGCTAACCACCAGGAGTGATAAGGGCCTCTGACCTGATGCGCGACAAGTTCAGACTGGACATGCTGGTTATGCTCACCACCCACGCGGGCCGGCATGTGAAGTTGGCCTTGAGTTGACCTTGGCTGATCCTGCGGAATATCGGGAACCACGGTTTTCCGAAGTACACGTAGCCCGGAGAAGCGTGGCGGTCCGGTCGAGGATAGGGACCCGGACATCATGGACACGATGCCGCTCCTGCTGCCACCCTGACCCGCCCTTGCATGCTGATAATCACTCTGCGCGCCTTGGCTGCGCCCCGCGCATCGCAGAGCTTCAAGGTGTCGTTGTATCCGGAACTGAATCCGCTGCTTTGGTAGGCAATGCGCGGCCGACCGCCCTGCAAGGTGTTGCCTTCGTTCAGTTTGTCGTGGACTCGCAGGATGGTTTCGGTGGCATCGACCGCGCCATTGCCATTAGCGTCGGCAAAGGCGATCCAGCCCGCTTGCCATCGCCCTTCGCCGGAACAAACGGCGCCATCGAGGCTGGGGCAGACGATGACCTTGTAACCGCGTTTGATGGCTTCGCTTCTGGCGTAATTCAGGTGGGCGACGATATCCATGACCTGCGAACTCTGATGCGTATCCCGAATCAGTTCGAGCAATCCGGGAACGCCAATGGTGGCCAGGATGGCCGCAATCGCAACTGTGGCCATGGTTTCCAGCAAGGTGACACCGCGCTGTTTTTTCATTTGCCCCTTCTCCCTCGATGCTAGGAGTCTGTTGGACTCCTAGTGTAGTGTTGCACGTTGTTTGGCACCTATGCGAACGAGGAAGGACCAATGCATCGGACGTGGGTCGGGATTCATCCCGACCCACAAAACCCCGCTGACATGCCCGGCTTGTCGGGTTGAATCCCGACAAGGGCTTACATATAGGCATTCCAAAGAATGCAACACTACACTAGTAAACCTCCTGGTTCGTTCGGTTGCGGGCCTTCTTGTGCGCCCATCGCGTATGTTGTAGTGATTTGCCGGCGAGTATCCTCATGCTGGCGAGGTTGTCAAGTTGCTGACAGGGCAGGCCGCGCCCGACCCAGCGGCGCCGGAGGAACTTGGCAGAATTCTATCGCAGGGTGCGATCACGGCTAGTGTAGTGTTGCACGTTGTTTGGCACATATGCGAACAAGGAAAGACCAATGCGTCGGACGTAGGTCGGGATTCATCCCGACGACGCGGGTTCCATGGGCCGGGTTGTCGGGATGAATCCCGACAAGGGCTTACATATAAGCATTCCAAAGAATGCAACACTACACTAGGCGGTTATTTCGCCGTCCGGTCCCCCGTCTTTGTACCGGCAGTGGTGAATTGTGGCTTCAGTTTGTTCACGGTCGCCTTGCCAAACCCCTTGACCCTGGCGAGTTCTTCCAACTGTTTGAAAGGACCATTTTTCTCACGATAGGTCATGATCGCCTGGGCCTTGGCCGGGCCGATACCCTTGGCAGCTTCCAGCTCGGCCCGTGTCGCGCTGTTGAGGTCGATAGCCGCCAGCGCGGGCCGGGCCGAAATGAGCGAAAGGATCAGGCTAGCGAGCTTTATTTTCATGGCCATATCCCTTGGGTTATCGTTAAATCCATGGCAAAAGTAGGGCCACTGTATGAGATAGCTTGCCTCAGGACAAGATACAAACCTGGCTGGCGGATGGAAAGTTCGGACTAATTAAACCCAGAAACGGCAGTTGACCGCTTCACGAGAGGCTTAATGCAATGAGGCTATTGGGTTTCTACAGGAAATATGGGTTCACCCGTTTGGTGATATCCGTTATCCCCAGGCTATGTCCGGGGGGGCAAAACGGTTTGCCCTTTGCGGCGGTCGTGTTAATGGGTTGCAGACCTTTCGGACGTAGACCGGGTTTCAACCCGACAACTCCCCCGCCCATGGAACCCGTATCGTCGGGATGAATCCCAACCTACTAAATCTGGCTGGCCATATCGGTTTGGATGCGCTCGAACACGGCCTTGAACATGGCTGGCGTCAGGCGCTTGGTCTGGGTGTTGTAGCGGCTACAGTGGTAGGAGTCGTATAGGCGTCGATGGGGTAGCTCATGGACGGCGCCATGACCGAATGGGTAGTCTTTCTGTTTCAGGTCGAAGGCCTTGACCACGGCCTTGTGGGCGATCTGGCCGAGGCACAGGATGGCGGCGCCTTCCAGCAGGTCGCCCAATTCCGCCTGGAGGAACTTGTTGCAGCGGGTGATCTCGGCAGGCTCGGGTTTATTCTGTGGCGGCACACATTTGACTGCGTTGGTGATGCGGCAGCGGTTCAGTTTCAGTCCGTCGTCGGCGGCGACCGAGATGGGCCGGTTGGCATAGCCGAATTCATACAGCGTTTCATACAGTAGCAGACCGGCAAAATCGCCGGTGAATGGCCGGCCGGTGCGGTTGGCGCCATGCAGGCCGGGGGCCAAGCCGACGATGAGTAGCTCGGGCTGGTCGGCGCCGAAGGCCGGCACAGGACGGCAGTAGTAATCGGGATACGCCTGCTTGGCCTTGGCCAGAAAGTCCATCAGCCGAGGGCAGGCGTTGCATTCCAGGTCGGCGGCGGGGAATTTTGGCTGGCGCATGGCAGGCTCTCTGTACCGCTAGGACCTAATGTAGGTGCGCCGGCGGCATGTCGTCATCCCCCCCTGGCATTTCGCTGTGCACCGATTCGCCGTCGGCATTGGGAAATAGCGGCGCGCCGCAGTCATCGCAATATTCCGGCGCTAATTGCTGCTGATCCAGCATGACGATCTGGCCGATGCCGGCCTGTCGGAGGATGGCTTCGATTTCGCTGGCCACGTCGGTAGTCTCGTCTTCCGAGCCGAGCAGGGGCCAGACCATGCCATGCAGCACTTGATCGTCGTCCAAACGGCAGAAGCCGACCCGCCATTCCAGCAACTGACGTTCGTAATAAGGCGCGGCCACTGCCTTGAGCGCGCTGGCGGGCAGGTCCAGCATTGTCTGTAGATAGGCCACGGTGGCGGTCAGGGCATAGCTGCGCGCCTCCAGGTCGGTTTGCCGCCAGGCGGTAAAGTAGGCGTTGGGCAGGAGCAACCGGAGGCCGCAGCCGGGCAGGATGGTTTGTACGCTGGGGCCGGCCTGGGTCTGCCACTGGCTGTACGCGGTTTCCCGGCTGCCATCGGTCTCCTGCCAGCGCAGCATCGGCTGGCCAAGCGGTGCGGCGACCGAGGCCAGGATACAGCGTGGATCAGAGATGTATTGGCCGATCTCGGGTAACTGGTCGGCCGAGATGGTCAGGTTCTCGTCGTTAACTGCGGCCTGCTCCATCCGGGCGGCAAAGCGGCGGGTCTCAACATAGCCGCTCGGCATCTGCTCAGGGCTGAACAGAAAGTCGGCCAGGGCGACCTGGCAGCCGTCGGCCAGTACATGGGCCTTGAGTTGCGTTCGTAAGGCGGCTAGCAGAGCGGCAGGCAGGTTACGGGCCGGGATGTTGTAGCGGGACCAGACCAGGATAGGTAGGACCAGCAACAGGGTCTGTCGGGGACCGTCCGGGCTGCTCACGACATTGCCTTCGACGCCAGTCTCGATCAGGTCAGCCAGCTCGTCGTAGGCCCGCACGTCGGTCTCTTGCAGCCGGTTCATAGCCTGGTTGAGAACCTCTTCCTGGTCGCCGTCGAGCATTTTCTTGATGCGCTGTGTCAACTCGGCCTGCCACCAGATGTCCTCGGTGCGACTGCCGGAGTCGGCCAGGCCACGGGCCAGCCAGACCAAGCGTTCAGCATCCCGATTCAGACGGTGGGCGGAATGGCGTCGGTGCTGTTTCATTGCGGTTTCACCTTGGTGTGGTCGGGTCGTTGAGCACGAGTTCGGCGTCGGTCTGGCCGACGCTGGCCAGGTGATGCACGGCATTCATATAACGCGGGCTTTCATGCAGGGCAATGCGGCCGGGAGGATGAGGCCGGCCATGCATACGGGCAAAGCGGATCAGGGCGAGCGGGTTGTCGTCCCAGCGCAACCGGGCCAATAATTCGTCGGCCCGCTCGGGTTGGTTGCACAACAGCGCCATGTCGCAACCGGCTGTCAATGCGGCCTCGGCGCGGGCCGCGTCGTCGCCGGCCACACTGGCGCCGGCCATGGCCAGGTCGTCGCTGAAGATCATGCCTTCGAAACCGTAGCGGCCGCGCAATATGTCCATCAGCCAGTGCCTGGAAAAGCCAGCCGGCATCGGGTCCACCTTGGGATAAATGATGTGGGCGGGCATGATGCCGGACAGACCGAGCTCGATCAGACGGCGGAACGGGATCAGGTCATCGTCTTCCAACTCGGCCAGGGTGCGGGTATCGACCGGGGTGTCCAGATGGGAGTCGGCGGCGACGAAGCCATGGCCGGGGAAGTGCTTGCCCACAGCACTCATGCCGGCCTCATGCAGGCCCAGAATCAGGCCGTGGCCCAGCTCGGTTACCGCCTCCGGGGCACGGTGCAGGGCACGGTCGCCGATAACCCGGCTGGCGCCGTAATCGAGGTCCAAGACTGGGGCGAAGCTGAAGTCGACGCCAGTGGCCCGCAGCTCGGCGCCCAGCACATAGCCGGCATCATGGGCCAGATGCCGGGCCTTGCCTGGGTGTTCGGCCCAGAACGCGCCTAGCTCACCCATGGCCGGGATCGGCGTGAAACCGGCGCGAAAGCGCTGCACCCGGCCGCCTTCGTGGTCGACGCCGATCAACAGCGGCGGCTGGCGCAGGGCGTGAATATCGCGGCACAACTCGGCGATCTGCTCCGGGGATTCGTAATTGCGGGCAAACAAGATCGCCCCGCCGACCAGCGGATGGCTGAGCCGGCGCCGGTCGGCGTCGTTGATGGCCGGGCCTTCGACGTCCAGCATCAAGGGGCCAAGCGGTTGGCGTAGGGCGTTCATGGCAACGCTTCGGCGACCACAAAGGCGACCGCGTGATCCGGCTCGTCGCTGATCGACAGGTGGATACGGCCGATGCTGCGTGCCGCCAGCCAGTCGCGCAGCGGATCGGCGAAGGCGAAGCCGGGCCGGCCCTGGTCATCATGGGTCACGGCAATACGTTCCATATGCACAGGGGCGCGCATACCGACGCCAAGCGCCTTGGCCACCGCCTCCTTGGCGGCGAAACGTTTGGCCAGAAAGCGGCCCTTATCCTGGGCGGCGGCATACTCGTCCAGTTCAACTGGCGCCAGGATGCGCCTGGCCAGGCGCTCGCCGTGGCGTTCGATCACGCCGGTCATGCGGGCCACCGTGACCAGGTCCACGCCGATGCCCCGGATCATGCCGGCGCCCCTTTTCGGCTGGTGGCCAGGGCCGAAAGGCCATGATGGCTGAAGGCCAGGCCCATGTAGACTGGGGCCAGAAAGTTGACTATGGGGATGAAGTGCAATAGACCCAGCAGGCTGGACAACGCGAATAGCTCGCCGCCGCCGGCATGACGCTTATCCTTTAGCTCCGCCGCCGAGGCGTGTTCGGATAAGGCGTCGTACATGAACAGGCGCTGATTCAACCAGGCGTTGAGCAGGATAGACACGGCGATGCCAAAGGGCGCGAACAGCCAGACCGGCAGCAAGATCACCCAGGCCAGGATATAGAGCGGCAGAGCAACCAGGCTGTTGACTAGGCTGCCCAGCAGGCTGCCGCCCTTGCGTCGTTCCAGGTCCGGGTAATGGCGTTGGGCGACGAAATCGATGATGAACGGCATCAGGAACAGCGAGGTAATCAAGATCGCGGTGACATAAAGCGCCGGCAGCCAGAGCAAGGCCAGGACGACGATTGCGGCATAGGCCATCAGCCATTCCGCGCCGGCCCAATGGAGCAGGTCCTGGAATGGCGTCGCGGCAAGAAAGCCGGCAATCTCGGCCTTCCAGGCGGCGCCAAACAGCCAGGCCAGCCCGCCCCAGAACAGCAGGGAAAGGGCCATGGGCCAAAGCGCCAGGACCAGCATCCGAGGCGCCAGCAAATCCTGGGCGGCTAGACGGAGGGAACGCAGCAGGTTATCCATGGCGATGAATTATACCGGCTCGGCTTGGGCGATAATTTCGACTTTGTCACTGGAGTCCGCGCCATGCCAAGCCAGCAAACCCTACTCGACGCATTCAATTTCCGTCATGCCTGCAAGGAATTCGACCCAGGCAAAAAAATCCCGGCCGCCGATTTCGAATTCATCCTGGAGACCGGTCGCCTGTCGCCCAGCTCGTTCGGCTACGAACCCTGGCGCTTCGTGGTCATCCAGGACCGGGCGCTGCGCGAAAAACTGCTGCCGGTGACCTGGGGCGCCCAGAAGCAGTTGCCGACCGCCAGCCATTACCTCGCCGTCCTGGTCCGCAAGGGCGGTCTGCGCTACGACGGCGAGCATGTGCGGCACATGATGCACGACGTCTACAAGTTCCCGCCAGAGCGCATCGCAGGCCGCACCGCCGTCTACCGCAAGTTTCAGGAATCCGATTTCAAGCTGCTGGAAAGCCCGCGCGCCCTGTTCGACTGGGCCTGCAAACAGGCCTATATCGCCCTGGGCAACATGATGACCGCCGCCGCCCTGATCGGCATCGACTCCTGCCCCATCGAAGGCTATGACCAGGCCGACGCCGAAGCCGTCCTGGCCGAAGCCGGGGTTCTCGATACGGCGGAATGGGGCTTGGCCGTGATGGTGGCCTTCGGCTACCGCATCAACCCGCAACCAGCCAAGGTGCGGCAGGCGATGGCGGATGTGGTGCGATGGGTGGAGTGACCGAATACCGGCTCAAGCAGTTACTTCGGTCACGCAAGATGGCCATCCCCATCAAGGCCAGCACCGGGTGAACGGTGGCCATGGGCCACCCTATGGCGTTTCATGATGGGGGGGCGGCGCGGCGCCATGAAAGTTAGTCGTTCATCACATTATCCAGGCCAAGTGCCAGAATCGCCGCAGCGCGTGGCTGTGCGATGAGCTGTATTCCATAGTAGAATCATGGCTCTATCGAGGAGCGCTGCGACGGGCTGGATTTATACCGGCCCGCCAGGCTCGGTTCAAAACCGCGCTCACCTGTACAACCCGTGCCGGGCACGGGGCGCCAGGTGAGAGCGCCCTTCCCGGCCACAGTTATTCAAGGAGCTTACTGTGGCTGAATCTACCGATTACAAAGTCGCCGACATGGCGCTGGCCGACTGGGGCCGCAAGGAAATCCGCATCGCCGAGACCGAGATGCCGGGCCTGATGGCCACCCGCCTGGAATACCGGGCGGCGCAGCCGCTGAAAGGCGCGCGCATCGCCGGGTCGCTGCACATGACCATCCAGACTGCGGTGCTGATCGAGACCTTGACCGCGCTTGGCGCCGAGGTGCGCTGGGCCTCGTGCAACATCTATTCGACCCAGGACCACGCCGCCGCCGCCATCGCCGCCGACGGCGTGCCGGTCTATGCCTACAAGGGCGAAACCTTGGATGAGTACTGGGACTACACCCACCGCATCCTGGACTGGCCGGGCGAACCGGCCAACATGATCCTGGACGACGGCGGCGACGCCACCCTGCTGCTGCACCTGGGCGTCAAGGCCGAGCAGGACCGTGGCGTGATCGCCAAGCCGGGCAACGACGAGGAAAAGTGCTTGTTCGCCGCCATCGCCCGCCATCTAAAGGCTGACCCGGCCTGGTATTCGAAGCGCATAGTCCACATCAAGGGCGTCACCGAGGAGACCACCACCGGCGTCCATCGCCTCTACCAGATGGCCGCAGAGGGCCGCCTGGCCTTCCCGGCGATCAACGTCAACGACTCGGTGACCAAATCCAAGTTCGACAACCTGTACGGCTGCCGCGAGTCGCTGATGGACGGCATCAAGCGCGCCACCGACGTCATGGTGGCCGGCAAGATCGGCGTGGTGCTGGGCTATGGCGATGTCGGCAAGGGCTGCGCCCAGGCCTTCCGTGGCCTCGGCGCCACCGTGTGGGTGACCGAGATCGACCCGATCTGCGCCCTGCAGGCGGCCATGGAAGGCTACCGCGTGGTGACCATGGCCGAGGCCGCCGCGCTGGGCGACATCTTCGTCACCGCCACCGGCAACGTCAACGTCATCACCCACGACCATGTGGCCGCCATGAAGGACCAAGCCATCGTCTGCAACATCGGCCACTTCGACTCCGAGATCGACGTCGCCAGCCTGCGCCGGTACGAGTGGGAGAACATCAAGCCCCAGGTCGACCACATCATCTTCCCGGATGGGAAAAGGATCATCCTGCTGGCCGAAGGCCGCCTGGTGAACCTGGGCTGCGCCACCGGCCACCCCAGCTTCGTGATGTCCAACTCGTTCACCAACCAGACCCTGGCCCAGATCGAGCTGTTCAACCATGCCGACAAGTATCAGAAACAGGTCTACGTGTTGCCCAAGCAACTGGATGAGAAGGTGGCCCGCCTGCATCTGAACAAGATCGGCGCCCACCTGACCGAGCTGACCCCCGAGCAGGCGGCCTATATCGGCGTGCCGGTCGAAGGGCCGTACAAGGCCGATCTTTACCGCTATTAACCGTCTGTTGCGGGGCTTTCCGGGTTGCTGACCGGCAGTTGGACGGTGGCCCGCAGGCCCCCGTCCGGGGCGCTGTCCAGGGTGATTCGGCCGCCGTGGGCATTGACCGCCTGGCGGACGATGCCCAGGCCCAGGCCGCTGCCGGGGATGTCGGCCTGCGCCAGGCGATAGAAACGATCGAAGACCCGTTCGCGTTCGGCCTCCGGAATGCCGGGGCCGGTATCGGTGACCGTCAGCATGGCCTGATTCCCTTCCGGCCATACCGCCACGTCTACCCGCCCTCCGGGAGGGGTGTAGCGCAAGGCGTTGTCCACCAGATTGCCCAACATGACGCGCAAGCTGTCCCGGTGGCCACGAACGGTCACCGGATCGGCACGGGTGATGCCGGCATCGATATGGCGCGCCTCGGCCTGGGTCGAGAACTCCGCCACTACGCTCTTGGCCAACTCGTCGAGGCGCACCTCGGCCAGGGACCGGGGCTGGATGCCGGGTTCCAGGCGGGCCATGCGCAGCATCTGCTCGACCAGATGGGCGGCGCGATCGACGCCGGATTCCAGTTGGCTGAGCGACTTGGCCCATTCGGCTGGATCGGTGCATTGCCGCAGCAACTGGCTGCGTAGCTTGATGGCGGTGAGGGGGGTGCGCAATTCGTGGGCGGCGTCGGCGATGAATCGGCGTTGGCTAGTCAGGGTCGTGTCCAGCCTGGCCAGCAGATCGTTCAAGGCGCCCACCAGCGGCGCCACTTCATCGGGCAAGCCCTGGGTCTCGATGGCATGGAGGGCCGGCGCGTCACGCTGGCCGATCTCCCGCTGGACCTGTTTCAAGGGGGTCAGGGCACGGCCCACAGCGGTCCAGATTAGGCCGCCCAACCCGGCTACCAGGATGCTGAGCGGCAGGAGCATCCACTGGATGATGTGGGTGAACATCCGTTGCCGGTGGCTGGACGGGTTGCCGACCTGAATGATCAGGCCGCTGTTGCGCAACGTGTACAGATGCCATTCATCGTCTTGCCAGTGGACGATATGGAGGCCGTTCTTTTGTGGCGGCGGACCCACGCTGGCCAGCGACGAATATTGCAGGACGCCGTCGTCGCCCCATATCTGGCTCATGAATTGGCCGGGGTCTTTCTCGTCAGTGGGATCGCTGCCGTCGTCGGTCACCACGCCATGACGCAGTACCGAATAGGCAATCTGCGCCAGGGTGTCGTCGCGCAGATCGTTGAAGGCATTCCAGGCCAGGCTGTAGGTAATCGCGCTGACCAGCAGGCCAGTGAGCAGTAACGCACCGATTTGCCAGAGCAGGAGTTGGCGCCTAATGGACCTCATTGCGGCTCGGCGACCTTGTAGCCGACCCCGCGCACGTTGCGTATCCACTCACTGCCCAGTTTGCGGCGCAAATTATGGAGATGGACCTCGATGGCGTTGCTGCTCACCTCTTCGTCCCAGCCATAGATGCTCGCCTCCAGTTGCTCCTTGGACAGGACGGCGCCCGGGCTCTCCATAAGGCACTCAAGCAGCGTGAACTCCCGATGCGACAGGGCGATGGGCTGGCCATCCAGGCTGACTTCGTGACTAAGCGGGTTCATTACCAATGCGCCCAGATGCATCTCCGGTTGCGCGCGGCCGGCGTGACGGCGGATCAGTGCGCGTACCCGGGCGATCAATTCATGCAGGTCGAATGGCTTGACCAGATAGTCGTCGGCGCCCAGATTGAGGCCGGCCACCCGGTCCGCGACGGCGTCGCGCGCGGTGGCGATCAGGACTGGGATCATGTTGTTTTTCTGGCGTTGCTTCCTGAGCAGGGCCAGACCATCCTGGCGCGGCAGACCCAGATCCAGCAGCAACAGCGCATAGGCGCCCGAATCCAGGGCCAGCTCGGCCTCAAGGCCATCGCGCACCCAGTCCACGGCATAGTTCTCCCGGCGCAGCGCTTGTTCCACACTCGCGCCTATCATGGGGTCGTCTTCAGCCAGCAGTATTTTCATGACGGTACTCTCGATGGCGGGAAGATTATGCCGGTGTTAGCAAGAAAGCGAGTGCCCCGCGCAGGCACATAAAAAAAGCGGGGCAAAGCCCCGCTTCGATCAACCGTGAACGGTCGATTACTTCTTGACAGCGTCGGCAGCGGGAGCAGCGGCGTCGGCAGCAGGGGCGGCAGCCTTCTTGGCCTTGTGATGCTTCTTGGCCTTGTGGGCCTTCTTCGGGGCAACCTTGGCGGTGTCAGCAGCCGCGTCGGCAGCGGGGGCAGTGGCTTCAACCTTGGCAGGTTCAGCAGCGGCCTTGGCCTTGTCGGCGGCTTGGGCGGCGCCCATGGTCAGGATAGAAGCAGCGGCGAGCAGGGCGATCAGGGTACGGTTCATGTAAATCTCCTTCAAATGGATAAGATGGATGCCTTGCGTCAGGCGTTCGGCGGGGCGCATTGTTTCGCGTATAGACTTAATAGACACTTAAGGAAATGGCCGTCCAGAAAAGATTTCTTTCAGCCCGTGCCCACGCTCGGCATAAGCCAGGGTGTCCGTCGAAGCAAATATCGCTCGCATAAGACATTGATTCGGCGTACTATCCGCCGCTCGTTGTGCAGTACAGCTTTTTGCTTCCCTAAGGGACTGCTGTCTTCGCAGCCCCATCTGCCCCAACCTCCCCTGCGTCGCCCTTTCTGATGGCCGCGTGATTTTCGGTTGGCGCCGATGTTACGCAGCCGCCGCCGATCCATTCGGCGGCCTGGCATTTTTTGCCCGCCATTAATGGTGGGCGATGAGCTATTGGAAAAGGAAACACGAATGAATTTCTCCGAACTTGGCCTTGATCCCCTGGTATTGAAGGCCGTCGAAGCCGCCGGCTATAGCGATCCGACTCCGGTGCAGGCCCAGGCCGTGCCGGCCGCGCTGACTGGCGCCGATCTGTTGGTCTCGGCCCAGACCGGTTCCGGCAAGACCGCCGCCTTCATGCTGCCCAGTCTGTGCCGTCTGGTCGAGCCGGCGGCGGCCAAGGGCTATGGCCCCCGCATCCTGGTCCTGACGCCGACTCGCGAATTGGCCCTGCAGGTCGAAAAAGCCGCCGGCATCTACGGTCGTGAATTACGCAAGCTGCGCACCGCCTGCCTGGTCGGCGGCGCCCCCTACGGCCCGCAGCTCAAGCAATTGTCGCAGCCGGTCGATGTGGTGGTCGCCACCCCAGGTCGTCTGATGGATCACATGGAGCGCGGCAAGATCGATTTCGACCGCCTCGAAGTGCTGGTGCTGGACGAGGCCGACCGGATGTTGGACATGGGCTTTGTCGACGACATCAAGGCCATCGTCGCCAAGACCCCGGCGACCCGCCAAACCATGATGTTCTCGGCCACCCTGGATGGCGTGGTCGGCAGGCTGGCCCGCGAACTGACCCGCGACGCGCAACGCATCGAGGTTACTCGAAGCGAAGACCCCGAGGCCAAGATCGAGCAGAAGCTGCATTTCTTCGACGATCCGAGCCACAAGATGCGCCTGCTTGATGCCCTGGTGCGCGACGCCAGCCTAAATCAGGCCATCGTATTCACCGCCACCAAGGCCGGCGCCGAGGATTTATCCGAAGAGCTGCGCGACCGCGGCTTCCTGGCCGAGGCGCTGCATGGCGACATGCCGCAACACAAACGCAACCGTACCCTGGACCGGGTCCGCAGCGGCCGCACCCAGTTTCTGGTCGCCACCGACGTCGCCGCACGCGGCATCGATGTCGCCGGCATCAGCCACGTCATCAACTATGACGCACCGCGGCAGGCCGAGGACTACGTCCACCGCATCGGCCGTACTGGCCGAGCCGGTCGCAGCGGCGTGGCGGTCACCCTGGTGAGCTTCCGCGACCATCAACTGGTGCGCAACATTGAACGCTATACCGGTCACACCCTCGCCGTGACCACCATCCCTGGCCTGGAGCCGACCGCTCGACCGTCGCGCCCCCGTCCGGAGGGCGGCAAATCCTGGGGTGACAAGCCTGGCTACAAGGGCAAGCGTCCGGGCGGTTCCGGCGACTGGAAGGCCAAGAGCGGCGGCTGGAAGGAAGGTAGTCGGGGCAAGCCCTGGGCCGACAAGCCTGGCTACAAGGCCGGCGGCGACAAACCGCATCCGGCCGCAGCCGCCGGTCTACAGCCGGCCCACAAACCCCAAGCCAACGACAAACCCCGACGCGCTGAGCGCTTCTGGTAAGCAGAGGAATGCCAGCGCGGGCGCGCCCGCGCTGGCTTGGCGGCCTAAAGCCACTCTTGTGGTTTTTGGTGGCCGGCATTGGCCGGATGACGCCTTTACATCCCTCTGACGGAGCCGAGTATTTCGGGCTTGGCCGGGCGGGGCCGAAGGCCGGCGGAAGCTGTTTGAGCGAAGCGAGTTCTTTCGCCGCCCGGACAACTGCCCATCAGGCCGCGCGAACGCATCGCGGGCGTGGCGGCAATCTCCGCTTGAATCCGCTGTCCGCCCAAGGCCAGGTCTATGGCCTTGGGCGCGGGCTTGCCGCAGCCAGTCGCCAAGCTCGTCAGCAAAACGGCCAGCCATGGCCAATGGCGGCGCTTGCCGACTAGCACTGGCATCAGACGCCGTGATACTGCCTGCTCTCCGCCTTCACCGTCTCCACCAGGGCCGCGACGTTTTCCGGCGGGGTGTATTGGGAGACGCCGTGGCCCAGGTTGAAGATGTGGCCGCTGCCTTGGCCGTAGCTGGCCAGGATGCGCTTGGCCTCGGTGGCAACCGCCTCGGGGGTGGTCAAGAGGACGCTGGGGTCCATGTTGCCTTGTAACGCCACCCGGTCGCCGACCCGGCGCCGGGCGTCGCCGATCTCGATCGCCCAATCCAGGCCAACGCAATCGGCGCCGCACTGGGCGATCTGTTCCAGCCACAAGCCACCGCCCTTGGTAAAGACGATGCTGGGTACGATGCGGCCTGCGTTTTCCCGCTTCAGGCCGGCCATGATGCGGGCCATGTAGGGCAGGGAAAACTCCAGATAGGCGGCCTGGGTCAACATGCCGCCCCACGAGTCGTAGACCATCACCGCATCCGCGCCGGCCTCGATCTGGGCGTTGAGGTAGTCGATCACCGCCTTGGTGGTGACTTCCAGAATGTGGTGCATCAGGTCCGGGCGGGCATACATCAGCTTTTTCACCTTGGCGTAGGTGTCGCTGCCCTCGCCTTCGACCATGTAGCAGGCCAGGGTGAACGGGCTGCCGGAGAAGCCGATCAGCGGCACCGAGCCGTCCAGGGCGCGGTGGATCTCGCTGACCGCGTCGATCACATAGCGCAGTTTGTCGTGCGGGTCCGGCGCGGCCAGGTCGCGAATCTCCCATTCCTCGCGCAGCGGCCGTTCGAACTTCGGCCCCTCGCCCTCGGCGAAATACAGCCCCAGGCCCATCGCATCGGGCACGGTGAGGATGTCGGAGAACAGGATGGCGGCGTCGAAACCGAAGCGGGACAGCGGTTGCAGGGTGACCTCTGTGGCCAGCGAAGGCGACTTGCACAGGTTCAGAAAGCTGCCGGCGCGGGCGCGGGTGGCGCAATACTCCGGCAGGTAACGACCGGCCTGACGCATGATCCAGATGGGCGTGTGGTCGGTCGGCTGGCGCAGCAGGGCGCGCAGGAAGGTGTCGTTTTTCAGTTTGGCCATCATCATAGTCCGGTGGGAAATCCCCGGCATTCTACTTCAGCCGGGTGTGTTTGGCCCCAGTGGCGCGATCCAGCCCTGGGCGTGGAACAGCATATACAGCCCGAGATTCAGGATGATGAGGAGCAAGACGCTGAGCAGGCCGATGGCGGCATCGGCTACGAGGCGCGGGGTGATGGCGCGGGTTAGCCGCCAGATCGGCCGGGTGACGGCATCGAATAGCCGCCAGATCAGATTGGCGCGGTAATTCGCGCCCGCCAGCATGGCCAGCAGGCCCTTGCCGATGAAGGTGTAGATCAACAGCCGGATGAACATCTGGCTGACCTGGAACAGGGCGTTCGGGTCCACGTCAGACCTTGAGCGAAGGGTAGCGGACGCTTTCCACCAGGTTTTGGGTTTCCCGGTCGGGTGCGGGGGTGAACAGGCTGACCAGGGCGATGGTCGCGAAACCGGCTGGAATGCCGAAGATGCCGGCTGACACGTCGGTGATGCCGAACCACTTGGTCATGCCGTAGAACTTGACGCCGATCAGGTAGAACAGGGTCAGCCCGAGCCCGACCAACATACCGGCGATGGCGCCCTGCTGGGTGGCGCGTTTCCAGAATATGCCCAGCACCAGGGCGGGAAAGAAACAGGCGGCGGCGATGGAGAAGGCCCAGGCGACCATGGACAGGATGGTGTCCGGTTTCATGGCGGCGACATAGGCGGCGATCAGGGCGACCAGCAGCAACAGCCCTTTCGATACGGCCAGTCGGCGCGTGGTCGAGGCCTGGCGGTCGATCATCTGGTAGTAGACGTCGTGCGACAGGGCGTTGGCGATGGTCAGCAACAGGCCATCAGCGGTTGACAGCGCCGCCGCCAGGCCGCCGGCGGCGACCAGGCCGGCCACCACATAGGGCAGACCAGCGATCTCGGGCGTCGCCAGGACGATGACGTCCGGGTTCAAGGTCAGCTCGGCCAGTTGCAGGATGCCGTCGTGGTTGATGTCCTCCACCAGGACCAGGCCCAGCTTGGCCCAGGAATGGACCCAGTTGGGCAACTCGACGATGCTGCTGCCGATGAGATTGGTATAGATCTCGTACTTGGCGAACACCGCATAGGCCGGCGCGGTGAAATAGAGCATGAAGATGAAGAACAACGACCAGAACACCGACTCGCGCGCCTCGCGCACGCTGGGCGTGGTGTAGAAGCGGATCAGCACGTGGGGCAAGGAGGCGGTGCCAACCATCAGGCAAAAGGTCAGGGCGATGAAATTGAGCCGCGCGGTGTCGCGTTCGGCCTCGGTTTGGCCGGGGAACGGTTCGCCGTGATGGCTGATCGGCCGGGCCTTGGCCTCGGCGGTGTCGCGGTCGCGCTTGAGCCGGGCAATCTCTTCTTGGCCCACACCACCCGCCTTCAGCGCCGCGATCCGGGCGCCGATCTCGTCGGCCCGAGCCTGGTAGGCGTCGCGCGCCGCCGCCTGGGCCGGGTCGGCCATGATCTCGTTTTCCCGCGCCGTGACCTTCTCCAGCACCGTGCCATAGACCAGTTGCGGCACCGGCACGTTAGTCACCTGATAGGACATGAACACCACCGGCATCAGGTAGGCGATGATGAGGATGATGTATTGCGCCACCTGGGTCCAGGTCACCGCCCTCATGCCGCCCAGGAAGGAGCATACCAACAGGCCGGCCAGGCCGACGAAGACGCCGACCTCGAAGGTGATGCCGAGAAAACGGCTGGTGATGATGCCGACGCCGTAGATCTGCGCGGTGACATAGGTGAACGAGGCCAGGATGGTGCCGACCACGGCAATGCTGCGGGCGGTATGGCCGCCATAGCGGGCGCCCATGAAGTCGGGGATGGTGAACTGACCGAACTTGCGCAGGTAGGGCGCCAGCAACAGGGCGACCAGGACATAGCCGCCGGTCCAGCCCATGACGAAGGCCAGCCCGTCATAGCCTTTGGCATACAAGGTTCCGGCCATGCCGATGAACGAGGCGGCGCTCATCCAGTCGGCGCCGGTGGCCATGCCGTTGAAGATGGCCGGCACCCGGCGGCCGGCGACGTAATACTCGGTCACATCGGCGGTGCGGCTCATGATGCCGATACCGGCGTAGAGCGCCACCGTTGCGGCCATGAAGGTCCAGCCGATCCACTGGTCCGGCAGCCCCATGTATTCGGCCACCGCCAGGGTCAGCACAAACATCACGAAGCCGCCGGTGTAGAAGCTGTAATACTTCTTGATCCGGGAGGTAAATACGCGCGGCATCAGCGGTCGTCCTCCGAGACGCCATATTCCGTGTCCAGTTCGTTCATCCGCCGGGCATAGCGATGGACCAGCAGGACATAGACGATCAGGGCGCCTTGGGCGCCGACCCAGAACGGCAGTGGAAAACCGAAGACACTGATCGCGGCCAGGTCGCGGGCGAACCATACGACCAGGAAGGTCACGCTGAACCAGATGGCGAGCAGGCTAGCGGTTAATCTGAGATTTTTTCGCCAATATTCGCGGCGCTTGTCCATGAATTGTCCAAGTTATGCTCGCGGTGGCTTCCTTAGCGAGTGGGGTGATTTGGGGTTGTCGTTTTGCTTTCCGCCAGGGCGGTCGCGATCAGTATGCCGCCAACCGCGCCGTAGGCCAACCCGGCGCCACCGCCCAACAATAGCAGCATGGGGCGCGCAGCATAAGCCAGCCCGGTGAAAATGGCACCGCTGATGCCGCCCACCAGACCCAGCACCAGGCCTCCCAGCCACGGGTTGCCGGTGCGCTGGGCCGACCAGCCGCCGACCGCCCACAACATGATGGAGTAGATGGCAAAACCCGCCAGGTCGATACGGGCCGAGAAACTGTCGGTCAGGCCCGCGCCGGCGAGCGCCTCGGGCAGTACGGTGGCGGTCAGGCTCAGCCCGGCGAACCCACCCAGAAAGACCGCGCCGGTGGGGCGCAGACGGATGCCCCAAATGCGTGAAACGATAAATTTATTGAACTGTTTAATCATGCCAGGGTTGCGCTCCAGGGTTGAATCCCAAAGATAAAAATGGCGGCTACCGTGACCGGTAGCCGCCATCCGCCCATGCTACCTCAGGTTACGCTAATCAATGACCGGTCGGCGCGGCAACCACGATCTTGCCAGGGTAGCGCAAGTGACCGACCAAGTCCTGGATGTGCTCGGGTGGGGCCGGGGTGAACTTGCTGACCACATAGGTGACCGCGAAGTTCAGCATCGCGCCTACCGTGCCGATGCCTTCAGGCGAGATGCCCATCCACCAGCCATCAGCGTTGTTGGAGGCCGGATCGCCCCACTTGTACCACCAGATATAGGCGGCGGTGAAGACGATGCCGACGATCATGCCGCTGATGGCCCCTTCCTTATTCACCTTCTTACTGAAGATACCCATCAGGATGGCAGGGAAGAAGGAGGCCGCCGCCAAGCCGAAGGCAAACGCCACCACCTGCGCCACGAAGCCAGGCGGATAGATACCGAATAGACCCGCAATCACCACGGCCACACCCGCACCGCCGCGCGCCCACCAGAGTTCTTCTTTTTCCGACATATCGGGTTTGACGATGCCCTTCATCAGGTCATGTGAGACCGCCGCCGAGATCACCAGCAACAAGCCAGCCGCCGTGGAGAGCGCCGCAGCCAGACCACCGGCGCCGATCAGGCCCACCGTCCAGTTGGGCAGTTTGGCGATTTCGGGGTTGGCCAGCACCATGATGTCCTGGTCGATCTTGACTTCATTGGCGCTCTTGGGGTCATCCCATTTGCCTTTGCGGAGCTGCATGATGCCGTCGTCGTTCTTGTCCTTCCAGGCAACCAGCTTGGTTTTTTCCCAGTTCTTGAACCAGGAAGGGGCCTGTGCGTACTCCACGTTGTCAATCGACTTGATGAAGTTGGTACGAGCGAACACAGCAATCGCAGGCGCCGTGGTGTATAGCAAGGCGATGAAAAACAAGGCCCAGCCGGCCGATGCGCGGGCGTCGCGAATCTTGGGCACGGTGAAGAAACGGATCAGGATGTGCGGCAGACCGGCGGTGCCGATCATCAGTGACATAGTGATGAAGAACACATCGATCATCGGCCGCTGGCCGCTGGTATAGGCGGCAAAACCCAGGTCCGTGTTCAAGCTGTTCAAGACATCCAGCAGGTACTTGCCCTGCGTGCCAGGGTCGTTCAGCAGCGCCGCCCCCTCCGCCGTGATGGCTGAGCCATAACCCAGTTGCGGGATCGGGTTGCCGGTGAACTGCATCGAGATGAAGATGGCCGGGATCAGGTAGGCGGAGATCAGCACGGTGTACTGCGCCACCTGGGTGTAGGTGATGCCCTTCATGCCGCCCAGGGTGGCATAGAAGAACACCAGCGCCATGCCGATGATCACGCCGGTATTGATGCCCACGTCCATGAAGCGGGAGAACACCACGCCGACGCCGCGCATCTGGCCCGCCACATACGTGAACGAGACGAAGATCGCGCACAATAACGCGATGACGCGGGCGGTGTTGGAGTAATAGCGGTCGCCCACGAACTGCGGGATGGTGAACTTGCCGTACTTGCGCAAGTACGGGCCAAACAGCATGGCCAGCAACACATAGCCGCCGGTCCAGCCCATCAAGTAGTACGAGCCGTCACGGCCGAGGAACGAGATCAGCCCGGCCATCGAAATGAACGAGGCCGCTGACATCCAATCGGCGCCGGTAGCCATGCCGTTGAAGTAGGGTGGAATCTGCTTTTCCGCGATATAAAAATCGCCGGTGGTTTTGGCGCGCGCCCAGTAGGCGATGTAGATATACAGGGCAAAACTGCCGCCGGTAAGGATCCAGGTCCAGGTAAGAATGCTCATGGTTTGGTCACCTCAAAGTTTGGATGCAAGAGTGTGAGTGCGAGGGCAAGAACGCGATCAGGTTTCATAGACGTCGTATTTCTTGTCCAGGGCATTCAGCCGCCACACATAAGTCCAGATCAGGACCACAAAGATGACCAGTGAGCCTTGGTTGGCAAACCAGAAACCTAACGGGAAGCCGCCGATTCTGTAGGCGTCGAGCTGATCGGCAAAGACGATGCCGCAAAGGTAAGCCACGGTGAACCAGATGGCCAGGTGATAGAAAATAATGAAAAGGTTTTCCTTCCAGTACGCCTGCAATTCCGGGGTTGCATGTATCGACATCACTATCTCCTTCGTTTAAACGGAATAAACCAAGTCAACCCAACCTGTTCATACGACGGCCATAAGGGTATGGCAAAAAACTTACAGTCAACTGACAGTAAAACCCCGTAGCACCGGGATGGCATCCCATCGGCGCAATTCGGGCCGCGTTATTGTTCGGTCGGGATTACATGCCAGAGTGTGGCGTGGTTGCTCGGTACTGCGTCAGATAGGTGTCGCGCAGGCCATGAAAGTCGGCGATCTTTTTCGCCGCCAGGCGCGGCCGCAGGGCCAGCAGCAGTTCGGCCGTGGCCAGGGCGTCGGCCAGCGCGCTGTGACGTGCGAAGTTGCCGATGCCGAAGTGCTTCATCCACTGGTCCAGCGACCGGCACTGGTACCTGAGTTCCGGGTAAAGCGCCGGCGCGATGTAGGCCAAGTCGGCCCAGCCATGATCGAGCTTGAAGCCCAGTACTTTGCGGAGGGCCTTGCTGATCATGGTGTTGTCGAAGGCGACGTGAAAGGCTATGAGCGGATCCTTACCGACGTATTCAAGAAAGACCAGCAGGGCCTCGGCCGGCGGCACGCCGCCGCGTTGGACGTCGTCAGTGATGCCGTGGATCAGTATATTGTCCTTAGCGCTGATCGTTTCTTGTTTCAGGACGATCTCCAGGCCATCCGCCAGGTCGATGCGACCGTGGTTTACGGCGATGGCACCGATGGCGATCAGACGGTCGCGGTTGACATTGAGGCCGCTGCTTTCGACATCGACGACCACATAACGCGCCTGGTCATGAGGTCGGCGGGGGGCGGGTGTTGGTAGCGCTCGCCAGGCTGCCAGCCGCCTTGCCTGTTCGGGCGTCAGTGGCGGCTTTTCGTTACCTAGCAGGCGGCTCAGCCAGTTCATGGCGTCAGACCTGATAGTCCAGTTCCAGTTTGGTCTGGAGCTTGCGGGCCTGGCGGAAGGTCTCCTTGAGAATGCGGCGATCAAGTTGATTCAAGCTGTCCGGGTCGGCGTGATTGCTGAGTGGCAGGCCCTGGCCGCTTTGTTGGTGGTGCAGGCGCAGGCGCAGCAACTGGATGAACAGGAAAGCATCGATATAGGCGTCGGCATCCTGTGCGCGCAGACATTTCATTTCGGCCAGTTCGCGTAGCCGGCCGACCGTATTGGTCTGGCGTCCACCGTTGGCCAGGCTGAAGATGCGGGCGGCGTCGACGAAGGGGGTGATGCCGTTGATTTTGAGGTCCAGGGTATGGTCGTCGCCGGTGATGAAGTCGCGCACCAGGCCGAGCGGCGGCCGGTTTTTCAGGGCGTTGGCGGCCATCTGGTGGAGGAACCGGGTGTTTTGGCGCACCGCCTCGCGCAACCAGTCGCGCAACTCGCCGGCCAGGTGCTCGGCACCATAGAGCGGTCGAAAGTCGAAGAAGATAGTGGCGTGCATCAGGTCCATCGGCGCGCCGTGGTCGATCCAGTCGGCAAAGGTGTCCTGCCATTCCGCCTGCGACAGGCACCATTTCGGGTTGGCGGCCATCACCTGGCCATGGCAGAGCGGGAAGCCGCATTCGGCCAAGGCCAGGTTGACCCGCTTGGCGAAGGGCAGGATGGCTTCACGCAAGGCGCCGGCATCCTGTCCCGCCGCGACCTGAAACAGGATGCCGTTGTCCTGGTCGGTATTGAGCGTCTGTTCGAAGCGGCCCTCGGAGCCCAGCGCCATCCAGCAGAAAACGATCTCCCGCACCGGACTGTCCTTCAATTCCAGCTCGATGATGCGGGTGGTCAAGAGGTCGTTCAGGGTGGAAATGATCTGGGTCAACTGCTCGGCCGCAATCCCCTGGGCCATCATGTTGTGGGTCAACTGCCGGATGTCCTGGGCCGAGCGCTTCAGTGCGTCGAGGTTTTCGGCATTACGGATGTCGCCGCCGATATGACGCAGGCCGACCCGTTGCAGCGAGAACAGGTCTTTCTCTGAGATCAGCCCCTTCAATTGGCCGTTTTCCTCGACCAGGATGTGCCGGAAACCATGTTTAGCCATGACCAGTGCGGCCTCGTAGGCCAAGGCATTGGGCGGCATGGCATAGGGGTCCGGGGTCATCACCGTGGACAACGGCTGGTCGAGATCGGCCCCGGCGAGGGCGACCCGCGCCAGCACATCGTGCAGCGTCAGTATGCCGACCGCGCGGTGCGCCGCGTCCACCGCGACCATGGAGCCGATGCCATTCTTGTGCATGACCTCCAGCACCTCGCGCAGCGGCATGGCGGGCGTGCAAGTGATCGGCTCGCGGCGGATGATCGCCGACAGCGGGCTCGACATCGATTGCTGGTCGCTACAGGACTTGGAGTACTGCGCCTGGATCACCTGCTTGGACTGCTCCAGCAGGTTGGCGATACGGCGGGTGCAAAAGTCGTAGAAGGCCGGGCTTTGTTGCAGCAGGTGATGAAAATCGTCGGCCGACAGCTCGTAGCAGAAGGTATCGGCCCCTGCCCGGTAGGTGCTGGTGACGCCACGTTTGGACAACAGCGCGCCGAGCGGAAAGCATTCGCCCTCGCGCAGTTCCAGCCAGGTGGCGTTTTCCTGCGCCTGGACCACATCCTGCTCGCCCAGGATGACGCCTTGCTTGACGATGAAAAAAGTGTCGACCGGACTCGCTTGTGGGGCGAGGATGATCTCATTTTTGGCGTAATAGCCGACCTTGAGCCGCTCGATCATCCAGACCAGGTGGTCGCGTTCCATCCGGCTGAAAGGGGAAAAGCGGGTGAGGTGGTCGAGGGTGGCGGCGAGCAGTGCGTAAGGTGTGGTCATGGCGGTAGATAGGGTAGTTAAGCCAGCTTTCCAGCATAATAGCCGCTGGAGTTTGCGGCCAATCAACTTACATAACCCTGACGTCCTATGCGCATTTTGATTGTCGAAGACGATGAAGTGCTGTCCGACAGCCTGATCCGGGCCATGGCCGCGGCGGGTTACGCCACTGACCACGTTGCCGACGGTGAGCAGGCGCTGGCCATGCTGCTCGATGGTTGCTACGACCTGGCCATCCTGGACCTCAGCCTGCCGCGCCTGGATGGTCTCATGGTGTTGCGCCAGTTGCGGGCCGCGAAAAAATCCCTGCCAGTGATCGTGCTGACCGCCCGCGACTCGGTCAACGACCGAGTGCTCGGCCTCGATTTCGGCGCCGACGATTATCTAACCAAACCGTTCTCGCTGGTCGAACTGGAGGCCAGGGTGCGCGCCCTGCTGCGCCGGGGCCAAGGCGGCGGCGCAGCTACCCTGGTCTGCGGCAGCCTGGAATTCGACAGCGTTGGCCGCCGGGTCACCCTGGCCGGCGAACCGGCTGAGCTATCGGCCCGCGAACTGGCGGTGCTGGAGACGCTGTTGTTCCGGCAGGGCAAGGTGGTCAGCAAGGAGCAGTTGATCGAGAGTCTGTGCGCCTGGGGCGAGGAGGTGACGCCCAACGCCATTGAGGTCTACATGCACCGCCTGCGCAAGAAACTGGAGCCGGGCGGGGTCGACATTCGCACCGTGCGCGGCCTGGGCTATATGATGGACAAGGTATGAGCGAGCCGTCCCTAGCCTATCCTTTACCGCATACCAGAGACGGGGCGAACGGGTCACTGGTGCAACGTCCCGGCCCGGCCAACGAAGAAGAAACCCTCTTCCTACGCCACCATCTGGTGAACTGGCTGTTCACACCACTCTATCTGCTGCTGCTATTTTCCACCGTGACCGGCTACATCGCCGCGCTCAAGCTGTCCAACCAGCCCTATGACCTGGTGTTGTCCGAACGGGCGCGGCTAATGGCCAGCCGGTTCGACCTGGTCCCTGACGACGCGGCGCCGCGCGCGGCCGATTTGCTGCCCGATGGCGCCGGTCACCTGACCTTCACCCTGTTCGATGCCAATGAGCGGCCGTTGCTGGGTAACGCCAACCTGCCACGTCCGCGCCCGCACGATCTGGCCGTGGACGGCCCCCGGTTGCGCAGCACCACGCTGGGCGGCGAAAAGGTGCGTCTGCTCACCTTGCGCTTCCATACCAGCCGGCGTACCCCCGGCGCCGAATACGCGCTGGTCATGGCGGAGCCGGTCAAGGACCGCCTGTTCCTCGGCCGCAGCATCCTGGGCAACATCGTCATCCCGCAATTCATCTTCATCCTGATTGCCGGTCTCGCAGTCTGGATCGGCCTAAAGCGCGGTTTCGAGCCGTTGGAGCGACTGTGCGGGGCGGTTGCGAAACGGCGCAGCGACGATCTCAGCCCGCTCGACGAGGCCATGGCGCCGGGCGAGGTCAGGCCGCTGATCCGCGAGGTGAATGCCCTGATCGAGCGGCTCAAGGCCATGATGGAACAGCAGAAACGCTTTGTCGCCAATGCCGCCCACCAGTTGCGCACCCCCTTTGCCGGCCTGCGCGCGCAAGCCGAACTGGCCAAACGGGAAACAGCGTCGCCGGCGGTGAAAACAGCGATGGAGGGTATCTGCGCCGGGGCCGGCCGGTGCAGTCGGCTGGTCAACCAGT
>Ga0210029_1000078_pt1 | contig 59899 bp, 65 predicted proteins | sample CryGeymeta201521_FD_183985 | JGI IMG/M metagenome (GOLD analysis project Ga0210029, IMG submission 183985) | Groundwater microbial communities from Crystal Geyser aquifers in Utah, USA - Crystal Geyser metaG 2015-21 (SPAdes) (version 2) | ecosystem: Environmental > Aquatic > Deep subsurface >... | reverse complement strand
CTTAAAATGGCTTCTTAAATCCCAAAAGCAACAGACCAATCCCCATAGGCAATTGACAATCCCACCGGTTCAGTCAACACAGCGTTCATGCTGGGTCGTACCGACCGCACGAACGCTTAGTTATTGTGTGCAGTCTTTATTAAATCTTTTCAACTTCATTAAGAAACTTACTGATTACTTCATATACTTTTTCTGGTTGATCAACCATTGTCTTATGTGCTGCATCATCAATAATTTCAACACTTGCATTCCCAGATAATTTTTGATACTTGTACATAGTTTCTGGTCTTGCTTCATCATATTCACCTGCCATAAAAAGTATTGGTTCGGTGATTTTATATAGGTCAGCTGTTCTATCAAAATCCTTAAGGGTGCCAGTAATATTGAACTCCGTTGGGCCCCACATATATTCATAAATTTGATCGTTGAAACCGGGTACATTTTCACATTCTATGTTAGGAATAATAGGCCAACTCTTTCTGGACATGTGTCTAACATAAAACGAATCAGTAGCAGCAAGATACTGAGGTGCGTTGTAATTTTTTAAAGCTTCGTATTTAAAAATAGTGTCCTGAACATTAACTGGCAGTTGAGAAAGCAAAATTTTGGCATCTGCCATCCAATCAGGACTACTGATATGTGGGCTAGAGAAAATTACAGATTTTACCCCTTTCGGTTTCTTTGTAATCATATATTCTATTAAAAATGTGCTACCACAAGAATGCCCCAATATGTGTAGATTATCCAATTCCAATGCACTTCTTAACAAGTCTATTTCATTCACAAATCGTTCTGTTTTCCAAAGGGTTGTATCAGTAGGTCTATCCGAATTTCCTGAACCTAGTTGGTCATAGAATATTACTGGGCGGTCTTTAGCCAATAGAGAGAATCCAGGGATCATATCACAACTCCTTGAACCTGGCCCACCATGAAGAATTAATAGAGGAATTCCATCGCCTTCCCCCACAATTTTGTACCATATTTTACCACCTTCAACATTTAAGTAACCTTCCTTTTCAATGACATTTTTACAAGACGAATTTATCAAAAGAGAAAAAATACACATTAGAGCAATTACTGATTTCATAGTTTTTTTATTTTAAAGTTGTTCGTTTGTCATTTCTTTGATTGCACACAACGTCAGTTCGTCTAAAAACCAATTTTCTTACCGAACCACAAGCTAAAAATAGGTAAATATTTTGGTTTTAAGGCCTTGTTTTATGTTGTAATGGTGATTTAGTGTAAATAAATGACAGTCAAAAAAGTGGCTCTAATGGTCTTAAAATGGCTTCTTAAATCCCTAAAGCAAACAGACCAATCCCCATAGGCAATTGACAATCCCACCGGTTCAGTCAACACAGCGTTCATGCTGGGTCGTACCGACCGCACGAACGCTTAGTTATTGGGTGTAGTTTTTATATTCCGTCAATTGTTACTTCTTTTCTTAAATGTTTTAAAAAATCAACATTTTCATCGTTCTCTATAATTTCATAGTTACCAAAGCTGATGGTATTTATACTGTGTTCTGGATTTTTGATAGGGAAATTAAAACTTACATAACCATTTAATTTGGTGTCTGAAAATTTGATTTTATCTAGTTCCAATTCAGAAGAATCGATTTTTATTCTTAAAGTTTCATAGTCTGCTGAAATATTAATGTTGCCAGTCAGTAAATTTTGAACACTTTCCTCAAATTTAGGATCATTCGAGCACTTATCAATTATTTCTGACCAACTTAAGTTTAGAGAGTTTTCAATTCTTACAATTCTGTCTCTGTTATATTTATTTATAAAACTAACATATTTATTTGCAGTTGTAGTGTCTGCCTTAATTCCGCCATAAACTCCCCATTCTGGAAGCTTATTTTCAAAATAGTAAATGTAATAGTATTTATAACCTTCTAGATATTTTCCCATTTTTATGTTTGTCAGAATTATTCTAGTTTGTTCCGTATCATATCTATAGAAATAATCATTTAGGTTTGATTTGTTAATTAAATCAATGCATACTTTTTGTCTTTCGAATTCTGAATTAAATATTTGTTCAGGTAAATTTAAATACAATGTTTTCTGTTTTACGGAATTACTGAACAGAAAAGATAAAGGTTTTGTTGGTGTAAAAGCTTTTATTGAATTCTCTTTTGTCACAAAAACATCATTCCCAAAAAACAAATCTTTAGGGTATTGTTCTTTGTGTATAATGCTAAATGCTGAATTTTCAACCGATTCAGAGGACAAATTGTTCTTGTATTGAACCATATTGGTAATGAAAAAGATTCCGAAAAAAAGATAAACGATACCTAAACTTATATTTTTGGTATTGACGAACTTATATTTCTTAATCTTAAGGTTCAATAAATAATCTAGTAAATGAAATTTCCCTAGACTTAAAATAAATACTATTAGGTCAGTGCTAAAAAAAACAAGTAACAGTTTAAAAGATAATACTAAATCTGGGCCATTAATATCATTTTTTAAATAAGGGAAAGATATTAAAGCTGTTGGAATTGAAAAAGTTGGTGCAACTATTAAGTAGTATAAGAAGTATTTTAAAATCAGTTTTAATTTTAGGTTCATCGTTTTCTTCCAACGAAGATTAAAAATTTCCTTACCAATTGTGTTTTTAATAAAAAATATTGGTATTAAAAAAACGATACAAAAGGATGAAAAATAAAAAAAATACGAGTGTGAAATATTATATTCTAATCCTGATATTTTAAAAGACAAGAAAAATATAAGAAAGAAAAAAATAAAATCTATTAGGTTGCTTATTATTCTTTTAAAAATCATTCCTTCTTCGAATATTTTATTCCTATATGATACACAGCAATAAAAATTAAAATCAATATTGCTAAAAACTCAAAAGAGTAGTTTACAAAGTACCCTTTAATTCCGCTTACAATATAAGATTCTTCAATATGACCATCTCCACTTGAATGATTTACAATTAGGTTGTTATTAGTGATTCCCTCTTTAAAGTTTCCCCAAATTTCTATATTAATTTGTGAATTAGGTGCAATGTCAACAGGCTTTGCGAAATATAATATTTGCCTCACTTCATCGAATTCAATATTCTTCTTAAGATTCTGTTCTTCTTCACTAGTTAGAAAATCACTGCTAATACCCCAAGCTGTTAAAGCTTCTGTATTTTGTTGTTTGAATTTTACATCCCTTAAGGTTTTACTGCTAGTATTTTTTAGTGTTATTTTTTTATGATCGGTTGTTTTTAAAAGAAAATTATATATAATTCTAGATTCGTCTGTTAATGTATCAGATTTGATGATATAATTGTCTAATTTTTCATAGTAATTACCTAGGGAATTTGGGTAAGAAACCTGTTCGGTTTGAATTGTTATTCTTAAGTCAGAAGGTGAAATAATAAATTTATATGCTGAAATAAATAAACCAGAGAAAAAAATAATCATTGTAATTAATGAATAGTAAGGTTTAAGTTTTTCGTTTAATTCTACTAATGTTTTATTCATATATTTTTTTTCAAATTACACCCAACGGTTTGGCGCTTGGCGCAGTGGCGGATTTCGGAGCACAAAACTCTCAATACACCATAAAAGTTGATGCGAGGTAGAATGTTCAATTAACCACGTTACCCGCCATTGAGCCAAACGCCTGTTATGGGCTGGGCTTCTATTTATATGCGTTAAATATCCCATTCAGCAATTTGTTTAAGTCTTCAATTTCAGTTACTTCTGTCTTTCTTAATTTCTTTCTAAAAGTTTCTTGAACATAGATTTTGTCTGCTATTTCGCCTTGATATTTCTTTTCTTTTTCTTCGAAACCTTTCCATTGAATTGGAATGAGTTCGTTGTTTCTTGTTAGAACATCAACTCCAAAATACATTTCAATTGAGCAAGCGAGTCCATTAACATTCATTTTCTTTTTCCCTGTTGGTCCAACTGTTGGATATTTTTTGGCTATTGTGATGTCAGGATATTTTAAAATTCTAATGTTTGGTGGAACTGTCTTGGAAATCAACTTTTTCATCTCTTTAAGACCTGCTGTGTCATTGTCAAATAGAGCAATTATTGGGTGCTTAACATTAGCCGCTGCAAATGATGTAATTAATTTTACCAATGCTGATGCACTGCTTTCCACCTTGTACTCGTCAAAATCTATAAAGTGATAATAGTCTTTTAAATGCGGATATAGTTTTTCAATGCTTTTAGAGATAAATTCAACGTCTGATTTACCTTCTGTTAGGATGATTATTTTTTCATAATCTACGTTTTTGGCTTGGTTTTCATCTACCCAACCGCCATCTATTACATCTGTCAAGTCATACTCAACAAAATCATTGTCAGATAAAACGCTCAGAATTGAATGTAAATGGCTGTCTAATGAGAAACCATAAATACCCAATTCACCCGATGTCAAACTTTCCCTAAAATTTTCATTTAGTTGGTCATAAGTTATTTCCTTAGAGTCTATGATGCTTTTAATTTCAGCCAAATACTGGTCGTAAGTTATGCTACTTAGAGAGAAATTGTAAAAGCCTTCTTGTCGAGATATTTTTTTTCCTTGTTGAAAGTCCTTCTTTGCTTTTTTAGAAGATGCACCAAAAATTTCTAAACGGTCTTTGCAAACCTTAACCGTTTGTCTATAACCTTTAAATTCAAAAGTCCCTTTTTCGTTTTCATATGCATCTCCCCAAACCAAACGATTTCTTGTTGAATATTTTCTTTTTTCACTGATAAAGTCGTCTGGTAGGAAAAGTGAATTTACAATTGCCGGATAATACCAATTCTTGTTACTAAAAACTGGATAATCTGCAAAAGTTATTTCTGAAAAAGACCCCATTTATAAATTCTGTTTGTCGTTGTTTTGTCGGTTTTAGCCTTGCCCATAACGGTTGGCAGCTACCCGAAGGTGGCGATTTCGAAGCACTAAACTGTCAACCAAGCACGAACTTTGATAGAAGTACAAAGCTTGATTTAACCACTGAACCGCCACTTTTGGGTAGGTGCTGTTATGTGTGGTTTTTCTTTTCATCTGTCCTTGTTATCAATCCAATATTGCAAGTCACTTCTCTTGTAGTCTGAGAGTTTTATTCTTCCTTGTATTCCATCATAAATTGGGTCAGGGTAAAGTTCAAGAGCTAACCAAATAAATTCTGAATGATATTGCAAAGTGCTTCCTTTTGTTGAATTTAATGTTTGCTCCAAAAGTTCTCGTGATTCCTTGTTTTTATATTGAACAATAGCTTGGTATAACGTTCTAAGCATAGAATAGTTAAATCCTGTTGGTTTTTTAATTTCAACGGAATGAATTTCAGACAAGAAGTAAAAAAAAGAACTGTCGGGATAATTTTTTACAGCTTGTAAACCATAGTATTGAATATCCGTCTTAGTTGATTTAAGCTTTTCAATTATAAAGTCCTTGTCCTTTGGGTTTTGAAATTTTGAAAGAGCAATTAATGCGGAATTGCTTTTTTCGTCAACTACTATTTCACGTATTCTGTCATAAAGCTTCTGTTCAGGTTTCAGTTTTCTTAAAACTTCTGATTTTGCTGAAAGTCTAATGCTCTTGTTAAATATTAGAATACTGTCAACTTGTTGCCTTTCATTTTCTGTCAGTTTATAAGCATCTAAGTCAATATATTGGGGTGTAACAACATCAAGAAAATAGTCGCCAACCATTTGGTCGCTTATAATGCAACCCTGAAATGTAGTTATAGTCGTTGTGTCAGTTAAATGCTTAATTAATATCGGTAAAAGGTTTATATTTTTTCTTGTGGCCAAAGCTTGAAAGGAATAACAACGGACTACTCCATTTTCGGAGTCAGTTAAGTTAATTAGTTCCTCGTTTGTTGCTTTTGTTTTCAGTGCAATATATCTATCCCATTGGTCAGTTCTTGCTCCTGCAATACCAACACCTGCACTTTTAAGCATATTGTCTTTGGCAATTCCTTTTACGATTTTGTCAATTTCTGGTCCTACAGTTTGTCCAAACATATTTGTCCAAACCGTAATGGTCAATATTGTTAATATGGTTGTTAGTCGTTTCATAAAATCACACATAACATGTTTATATCACTCATGTCGTATATATCGCTTATCCACAACATGCCCATTTTTTAATATCATGTCGTATATATGCCTTATATGGCATATATACGACATGAAATGGTAAAAGATAGTAGTATAAAGTTTGTTTTTACAAAAAAACTCCACGCCTATTCTTTTCAAATATACCTTTTTTTTAACAACATCCATTGGTGTTTATATAGGTTAATTTTTTTAATGCACTACTCGTTTTTATCCGTTTAAAACGGCTAAGAAACCTTACATATTTGTTTATTGACTTCCAAAAACCTATATAGCATAGGTATATCATGCCTCACTTACTTTTAAAAAACAAACCTAAGCAATGCCATTAAAACTTCCTTGCGGAAATCCGCAATTGGGATAAACTATTTTTTTATGGAATTGTGTATCAAGTATTTATAAATTAAAAAATATTGATTTTTATTCCTAAATAAAAATAGTGTTACTTCCATACTCGTAAATTAGAAAAGTATTTTAGATTTTTTTGGAGAAGCAACTAATGTGGGAACTCTGTAACATTTTATAAAATAGATGTAATGCAATACCCTTTGTTGTGGGGTACCTTGGTGCCAAGACATTAAACCCAAACACACGAAATCATGGACTCACAAAAACTAGAGAATTTGCCTACCAACGGTGGGGAAATAAAAAAAGGGAGTGCCCACATTGTCGTTGAACTAATTGAATATGAACACAACACTATGGTAAGCAAATCTATACTAAAAAAGGCCACCGGCTCTATCCTGGCAATGGCTTTTGAAAAAGGGGAAGGTCTGAATAAAAAAACCATTCCTTTTGATTCCTATGCCCAAATAATTGATGGAAGTGCTATTATTGAAATTGCCGAAAACAGAAGCACATTGAAAACCGGTGATGGTATATTAATACCTGCACACTCCTCAAGCCAAATAATACCTAACGGCCGATTTAAAATGCTGCTTACAGTTATAAAAAGTGGCTATGAAGATGTATAAGTAGTGTGTTGCCCCTTTTGAAAAAAAAAGGAGAGAATTATTGAAAAAATGGTGTTCTCTCCTTTTTGATTTTAGTCTTCGTCCACTTCTTCTTCAAAAGGAGTAACGGTTGCTTCAAATTGCATTTCTTTAAAGTCGTCTTTTTTAATCCATTTTTCGGAAGTGGTGATTTGGTAGGTAGCATTGCCTTTGCTTTGCAAGTTCCAAATAATGCCATCGGCTTCGGGAAATGCAACTTTGCCTTCAAGCTGTTCTTCAAAAAGACGGTGTAGCAAATTACTATCGGATAGTCCGGCACTTAATGCTTGTAAAACAATATCCTTAGTAATTTCTATAGCCTCCTCACCTTGTAATTCAAAAGTGATGATGGTTGCTTTGGTTAATGGAAACTTGCCGTTGTATGCTTTATAAAGCAATTGGTTGGTATTAAATAATGCTTGATGTAAAAAAATATCAGAATAGTTTTCCGCTACTTTTTCTCTTGTCATTTCGTGCGAAAGGTTATCAATTTGTCCTTCTACTAATGCTTCTGAAAGTTTGTATTCTAAAACAATGGCTGCTGCCTCGTTCGTTTCATAATCGGCTATCGCCATGTATAGATAGTCTTTTAACTCCTTTTCATTTACCTGATCGGCCTCAGCATATCCAAATAGTTTTAAAAGTTGGATATAGTCAGAAGTCTTCCAAGCGTTTTCTAATTCTTCTACTGTTTTTAAGCTATTAATTTTTACGATGTATTGCATGGTTATTTTTTAATATTTATTTAAATTAAAAATTTTCGACCCCTGGGTTGAACCTGCCTGCCCACCTTGCGCTTCAAAACTACTTTTGACGAAGCAGTAGGCAGGGTCTCCTATTTCACCTCTCCTTAGTGAGGTCGAAACTGCCTTTTCCAGCAGTTTCGGGTGAGGAAAAAAATTTAAGCATTTGCAAAGCTATCCCATATTTTAGGGCATGCAATGCAAATAAAGAAATTTTTAACGTATTTTATTATGAAAACTTGTACCCTGTTTACCTGTCTAATCTAGGAGCATTAGGTTATGATATTTTGTATTTATGCTTCATTGCGATGTATGCTTAAAACAGGAATGTCTAAATGATTAATCAGACTTTCGGTTAGACTTGGTGTAAACAATTGTACAAAACCCGATTTTGCAGTGGTTGCTATGGAAAAAAGATCTATTTCGTTATTTTTTATAAAATACTTCACACCACGTTCTTCATTTAAAGCGTTATAAACGTGCTTTATACAAGGTTTTAAGCAAATATTGCAAAACGATTTTAGACGTTCTTCTATTTCAAAATTTTCTACAAAATGATAAGGAGTATTAATAAATAACAAATGCAATGTTGCGTCAATTTGTTCTGAAAAAGCTGCTATTTGCTTGAATGCATTTTTTTGGTCCTCCTCAAAAGTGGATGCAAAAACTATATTTTTGATGGTATTGCTCCGATGTTTGTTTTTTACCACCAAAGTAGGAATTGGAACTCTTCTTACAATTTTTTGGGCATTGGACCCTATGGTTACTTCCTTTATTCCTTTTGTGCCATGCGAACCCATAATGAGAAGGTCAAACTCTTTGTTTTTTATGTGTCCTGCTATATTTTCTACACCCAAATTAAAAACTAGCGATTGTTGTGCTTCTATTCCTTGACTGTTAAATTTTCTAGTAAGTTCGGTAAGATTAAATTTAGCCATTCCAATTTCTGCTTTCGTTTCCGGATAGAGCTTTTCGTTTTCTAACGAAATTTTTACCCAGTCCACCGGTGTGTTTAGAACATGCAATATATGCACGTTAGCTTTGGTCTTTGCTGCAATTAGCATGGCATAAGATGTTGCGTTTTCTGATACTTCTGAAAAATCGGTAAGTAAGAGTATTTTATTTATTTTTTTCATTGTGGCTGTGTTTTTGTTGTCTCATTTTTTCTACAAAAACCAAATAGATTTTATAAAAATTTAGCAGATTCTAAACCATATTATGCTACTATAATTTTTGTTTCTAAACTAATTTTAGTGGTAATAGAATTAGAAATCAAACAGTTTGCTTCACTCTTTTGTACAATACGTTCTGCTCGATCAGCATTCATTGATGAAGGAATAGTAACCACTGGTTTTAAAATTATTTCTGTTACTTTAAATTTTCCATCTACTTGTTCTACGTTGCCTACTGCATTGCTTTCAAAACGAATAAAGTCTAGCTTTGAATTTTCTGCAATAGCAAGAAAAGTGGTCATCAAACAACTGTTTACTGCCGCCACAAATAAATGCTCCGGCGACCAAATATCAGGCATACCTTTTGGAAAATCAGGCGGTGTTGCTACTTCAATCTTTAAGGGTAAAACGGGCGATTGTATTATTCCTTTTCTGTCTTGAACCCATTGTAGGTTTACTTCATATTGATGATTTGTTTCCATGACTTTTTATTTTAGAAAGTTTTATTCTGCTTGTTCTTCATACAATTGTAATCGCATTTTTAATTGGGTGATTTGTTGCTGCATGAGTTCTAAGCGTTGTATTAAATGAAAAATAGCACTTAATCCTTCCGAGTTTATTTCTAAATCGTTGTGTAATCGCACATATTTTTCTACTTCTGCCAATTGACTTTGAAGAATGCATGGCTCATTATTAATGACTTGAATATCTATCAATTCAAACTCACCAAGCGATAGAATAAAAGCAGTTGTTACCTTGTGGTACTTGCAGATGGTGTCTATTGATATAAAGGTTTGCTTTTCCATAACTTGTACTTATTTGGATAGTTTTTTCAGTTCTGTAAACAGTTGTTTTTGCTTTTCATTTAACTCTTTAGGGATAACAATTTGATAGGTTACATACAAATCGCCAAATTGATTTTCCTTTTTATATACAGGAAATCCCTTTCCTTTTAATCGCACTTTGGCAGCATTTTGTGTACCCGGACTTACTTTTAGTTTGAGTTTTTCTTGCAGCGTATCTAGAGTGATTTCGCCTCCCAAAACAGCTGTGTAAAGATCAATTTCCTTTGTGGTAAACAAATCGTTACCTACACGTTTAAATTGAGGGGTGTTGTTTATGGTGAAGGTGATGTACAAATCGCCATTGGGTCCGTTATTTACCCCTTTTCCACCTTTTCCTGACAGTTTGATGGTTTGCCCATGAGCTATTCCTGCCGGTATGGTAATACGGATGTTTTTTCCGTTTATGGTAAATGTCTTTTGGTGGGTGGTGTATGCTTGCTCTAAAGAAATTTGCAACTCAGCTTGTATGTCTTGCCCTCTGTAACTTGTTTGTGCCCTTCTTCCGGATTGCCCTCCAAACATGGAGGAAAAAAAGTCTGAAAAATCACCTTCGCTAAATTCACCAGAAAAGGATTGTTGTCGGTTTCCGGGTTGTCTTTGTGCTTGTTGGTATTTTTCAAATTCTTCACCACGCTCCCATTCTTCTCCATATTTATCGTATTTTTTTCTTTTTTCGGGATCGCTTAATACGGCATTGGCTTCATTGAGTTGTTGAAATTTTTTTTGTGCCTCCTTGTCATTTGGATTCAAATCAGGATGCAATTTACGTGCTAACTTCCGATAGGCTTTTTTAATGTCTTCGGTGGTGGCTTTTTTATCCAAGCCTAGTATGTTGTAATAATCAATAAATGCCATAGGAATGCGAACAATTTACCCCATAAAGGTACTTGTTTTAGAAGCGGTCATCTATGACAAAAATCAATAATTAGGAAAATTTGAAAATAAAATTCGGGTTTAAAGTCCGCGTGCTTCAAAAATATTCAAATACAAATGTGATGCCATTTTACGGGCATTGCTTTTGGCTCGATTGGCGAGTTCGCCTGCAAAATGTTCGTCTATGGTTTCTAACCAAAGGTTAATCCATTCGCCAAAATGTTCCATTTGTATGCCGTGGTGAAAATTTTTATCCACCCGGTTATGTGTTACCACAGGATTGCCTTTAAATTTGGCTTTAAAAAAAAGGTTGCTTTCCCAAAAATCGGTTAGTTTTTCTAAATGCGCATCCCAGTCGGTAATGGTGTCGTTAAAAAAATGTCCAATCCCTTCACTTTTGCGTACTTTGGCGTAAAAAGAAGAAACCAATAAAAAGACGTCCTCTCTATTTTTAAGGTCTTGCATGAAAAGTTTTTTTATTTAAAATAGGTAGTGTACTGCATAAGGTGGTTTTCTAATTTTGTAAACCCTTTCTTTGCTTCTTGAATATCTGAAGCACCTAAGCTATTAAAATATTCCTTCATTGGCATCAAATAATTATGTAATTGGTCGTGGGCTTCTCCGGTCATCGTACATTTAGCTACAAGGGTAGCAAACTCATTTTCCAGCTGAGTTTTTAAGTTTTTATAACCCCTTATTTCTTCTTTTTCGGTAAAAGCCTTCATTGCATCTTGCATAGCAATTATGCCTTGTGTGGTTTCCATATTTGCCTCCCAAGGTTGGTTATTGTGTAATTGTATTCCCATAGATTCCGATGCTTTGTGGGTTTCATGGTTGGTCATAGTATGGGTTTCTTTTTTTGAATTTTTACAGGAAAAAACAAGCAGTATAGCAAAAAGAAAACCAAATTTTAATAGTTTCATTGGTTTGAATTATATAAAAATTAAAAGTAAATGATACACAATGGCAAATATAGAAGCAAGAACGCTGATGAGTAGGGAATTAAACACAAATTTAGGTTTCATTTGTGCTAAAACGGCGGCATTATACCACATGGCTACAGCTACGATAATAAATAATTGTATCATTTCAAAAAACCCGGTACCGCTCATTAAAATAAGCATTGCGGCGATAGAACCTAAACAGCTAGAAGCAATGATACCTAAAGCGGCGTTAGCATAATACAATTCTTTAAAATCGGAAAGAGTAGATTGGTAAAGTTTCATAATTATAATTTTTGGTTTCAAGGTAAAATTAGATAACTTCCCTTTTTTAAAATATGACCTAAATCATAAACTTATTTGGTGTATTTAACGAAATAGTTTTCGGCTTTTTATCTTTAATTCTCCCTTTTTTTCTAGCGATTTTGTGGCTCTAATGACAGTTTCTACACGCAATCCGGTAAGGTCAGCTATTTGTTGTCTGGTTAAATCGAGTTCAAAAGAAAAAGGTTCTTTTAGATTGTGCACGTGGTCTTTCAGATAATCTAATATTCTAAGAATACGATGTTCGGGTTCTTGGCTTGATAATTCAGAAGCCATTATGGCTTTGTAATACAATCGTTTGGCAAGTGCTGCAGTAATTTTTAAATGTTCTTCAGGATGTTCTTTAAGAAGCTCCAAAAAACGATCTTTATTTAGTCGAAGGATCTCGCAATCGGTTAATGCTTCGGCATTTGCAGGATATTTTACCTCAGCAAACAAAGGTGGCTCGCCAAAACTCTGTCCTTTAAGGAAAATACCTTGGATAAATTCTTTACCATCGTCATTAAAATTATTCATCTTTACTTCGCCTTTAGCAATTTGATAATACGAAATAGCCTGTTGCTCTTCATTAAATATTTGCTCTCCTTTGGGGTAAAACAACTTTTCAGCTCCAAAGAGGTAAAGTAAATGTTCTTGAATCATTTCATTTAATTAAAAGATTGGATAATTTGCAGTAGCTCGGCCTTTTGTATAACGCCAGATTGGCGCCAAAGTTGTTTTCCGTTTTTAAATAAAATAAGTGTAGGCACTCCTCGCACTTGATATTCAGAAGCAAGTGGCTGGTTTTTATCTACATCCATTTTTACAATTTTTATAGCTTCTCCTAGCTCTGCTTTTACTTCGCTTAAAATAGGTGCAAGCACTTTGCACGGTCCGCACCAAGTAGCAAAAAAATCGACCAATACCGGCTTGCTATCATTAATAATATCCTTAAAATTGCTTTTCATTTTTTTATAAGTTTCAAATTGCCATAAAAATACATTTCCTTATCTATTACTCCTAGACAAGTAACGCTTCCCTACAAAGATAACACACAAAAAATTAATAAAACTGTACAAAACTTAAATACCTAAAGAGCTATCTTTGCTGCATGCCAACAAATCCTTTTCAACCCTTTAAAATAGATGTTTCAGCTATACCTTTACCTGAAAAATTTACGTTTCCATTTTACTACCAGCCACACAAACTAAGTGCAATTGCTTCAGAAGCTTTGCAACAATATCTAAAAACCCAATCCGATTTTGAACACAATTTTGGGTTACAAAAAAACCAAAACGGATTAGTTATAGGCAAAATGTTTGGCGTTTTAGTGTGTCAAGACAAGACCGGTCAACTGGGATATTTGTGGGCTTTTTCAGGCAAGTTGGCAGAAACCAATCACCACAAATATTTTGTGCCTCCTGTTTTTGATATGTTAGAGCACAATAGCTTCTACAAAAAAGAAGAAAATATACTCAATGCGATAACATTAAATTTAGAAGTCCTAGAGCAATCAGAAACTTTAAAAAATGCTACTAAAAACGTTCAAAAAGTTCAGATAGATGCCGAAAAGGATATTCAACGCCATAAAGAAACTATAAAAACCCAAAAAGCGGTTCGCGATGCAATAAGAAGTGCTGCACAAAACACCGTTACCTTTGATGCCTACAAAAGTCTTCAAAAAGGGCTGAGTGAGGAGAGCAAACAAGAAAGTATTCTCTTCAAAAAAATGACCAAATACTGGAATTATCAAAAGGGAAATGCTGCTGCAGAACTTCAAAAAATTAGATCTGAAATACAGGTTTTAAAAGAACTTCGAAAACAAAAATCAGCTGCGCTACAACAGCAACTTTTTGATAAATATTCTTTTTTAAACCTCTTTGGAATTCAAAAAAGTATAGGTGAAATTTTTAAAAACAATCCTCCAGCCGGAGCAGGCGAATGTGCAGCTCCTAAACTGTTGCAATATGCATTTACACACCAATTAAAACCTATTGCAATGGCAGAGTTTTGGTGGGGTCAATCGCCAAATTCTGAAATTAGAAAACACAAACATTTTTATCCTGCCTGCAAAAGTAAATGCGAACCCATTTTAATGGATCATATGTTGGATGGTTTGGAGGTAGATGACAATCCTTTTCTAGAAAATCCTTCGGAAGTTATGCAATTGGATATTGTGTATGAAGACGATATCCTTTTACTTATCAATAAACCACCGGAATTTTTATCGGTACCCGGTAAAATCATTACCGATTCGGTGCTTGAGCGCCTTAAACAAATGTATCCTGATGCCACGGGGCCTTTACTTGTGCATCGGTTAGACATGTCCACCTCTGGTTTGTTGCTTGTGGCAAAAAATAAAGAAACCTATGTGCACCTGCAAAAACAGTTTATGAAACGAACAATTAAAAAACGATATGTGGCGCTACTTGACGGAATTGTCAAGCAAAAAGAAGGAATTATTAATTTACCGCTTCGAGTAGATTTAGAAGACCGACCAAGACAATTAGTTTGTTATGAATACGGTAAACCGGCACAAACCAAATGGGAAGTAATTGCCATTAAAAATAAACAAACACGAGTATATTTTTATCCTATCACCGGACGCACACACCAGTTGCGAGTGCACGCCTCACACGAATTAGGACTAAAAATTCCGATATTAGGCGATGATTTGTATGGCAAAAAAGCAAACCGACTACACCTACATGCAGAACGTTTAACATTCATACATCCTACCACCAGAGAAGAAATAACCATTTCTGTAGATGCAGCATTTTGATTTTTTCAAATCGTAAGGTGGCGCAAGCATAATCCGTAATTTGTACAAATTTCTTCCTAATTATTAAACCTATCGAATGCCTGTCGTTCTAATTCTTCTTGATGGTCAGGATGTGCTATAGAAATAAGAGCATCTGCACGCTGTTTTAAATTTTTTCCATATAAATTAACTACGCCATTTTCTGTAGCAATATAATGCACGTGCGCTCTTGTAGAAGTTACTCCGGCACCTTCTTTAAGGAAAGGAACAATTTTAGAAATTCCTTTATTTGTAATAGAAGGTAATGCTATTATGGCTTTTCCACCTTCCGAAAGGGATGCACCGCGAATAAAATCCATTTGTCCTCCCACACCGGAATATTGTATTTTTCCGATAGTATCGGCACAAACTTGTCCGGTAAGGTCTATTTCAATAGCACTATTAATAGCAGTAACTTTTGGGTTTTGACGAATAATGGCAGTATCGTTTGTAAAGGAAGCTTCTTTAAAATGCACCATTGGGTTGTCGTCTAAAAACTCGTATAATTTGGGCGATCCAACTGCAAAACAAGTGACTAATTTTCCTTGTTTTATAACTTTATCTTCACCAGTAATGACCCCTTTTTCTACCAAAGGAAGAATACCGTCTGAAAACATCTCCGTATGAATACCCAAACGTTTGTGGTGTATTAAATTGGCTAATACCACATTCGGAATACCTCCAATTCCCATTTGAAGCGTTGCGCCATCTTCAATCAATTGGGCTACATTATACCCAATCCTTTTTTCTATCTCGGTACTTTCTTTCATTACATTACTATGGATGGGTTGGTCCACTAATACCGCTGCATTAATGTTATTTATGTGAATAATCCCATCGCCGTGGGTTCTTGGTACCTTCGGATTTACCTGTGCGATAACTATTTTTGCTGTTTGAATAGCAGTTAAAGTAACGTCAATGGAAGTTCCTAGGGAACAAAAACCGTGTTTATCTGGCGGGGAAACCTGAATAAAAGCCACATCGAGAGGCAGAATATTTCGCTTAAAAAGCAAATGCACTTCACTTAAAAAGATAGGTATGTAATCCCCTCGATCAGAGTTGACCATTTTTCGCACATTGCCACCAACAAAACAACTGTTTACATTAAAGGTGTTGCTGTAGGGTTCTGAGGCATATATTGCTTCGCCTTCAGTGTGCATTTGAATGATTTCAATATTTTTTAATTCGAGATACCGGTTACAAAGGGCTGCAATTAATATTTTAGGTGTCATAGCCGCACCTTGAAAAAAAATACGGTTGCCCGATTTTATTAATTTTACAGCCTCATCAGCAGAAGTATAATGTGTCATACGTGTTTTTTATTTGAATGGAAATATATTGAATTTTATTAGGAATGGCAATCGATATTGGAGGAAACTAATTCTACAACCGGTTTTGGAGATAGATAAGGAATTCCTAATCCTAAACCCCTAACAATAAATAAAAGGCCTATAATAACGACAAAAACCGGAATGGCCTTGCGAAATTTTTCTCTGGTGTTTTGTTGTATTATGGTACTAAAATAAATAGCCGAAGTCATTAAAGGCACAGTACCCAAGCCGAATAGAAACATATAGAAACTACCTTGTAATAATCCTGCAGAGGCAATTGCCCCAAAAACGGCTATATACACAAGTCCGCAAGGAAGGAATCCGTTGAGAAAACCAATGGTTAAAAAAGTGTCGGCAGTTTTCTTTTTAAAGGCAGCTCCCATAGCTGTTTTTACTTTGGAAACTGCTTTGTATATAGGTTTTGTAAAACTAAAACGTGCTGTAAAAGTAGAAGGAAGTATTACAATTACAATCATAAGGATGCCTATGGCAATAGATAATTGCTGCTGTAAACCAAACAAATAAAACCCTTTTCCTAAAATGCCAAATACCAAGCCAATTAAAGAATACGAAAACAACCTTCCAAAATGGTAACTGCCAATTTGCAAAGCCTTTTTAAACGAATTAGAACGATCTACAGGAAGCATAAATGCTATGGGTCCGCACATACCAATGCAGTGCAAACTTCCTAACAATCCTAGTAAAAAAGCAGTTAAAAACATGGGCGTAACTAATAATTAATTTCTTGTTTGGATAAAAAGGTTTTATTTTTTGTTTCCCATCTCACGCTAATATTCCACCTACCTTCAAGGACTTCAGAAGCTGGAATTTGCATTTGGTTATTTTCTAAAATTATAGTTTTTTCAAAATCCATATTTTTATCAGAAACTCTATAAAAAGAGATAATACCTTTTTGAAAGGAATTGGCAATTTCTTGTGGAAAAACAAGTAGAATGCCCTCTGTACTTTTTTGGATGCGTATTTTATACGGCAAGTTTTCAGCGTTTTGTTTGGCATTTAACTCGTCCTGAAATCCTATTTCTTGTTTGTAATATTCTTCTACTACCAAGTCGTGGTTGTACTCTTTGTTTGTAATCATTGTAATGACAAAGTACATAATAAAGCATATAAATGCTGCAAGTGCTATAACTAATCCTGTTCCCCAGTTTATTTTCATTGGTGTTTCTTTTATTATAGTAAACTACTAACTACTAGTTGCTTGTTTATTTTTTGTTCCACTTACCATTCTAGAAATAATTCCTTGTTGGTTGGTTAATTCTGCAATAACAATTCCTCCTATATGTAGTATAATAAAAGCAATTAAATAATAAATGGAAAGGACATGTATTGATTCCATTGTAGCTTTAAAGGTTTTTGGTCCCAACTCAATAATTAATCCTGTGGCAAGTGATATAGCAACACACCCATAAAAAGCAAGATACAGCCAATATTGAAATTTCATTTTTTTAGTCAACTGTTTTTCTAAAGGATTGGAAAATTTCATTTTTCCAAACAAAGGTAATGCCATCCGCAAGCCATATAAACCTACTAAAACATAACCAGTATAAACGTGCCAATCCCACATTGGTTTTCTTATTTGTTTGGCTAAAATAATCAGCTGCTCTCGCGATAAAGAAGTGTCAAGTGTGGCTATATAATTTTGAATAATATCGGCCACATGCTCTTTATTCATCCAAGTTAATCTCAAGAAAATGGTAATAAGCATAAAAATCATACAAAGAGCTATTGCCCAGTGCATGACACGGTAGATTGTTGTATAATTTCTTTCTTCCATTATTAAAATGCTTCTTTTACTTCTTTAATTATAACTTCTAGGCCCTAGAAAAGTTGTGCTAGTGGTTTCAATAAGTTCATCGTTGTTATAGACACCAATCTTAATTTTATTTTTGTCGCCCGATAAAGCACTGGCGTTTATTTCTATAAACAGCGTTCCTTGTGATAATCCTTGCGCAGGAACGTTTATTTCATGGTCACCTACAGTTTTTAGAGTGCCCGTGTGCGACAAAAGTTTAAAAGTAATGGGAGCAATATCTTTATTTGTTTTATTTATTAATTTAAATGTATAAACATTACTTATTATATTTCCATCCTTATGCTCATAAAGCTGTCCTGGCAGACGTAAAATATTGGCTTCTACATCGTTTCGTAAAAAAAGCATTCCTATTAAAATTCCCATTAATATAAAAAGTACAGAGGCGTAACCTTTTAGTCTAGGTGTGAATTTGAATTTTACTTTATTAACAATATTTTCTTCACTGGCAAAGCGAATAAGACCTTTAGGCAAATTAACCGCCTCCATAATGGTATCGCATTCATCAATACAAGCTGTACAGTTTACACATTCTAATTGGGTGCCATTACGAATATCGATACCTGTGGGGCAAACGTGCACACATTGAAAACAATCAATACAATCGCCATAACCAAGGGCTTTTCTGTCTTCGTCTTTCCTAATTTTTTTTCTACCGTTTTCTCCTTCTCCTCGTTTGTGGTCGTAGGCTACTACAATTGATTTAGTATCTAACAAAACACTTTGCAATCTTCCGTAAGGGCAGGCAATTATACACACTTGCTCTCGGAATGAAGCAAAAATAAAGTAGAATACTCCGGTAAAGATGAGTAAGGAAATAAAGGAACTTAAATTTTCTAAAGGGCCTTCTGTAATGAATTCAAAAAGTGCATCGCTGCCTATTAAATAAGCTAAAAATACATTGGCAATTAAAAAAGAAATAATAAAAAATACCAACCATTTTAAAACGCGTTTTCTAATTTTTTCAGCGTTCCAATCCATTTTAGCAAGGCGCATTTGTTTTCCTCTGTCGCCTTCAATAGCATATTCTATACGACGAAAAACCATTTCCATAAAAATAGTTTGCGGACAAATCCATCCGCAAAAGATACGACCAAAAGCTACGGTAAATAGGGTGATAAAAACAACCCCAATAAGCATAGAGATGACAAATAAATAGAAATCCTGAGGCCAAAAAGGAAATCCAAATATATTGAATTTACGCTCTATAATATTGAATAACAAAAACTGGTTACCGTCTATTTTTATAAAAGGTGATGCGAAAAGAAAAACAATAAGAAAATAACTAACCCATTTTCGGTAAGTATAAAATCTGCCGCTCGGTTTTTTTGGAAATATCCATTTTCTTTTTCCCTTTTCATCAATTGTTCCTAATGTGTCTCTAAATTTTTCTTGGTTTTCCATTTTGGGGTCTAGTACTAATTGCTTTATTCTATTTTCTTAGTGGCTTCTTCAGGAACAATAGGTGATTTTACCAAAGTAGAATCTTCAACGGCAGCGGGAATTTCTTCAGTAGTCGTGCCGTCGGGTTTCCACAACTCCCCTTCCGGAGCTTTTGCATCCGGAGGATTTGTGCCTTGAAGCGATAAAATATAGCTACCCACTTGTGCTATTTGTAGAGGTTTTAATTCGTTTTTCCAAGAAATCATTCCTTTTCCGGGTCGTCCTCCCTCTGAAATAACCTTAAATATGGCGCTAATTTCTCCGGCAAATATCCAATAGGAATCGGTTAAGTTTGGACCAATTCCGCCACCGCCATCAATTCTGTGACAAGCCACGCAGGTGCTTTCAAAAATTGATTTTCCGGCAGCAAGGTCTGCAGCATCGGTTAATAAAGTTACCGAACTTGCATCCACTAAATTTTTTGCGGTTTTTCTATATTCGGCAATAGCTATTGTAGCCTCTGCTACTTCTCTATTATACTCGTCTGCTTGTGTTGGTCCATCAAAAACATGAAATCGAACCATATATACTACCGCAAAAATTATAGATGCGTAAAAAGCATACAACCACCAAGGAGGTAAATTATTGTCAAGCTCTTTTATGCCATCATAATCGTGGTCTAAAAGAATTTCTTGCTCTGATCTTATTTTTCTTCTTCCTACTAATTTGTTATAGAGACTTCGCAACCAAGAAAAACGATTTTCATTTCTTTCCGCTTCTTTAGTTAGATACTTTTGTTTTGCTTCCTCTGGAAGTGTATGAAACAACAACCGTTGCAGGGAAGCTACACTTACTTCAATAGCAATACTAAACAAAATAATGCCTAACCAAACAAAAAGTAACACCGGGTTTTCAATTATTGCCCATTGGTTTGCAGTAGCCGCTGTTTTTTGTAGTACAAATAATGCTATTAGTGCAATGATTACTACTCGTAAAATAGATGGTAATGTTTTCATAATTTGGTATTGTTTTCTTCCTCGTCACTTTCCAGAGGAATATTACTTACTTGTTCAATATATTTTTTATTTGCAGAAATTACCCAAAGAAATAACACCACAAAAAAGACGAAAAAAATAAGCAGTGAAATAATTGGGTATATTTCTATACCGTCAATACTTTCCATATGCCCTTTTATAAATTTTAACATATTGCTATTGGTTTTCAGTATTAGTAGATTCTTCTATATTTTTCACCTTGATATCGGTGCCAAGGCGTTGTAAATAAGCGATTATAGCTACTATTTCTCTATTTTTCATTTCAATGAAATCCATGCCATTTTCATTAGCATAGGCTTTATCGGCCTCATAGTTTCTTACAAAATCCGGGTCGGAATATAAGTTTTCTTCTATTTTTGTACCTTGCTCGAGCATCCACTGCTGTGCTCCTGCAATTTCTTCATCGGTATAAGGAACACCAAGTTTTACCATCACTCGCATTTTAGCTTCGGTATTTGATTTGTCCAATTCTGAATTTATCAGCCATTTATAGTTAGGCATTATAGATCCCGGCGAAGTACTTCTTGGGTCGTAAAAGTGATTTAAATGCCAATTGTCAGAAAACTTACCGCCTACACGCAATAAATCAGGGCCTGTTCGTTTGCTTCCCCATAAAAAAGGATGATCATATACAAACTCTCCGGCTTTGGAATATTCACCATAGCGCTCTACTTCACTTCTAAAAGGGCGAACCATTTGTGAGTGACAACCTACGCAACCTTCTCTTATATAAAGGTCACGGCCTTCTAATTCTAAAGGTGTGTATGGATGCACACTGGAAATAGTAGGAATATTTGATTTAATCACTATAGTAGGTACGATTTGCACTATACCACCGATAAGGATGGCAACCGTAGCAAAAATAGTTAACTGAACCGGTCTGCGTTCCAACCAAGAATGGTAACCTTCACCTGAAACACGTTTTTTGGTTACGTGCTCAAGTGGAGCAGCTTCGGCTAATTCATCGGTTACCTCACTACCCGATCTTATGGTTTTGATTAAATTATAAAGCATTACAAAAGCACCGGTAATGTATAAAGTGCCTCCTATGGCGCGCATCCAGTACATCGGCATGATTTGAGTAACGGTTTCTAAAAAGTTACCATAAACCAACGTTCCATCCGGGTTAAATTGTTTCCACATGGAAGCCTGTAAAAACCCTGCAACATACATAGGTAGGGTATAAAGAATAATCCCTAAGGTTCCTATCCAGAAATGGAAATTAGCCAATCCAATAGAATATAATTTTGTTTTAAATAATCTTGGCAGTAACCAATAAATCATACCGAAAGTAAGAAATCCGTTCCAGGCCAATGCACCCACATGCACGTGTGCTACAATCCAATCCGTAAAATGCGCAATGGCATTCACATTTTTAAGTGAAAGCATTGGTCCTTCAAAAGTTGCCATTCCATAACCGGTAATGGCTACTACCATAAACTTCAAGGTTGGGTCTGTGCGCACTTTATCCCAAGCTCCACGCAGAGTTAATAATCCATTAATCATACCACCCCATGAAGGCATTAACAACATAACCGAAAATGCGACACCTAAGTTTTGTGCCCAATCTGGCAAGGCAGAATACAACAAATGGTGAGGTCCTGCCCAAATGTAAATGAATATTAAGGACCAGAAATGCACTATTGATAACCGGTAGGAATATATGGGTCGGTTAGCAATTTTAGGAACAAAATAATACATCAACCCTAAGAAAGGTGTTGTTAAGAAAAAAGCTACCGCATTATGCCCATACCACCATTGCACCAATGCATCCTGCACTCCTGCATAAACCGAATAACTTTTTAAAGCACTTACCGGAAGTGCTAAACTGTTAAAAATATGAAGTACTGCTACAGTTACAAAAGTAGCAAGGTAAAACCATATGGCTACATACAAATGTCGTTGTCTTCTTCGTAAAATTGTACCTATCATATTAATACCAAATACAACCCAAATTAATGCAATAGCAACATCAATAGGCCATTCCAGCTCTGCGTATTCTTTTGAAGAACTAAATCCTAAAGGAAGTGTTATCGCCGCAGCTACAATAATAAATTGCCAGCCCCAAAAGTTTATAGTGGTTAATGCATCGCTAAACATTCGTGCTTTTAATAACCGCTGCAACGAATAATAAATACCCGCAAAAATAGCATTCCCAACAAAGGCAAAAATAACAGCATTGGTATGTAAGGGTCTTAACCTTCCGTAGCTAAGCCACGAAATACCGTCTGTCATGTTTGGAAATAAATATAAGGTTGCAAGAAAAAGCCCTACGGTCATCCCGATAAGACCCCAGAAAATGGTTGCGTAAATAAACTTCTTAACGATTTTATTATCGTAATAAAATTGCTGTACTTCCATAATTAATCTAGTTTGTTTTTGGTTGGTAATGGTTCAGTGTCCGGCTTTTCTTGTACGAGTTCGTCATCAAAAAGCATTCTGACGGAAGGTGTATAGGTGTCATCAAATTGCCCTTTTTTTACCGAAATAATAAAAGCTAAAAAAAAGAAAATTGCTACTACTATACTAATAGTGAGTAGGATGTAAATTACACTCATGTGGGATTTATTTATTTCAAAAGTATTGTACGCTTAAAAAGCAAAATATGATTTTAGTCATAAATTGTGTCTTTATTGCAAATTTATCTTAGCCAAAGGTATTAAAAAATGGAAAACACACCTTTTAATAGAAATCAAATTTTTCTTTTTTTATCAACCTAAATGCAACTAATAAGTTTTATCGGACACTAGTGTAAAAAAAATAAATAATATGAATATTTTCGCATACAAATAATTAGTATTATTACCCTTAAAGATTTTCCTTTCCTTGTTTATAAAAAATGGTAAGCTGACTTTGATCAGTTTTTTAATTACCTATAAATAATACCTTGCTCGGTCAAAATAGGAACTAATATGATTTCAAACGCTTTATTTAACCCCTCAAGTATTGTTGTGGTGGGTGGTTCAAATGATTGCTCAAAACCTGGAGGCAAAGTACTTTATAACCTCCTAAAACAGGAGTACGAGGGCGAATTATTTGTTGTGAATCCTAAAGAAACTTTGGTTCAAGGCATTCCCTGCTATATTTCTTGTAAAGAGTTGCCCCCAGTATCCCTTGCCATCATTGCGGTGGCATCAAAATATGTAGAAGAGGTTATTCGTGTTCTTGCTAATGAAAAAAATTGTAAAGCTTTTATATTGTTTTCTGCTGGTTTTAGTGAAACTGGTGCTGCAGGAAAAGAACTGGAAAAAAAATGCGTAGAAATCATCACCAAAGCTGGCGGTACTTTAATCGGACCCAATTGCATAGGTGTAATTACTGAAAAATATAAAGGCGTTTTTGCAGGACCAATTCCTGAATATGACCCAATGGGTTGTGACTGTGTTTCCGAATCAGGAGCAACTTTGGTGTATATTTTAGAAATGGCTTTGCCACGAGGATTAAAATTTAGAGATATTTTTTCCATTGGCAATAGTGCGCAAATAGGCATAGAAGACATCCTTGCATATTGGGATCAAACCTTTGATGCAAAATCAAGTTCTAAAATAAAATTGCTTTATATGGAGAAGGTTTCTGATCCAAAACGATTTTTAAAACACGCTAGGTCATTGGTGAATAAAGGATGCCGTATTGCTGCAATCAAGTCAGGCTCTTCAGATGCGGGTTCAAGAGCTGTTTCCTCTCATACAGGATCGCTTTCCGGCTCAAATACTGCCGTTAGTGCGTTGTTTAGAAAAGCCGGCGTTGTGCGCTGTTTTAGCCGAGTTGAACTGGTATATATGGCTGCTGTTTTTACCTATCCCCAATTGAAGGGAAACCATATTGCCGTTATCACTCATGCGGGTGGACCCGGTGTTATGCTTACCGATGTATTAATAAAAGGAGGCATGAAGGTTCCAATAATTGAAGGTCCTGATGCCGATTCGCTCTTGGCAGAGTTGTATGAAGGATCTTCCGTTTCAAATCCAATAGATTTTTTAGCTACAGGCACTGCGCAACAGCTCGGTAAAATATTGGATTATGTGGAGGATATTTTTGACTTCATTGATGCTTCTGCGGTAGTTTTTGGTACCACAGGCATGTGGAAGGTAGATGATGTATATCAAGTATTGCACGAAAAAATGAAAACCAGTAAAAAACCTATTTTCCCAATATTACCCTCGGTTATTCAGGCTGCAGAAGAAGTGAGCCAATTTCACACTATGGGACACGTAAATTTTACAGATGAAGTGAGTTTTGGTTATGTCTTATCCAGAGCATATAAAATGCATAAACCCTTTTCAGAACCTGTATTACCTAAAATTGACAAAAAAATTATCAGGCAAATAATAGATGGTGTTCCTAATGGATATTTATCTGCTGAAGATATTGAATCGGTATTCAAGGCAGTAAATATTTCATTAACAAAACAGAAAACAGTTACCTCGACTAGCGAAGCTATTAAGGCTATAGAAAACCTTAGTTTTCCTTTAGTAATGAAAGTAAATGGTCCTGTACATAAATCGGATGTTGGAGGGGTAGAACTAAACCTTAAAAGTAAGGAAGCGGTACTTAATACTTTTCAGAAATTAATGAAAATACAAGGTGCCGAATCGGTTTTGATGCAACAACAACTATCAGGTATGGAAATATTTTTAGGTGCTTCCAGAGAAGATGACTTTGGTCATTTGCTATTTTGTGGTCTTGGAGGTGTTTTTGTTGAAGTATTTAAGGATGTGAAAGCGGCTCTTGCTCCTGTGGGAAAAGAAGAAGCATTGACCATGATAAGAAATCTGAAATCGTATCCTCTTATCCAAGGATTTAGAGGAAAAGAAGGCATAAATGAAGCATTAATAGTAGCATCTATTTTAAACCTTTCAGCGTTATTAGAGGCAGCACCTGAAATCAAGGAATTGGATATAAACCCATTGCTTGGAACTATGCATTCCCTTGTGGCTGTAGATGCAAGAGTGCTTATTTCGAGATAAGTTTACTTCAAATTTCTGCCCATAATATTTGTAGCAACCGTAGTAAAAACTACCACACTTATAGAGCTTAGAGGCATAATAATGGCTGCCACTACTGGAGCCAATTGTCCCGTAACTGCAAAATAAAGTCCAACTATATTATATAAAAAAGAAATGACCATACTCGTTTTAATGATACCGATAGCTTTTTTAGTCATGTTTAAATAGCTAGGTAATTCTGCCAACTTTGACGCATCTAAAATAGCATCACAAGCTGGAGAAAACACATTTACATTTTCAGAAATAGCAATACCCACATTACTTTGTTTTAAAGCACCCGCATCGTTAAGTCCATCACCAACCATTAAAATGGTATGACCATAATTTTGCAAGTCTTGAATATAAGCTAGCTTATCTTCCGGTTTTTGATGAAATAATAAGGTTGTTTTTTTTGGTAGTTTTTGATGTAAATATGCTTTTTCTCCTTCATTATCTCCGGAAAGTATGGCCAGATTGTACTGCTTTTCCAGCTCTTTAAAAACATTTTCGACACCCTTTCTATAGTTGTTTTTAAAAATATATTTACCTTTGTAACAGTTATTTATGCTTATATGTATAGAAGTTCGTTTTTCTTCACTTTTAGATTGTACTCCTTTATTGTCCACATAATTTGCAGAACCAATTTTAATTTGGTCACCATTCCATTTGGCTAGGATGCCTTTGCCAGAATATTCCTTAAATACATCTGGAGTAATACTGTCTTGTTCCTTCAAAAGTGTATATAACATCCTGCTAAGAGGATGATTAGAAGCACGTAAGGCATTTTTCAACAACCCTTCTTCCTTTTGGGTTAAAGGAATACCGTCATAGTAAATACTGTTTTTAGTAGTCGCTGTAATCGTCCCTGTTTTATCAAAAATAACCGTGTCAATTTTTGACAGTTGCTCAATAACCGTTGCATTTTTTAAATAGAATTTTAGTTTACCAAAAATTCGAAGCGTGTTTCCAAGAGTAAAAGGCGCTGACATAGCAAGTGCACAAGGGCAGGCAATAATCAACACAGCTGTAAATACTTGCATTGCCAATGCTTGATTTACAAAAAACCAATACGTTGTAGAAACAAGAGCAATCGTTAAAATAACGATAGTAAAATATTTACTAATGGTGTTGGTAAGTGTGGTAAACGCCAACTCTTTATCTTTACTAAAGGCATCATTACTCCATAATTGGGTTAAATAACTTTGGGAAACCGATTTTAAAGTCTCTACTTCAATGGCACCGGATATTTGTTTTCCTCCTGCAAAAACTTTATCACCGGATTGTTTTTGGATAGGATCAGACTCTCCGGTAACAAAACTGTAATCTATAAGTGCATTGCCTTTTATTAAAATGCAATCTACAGGAATAAGTTCCTGATTACGAATAAGAAGTCGATCACCCTTTTTTACATCATAAACTTGTACAGACTCTTCTTTTCTTCCGGAAGTGATTCGTGTAACGGCAATGGGGAAATAGGATTTAAAATCGCGTTCAAAAGAAAGAAAGTTATAGGTTTTTTGTTGAAAGTACTTTCCTAATAAAAGAAAAAACACCAAACCTGTTAGGCTATCAAAAAATCCGGCACCATGGTCAAAAATTATTTCATAAGTGCTTCTAGCAAAAAGCACAATAATTCCAACTGCAATAGGCACATCAATATTTAAAACTTTGGCGCGTAAACCCTTAAAAGCAGAAATAAAATATCCCGAAGCAGAATAGAAAAAAACAGGCAGGGCAAAGGAAAACATCAACCAACGAAAGAGTGGTTTGTATTGTTCTAGCCAAAACTCATTCATTTCAAAGTATTCAGGAAAGGAGAGAAACATGACATTGCCAAATGCAAAACCTGCAATGCCCAATTTATAAATCAAACTTCGGTCAATAGGTTTTTTTGCAGACGCATAATCATCTAAACTTATGTAGGGCTCATAGCCTATACTGCCTAGCAAAATCACAACTTCTTTAAGCGAAATTTCCTTCGCATTAAAATGCAAACGAACTGTTTTTTTAGGAAAAACTACTTGCGATGCTTTGATGGATTTATTAAGTTTATTCAGGTTTTCCAATATCCATATACAAGAGCTGCAATGGATATGTGGAATGTACAGGGTAATGATTTGAGTAGTACCGTCGTTAAATTCTAAAAGCTTTTCGGCAATGGAAGCATTGTCTAAAAAATCGTATTTACCCTCCATTTCTTTTGGAATAGCTCCGGGAGCATTTTGCAAGTCGTAGTAACAAGTCAAATCGCTTGATGAAAAAATTTCATAAACCGTTTTGCAACCATTGCAGCAAAACGATTTACCATCGGCTACAATGGCATCTGTTTTACAAGAATCGCCACAGTGATAACAGGTGGTTTTTATATCAGATATTGCCGCCATGAGTCTGCTCTTTCATAAAAATTAATATCCCTATATTTCTTAAAGGAATCGTTTTTTGTTTAAGAAACGCAAAGATATGGATTATTAAAACAAGGTTAATTATTCGTAGAACTCGAAATAAGAAATAAAAAACAGGTGTAGAAGAAATGAGATTTAGTTATCTTTGGGACATGAAAATTTTTGAGGAAGACAATGCCATTCTTAAAATGCTATCTGAAGCCGTTTCAGAAGGTTTAGTTATCGTTGATGGAAGCCAAACTATTGTGTCCACAAACAAAGCCGCTGAGGAAATGTTTGGCTATACCGGAAAAGAACTTATAGGGCAGCATTTAGATATTTTAATTCCGAAAAACTATCACCACAGCCACCACACCTATGTGGATGAATTTATTACCGATGCCGACAAAAGGAAAATGGGTCATGGATCAGATTTATATGGGGTGCGGAAAGACGGAAGTATTTTTCCTGTGGAAGCCGGTTTAAATCCATTTAAAATTAAAACCAATATATTTGTGATGGCATTAGTTGTAGATATCACAAAACGTAAAGAACAAGAAAAAAGAATACTGGATCTTAATTCTGATTTAGAAAAACGTATTAAAATAAGAACCAAAGAGCTCGAAAAAACAGTAGAAGAATTAGAATGTGAAATTATAAAAAGAACAGAAGCTGAAAAAAAAATAAAACAAGCTCTTAAAAGGGAAAAAGAACTCAACGAACTCAAAACTAAGTTCTTATCGATGGTGTCTCACGAATTTAAAACCCCATTAAGCGGTATATTAACCTCCACCATTTTATTAGGAAAATACCAACTAACGGAACAACAAGATAAAAGAGACAAACACATTAGAACCATATCAGAAAAAGTACATTATTTAAATAACATTTTAAACGATTTTCTATCTATAGAGCGATTAGATACCGGAAAAGAAAATTACAAAATGACTACATTCAAATTAAGCAAAGTGATTAATGAGGTTGTTTACAATGCAAATATGCTTTTAAAAAGTGGCCAAAATATTTATTTTCCACCAGAAGTTGATGATTATCAAGTAACTATGGATGAAAAAATATTAGAACTGTCTCTATCTAATTTGGTACATAATGCCATTAAATATTCACCGGAGAATACCCCAATCGAAATAGATTTTGAAAAAAACAACAGTCACTTAACCATACACGTTAAAGACTATGGAATTGGCATACCAATAGATGCTCAAAAAAATATTTTTAGCAGATATTTTAGAGCAGAAAATGCCCTTCACAACCAAGGCACAGGAATTGGGCTTAATATTGTGCAAGGCCATTTAAAAAATTTAGGTGGAACTATAAGTTTTAAAAGCGAAGAAAATAAAGGCAGCATATTTACTTTAAATATACCTATGAATTGTTCATCTTAAAAATAGCATTTACCCATGAAGAAAGTATTATTGATTGAAGACGATACCGCAGTAAGAGAAAATACCGCAGAAATCATTGAACTTTCTGGCTATAAAGTGGTTACTGCTCCCAATGGAAAAATTGGAGTTATGATAGCCAAAAGGGAATTGCCCGATATCATAATTTGTGATATAATGATGCCTGAAATGGATGGTTATGCGGTCTTAAAATCACTAGCATCAGAGCCTTCTACTCAATTTATTCCTTTTATTTTTCTGTCAGCAAAAACGGAATATAAAGACATAAGAATTGGAATGGACCTAGGAGCCGATGACTACCTTACCAAACCATTTAACGAAGAAGATCTCTTAAATGCCATAGAAAGTCGATTAGCTAAAACATCTATTCTTCACGATCAAAGAATGAATAAACCAATTGTGGATGAAAAAGATGGAGATCTTCATACCCTAAACGATTTAAAAAACTTTGTAGATGACCACGGCAAGGAATTTCATTTTAAAAAAGGGGAAATTATTTTTCAACAAGGGAAAAACTCTAACTACATTTTTCTTCTAAAAAAGGGCATTGTTAAAACTCATAAAATTGATGAAAACGGTAAAGAATTAACCACAAGTTTACTTAAAGAAGACGATTTATTTGGGTATGCTTCCTTATTACAAAATATTACATACCAAGAATCAGCCACCGCTGTAGAAAATTGTGACCTTGCAGGTATTATAAAAGAAGAATTGAAAAATGTTTTACAAAAAAATCACAAAGTTACCCTTGAACTCTTTGAACTCTTATCGGACAACCTTTCTGAAATGAAAGAGCAACTATTGCAAATGGCATATGGTTCAGTAAGAAAAAAAACAGCCGCAACCATTCTACAATTTGCCGAAAAAATGAATCCAAAGAAGCAAGACCAAATAAAAATATCCAGAAATGACCTTGCAAGTGTAGCCGGTATTGCAACCGAAAGTTTAATAAGAACCCTATCTCATTTTAACAAAGAGGGATTAATAGAAATTAATGGAAGAAATATTAAGATTTTAGATCTCGCCTCTTTAAAACAAATTCAATAATTAATTTCATCCATTTTTATTATTATGATTTTTGTCATATTTTTAAGAATCCCATACCAATATATTTGTTTCTTAATAAGAAGTATTGGTAATGATAAATATTTTAGTTCCTACAGATTTTTCTGAAAACTCATGGAATGCTATTACGTTTGCGCTTGCCATGTATGCAAGCGCTAGGTGTAATTTTTATCTTGTACATGTTATTAAAGAAAACTCACCAACCCAAGAAAATTTTACAGAGGGAACTACAAAAAATAGTATAGAAAACCACTCGCCTACAGAAACAAGAAAAAAATTAATCGATTTAGCACAGAAAATTGAACAATCACCGCGTATTAAATACCACCGTTTTTTTATAGTAACCGCACAAGGAAATTTTGTAGAAGCCATAAGAAAACAAGTCCTTGAAAAAAAAATTGACCTAATTGTAATGGGTACAAAAGGAGCTTCAGAACTTCATAATAACGGTGTAGGCAATAATACTTCCGATGTAATTACTAAAGTAAAGTGCAATGCATTTGTGGTGCCAGATAAAGCAAGTTATGTTGGGATAAAAGAAATTGCATTTCCTACAGATTATAATTTGTTTTATCCCGCCTCTATTTTAAGAACTATATCTTCATTTGCAAATAACTTAAACGCCAAAATAAGAATTGTTCATTTATCAAAAACAAAACAAAAGTTAATTGCAGAACAACTACAAAATAAGGAACTACTTCAAGATTATTTTCAAGGGGAACCCCATAGTTTTCACAAATTGACTAATCAGAATATCGAAATAGGCATCCAAAATTTTATAGCAAAAAATAATATAGATTTAATTGCTATGGCAGCAAAAAATATTCATTTTTATCAACAATTACTCTTTAAATCTTCAGAAGACAACGGCAGTTACCACTCCAGAATTCCATTTTTAGTATTACACGAATAAAGTATTTTTTATATTCAAATATTTTTATTTCTAAAAAACTGTTTTTTAAGTAGGGTAAAAAACATTTGACTTGTTTTACTTTCATAAACAATAAAAATTAAAATGAAAATTATGAAAAAACCAGTCTTATTTATCCTGGCAATGTTTGTTACTACATTAATGATATTAACGTCTTGTAGTAAAGATAATCCAGCACCTAATTCAGAAACCGCAAGTACTTCTATAGGTGCAAAAGCAACTTTCAATTTAGGAAGAGCCGTTAATGATGTGACTATAACCAAATTTATGGTTAATGTTAAAAATATTGAATTAGAGTTTGACGATGATGTAAACGAAGGAAGTGGTGGCGACGATAACAATGGAGGTTTTGGTCCATTTTATAATGACATTGAGCTTGATGGCCCATTTGAATTAGAATTTACTACTAATGGCATTGTAATTCCTTTTGTCAATGTAGATCTTCCTGTTGCACAATATGAAGAATTAGAATTTGAGATTGCCGAAAGCAATAACCAAAGTAGTGTTCTTTTTCAAAAATCCATTTTAATTGAAGGAACCGTAAACACCATTCCTTTCCTATTTTGGCACAATTTTGAAGAAGGAGTAGAAGTAGATTTTGAAGATGCAAATACTGATATTATCATTGAAAACAATGGTAACAGTATCTTGATAAATTTTGATCTAAACTTCTTGTTTAATACGTCCATTATTGACTTATCCACTGCTACTGATGGCAATGCCGATGGTGTTATAGAAATTAGCCCTAACGACAATGATGGTAACAATGCATTAGCAAACACTATCAAAAATATCATCAAACAAAGTATCGATTTACTAGACGATTAACCCCCTTTAATCTGTAAATCCCCAAAGCCTGAAGATTTATTCTTCAGGCTTTTTTTATAGGCATAAAAGATTATTTGTAATATTAATTTTCCACCTTGTTAAACTGCATTAAAACCCGAGACGGGTTTTTTAATTTAAGGGTGGCATTTGACACAGTGTAGGATGTAACTTGCTGTAAAGCCTCTAAAAACTGATCTTCTATATTGGCCTGATTACAAATTTTCTTCGGACTTTTAAGATTAGTAAACCTTAACAACTCCCATTCAGAAAATAAACTTCCATGTATTTTATTACAACCCGCAAAGCCGAAAAAAGTATTTGCTTGGGTTTGAATTTCTATATGTGGAAAATTAATTTCAAATAGAGAATCCTCTAATTTGTTCTCTCCAATTTTTTCTAAAGCCCAATAGCCTTGTAAGTTGGAATCAATTGTATAAGAGCCACAACCTAGAAACGATAAAAAATCTTTATCGGTATTTCTTTTTAAATTCACTTCCACCTTATAGGCTGAAATAGCTCCAGACATAGTATTTATACATTCTTCTTCTGAAATAGAAATAAGCATTTCCATCTGCTCTGTTTTTAGCTTATAGGTTTTAATGGTAGTATCGTCTGCTCTTATAGGATACCTAAAAGGAGCCGAAAACTGGTTTGTTATGGAATCTAAAAAAGTAAAATTAATGTCCTTCTCTGTTATTTCCAAACCCCAAAAAGGCTCATTTCCTGCGGCAGTAAAATACACCCTATTTACGTTAGCTTCTAAAAAAGTATCTGAGCTATCCGCTGCAACACTATTTTCGTCTATTTCTTCATCAATAGGATTCTCCTCAAATTCTTTTTTTTCACCTGAAGATGTTTGCCTATATTTCTCTGTTTCTGTTTTATTATTTATGTTCATACAACCTGAACAAATAATAAAAAATAATAAATAAAAAACACCTATTTTCATATCGCTACGTGAGTTCCTTAGAGAGTACAAATATCAAAAATAATTAGTTTAATTATCCATATTTTATTAAAAATTAAAACGTATCAATTAAATTAATAAAATAGTAGTGTTAAAATTATATAGATATTGCTTTGAGTACTTAGGTAGATTTTAAAAAGAAAGAAAACTAAATAATTTCTAATCCTAAAAAGGCTTTATCTAATTTTGTGTTCTAAAATTTAAAGTCTCCAAAATCCTTAAGCAAGTATTTTTTTAATGACATTGGTCATTTTAAAAACAAATATAAAGTTTTACTTTTGTTAGGTACTAATTTTCAAAAACAATCCCTGTTATGAAAAATATTCTTCTTCCCACCGATTTTTCCGACAATGCATTTGGTGCTATTCGGTACGCCATCTCACTATTTAAAGATGAAAAATGTACTTTTTATATTTTAAACACCTATATCCCTGTAATTTTTGACACCGCTTATTTAATGAGTATGCCGGGTATGGATGCTATGGAAGATGTTTACAAAGAAACTTCTCTAAAAGGATTAGCAAAAACAAAAGTAAAAATTGAAAAAGAATTTTCGGATAACCAAAGTAAGTTTCACTTAATTTCTTCCTTTAACTCTTTGCAAAGTGGAATTTTAGAGACTGTTGAAGAAAAAAGTATCGACCTAGTTGTTATGGGCACCCAAGGAGCTACCGGTGCCGCCGGAGTTCTTTTTGGGAGCAATACTGTTCATGTCCTTAGTAATTTAAACTGCCCACTTATTGCAGTTCCAAGCGAGTATACTTTTAAAGGCATCAATGAAATTTTGTTCCCAACCGATTATGGACTACAATTTACTGAAAAACATCTATTTTGGATGAACCATTTAGCTTCAAAATTTAAAGCTAAAATTAATATCTTACATGTTTATTTTTATGGATATGAACTAGATAAAGAACAAATAAAACAAAAAGAAATACTGTATAATTTTTTGGGGAAAGCTAAAAAAGAGTTTATTAGAATGGACAATGTAGATGTAGTAAAAGGCATAGAAAAATTTCAAAAAGAAAATCCTGTTGATTTATTAATGCTTGTGCACAACAAACGTTCCTTTTTTGATAATTTATTTTTCAAACCGGTTGTAAAACACATAGGTTTTCACTTAAAAAACCCAATGTTAGTAATTCCATCAAAAATTAAATAAAAACGATCCAAATATATTTAAATGAAAAACATTCTATTACCAACCGATTTTTCAGAAAATGCTTGGAATGCTTTAAAATATAGCGTAAAGCTTTATGAAAAAGTGCCGTGTACATTTTATTTACTCAACACTTACCAAATCGCTCCTACTATAGGTGCAAATCTAGTAAATAGAGAAAACAGTAATCGATTAGCAGAACTTTTAAAAGAGGACTCTGTGAATGGATTGCAACAATGGATTGCAAAAATTGAAAAAACATTTAAAAACCCAAACCATTCTTTTGAATATCTATCTGATGCAGAATCTGTGCTAAACAGCATTCGAAAAAATGTGGCAATTTTAGATATAAGCCTCGTGGTTATGGGCACAAAAGGAGCTAGTGGTTTGAAAGAAATTTTTATGGGAAGTAACACGGTAAGAGTAATTCAAAGCATGAAACTTTGCCCAATACTAGCCGTTCCTGAAAATGTGAAATTTGTAAAACCTAAAGAAATAGCTTTTCCTACAGATTTTAATCGGTTTTTTAGTGAAAGTGAACTAAAACCTTTAGTGGAACTAGCAAAACTTTTTGGTTCCTCGATTAAGGTAGTCCATATCAATAAAGAAGAAACTTTGAGTGATGTACAACAATACAATTTAATGATGCTTAAACGACACCTAAAAACAGTCGATCATTATACCTATTGGTTGCCGGATTCCAAAAAAATAGCCAATGCCATCACTATTTTTATAGAAGATTTAGACATCGATTTACTTGCAATGGTAAACTACAACCACAGTATCATAGAAAAAATAACCCATGAACCCGTTATTAAAAGTATTGGATTTAAAGTTACTATTCCTTTTTTAGTGATTCCGGAAGCTGGATATTAATAAAGAAACGTGTTTAGCTCTTTATTTTTTCTGAAGAAATAAAAACAGTTTTACCCTTCTGAAATACATTCCGATAGTCCTTCCTCCCAACTTGGTATGTTAAGATGAAAAACTTCTTGCAATTTTTGACTATCTAAAACACTATATGCCGGACGTTTTGCCGCAGTAGGAAAAGAAGCAGTTGCTATTGGGTGTACACCTATTGCAATTTGTTTTTTTTCAAAAATAGCGATTGCAAATCCATACCAAGTAATGGCTCCGGTATTACAAAAGTGATAGATTCCTGAATTTTCTTTGGTGAGTTTTGTTGCTATATCAAGCAGTGCATTTGCTAAATCTACAGCATACGTTGGGCATCCTTGCTGATCATCAACTACTGATATTTCTTTTTTTATTTTAGCTAATTGCAGCATGGTTTTATAAAAATTATGCCCAAAATTGCTGTATAACCAAGAGGTTCTAACAATTGCATATTCTTTTAATGACGATTGTATTATTTGCTTTTCGCCGGCAAGCTTGCTTTTACCATATTGGGTAATTGGGTTTGGAATATCTGTTTCTTTATAGGGTAACTTTGCTTTACCATCAAACACATAATCTGTGGAAATATGTATCAATTTACTACCAAAAATTTTACAGGTTTCTGCTAAATTTTTTACCGCTTCTGCATTAACTAAAAAAGCGAGTTCTCTATTACTTTCTGCGCCATCCACCTGAGTATAGGCTGCTGTGTTTATGACTATTTGTGGTAGGTGATTGTTAAAAAAAGAATATACTGCATTGGCATCGGTAATATCTAATTCCTTTTTTCCTGCAAAAATAATATTAGCGCTTTTCCCAACTAGTATTTTAAGGCATTTTCCTAATTGACCTTCTGCACCTGTAACAAGTATTTTTGCATAGTTCAGCATTATCGTTTATACAGTTGTTTTACTGCCTCTTCAAAATTAAGGTTATTTTTATCTTTTTCAGAAAGCAGTTGCTTGCCTTTGGGTATTTTCCAATCGATTGCAAAATGAGGATCGTTATATGCAACACCTAGTTCACTTTCTTTATGATAATACCTATCGCATTTATAGATAAAAATGGCTTTCTTGCTCAATACGGAAAATCCATGGGCAAATCCGGTGGGAATATACAATTGTAATTGATTTTCGGCACTTAATTCTATGGCAAAATGTTTTCCAAAAGTGGGTTGGTCTCTACGCAAATCTACGATTACGTCTAATACTTTTCCTTGAACACATCGCACTAATTTTGCTTGTGCATGCTTGCCTCCTTGCAAATGCAGCCCGCGAATTACGCCATAAACCGACATAGATTGATTGTCTTGCACAAAATCAGTACACAAACCGGTTTCATTTTTAAATAAGACTGCGTTGAATGATTCATAAAAATAACCTCTTTCATCTTCAAATAACTTAGGTTTGCAGATAATTACATCTTTAAATTCGGTATGTTGGTATTCCATGAAATCTTGTATATATGCAAATATAGGTAGTTTTTGCTAAAAATAAGGCAATAGAAAATAGCAGATTTTATTGTCTAATGAAGTTGCAAATAAATTTATTTTATAAATGAAGTTATATAACTATCTATAATTTCAAGAAAGCACCTCTCTCATTGCTTTCGCTTTTAACAAACATTCCTCATACTCCTTTTTAGGAATAGATTGTGCAGTAATGGCACTACCCACTGAAAAACTCACATACTTTTCAGCAGCATTATACAAAATACTTCGAATAACCACATTAAAATCAAAATCGCCTTCGGGTGTAAAATAGCCCACAGCCCCACTGTACAAACCGCGTTTTACATCTTCTAAAGATTCAATAATTTGCATGGCACTTATTTTAGGTGCACCGGTCATACTCCCCATTGGGAAGGTGGTTCTTAAAATTTCTACAGGCTCGGTCTCTTTTGAAACTTGTGAAGTTATGGTAGAAATCAATTGATGCACTTGCAAAAAAGAATACAATTGGCAAAGCTCCTCAACTTTAACACTTCCTTTATTGGCGGTACGCGACAAGTCATTGCGCACCAAATCGGTTATCATAATATTTTCAGAACGTTCTTTGGGATCGTTACATAAAGTCGCTGCAAGTTTCTTGTCTTCTACAGCGTCTTTGGAACGGCGCATCGTTCCTTTAATTGGTTGTGAAATGACTTTATTTCCTTGCTTTTTAATATACCTTTCAGGGGAAGCAGAAAGTAAAAAACGGGTTTCTAATCGTAAAAATGCAGCAAATGGTACTTTTGATATGATATTCAATTTTTCAAAAATATCTAATGGATATATCGCGGTATTTTCTGCATAAAATTCTTGACATAAATTAGCTTCATATACATCTCCTTTATGGATATGTTCTAGCATTTTCTTCACTTTTTCAAGATATGCTGCTTCTGAAGTTCTTGCTTTTATTTCAACTTTTGATGCATTATTTTCTGCCGGAAAGCCTCTTATAGTATTTTTAATAGCTTCTACATCTACTTCTATTTCCTCTTGCACAAAATTTAAATACTGTACTTCTAGGGTACGCCCTCGAAACAAAAATATTTTTTTTGGTTGAAAAAAGCACAAATCTGGTAAATGCAATTGATCATGATTAGTAGAAGTGAGATTTTCTAAATCGTTTTTTAAATCGTACGAAAGGTATCCAAACAGCCAGTCATTAGTAATTTTTCGGTATTCTTCCAATTTTTCAAAAGCATTGTACCAATCTGTTTTTATGCAGGTAATTGCGTCAACAGCTAATATGGCGTCATAACTACCATAGGTTTGTGTATCACTATTCGTTTTCGAATTAGAATCTAACCAAACGACTTCTTCAAACTGTTGTGCCCAAAGCAGTAATTGCTTTTTAAACTGCTCCGGTAGCTCTATTACTATTTGTTTTACAACTCGCAATTACAAGTTTATTTGGTGTTGGAAGTTTTGAAGCACATCAATAAATCCCAATTCCAGTAACTCATTGGTAATTTTGTTTTCCTCTAAAGAAAAGTTTTCCGGAAAGGAAGGAAAACTAAAACTTTCCACCACTTCCCCATCAAAACGTGGTATCACATTTTTTACATACTCAAGAGAGGAAGCAGCGCCTCGTTTTCCGGAAGAAGTGCTCATCAACAGTATTTTTTTACCTGCTAAAAATTTATATTCTATGCGCGAAAGCCAGTCTAAAACATTTTTAAAAAAAGCAGAAGATCCTCCATTGTGTTCGTTTACCGAAATCATCAAAGCATCAGCCCCTTTAATTTCATTCAACAATAAACGAAGGTCCACACTAAAACCTCGCTCTTTTTCGAGATCTTCACTAAAGAGTTCCAAAGGAAAATCAGTTAACTTAATGACTTTTACTTCATGAGCTGTAATTTGCGATGCCGCAAAACTTACTAAAGCATGATTGATGGATGTGCTACTGTTTGAACCTGCAAATGCTACAATTTTTTTCATAGTATAAAAACCCTATAAAGAGGGAATATCTTATTTAACTGTTTCCTAATTTTCTTTTGCAAAAATACCTAAAAAGGGATGTTCATTTACTATTTCTGCATTAAAAATAGTGCTTTTTAAAAGTAAGTCTCAACAGAACAACGAAATAAGCTTACCTTTGCAGCCATAAAAAAAATTAGCCGCTGTGACTTTTGAAGAATTAAAATTAACCACACCATTATTAAATGCAATAACCGATTTAGGTTTTGTAACGCCTACGCCTATTCAAGAAAAATCCTTTTCTGTGGTTTCCTCCGGAAGAGATATGGTGGGCATTGCACAAACCGGAACCGGAAAAACGTTTGCATATATGCTTCCCCTGCTGCGCATGCTGCCTTTTTCAACACAAGAAAATCCAAGAATTTTGGTTTTAGTGCCCACGCGCGAATTGGTAATTCAAGTGGTAGATGAAACCAAAAAACTTGCCAAATATACCAATATTAGAGTGCTTGGAGTTTATGGAGGCACTAACATAAACACCCAAAAAAAAGCCGTAGCTGAAGGGCAGGATGTAATTATTGCTACACCAGGTCGCTTGTACGACTTAGCGGTAAGTAGGGTGCTGCAATTAAAATCCATTCAAAAATTAGTGATTGATGAAGTTGATGTTATGCTTGATTTAGGATTCCGGCACCAACTGGTCAATATTTTTGATATCCTTCCTAAACAACGACAAAATATTTTGTTTTCAGCGACTATGACAGAAGATGTGGAAGAATTACTTTCTGTTTTCTTTAAAAATCCAGAAAAAGTTTCGGTAGCTTTAAGTGGTGAGCCCCTAAAAAATATTGAACAACAAGTGTATTTGGTGCCTAATTTTTATACAAAAGTTAATTTATTACTTGATGTACTGGCAGATACCAAAACCTTTTACAAAGTATTGCTTTTTGTGAAAAACAAAAAAACAGCCGATTTGCTTTTTGAATTGCTTGACAAACATTTTAAAGAAGATTTGTGTGTTATTCATTCCAATAAAACACAAAATTATAGAATACGCAGCATTCGGCAATTTGAAGCAGGCGAAAATCGAATTTTAATTGCCACCGATGTCATGGCACGAGGACTGGATTTTGACAATATTTCACATGTTTTTAATGTGGACACGCCCGAATATGCCGAAAACTACATTCATCGTATCGGGCGTACAGGTCGTGCCGAGCGAAAAGGACATGCTTTTGTGCTAACTGCACCTACTGAAGAAAAAAACCTTGACGCTATTGAAAATTTAATGGATATGCAAATAGAGCGAGTGGCATTACCCGAAAATCTGGAAATATCAGAAAAACTTACCTACGAAGAACGCCCTGTAATAAAGGAGATAAACAATCCCAACAAGCGAAACCCAAACGATGAAGATGCTCCTGGACCAGCATTTCATGAAAAGAAAGAAAAAAATGCAAAAGAAAATTTGGGAGGTTCATACCGCAGAGAAATCGCTAAAAAATATAAAAAACCATTGACCAAAGGCGATAAAAATTACAACAAGAGAAATAAGAAAAAATAGTTCCCAATTAAAAGTGAAAGATACTCCTGTTATTTCCGTTTTAATGTCTGTTTTTAACACCGATTTCACCTTGGTGAAAAGGGCAATTGATTCTGTTTTACAACAAGACTATACCAAATTTGAACTTATTATAATAGATGATGGTAGCCATAATGAAGTTCAAAATCAATTGTTCAACTACATAAAAAAACACGAAAACAAGATAACCTATCTCTGGCATACCAATCGCGGTCAATCAAAATCCATGAATAGAGGAGTAATTCTTAGCTATGGAACCTATATTACCTTTTTGGATGCAGATGATGAATACCAACTAAATCATTTGTCATCCTGTTTAAAAGAAATTTCAGGATTCGATTTAATGGCCTCCGCCACGCATACTATTGTTGAAAAGGAAGAAGATTATTATGTGCCTGATAAAGAAGACAGTTCCCAACTAATTCATGTAGATGACTGCATTTTGTTTGCAACTCTTTTCGGTAAAAGAGAAGTTTTTTTAACCACAAAATTTCAAGGACACTATGCCGCCGATGCAAAATTTTATGAAGTTGCTTCCAAAAAATATTTGGTAAAAAAAGTTAATTTAAGAACCTACACCTACTACCGAAATAACCCAAATAGTGTAGTTGCCAAATTCAAGGCAAAAAACAATTTCAAATAAAAAACTATTTCTGTCATTTTTAAAAGCAAACAAGTACTTTTGAAAAATAAAAAATCAGATTTCCTCTTCCATTACGCAATGACCAACGAAGAAAAAGCCATAAAAACCACCTATTTAAGTATTGCCGCCAATACTGGATTAGCCATTGTTAAAGGTCTAGCTGGCTTTTTTGGAAATTCGTTTGCATTAATTGCAGACGCTATAGAATCTGCCACCGATATTTTTTCATCTTTTTTGGTTTTGTTCGGACTAAAATATGCAAGTCGTCCGGCAGATGACAACCATCCCTATGGCCATGGCCGTGTGGAGCCACTTATTACCTTTATGGTGGTTGGATTTTTAATTACTTCTGCACTTGTTATTGCTTACCAAAGCATTAAAAATATTAATACCCCACATGAATTACCAAAAGCGTGGACACTTTTTGTGCTTGGTGGCATTATTATTTGGAAAGAGCTTTCCTATCGGTTTGTAGTTAAAAAAAGTATGGAAACTAACAGCTCTTCATTAAGGGCAGACGCTTGGCACCACCGCAGCGATGCCATCACTTCAATTGCTGCTTTTATTGGCATTTCCATTGCCATCCTTTTAGGTGAAGGCTATGAAACAGCAGATGATTGGGCGGCACTTTTTGCGGCAGTATTTATTCTTTACAATAGTTATTTGATTTTTAGACCTGCCCTTGGTGAAATCATGGACGAGCATGTGTATGATGATTTCATTGTGAAAATCCGAAAAGTTTCCCTTACTGTAGAAGGCATTTTAGACACCGAAAAGTGTTTTGTCAGAAAATCCGGAATGAAATACCATGTAGATCTTCATGCCATTGTAGATGCCACTATTTCTGTGAAAAAAGGTCACGAGATTGCACATGTACTGAAAGACACTTTGCGCAAAGAAATTCCTCAAATAGGTCGCGTTTTAATACATATTGAGCCTAGTAGATAGCAATTTAAAGAGAACACCATAAACTTGGAGACATAAACAATAAACCCAACAACCCTTTTAAAGTACCCTCTCACTATTCGTTGCAAACCACCATACTTTCAAAAATATTCCCTAATTTTCTGCTTTAAAACTCGGTATCGAATTTGGGTTCAGATTCGTCTTAACTACCGCAGCTTGCTCTTTGTAATGTAACTAGAAATTAGTTTGCCAAAAAGCATATTCAACCCTTATTTTATATTTGTGAAATACATTACCCGTACTGTTTGGATTTTATCGATTGTTAGCCTATTGACAGATACTGCCAGTGAAATGCTATACCCTATTTTGCCTATTTACTTAGAAACAATCGGTTTTTCCATGCTGCTGATTGGCGTCCTTGAAGGCGTGGCAGAAGCTACTGCCGGACTTAGCAAAGGGTATTTTGGCAAACTATCTGACAGTACGGCTCGACGTGTCCCTTTTGTACAATTGGGCTATGCCTTTAGCGCCATTTCCAAACCAATGATGGCGGTTTTTATTTTTCCTTTGTGGATTTTCTTTGCCAGAACCCTAGATCGTTTTGGAAAAGGTATAAGAACAGGAGCCCGCGATGCTTTACTTTCTGATGAAGCCACCCCAAAAACAAAAGGGAAGGTGTTTGGCTTTCATCGGTCTATGGACACTTTAGGTGCTGTGCTCGGTCCTTCCCTTGCTTTGGTGTATTTGTATTTTTATCCCCAGAGCTATAAAACCCTCTTTTTTATTGCATTTATACCGGGTATGTTTGCTGTTTTTGCTTCCTTTTATTTAAAAGACAAAAAAACCAATCGGCTTCAACCAAAAACCAAAACTTCTTTTTTTTCCTTTTTAAAATACTGGCGTTTAAGTCCTTTGGCATATAGAAAACTGGTCATTGGACTTCTACTTTTTACGCTTTTTAATAGTTCGGATGTTTTTCTTTTACTTAAAGCAAAAGAATCCGGACTAGAAGACACCATGGTCATTGGTGTGTATATTTTTTACAACCTTATGTATGCTTTGTTTGCTTTCCCTTTAGGTATTTTGGCAGATAAAATAGGTTTAAAAACCATTTTTATAGTTGGGATTTCCCTTTTTACCTTCGTATATTTTGGCATGTCGGTTTCCATTAATCTGTATGTTATATTCGGGTTGTTTTTACTTTATGGCATTTATGCCGCTGCAACCGAAGGGATATCCAAAGCTTGGATTACGACAATTTCCGATAAAAAAGATACTGCAACCGCCATCGGGACCTATGCCGGACTGCAAAGTATATGCACCATGCTAGCAAGTACGTTAACCGGATTTCTTTGGTATCAATTTGGCTCTGCTATTGCTTTAATGACTTCTGCTATAGCCTCTTTACTTGTACTTGCTTACTTTTTGAGCGTTCCAAAACCAACGATAGAAAAAAACTAAAAAATTATGGCAGCTATACTCGTAACAACCGACAAAAAAGTTCTTTATAAATGGGCGTTTGCGCTAGCCATTTTTACCATCATTTATAATTTGGCTGAGGGAATCATCGCTACCTATCTTGGTTTTGAAGATGAGAGTTTGGCATTATTTGGTTTTGGGGTGGACAGTTTTATTGAAGTCATTTCAGGACTTGGCATTGCCCATATGGTACTTCGCATAAGGCAACACCCGGAAAGCAACCGCGATACTTTTGAACGAACCGCTCTGCGAATTACAGGTTTTGCATTTTATGTATTGGTACTTGGTCTTGTAACCTCTAGTTTGTACAATATATACATTGGGCACAAACCCGAAACCACCTTTTGGGGAGTTATCATTTCCATTATTTCCATTGCTGTAATGTGGCTTTTGGTTGTTGGTAAAACTAAAACCGGAAAGGCTTTACAGTCTGAAGCCATTCTAGCAGATGCCCAATGCACAAAAGTATGCATCTATATGTCGGTCATTTTATTAATTAGCAGCGGGATTTATGAGGTTACAAATCTGGCATATATTGACAGTATTGGAACTTTAGGACTATCCTATTTTGCATTTAAAGAAGGAAAAGAATGTTTTGAAAAAGCAAAAAGCAACAAACATTGCGCGTGCGATTCCCACTAAAAACAAAAGCTTTGAAAATAAGTCAGCAAAAAAATAAAAAAAATCATTAAATTTCCTTCTTAATCAACCAACCAAAAAAATGAATCCTATACTAAAAAACATTTTAGCAGTAGTGGCAGGGATAGTTGCCGGAAGCATCGTGAATATGGCAATTATTATGCTCAGCAGCCATTTGGTTTTACCCCCTCAAGGAATAGATACCAGCACCATGGAAGGACTAAAAGAAGCCTTGCCTCTTTTTGAACCCAAACATTTTTTGATGCCATTTTTAGCCCATGCCATCGGCACATTAGTGGGTGCTTATATAACGGTACTTCTTGCGGCAAGCCACAAAATGACGTTTGCATTCGTTGTTGGGTGCTTCTTTTTGCTTGGCGGAATAACCAATGTCATTTTACTTCCTTCCCCTACTTGGTTTACGGTGTTAGACCTTGTGGTAGCCTATTTGCCCATGGCATGGTTGGGCGGAAAATTAGGATTTAGACCCTCCAATTAATACACCAAAAGGTATTACTGTTGCATCTATGTAGAGATTTATGCTAACTTAAATACCTTGTAAAAAAAAACCGTACACCAATAACTAATAAAATTTTACCCAACTAAGGTATCCCGTAAATATTACCGGAAGATATGTTTTACATTTGTGGTAGTATTTAAAAATGGGAGTTTTAAAAACAGATTATCCCATATATTTAGGAGTTTTATAACAATTTTTTATAACTTCACTACTTAATTAAAACATGTCGTATATATGCCATATAAGGCATATATACGACATGAAATTAAAAAATGGACATGTTGTGGATAAGCGATATATACGACATGAGTGATATAAACATGTTGTGCCTCATTGTGAAACCCACCGCACAAACAGCACATTTGGTTTTTTGCCAACTCACAAAAGCCAACCGCTAAAAAACCAAAAGAGCTGTTTTCTTCCATCGCTCTGACAGAAATCCAAAACTTTTTGTAAATTTGCCAAAATTGTCAAGGTAAATTTTTCAAGAAAATGAAAGAAACATTTGGAGAATACATTCATAGGTTAAGGGCTGACAACGGTTTGACCTTAACAAAACTTGCAGCGGCACTTGACATTGACCAATCAACATTGTCAAAAATTGAAAATTGCAAACGCAATGTTCCTGTAGAAATATTGCCTAAACTTTCCAAGGTCTTCAAGTTGGACATTAATCAGCTTGAAAAAGAATATTACAGTGAAAAAATTGCTGAGATTATATATAACAAAGAAAATGAGACGAAAGAATTAATCGAACTTGCCGAAGAAAAAGCAAAATATTTTAGGATTAAAAAATTACAACAAGGCAGAATCAAGTTTTAATTATGGTAGGAGCATCTTTATTTTCAAGTGCAGGGATAGCAGAGACTTACTTCGAAGAAGTAGGAATAAATATTGTCGCAGCAAATGAATTGATTCAAGAAAGAGCAGACCTGTATCAGGCATTATACCCGAAATCTAAAATGATTGCAGGGAATATTTTAGATGAAAATATTTTTAAAATACTTGTAAAAAATACGCCAAAGAAATTAGATTTTTTAATTGCTTCACCACCTTGTCAAGGAATGAGCATAGCAGGGAAAAACAGAAATGTTGCACAAATGCTCTCTGACGAAAGAAATTATCTTGTTTTTAAAATAATTGATTTTATCAAACTCAAATCGCCTGATTTTGTCTTGATTGAAAATGTTCCAACATTTTTCAAATTACTTCTACCCTACAAAAATCAACAATTAAAAGTAGTTGAAATATTAAATCTTCTATTTGGAGAAGAGTACAACATTGAAGCAAATGTTTATGATGCAGCCGAATTTGGAGTTGCTCAAAGACGAGCAAGAGCAATCATAAAACTATACCGAAAAGGTAAGAAATGGGGACAACCTGAAATGTCTAAAAAACAAATGACCGTAGAAGAAAAAATTGGCTTTTTACCAAGTATTGAAGCGGGTCAAAAAACTAAAATTAAATGGCACTTTGCACGAAAACATTCTGAAAATCACATAAAATGGATGAAGCACACGCCTACGGGAAAAACAGCCTTTGAAAATGAAAAGCATTTCCCAGTAAAAGCGAATGGAGAAAAAATAAAAAGCTATAATACAACATACAGACGAATAAAATGGGATGAACCTGCACCAACAATTACAATGCGTAATGATGCAATTAGTTCACAACTTAATGTACACCCAGGCAGACAATTAGAAAATGGAATTTATTCAGATGCAAGAGTTTTAACACCTTTGGAGTTAATGTTATTATCGTCCTTACCACAAGATTGGAATATTCCAGACAATACACCTGAGTTACTTATCAGAAAGTGCATTGGCGAATGTATTCCGCCATTATTGATTAAAAACATTGTTGCTCAAATAGATAGATAATATGACTTTAAGAATTGACAGTAAAAAATGGATTTTATACCGACACACAAGGGATTTTGAAAAACTTTGTGCGGTTGCGGAATTTTTAAAGTCGTACACAAAAACAGGTATTTCAAAAGAGGACAAAACTAATCTCAATCTAAAATTGAGAGAATTGGGTTTATACAACGAAAGAAATCCTGAATTACCTCTTGATGCAATAAATCACAAAATCAATCAGCTTTCATATTATATGTTTGGCTACCAAGCCAAGGTTGACGGACAAGACCGTTTTTTATTCAGTCCGCTTGGAAACCTGTTTTTGAAACACACTAACGATTTAGAAAAAACAGCCAAAATATTTCTTACAATGCTTTGGGCTGTTCAATATCAACATCCACACAGCGGGACAGATAAAGAGTTTCAACTCTATCCATTTCGATTGATTTACAAATTATTATCCGAACCAAGGCTCTCAAATAAACTTTACGCTTTTGAAGTTGCCTATTCAGTTGTTTTCACAAAAGAAATTACAGAATCAAAATACAATGAATTGGTAAATGAACTTTTGGATTTACGAAAACTTCCTGATGAGGAACTTGTTAATAAATTCCAAGAGGACAGACACGCTTATGTAAATTCCGCATATGAATGGGATTATTATGTTTCAAGTTTATTTGAAAGTGCAGGTGTTTTGAATAAAAAAGATGGAGTTGTTATTACTAAATTACAGCACGGGAACACCAACACTTTTAGGAAAATTACAAGAAACGAAGTTTCCATTCCCGATAATCTAAAAACATTAGTTCAGCAATTAGAAAGCGAATATTCGTTTTTAGAAAACCCATTGTTGCTAAATGACCCTGAGCGTTTAAAAATAGATGTTGTAAAGGAAATTTACAACTTCTATCCAAAAACACTACTCATTGAAATTGGGGAGGAAATAGACGACTTCAAATTTGAATTGCTAAATCTTCCTAAGCTAATTGAGCAATACGCAGATAACAATGACGGTGCAGAAGCATATCTTTTTGAGGATGCTCTAACAGACGGATTCAATATGTTCTACAATGTAGAAGCTCAAAAAATTGGAGGAGCAGGAAACACCGATTTAGAGTGTATATACATTCCTAAAAAGAAAAAATTTGCTGTAGATGCAAAATCAACTAAAAACAAATTATCAGGAGTAAATGCAGGAAGATTAGAAGGACACCGTGAAAAAATTGGGGGTGCTTATACAATTGTAGTTACACCAAGATATGTTCCTGCTGTACTTCAGGACATTCGTACAAGTCCAATCGTGATAATTCGTGCAAACACATTTTCAGAATACCTGTACAACTGCATAGACAATGATGTAAGAGAAATTGATTACGAAGATTTTGACAGCATTATTGTCAATAACCTCGGAAAAGACATAAGTAAAAACATTTCGGATTTAACCATTTCAAGGTTTGCCGCTAAAAATTAAAATTTGCTATGATTACAATTACAAGAGAAGATAATATGAATTTAATGGCAAGGTATCCCGACAACTATTTTGACCTTGCAATTGTTGACCCGCCTTATGGTATTTTGAACAAAACAAAAAGAGGTGGCGACCATAAATTTAATATGGACGAGTACAGTCAATGGGATGTAAAACCCAATGACGAATACTTTAATGAGCTTTTTCGTGTTTCAAAGAATCAGATTATTTGGGGTGGAAATTACTTTGGACAGATTTGGGCAAGAAGTCCATACAACAAAGGTTTTATCATTTGGGACAAAAACCAACCCGAAACGTTGAACAACTTTTCAATGGCTGAAATGGCTTGGTCATCATTAGACAGACCATCCAAGATTTTTAGATATAGTGTAAGAAAAAACAGAAACAAAATCCACCCAACACAAAAGCCGATAGACCTTTATGAATGGCTTTTAAAAATGTACGCTAATCAAGGCGACAAAATTTTAGACACACATTTAGGAAGCGGAACTATAGCAATTGCTTGTTACAATGCAGGGCTGAGTTTGACTGCTTGTGAAATAAGCGAACCCTATTATTTAAAGTCTTTGGAAAAAATCAAAGAAGTTGTTCCTGAAAGTGCAATCCACACAAATGATTTGGATGCTTTTTCTTTAACATTTCCTGAACAAACGAAATCAAAAAACGGACTTCATAAATTGTATAAAGAACACGTTGAACAGCTTAAACTCTTTAAGGAGCAACGAGCAGAATATCGTGCAATGGCGAAATAAAAAAAAGGTGAATCAGAATGAGGATTGATATACATACACATACAAAAAAAGTAAAGCAAGGAGATTCTGAACACCGCAACATTGACGTTGATAAATTCACTGAAATTATCAAGGAAACTGACGTAAAGATTTTAGCAATAACTAACCATAATCATTTTGACCTTGAACAGTACGCACAATTCAAAACCAGCGTTGATGGAGTTTGTCAAATATGGGCAGGAATAGAATTTGATATTCTTGAAGAAGGACGAAGAGCACATTTAATCACAATAGTAAATCCGAAAAACGCACAATCATTTAGCGATAAAGTAAATGAAGTCATTGGCTGTAATTCTGCCGATACCTTTACAATTAGCATTGATGATATTGTAAGTCATTTTGATTGCCTTGATGCAATTTTTGTAGCTCATTATCATTCAAAAAAACCAAGTCTAACAGACAAAGACGTAGATAAACTTATAAGTTTGGTTTCTAACCCTAAAAGAGTTTTGAAAGAAGCTTCAAATTCTATTTCAGCAGGAATTTACATCAATCACGGACACAACTCCATCCACGGTTCAGATGTCCAAAATTGGAATGACTAAGTTAAAAATTCCACGAGTTTACCTGAATTGAGATTGCCCGTAGAAAGTTTTGAGCAATTTTGTTTGTTATTGGATAAAGATGATACAACAATCAAAACAATTCTTGACAAAAAGACGAAAGAAACTATACAAATAAATCCGTTTAACAGTGCAGCAGAAATAATGGATGTTGATATTTTCAATGACATTAATATTTTGTTTGGTTCAAAAGGGACAGGAAAAACAGATATTTTAAAAGCACTCTCAAAATACTATAATGGAAAAGGTTTTAAAACAGAAGTCTATGAATCAAACTCAAATAGAATAGATGAAGTTTTTGACCTTAAAGGCACACAATTAACAATTAACGTTGAGCAATATGGAATTGATGATTGTTCAACAGAATTAGCTTCTTTGAGAAATGCTACTGAAAAAGAAATAACAAGTTTATCAAAATACAGAGATTATTATTCCGTAGATGCTACGAACAAAATCTCAAAAAACATAAAGATTGATAAATTCACTACACTTGATGAAAATTCACCAAAAAGAAGTTTTGAAGATGTCAAAAATAATTTAGAAAAATTTCAGGAGTTCAAGGACTATTATACCGCAGATACAAAACTAAAAGAAATTATCGGTAGTGACCTTTTGGGTGAATTAGACAATGTTATTGAATGGATTTTAGAAAAAATAAATTCTGAATCAGGAAAACGATTTACTGACTATAAGAGTATCAGTTTCTTTAATAAATTGGTGAAACTTTTTGTTTCTGAAATTTCCAAGAAAACAGGACAACCTGAAAAGCCAACTAAAACAGGTTTTGCCGAATATGCAAGTAATAGAATTTCTATTGAAAAAGATGTCAATAAAATTCTTGAAAATATTTCAAAAACAATTGAGCCAATTATTGAAGAAGTCGGCAATTTGGGAGATAAAGGAAAATTGTATTGTAAAACCACTTTATTAATACAAAACGGAAAAATTTCTGATGCTAAATACAAACACACCAATAGCACAACAAAAATTCCACAAAAATCAGTTGCAGATAAAATAGAACTCATTTCAAAGCATATTTATGCAAATACTCTGTTTGAAAAAATTGATGAACTTAAAAAAATTGAGAGTTCTGAATCTGTTTCATCAATTAATGATTTATTGCTTTTTCACAAACATTTTACATTAGATGATGAATTTTACACACCTTCTAACGGTGAATCATCAATGGTTCTTTTGCACAACGAATTGATGAAAGACAAAGAAATTTATCTCATTGACGAGCCTGAAAAAAGTTTGGGAAACGATTATATAAGTGATGTAATTGTTCCTTTGATAAAAGAAAAAGCCAAAAGTGGTAAAAGAGTTATTATAGCAACACACGATGCAAATATTGCTGTTAGGACATTGCCGTATAACTCAATTTATCGTGAACACGATATTAATGGTTATTACACTTATTCGGGAAATCCATTTTCTAACAGTTTAGTTTGTAGTTCTGACAAAAAAGAAAATTTAGATTGGAAATCAATTAGTATGAAAACTTTAGAAGGTGGGAAATCTGCTTTCGGTGAAAGAGGAAAAATATATGGAAACACATAACGCAACAATTGAAAGAAAAGACAATAGTGCAACATTAAAACTTGCACTTGGAGAAATTCTATTAGATATTGTGCTGACAGAAGACAAGCCCAATGATGTAAAGACTGTCTTCAATAAGTTGTTAGAGCAACTAAAAAGTGGTGAATTTGACTTCAACTTGTCTGACGAAAAAGAGGACTTGTATTTCCATATTTGCACAGAATACATTACTCAACTTAACGCAGAATTGAAAAGCACCTACAAAGAATTACAAGACAACGGACTATTAAAAACGGAATAAAAATGCCAACACTAAAACCATACACATTGCCAAGTCGCACCAGCCGACACGCAAACCAAAACTTGGCAAAGAGTATGGTTTCCCTAACGCTGACTGACAAGCAGGACAAAAAAAACAACGAAGGCACAACATTGTATAAGAGCAATAGCGGTAAAGTGGTAAAATCAAGGTATGTGCATTTAATAAACTTTGGTAGTGGCGGACAGGTAATCGCCTTGAAATCCGCTACTGCTCTTATACTTGACCGTTGTGCGTCAGTGTAAAAGCCCGACCCGCAAATGGCACATTTGGTTTTTTGCCGACCCACAAGCCAAAACTAAAAAACCAAAAGAGCCATTTTTTCCCAACGCTTGACAAACTGAATTAAAAATATTTTGTAAATTTGCCAAAACTTGTCAAGTCAAAATAAAGCAAATTGAAGACAATAGGAACAATATTAAGGGAACTAAGAGAGGAAAAAGGACTACTTCTAAGGGAGGTAGGAGCAAAACTTTCTATTGACCCTACAATACTAAGTAAAATTGAAAGAGACGAAAGAAAAGCTACAAAAGCTCAAATTGAGGCTTTTTCAAAATTTTACAAAGTGAAAGATGAAATCTATATTACTTGGTTAAGTGACAAACTCGTATATGAAGTGAAAGACGAAGAATTTGCTTTACAAGCTATGCAAGTTGCAGAAGAAAAAATCAAGTATAATAAAACCTTGAAAAAATGAAGAACGAATTAAAAATAATTGACTTGTTTGCAGGGATTGGAGGGATTCGTCTTGGATTCGAGAAAATCGGAGCAAAATGTGTGTTTTCGTCAGAGTGGGATAAACACGCTCAAGATATGTACGAAGAAAATTTTGGGGAAAGACCATTTGGAGACATTAACCAAATTGCTCCTGAAGATGTGCCAGACCACGATTTTCTATTAGCCGGTTTTCCCTGTCAACCTTTTAGTATTGCAGGTAAACAATTAGGTTTTGCTGATACGAGAGGAACATTATTTTTCAATATTGAAAAGATAATTGAAGCCAAACAACCTTATGGATTTTTACTTGAGAACGTTAAGCGTTTGACAACTCACGACAACGGTCGAACATTTAAGGTGATTATAGAAAAACTTGAAGGTTTAGGATACACTGTTTATCATAAAGTGCTAAACTCTTTAGATTATGGTATTCCACAAAAACGGGAGAGAATTTATATAGTTGGTTTTAAAGACCCAATACATTTTAAGTTTCCAAAACCTCTTGGTTATTACAAACCACTTACAGACTTTCTTGATGATGATAAAGACATCCCAGAAAATTACTTTGTAAGTGAAGATATTAAAGAAAAACGTTTATTAAAAGTCAAACCAAACGCACCATACCCAAGTATTTGGCACGAGAATATTGGTGGCAATATTTCAGCTTTACCTTACTCTTGCGCATTACGAGCAGGAGGTAGTTACAACTATCTTCTTGTAAATGGAACTAGAAGATTAACAGGTAGGGAAATGTTAAGATTACAAGGGTTCCCTGATACCTTTAAAATTAACGTAGCATATACTCAAGCACGTAAAATTGCAGGAAATAGCGTGACTGTAAAAGTAATTGAAATGATTGCGGAACAAGTTAAACAAGCAATTGATAACAATAAACCCAAAATAGTTGCAAAGCAATTAGAACTAATAACAGAATAATGAATTTAGAAGACGCAAAAGGAGCAATTGACAATATTATAAGGAAGGCAAGAGTTCATCTTTATAAACCAATACAGATTGCAGAAATATTACACAGAGATAGAGTTCATAATGATATTGTTCTTTCAGAACTTGAAACATATAGAACGAAATCTAAAACTTGGAGAGATTTAATTTGTGTACCCTTTTTAGGAAGAACAAGTACTTCATCAGCCAAATATCAAGATGATATTTTTAGTGCAACCGCTGTTCCGCCCTCAATTATTGATATTCTTGGTAAAGAGAATAGGAAGAAAAATGGAATTGTTGAAGCCTACATTTATGCTAAATTTCAAGAACGCTATGGTCAAATGTCAACAGCATTAAACTATTCAAGAAATGCAAAAAAAGAAACATTCAATCTTGAAGAATTCCTTGACTTATTTTGGAGTGAGCCAGGCTTAAGGAGAAGTATCGATAAGGTTTACGAGATTGTTGTTTATTCACTTTTTAGTGTTTTAGTAGAGGAATTAGACGTTGAAATAGAAGTTAGACTGAATCCTGATAAAATCAATGTGCTTGAAGAATTTGAGACATTCGCAGAGAAAGTACTTTGTATAAACTCTAAAAATACAAGTTATAAATCACCAGCCAGCATAAATCGAGTTGGTGTCACTAATGCAGCAGATAGGGGTCTTGATATGTGGGCTAATTTTGGTCCTGCAATTCAAATTAAACATCTATCCCTTAATGAAAGATTGGCAGAAGAAATAGTAACGACTGTTACTTCTGACAGAATTGTAATAGTTTGCAAAGATTCCGAGGAAGCTGTAATAAAATCCCTTTTGACACAGCTTGGATGGCGTTCAAGAATACAAAGTATAATAACAGAATCAGAGTTAATTGATTGGTATGAAAAAGCCCTAAGAGGAAATTTTTCAAATGTAATTGGCAATAAACTTTTACAATCAATTAGTGAAGAAATTAGAAACGAGTTTCCGTCTGCCGATAATTCTGATTTTATGGAGTTTTACACCCAAAGAGGTTATGATAAATTGAATGATGAATTTTGGAAATAATTCACTCGACAAAGACTTAAAAAAAATATGAAATATTCAAATTTTCCCAGAGGTTCAGAGTGGCGTAAATGGGATTTACATATTCATACTCCTTTTTCAATACTGAACAATGGTTTCGGTAACGATTGGGATGTTTACGTTCAGAGGCTGTTTAAAAAAGCTATTGAATACAATATTTGGGCAATTGGAATAACTGATTATTTCAGTATTGATGGATATAAGAAAATAAGAACTGAATACTTGGATAATCCTGTAAAATTGGCTCAACTATTTAGTGAAACAGAAATCGAAAGAATAAACAAAATTCTTCTTCTCCCAAACATTGAATTTAGGTTAGATAAGCTAGTCAATGATAATAGGGTGAATTTTCACGTGATTTTCTCTGATAAAGTTAGTATTAGCGATATAGAAGAAAATTTTTTACACTAAATTGATTTTGTTTATGAAGGAAACCCTCAAAGCACAGACGAAAAATGGAAATTAAAAATAAATAACTTACAAAGACTTGGCGAAAAATTAAAACAAGAACATTCAAAGTTTAAAGATAATTCTGATATATATGTAGGTATGATGAATGCTGTTGTATCTGATAGCCAAATCTGTAAAATATTAAATGATAAACCTACTCTCTTTGAATCCAAATACTTAATAGCTTTACCATCTGATGAGGATTTAAGTAAGGTTAGTTGGAATTCTCAGGGTCATCAAACAAGAAAAGTATTGATACAAAAATCAGATTGCTTTTTTTGTGCTAATCCAAAAACAATTAATTGGGGGCTTGGTAATACATATGATGAAAAGTCAGAGTTTATAAAAGAATTCAAATCTTTAAAACCTTGCATTTGGGGGTCTGATGCCCACAATTTTGACGAACTATTTGAAAAAAATATTGATAGACCATTATGGATTAAATCAGATTTAACATTTAATGGACTCTATCAAATTAAGTTTGAACCACTAGACCGTGTCGTTATACAACCTACAAGACCAGAAGAAAAAAGACCTTATTTTCTTATTGATAATGTTAGTTTTTTAGATAGTCGTACTTTCCCAAAATTCAGTTCAGAAGAAGTATTGGTTAATCAGAATCTCACTGCAATAATTGGAGGCAAGTCTACAGGTAAATCTTTATTGCTCTATCATATTGCAAAAGCAATAGACCCACAACAAGTTAGTGAGAAGATTAAGCAATTGGACAACCCAAATTTAATTTATGACTTTGAAAAAGATTCTGATTTTGATTTCAAAGTTAAATGGAAAGATGACGGAGAAAACAAACTACAAGATAACATTGAAACATCAAGTAAACGACAAATCACATACATCCCTCAACATTATCTATCCAGTTTATCAAAAAAGAAAAATCTTGATGATAAAAAAAGCTTAAATAATTTTATCAGAGAAACTTTATTATCGGATGAGGATAGTAAGAAGCAGGAGGAAAAAACAAAGGAAACTTCACACGAAAAACTAAAATATATATCGTCATTAATCAATGATTTTTTTGGTTATTTTGATGACATTTCCTCTCAAAGACAAAATTTAAAAGAGAAAGGCGATAAATTAGGTATTCTCAAATACATTGAACAACTTAAAGCTGAAATTGAGAGTTTACGTAAGCAATCAACGCTTTCTGAAGAACAATCCAAAGTTTTACAGGAATTAACTAACGAGGAAGAAAAACTGCAAAAAGAACTCTCGGGGATAGTGTCAGATATTGAATCTGTAAATGGTTTCAAAAACAAATCTAACGACCTAGTTCAAAGGTTAAAATCAATTAAAGAAGAATATCAAAATTATTTAAATACGGATTTTGTTTCAGCTGAATTTACTAAAGCATTTGAGTTCGTTGATGGAATCGAAAAATCATTCAATGAAGGCATTGATTCGCTTACCAAAACTGATGGAGTTATTCTTAAAAGAATAGAAGAAATAAAAGCGAAAATTTCTGAAATAAAAACCAAGCTCGAACCTCTGTTGTCAAACATAAAACAACAAGAAATTTCACAAACTAAAATCAAGCAATTAAAGGAGGAAGAAGAAAAAATACGTCAAATTGAAATACAAGAAAAATTACTGAACGAAAAACAGAAATCTTTGAAAACTTCTTTCGATAAAATATTTGTTGAGTATGAACAGATATATACTTCTTATAAGTCATATCAAGAAGCATTATTGAAAGCAAAGGAAGAACTTAAAGAAGTTCAAATCAATGTTAAGTTAGCGTTTAATAACGAAATGTTTTCGGAACAAGTTAAGTCCCATATACAAAAAGTAGATTTAAGAAAGCAATACGATTCTTTTAAAAACAATGAAAATGAGTTTTTCTATGAATTTCAAAACTTTGAACAATATATCTCAACCTTAAAGGACATCCTAAAAAATGTAATTAATGGCAAATTAAAAACATACAAAAGCATTTCGCCAAAGGAAATATTTAGTGTATTAATTGAAGACTTTTTCTTTTTGGATTTCTTTGTGTCATATAAAAATGATTCACTCGAAAAAATGTCGCCCGGTAAAAGGAACTTAGTTTTATTAAAAATAATCATAGAGAAAAATAATCAGCAATGGCCAATATTAATTGACCAGCCAGAAGACGATTTAGATAATCGTTCTGTTTATAATGACTTAGTTAGTTTTTTAAAAGAAAAAAAGAAGCAGAGACAAATTATTATTGTAACACACAACCCTAATGCAGTGGTTGGTGCAGATGCGGAGGAAATTATTGTTGCAAATCAAAGTGGACAAGATACAGACAGAACTAATGAAGTGTATGACTTTGAATACGTAACAGGTTCACTAGAACACTCAATTAAAAAAGGCGACTCACAAAAAATTATTCTTCAAAGTATGGGTATTCGAGAACACGTTTGTGATATTCTTGAAGGTGGAGAGGATGCATTTAAGAAACGTGAAGAAAAATATGGATTTTAAACGTTGATTGATATGAACAAAATGCCAACCCTTCACAGCCACACACATTGCCAAGCCGCACCAGCCTACGCTAAAACCCAAGCTTGGCAAAGAGTATGTCTGTCCAACCGCACGACCAAAACGACCGACAAGCAAACAGACGAAAAAGAACACCGAACGCACAACATCACCTATACGCAAGCAGGGGTTTCGTGCTTCGTAGGACAGGAAAGTGGTAAATTTAAAGTTCAGTTCTTCGTAGGAAAGTTTAGTGGTGAAAATCCCTGCCTGCGTATAGCTGAGAACCGTTGTAACACATTTAGACTACGAGCTGAGGAACATTAATTAGAACATAAAAATAAGAATAATTTCATCTCTGAATTCAGGAGTTACTTATTCGATAGCCCAAGTTCGAAATATAAAATATTAAATATGGACAATAATAAAATAACTGAATTTCAAAAAATAGCGGAACGATTTCAAAAAATTCGTAAAAAATTATTTGAGGAATGGAAATTAAAATATCCATCGCATAATAGTTTGAAAAACTCAGCAACCGAAATAATGCAACTGCTCAAAGAAACCAAAATTGATGATGAGGAATTTGAGTTTTGGAAATCTTGGAAAATAAGAGAAATGGATTTTTTTATAGCTGATCTGATAGGAGAATTGCATCACGATTATGAAAAACGACTTAAACGTTATCACGGAAAATGGACTAAAGAAAAAGAGAAAATTGACACTCTCATTTCTGAATTTAGACAAAAATTTGGAAATCAAACTGAATAAAAACAGAACCTATTTATGAAAAATCATTACAAGAAATTATTAATTATTTTTATTGCTGCAACTTTATTCGGAACTATCCAAGTATATTTATTTAGTGAAAACTTTAACTTCATAACTTTGATATTTCAGGGTTTTGGATTCGTAATTTTATCGCTTGTCGTTGCTCTTATATGGAGTATTTTTCGTTTAAAAAGATGGGGGTTTCTTAAAGTATTTTATTATTCAAATATTCTTGTTTTTGCTCTATACTTATTGATAATATCAATAAGTAAATTCAATGATATTCCATTAAAATCAAAAGACATTTCGAGTAAAGAAAACAAATACAAAAGTATAGTTAGCGACGAGAATCAAAAACCGATAAAAAAGGTTGGCGACATAAAACGAGAATTTCTTAATAAAGATAACTTCTATGAAAACTACGTATATAATTATGCCATAAAATTTCCAGAAAATTATAAATTAAATTATGGTATAGGCGAATACAGTAATATTATGGCTTATAACGAAAATAATGGAAACCAAATATCCATTACTACTGGAGACAATAATTTGGATTATTCGTTTTCTAACCAGGAAGTAAATAAAATGATTGACAGTTTTGAGAAAAAACATTTAGACTTTTTCACTAATGGAATTATTGAAAAATGGAAAAATGAAGGAAGCTATCAAGATGTCAAGGTAGTCAATCAAAAAGTTGTCAATTTCTATAATAAGAAATTTATAAAACTAACTTTTGAGGCAACAAGGAATTTGAATGATACCATTTATGAATATACTGTCACGGATTTTATAACTTTCTTTAAAGAAAATAACTATCACTTCTATTTCGAAAGCCCTAAACCACAAAATGAAACTGAGTGGTCGGAATGGAATAATTTACTTTTAGTGACAATGTCAAGAGTAAGGATTTCGAACACGATTACTCAATAAAAACGTGTTACAACAACATATAAAAACAATGCTTAAATCAGTCTTGAATCGAAACTTTTTGCTTGCTTGCTGCGCTGATTGTCCTGCGGACAATCACGCTCGCCAGCTCGCACTGTTTTTATACGAGACGTTGTAAAGCATTAAAAGAATGAGATTTCTATTATTCATATTCAGCATATTTCTTTGTCAATCAGTTTATTCACAAGACACTATAACTATCAAAGCAAAAACTGCATTTGCAACTGATTATATTGAAGGGAATACAATTTCTATGATTGATTTAATTTCTAATCCAGAAAAATATCATGGAAAACGTATACAATTAATTGGATTTCTGAACGTCGAATTTGAAGGAACAGCTATCTATTTTCATCAAGAGGATTTTGATAAATCAATAACTAAAAATGGTATTTGGGTTTCTTTTGATAATAAGATGTATGAAAAGATTAATAATGAAGATCTAAATCAGACCTATGTAATTTTAGCAGGAACTTTTAATATGAAAGAAAAAGGACATTTTGGATTGTGGAGTGGTTACATCGGTCAAATTTACAGATTGAACAAGTGGAATTAAAACGCTTTACAACACTGTATAACCGCAATTACGGCAGATTCGACTGCGTCCGAATCCACGCGTAATTGCTACCGTCGTTGCTTATCCAAAAAACATTAAATTTAATCCCGTAACGGCGGTTATACTAACCGTTACCCTTTATTAAAAAAAAACCGTCGACAGTTCGTTATTCGAGAACTTATTGTATATTTGCTTTATAATTGAGCGAATGAAACGAATAATTGCAAAAAGTACACTTCGGGAATATTGGGAAAAACACGCTGATTCCGAACAGTATTTGAAAACTTGGTACGATACAGCAAAAAGTGCCAAATGGTTTTCGCCAAACGATGTAAAACAGACTTACATCAACGCAAGTATTTTAAAAGATGGTCGAGTTGTTTTCAATATAAAAGGAAATTCTTACCGATTAATTGTAAAGTTCAATTATGAAAAACAATGGGCATTTATACGCTTTATTGGCACGCACGCCGAATATGACCAAATAAATGCAGATACGATTTAAAAATAAAACTATGGAATTAAAACCTATTAAATCTGATAACGATTACCGAAATGCACTAAAGCGTTTGGAAGTGATTTTCGATTCCCCAATTGACACAAAAGAGGGCGACGAAGCGGAAATACTTTCATTGTTAATCGAGAACTACGAAAACGAACATTATCCGATTGAGGCACCAGACCCAATAGAAGCAATAAAAATCCGAATGGAGGAATTGAATATGCGACAAAAAGATTTGGTTGGGATAATTGGTGGAAAAAGCAGAGTATCTGAAATTCTTAATCGAAAGAAACGATTGACTGTTGATATGATAAGAGAGCTGGAACGAATTTTACAAATATCTGCATCTGTACTTGTGACCAATTATAAACTTGCGAACTGAAAAAATAACAAAGGGTAATCGAGTGGATGGCTCCGCCATCAAATGACGGAGTGCGCCTCTCACACCACCGTACGTACGGACCTCGTATACGGCGGTTCACAATCCATCTTTTCAATCGCTCTTTGCACCAATTGAAACTATTCCCTACTTTATGAATAAGCTACAATTTTTCCATTGGTCCTATTCTAATTTCAGAAAGGATTGTGTTCAGTACTTCCCTAATTGTGAGACTTCTCCGTTTTTGTCGGAGCTCGTTGCTTTAGGTACTATGACTTCTGCTGACTTCTCTGCTCTACCATCTCGTGGTTACAGAGACCTCCCCAGGTAAGAACATTTTCTTTCCCTCGATTCCTGCCAGATCTACTATTTTGGTATTCACTTAAAGCGTTT
>Ga0210029_1000073_pt1 | contig 60704 bp, 49 predicted proteins | sample CryGeymeta201521_FD_183985 | JGI IMG/M metagenome (GOLD analysis project Ga0210029, IMG submission 183985) | Groundwater microbial communities from Crystal Geyser aquifers in Utah, USA - Crystal Geyser metaG 2015-21 (SPAdes) (version 2) | ecosystem: Environmental > Aquatic > Deep subsurface >... | reverse complement strand
ACGCTTGACCGGAAGGTCTCAAAGGGCTGCGAATCCACGGGATTCGAGGAGACCTGTCGGTCCGGGGAGCGGCGGGGTCAGGAGACCCTCGCCGAGCACATTCGCGCTAAGTACGGTTGTAGTATTAAGCTGCGCCTTGATCCGCAGTTCTTCGCTCGGGGCAGGTCTCCGACCGCCCCGAAACGCTTGACCGGAAGGTCTCAAAGGGCTGCGAATCCACGGGATTCGAGGAGACCTGTCGGTCCGGGGAGCGGCGGGGTCAGGAGACCCTCGCCGAGCACATTCGCGCTAAGTACGGTTGTAGTATTAAGCTGCGCCTTGATCCGCAGTTCACCAGGGACCTTTTGGTCAATCTTTGCGACCGACTGGACCGAGCCAACCAGTACCTGGAGGAGGTCATGCGGTCCGAATCCCTGTACCACGAGTCCGTGCAGACTGTGGCTCAGAGGCTGCCGGGAATCATCACGAGCCACCCCGATTTCGAGGGCGCCTGACCGGCCGGCGCTCGGCGAGTACGGAACACCCACCGAAGCACAGGAGCCACTCAGTCATGTCCCTCAAAGTCGCATTCATCGGCGCCGGCAGCGTCGGGTTCACCCGGAAGCTGTTCCGCGATATCCTGACCGTTCCCGAGCTGCAGGATACGGAATTTGCGTTCACCGACCTCAACAAGCGCAACCTGGAGATGGTTGCCCAGCTCTGCCAGAAGGATCTGGACTTCAACAAGCTGCCGGCAAAGCTGACCGCCACGGTGGACCGCCGGGCGGCGTTGGCCGACGCCGACTACGTCATCAGTGTGGTGCGCGTCGGCGGGCTGGAAGCGTTTCAGACGGACATCGACATCCCACTGAAGTACGGCGTCGATCAGTGCGTGGGCGATACGCTCTGCGCGGGCGGGATCATGTACGGGCAGCGCAACATCCCGTGCGTGCTCGACTTCTGCAAGGACATGCGCGAAGTATCCAAACCGGACGTGCTGTTCCTCAACTACGCCAACCCCAACGCCATGAACACCTGGGCCGCCATCGAGTACGGCGGCGTCAACACGCTCGGCTTGTGCCACGGCGTCGAAGGCGGCTGGCACCAGATCGCGGCGGCCCTTGGCGCGAAGAGCCACAAAGAAGTGGACCTCATCTGCGCGGGCATCAACCACCAGACGTGGTACCTGCAGGTGAAGTACAAGGGCCGACTGGTCAGCGGCGACGAACTGCTGAAGGCGTTCGAGAGCCACCCAGTATTCTGCAAGACGGAGAAGGTCCGCCTCGACATCCTGCGGCGGTTTGGCTACTACACCACCGAATCCAACGGACACGTCTCCGAGTACGTGCCGTGGTACCGCAAGCGCCCGAAGGAGATCAAGGACTGGATCTCCACAGACAGTTGGATCAACGGCGAAACCGGCGGCTACCTGCGCGTCTGCATTGAGGGCCGGAACTGGTTCGAGACAGACTTCCCCCAGTGGCTCGAAGCGCCGGGCGAGACCCTCGCCCCGGAGACGCGAGGCACCGAGCACGGCAGCTACATCCTCGAAGCGCTGGAGACCGGCCGCTGCTACCGCGGGCACTTCAACGTCCGCAACAACGGCGTCCTTTCGAACTTGGCCGACGACTGCATTGTCGAGGTGCCCGGCTACCTCGATGCGAACGGCATCAACATCCCTGTAGTCGGCGACCTGCCGTTGGCCTGCCACGCCACCCTTTCCGCCAGCGTCAATGTCCAGCGCATGGCCGTGAAGGCCGCCGCCACAGGCGACCTGACGCTGCTCAAACAGGCCCTGCTTCACGACCCGCTAACCGCTGCCGTCTGCGATCCCAACGAGGTCTGGCAGATGGTGGACGAAATGGTCGTCGCCCAGGCCAAGTGGCTTCCGCAGTACAAGAAGGACATTCCCAAGGCAAAGAAGCGCCTCGCCACCGAGAAGCCGTTAGGCACGCGCACCGGGAAGGGCGCTGCCCGGATTGAGGTGAAGACGGTTGCGCAGATGAAGAAACACGCCGCCGAAGCGCGCGCGCTGGCAGCGGCGTCGGACAAGGCGGCGGCGAGGCGGGCGAAGGACGCTGAGGAAGGGGAGGAGGGGCGCGGGCGGCAAGCGGTAGCTCGCAACGCACGCGGCCGTGGTGCAGGCGACGACGCGAAGGCGTGCCAGGAGCGGGATGCCCGACGGGCGCTCAAGGAGTGCACAGATGAAGCCAAGTGATCGCTACCTGAAGATCGTCGAGTGGTCCGACGAGGACGGGTGCTGCGTGGGCACCTGTCCCGGGCTGATGCTCGGCGGTGTGCATGGCGTCTACTCGTAAGGGCTTGTTCCCGCTCGCGCCGCAAGTGAGCCGACGGCGCAGAACTCGTGTCCGTTCGCGAACTCCCCCTCCTTCACCTCCGCCTCACCGCGCCGTGCTCCCGAAGTGCCTGTCCGCAAAGTCCATGTACCGCTCCCAGTCGTACTCGCTGAGGGCGTGTCCGCCGGTGCGGACGTGGTAGCCGACGGTGCCCATGACGGGGTGGTCCAGCGGCGGCATCTGGTCGGTCGGTAAGCCTGGGGTGCCCAGGAGCTTGTAGACGGGGTCGGCGCCTACGCATGACAGGAACTCTCCGCGCGGGTCCGCCCACAGGTCCTGGTCGGCGCTGGCGACGTAGACGGGGCGCGGGGCTGCCAGGGCGAGGAGCAGGTGCTGGTCGAGGGGCAGCTCGCCTTCGCTCCCCCCGTACTGCTTGAAGTTGCCGCAGAACCAGTGCGGGAAGGACTTGTTGATGCGCGCCACGGTCTCGCCGTAGGCTCGGCGGCTGAGCGCCGCTCCGCCACAGCCGGAGTCGTTGCTGATGACCATCGCGAACCGCTCCTCCTCGGCGCCGGCCCAGAGGGAGGTCTTCCCAAGGCGCGAATGCCCGAGCACGGCGACGTGCTTTGCGTCGAGGTCGCTGTCAGTCTCGAAGTAGTCCATTGCGCGGCTGAGCCCCCACGCCCAGGCCGCAATGGAGCCCCAGGCGTCGGGCGGGCGCTTGCCTTCCACGAGCTTGTCGAACGCCGGCTGCACACCGTTCTTGAAGCCGTCGTCGAAGTCGGGGTCGATGTCCCCGGAGTAGGCGGTCGCGACAGCGTATCCACGCGCCAGGATTGCGGCCAACGGGAAGCGCGAGGAAGCCGAGCCGCGTTGCGCGTCCGTCGCACGATTGCCGGACTTGTCGTCCCGCGTCCAGCTTGCGGTGAGGCGAATCGCCGGGTCGGCGCACACCGTGTGGTTGCCGCCGAAGTTGAGCAGGACGAACGTCGGCACCGGGCCCTTCGCGCCATTGGGCAGGTACACGAGCAAGTCCATAGCGGGACCGTCAGGCTTCCCGGTGAAGTTGACGCGGACCTGCTTGCGCGTCGCCTTGCCGGCCAGCGCGTTCCGTTCGGTGTCGAACACGTCGAACGCCATCCCTGCGGGCCGACCGACTGGCGCGCGGCCGTACATGTGTGTGCGGAAGAGCTCCAGGATCTCGGGGCGGCGTTTGTCGCGCCACGTCTGGGCGTCGGTGACCCGGGTGCCGTCCACCAAGACCAGTGGGTCGGGGAGCACGTAGCTGGGGACCCTCTCCTCCTCGTACAGAGCGTCGGGCGGGCGCTGGGAGAGCTCCTTCAGAAGGGCAGCCGAAGCGGTCCAGCCTTGTGCGCCGGCGTCTTCGGCGGAACAGGCGGTAACGGCCGCGAACAGCACGAAAACAATGCCAAGGGTGCCAAGGGAAAGCATGTCACGACTCCTCTGGGGCCTTCTGGTTCGTCCGGTAGTGCGAGTCCCCGACGGAACCTCTCTACTTGTGGTTCGCCCATACTGGGCGGAACACCTTCAACCGGCGCCAAGGCCGTCGGTTGACACTCCTGCCCGCGGGCAGTATGATGACCGAACCGCGCTCCGGGAACGAGGGGACACTGCGGGGCGCATTCGCGCCTCGCCTACACCATTGCACGGCCCGCCATGAGTGACCAACGCCCAACCGACGACCACGTAGCACAAGAGAACCGCCAGCTCGTCGGGTCGGTCGCTGCGTTGCGCGTCGCACTGGAAGACGCCTCCGCGCGCGAACAGCAGCACGTGCAGGAAACGGTCGCCCAAGCAACGGGTGAGATCAGCCAACTCAAGGCGACCATCGCTGCCTTACGGGAGCAGTTGGAGAAGGCCCGTTTTGGGGTGGAGGACGGCGTTCGCCTTGCGGTCGCGGAGCAGACGGCGGAGAATCGGCAGCTCACGCACACAATATCGAGCCTTCGCCAAGAGCTGGAAAGCGTTCGCCTCGGCGAAGAGGACCGCCTCCAACGCGCAGTCGCTCAGGTTGCCGCGGAGAACCGGCAACTGGCGCAGACCGTGACCAGCCTTCGGCAGGAGCTGGAGAGCTTCCGCATCGGCGAGGAGGACCGCCTCCAGCACGCCGTCGCCAACGCGGACGCCGAGAATCGGCAGCTACGGGAGACGGTCGATAGCCTGCGACACGAGTTGGAGAATGTCCGCATCGTCGAGGAAGAGCGCATTCAGCGGGCCGTCGCCGAGGTGGCCGGCGAGAACCGCCAGCTCGCGGACGCGCTGGTAAGCCTGCGCGGCAAGTTGGTGGACTCTGGCATCGGCGAAGAGGAACGTCGTCAGCAGGCGGTCGCCCAAGCCGCGGCCGAAAATCGGCAGCTCTGCGAGACGGTCGCGACGCTCCGGCAGGAGCTGGAGCAGTTCCGGGCCGGCGAGGAAGAGCGGGTCCAACACGCGCTGACCCAGGCCGCCAACCAGAACCGGCAGTTGCAGGGGACGGTGCAAGACCTGCGGCGGCACCTGGAACGCTTACCGGCGTCGCCGGAAACGGGGCCCCCGGCCGCAGCGGCCCTGATCGAGGAACAGCAGCCGGACGCTTCGCCAAGCGGGCCGGCGTAGTGCGTCCTTCGCGGAGAGACAGCATGTCCACAGCAGACCAGACGAAGCCCACAAGACCCACCCGGAAGCCCTCGGCCTCCCCCCGCCAGCTTCTGGCGATCACCAACGAGCTAACGCGGGCAGACAGCTTGGACGCCGCACTCGAGCGCCTTGTCGACTTGCTCAGTCTGCACCTGAACGCGGAGCGGAGCACCGTCTTCCTGAACGACGAGCGGACCGGGGAGCTGTACTCCCGCGTGGCGCAGGGGGAATGGCGACGCGAGATCCGCATGCTCAACAACCGCGGGGTGGCGGGTTGGTCGTTCACTACCGGGGAGGGCGCGATCATCGCTGACGCCTACGCCGACGAGCGCTTCCTGGATGACTTCGACCGGCGGACCGGGTTCAGGACGAAGAGCATCCTGTGCGCCCCACTGCGTAACCTCAACGGCGACCTCGTCGGGGCGTCCCAGGCGCTGAACAAACGGGAAGGGCAGTTCTCCGACGCCGACTTGGCGCTGCTGGACGCCATCACCCAACAGGCGGCCATCGGGCTGCAGACGCACTTGGTGTTGGAGCAGATCGAGCATTCCCGGCAGCAGGAAGCGGAATTCCTCGAGGTCGTCTCCAGCGTTTCGTCGGAGATCAACCTGGGGCCGCTGCTGAACAAGATCATCTCGGCCATCACGAAGATGCTCGACGCCGAGCGCTCGACCCTGTTCGTCAACGACGAGAAGACCAATGAGCTGTACACCGTGCTCGGTGAAGGTCTGGGCTCGACCCAACTGCGGCTGCCCAACCACGTCGGCATCGCCGGCGAAGTCTTCCAGACGCGGAAGCCGGTCAACATCCCCCACGCGTACGCCGACCTCCGGTTCAACCCGTCGTTTGACAAGCAGACCGGGTTCTTCACGCGGTCCATCCTGTGCATGCCCGTCTTCAACAAGGAAGGCAAGCCCATCGGCGTGACCCAGGTGCTGAACAAGCGCGGCGGGCCGTTCACGGCCGAGGACGAGGCGCGGCTGAGCGCTTTCACGTCGCAGATCTCCATCGGTGTCGAGAACGCCAAGCTGTTCGACGACATCCAGAACATGAAGAACTACAACGACAGCGTTCTGGAGAGCATGTCCAACGCGGTGCTCACCACCGATCAGGACGGGAAGATCGTGACCTGCAACACCGCCGGCCTGCGCATGATGGGCGTGGCCAGCGACGCGGTGGTCGAGGCGCAGGTCGACGAGTTCTTCGTCGAGTCGAACGAGTGGGTTGCCCAGCGCGTGCGTGCCGTCTGGGAGACGGGGAACGAAGACGTGATCATGGACGAGGAGTTGGCGACGACCGGCGACAAGCTGTCCGTGAACCTCACCGTGTTGCCGCTCACCGGCGCCAAGGCTGAGCGCCTGGGCACGATGCTCATGATCGAGGACGTGAGCGAGGTCAAGCGCCTGAAGTCCACCATGTCGCGCTACATGGACCCGAACCGCGCCGACGAGGTGATGAAGAGCGGCGAGTTGGGCGGCACGGCCAGCATCGCCACCATCCTCTTCTCCGACATCCGCGGCTTCACCGACCTGACCGAGGAGTTGGGCGCCCAAGGCACGGTCAGCCTGCTGAACGAGTACTTCACCGTCATGGTGGAGTGCATCCAGAGCGAGGGCGGCGTGCTGGACAAGTTCGTGGGAGACGCGATTATGGCCGTCTTCGGCGGTCCCTCGGCTCACGAAGACGACCCCGACCGGGCGCTGCGTGCCGCGCTCTCGATGATGACAGAACTCGCTACGTACAACGCCCGGCGACTCGGCGAGGGACGCAAGCCCGTCAACCACGGAATCGGCCTCAACACCGACAGCGTCGTGTTCGGCAACCTCGGCTCGCCGCGGTTCATGAACTACACCCTCATCGGCGACGGCGTCAATGTGGCGTCGCGACTGGAGAGCGCCTGTAAGCAGTACGGAGCGCAGCTCCTCATCAGTGAACTCACGTTCCGCGAGTTGCGGGCGACGTATCGCACGCGCGAAGTGGACAAAGTCGTCGTCAAAGGGAAGACGGAGCCGGTGGGCGTCTACGAAGTGCTCGACTACCACACGCCGGAGACCTTCCCGAACATGGTCGAAGCGCTGGGTCACTTCCGCAGCGGCGTCGAGTTGTACTTCGCGGGTAGTTGGGACGGCGCCATCAAGCAGTTCCATGACGCCTTGCGGCTCCACCCCGGCGACAAATGCGCGCGGATGTACGTCCAGCGTTGCGAGCAGCTCAAGGCCGACCCGCCGGCGCAATGGGACGGCGTGTGGGTGATGACCAGCAAGTGAGGGTGGCCCGGATGCAGACGAAGGTCTACTACGCCGACACCGACGCCGGTGGCGTCGTCTACCACGCCAACTACCTGCGGTGGCTCGAAATGGGGCGCACAGAGCTGCTCGACGGCGCGGGTCCGTCAGTCGCCGAGTACGCCCGTCGAGGTCTCATCTTCGCCGTCGTGCGCGTCGAGATCGACTACCATTTCCCCGCCGTTCTCGGCGATCAAGTGGAGATTGAGACCTGGGTGGAGCGGGTGCGCCGCGTGCGGTTCACCATGGGGCAGCGCGTACGTCGAGCGGCAAACGGCGACCAGCTCGTGACTGCGCAGGTGACACTGGCCTGCATCAGCCCGACTGGCAAGGCGTTGGCGTTGCCGGAGGAGTTGGCGGCGGCGCTGTCGGAGGCGTGCGTCAGCCCTGCGTCTGGGTGAGCGGGAGAGCGGTTGGCGGCTGACCGTGATCTCTGCAAGCGCGAAGGGCGCGAGGCGAGGTCCTTGCTCCGCCAGGTTTGTTGACCGCGCCCCCACGTGTGCTCTCGGGGACGGCCTTCGCAAGCGCCGGGGCCGCTTGGCAGCCCGCTCGCCCGGCCGGCGGCTCGCTGTCTGCCGTTCGCCAAGCGCCGGGCACGCGGTATCCGGGCTTCGGCAAGCGGCGCGCGCGGGGGCGCAGGCGGCGCACAGCGACCGATCAGTCGCCGCGGCGGCTCACGCAGTCGCCACCGAGGTTCTGTAGGGAGCCGCTCATCCGTGCAGAGCGCCGGGAAGGTCAGGACACGCCGGGCGGAATCGGCCGGCACACGGCGCAGAGCGCACGGCAGGCGGCACAGCGCACGAGGGAGCGGCAAGTCGAAGCGCGGCACTTGGCTGGGAGAGCCGACTGTGCCCTCGTTGCCTCGCTGAGGGTGCCAAGTGGAACCGAACCGAGGCAACCGTCAGGTCGTGCAGTTTGGTATCATCTGGTAGCTGACCGCAAGTAGTGCGGAAGCACTCCCCCTGGGAAGGAACTCTCCAAGTGCAATGGCACAAACGGTCGTCTAACTCGTGGTTGTTTGTCAGTTTAGCGCTTATCGCCGGCGCACTTCCGGTGCGGGCAGAGGTGACGCTGCCGCATGTGTTTGGCAGCAACATGGTGCTGCAGCGGCGGAAGCCACTGCCGGTGTGGGGATGGGCGGCGGCGGGCGAGAAGGTCTCGGTGCAGTTGGCGGACGGCCCGCCGGTGACGACCACTGCCAACGACCAGGGCGAGTGGCGAGTGGCGCTGCCGGCGAGAGAAGCGGGCGGGCCGTTTGCGATGAAGGTAACCGGCAACAACGAAGTCACACTGGACAACGTGAGGGTCGGCGAGGTGTGGTTGTGCTCGGGGCAGTCCAACATGCAGATGTCGGTGGCCGGGTCGCTGAACGCGCCGGAGGAGATCGCCGCGGCGCAGTACCCGAACATCCGGCTGCTCTCGGTTCCACTGGTGCCGCAGCCGCTGCCCGTGAAAGACGTGAACGCCGACTGGAAGGTCTGCAGCCCCGAGACCGTTGGCGGGTTTTCGGCGTGTGGCTACTTCTTCGGGCGGTACCTGCACAAGGAGCTGAATGTGCCAATCGGGCTGATCAACTCCTCGTGGGGCGGCACGCGCATCGAGCCGTGGACGCCGCCGGCTGGGTTTGCGGCGGTGCCTGCCTTGGCCGACATTCAGAAGCAGGTCCTACTGACCGACCCCGCGGCCGACCTGCATAAGGAAGCACTGGCCAAGTACCTCGAAACGGCCGAAGGGTGGACCAAGACCGCGCGGCAGGCGCTGGCCGACGAAACCGTGCTGCAGCCCATCCCGGAGTACCCGAAGGAACTGCTGCCGCTAACAAGTCGGGAGCAGCCGCAGCAGCAGCCGACGACGCTCTACAACGGCATGATCCACGCGCTGGTGCCCTTCGCCATGCGCGGGGCCATCTGGTATCAGGGCGAGTCCAACCACGGCGAGGGCAAGCTCTACACCGAGAAGACAAAGGCATTGGTGGCCGGCTGGCGGCAAGTGTGGGGCGACGACACCCTCGCATACTACTACGTCCAGATCGCGCCGTACCAGTACGGCAACGAGAACCCGTACATCACGGCCGAATTCTGGGAGGCGCAGGCTGCTGCGCTGGAGATTCCCAACACCGGGATGGCCGTGATCAACGACGTGGGCAACACGCAGGACATCCACCCCAAGAACAAGCAGGAAGTCGGTCGGCGCCTGGGTCTGCTGGCCCTGGCGAAGACGTACGGCAAAGCCGACGTGGTCTGCTCGGGCCCGACATTCAAGGCGCTGAAGCCGGACGGCAACAAGCTGCGAGTGCAGTTCGACGACGTGGGCGGCGGCTTGGCTTCGCGTGACGGGCAGCCGCTGACGTGGTTCGAGATCATTGGCGCGGACACCGACTTCGCGAAGGCGGACGCGGTGATCGAGGGCGATACCGTTGTGCTCACCGCGCCCGAGGTGAAGGCGCCGGTGGCTGTTCAGTTCGCCTGGAACAAGCTCGCCGAGCCCAACCTGATGAACAAGGAGGGGCTGCCCGCATGGCCCTTCCGGGCCGGCACCGTGCCGGAGCGCGACTACCTCGCGCTGAAAGTCGCGGAAGCGAAGGACTACCAGCTCGTCTATGAGCTCGACCTCGCCAAGGCAGCCAGAGAGATCGTCTACGACCAGGACCTCCGCGCTCGCGTCGCGGGGGCGTTCGACCGCATTGCCTACTTCCTGGAGTTGCAGAAAGCCGGCGAGCAGACACAGTGGGTCTACGTGTCCATGGACGCCTTCACCGACGACCTGGCCAAGATCGGCGTGCCGACGCTGGCATCCAAGGCCGTGTTCCAGCAGAAGGTGACCAACATGAATGTCCTTTGCAGCGTGGCCGGCATCGCTACCGGCGAGGGTCTGGCGGGTGGCAATATCGAGTTCTGGCCGCACAACTACGGTCCAACCAACTCCGCCAGCATCCCGGACGCCTCGGACGCGCTCTGGGACTTTGGCGACCAGCGTGTAGATCCCGAAGACGGCTACGGCTGCATGCAGGTCCACAACTGCGAGGCGAAGCAGACGATCTTCGCGTTCAATAGCTGGAAGTCGGGCGCCGGCGCCAACATTGGCATCGGCAACAGCAGCGCCGATGAGCGCACCCGCGACTGGACATTCGTGGCCAACGCCAACCAGTATGTCGTCAAGAAGCTGCGGGTGCTGGTGCGGGTGAAGAAGTAGGCCTCGCTGGAGTGCACCCGTGCGGAGGTCGGTTCCAGCCGCCCGGCGCCGAGAGGCTGGCACGCCGAGCGTGTCAGTAGCCGTTGGAAGGGTGAAGGACGAATGCCGTTGTACGAGTACCGCTGCACCCAGTGCAGCAAGCGCTTCACATACCTCGTGGGGATGATCGCGGACAACCCGAAGCCCGCCTGCCCCCAGTGCAAGAGCAAAGACCTCCAGAAGCTGATCTCCAGAGTCTCGCGGCTCCGTTCGGAAGACGACATGCTCGAGAGTCTGGCCGACCCCACCAAGATGGGCGACCTGGACGACCCGAAGCAGGTCCGGCAGTGGGCCCGCAAGATGGGCCGCGAGTTGGGCAGCGAAATGGGCGAGGACTTCTCGGGGGAGTTCGAGGAGATGATCGAGGCCGAGGCTCGCGGCGAGCTGGATGAAGAAGGCGGCATGGACGGCGGCGGCATGGGCGGTGGCGGCGCCGACGACGGAACCATTTACTGAACGTCGGCCGTGGAGTCAGTCGCCCACGAAGACGAGGGACAGGAAGGTCGTGCAGTCGGTCTCGAGGTAGCCGCCGCTGTTGGCCAAGACGGGCTTGGCCGGAGGCTTCCCGGGCGTGTCCCTGTTGTAGACCGCTACGGCGAACCCAACGGCGGCGCCGTCCGTCGGGGGTCTGAGACCGGTCACGGAGTGCGGCAGGTACGCCAGGAGCCGGTACCCGTTGGCGGTGCGTTCCGACTCGATCCGCGCGTTTGCTACCGTCCGGGTCTCCGGGCGCAGGAGCGCCACCTCCGCAGGCATGCCCATGAAGTCTCCCGGTGACAGCAGCAGGCAGACATCGTCCGCGTCTGGTACCCGTTCGGCGAAGTCCCCCGCCAAGTCTCGGTCGATCCAGACCTCGACATGATCCCCCGCGACGGCGCGCGTTCCCACCTCAGTCTGCACCACGTTGCCGTCCACAACCTCGATGCTCAAGATCAGGTGTTTGCTGCTGTCCCAGCTCGCCGCGAAGCGCCCACTCGCGGTGTCGGCGGCCCGGCCGGGTAGCGGAAGGAGTGGTTCGAGACCTGACCAGGGGCTCTCGGCCAGGCGCTCGACGCGCTCGGACCGGCACAGGAAGGGCTCTGACGGACGCAGAGCAGCCCCTGGAAAGGAAGGGCTCTCTACGAACTCCCCGCCGTCCCAGTGCAGCAACCGCCACTGAGGCGAGGGAGAAGAGCCCGCCATCGTGCCGCTCACCGGCGAGGATGCCGGTGACGAGAAGAGCACTTCCGCCACGCCATCGCCATTGACGTCGCAGAGCCGCCAACCGGCCGCGGTGCACGAGCAGCGACAGATGACGCCAAACGGTCCGCCGGCAGGTCGTGCAGCGACGATCGTGAGAACGCGGTCGGCCTTGCCCCCTGCACTCAGGCAGAGCACCTCAGGGATCAGGTCGCCGGTCAGGTCCTCCACCGGGAGCAGAGAACGCGGCTGTGCACCCACCGCCACCCGGTAGCACTCGGCGAGAACGTCCTCGCGGACATCGTAGACCACCAGCGTGGCGTTCCCAGCCGGATCAGCGGCAAGCACCACCAGTTCGGTGTCGCCGTCAGCATCGAGGTTGGCGGCCGCGTACCCCTCCAGCACCGGCCCGGGCGGCACGAACCCAGCCAACAGTGCGGGCATGTCCACCCGCTTGCGGAGCCCTCGGCGGACCACTCGGTCTTCTCCAGCCCGGAGCCAGAGCACTTCGTCTGACCGCTCGTGGCCGTCCAGGTCGAGAGTCAGTCGGTGCCTGGTGGGTGCCCACCGCGCCGCCGACACGCGCACTTCCGCCGGGGTGACGCCCTTGAGGTACCCGTCGACACGGACCTTGGCCCCCGGTGGCGCCGTTGTCACCACCAGCGAGGCCGGAGGGGTCTCGGCTCCTATGGCAGAGCGTGGACAGAGGACCGCCGCCACGCAGCAGGCGATCCCGCGGAGCAGCGGCCTCCACGGCGTCACAGGGGGCCCGAAACCGTCGACTGACGACCGCGAACTGACGGGACAAAGAAGAGGAGCGGGGCGCTGATTCATGGGTCTGAGACTTCGCCAACAGGCGCCCAGAACCTGCGGTCGCGGCACATTTGCGGTGCCGTGTTACAAACGTTTGTTTGTGTGCGGCTATTGACCGATGGGCCGGACACGGGTAAACTACGCGGTTGGCCAGTGTGAGGGACCAGATTCAGGTAGGCCACCACGCTGGAGGGGCTGCTCGGCCGACAGGCGTTCTTCGGCCGGGATGGACAGCTCGGCTGCCAGGGGCACTACCGCGTACCGGCCGGGCCAACTTGGAGGTGCCGTAAGCATTGTCGAACAGACGGCGCGCCCCTTTGGGGGACCGCGCCCAAGATAGACCGCAAACAGGGGACAGTTACCGAAGCAGGATGGTGTCGAGCGCGTGGGCGCGGAAGCGCCCGGGGTGTCATTGGGGAGTGCTCTTGGTTCTGGTCACCCTCCCTGCTGTGCGCGCGGACGAGAGACCGACCGGCGCAGCCGGGCCGCAATCGGCGGCAGCCACAACGGCCGTGCGGGTCCGCGTAGACGGGAAGACCCTCACCGGGAAGGTGCGGGCAACAGACGTCGCGTCTGCTCTGGACGAGCTCGGCGTCAAGCTGAGCGCCTTGGACCGGGTCGCTCCGCCTGCGGGCGCCGCGCTGCCCAAAGGGGCCGCCATCGTCGTGACGCGCGTGCAGCGACGAGAAGTCATCGAGTCGCGCCCGGTGCCATTCGGCAGGGAATTCCAGTACAGTGAGGAGTTGAGAGCCGGCCTGCGGAAGACCGTCAAGGAGGGGCAAGAAGGCAAGCAGGAGCGCGTCTACGAGGTCTGGTGCAGGGACGGCAAGGAGACGCTTCGCAAGCTCGTACGAGAGAACCCGGTGGAGCCCCCCCAGAACGAAGTCGTCCTGATCGGGGCACTGCAGACCTCCGTCTCGCGCGCGATGCCGCGCCCCCGCAAGGTCATCGTGATGGAGGCAACCGGGTACAGTCCGGGCCCCCAGAGCTGTGGGAAGTACGCCAACGGCCGGACAGCCACCGGGCTGCGTGCGCAGTACGGCGTGGTAGCAGTCGACCCCCGGATCATCCCGTTCGGGACCCGCCTGTTCGTCGAGGGGTATGGATACGCCATCGCGGCGGACACCGGCAGCGCGATCAAGGGGAAGAAGATCGATCTCTGCCACGCGACGCATCAGACGGCCTTGGCGGTAGGTCGCCGAAAAGCCAAGGTCTACCTGCTGGATTGACCACCAGAACGACTCCCCCCCCGCTGGCCCCAGGCATGCCCACGCCGGAGAACCCGAACCTATGCTCCACTCGCGTCGTGCGCTCATTGTTGGCGGAGCACGGCGTCGTGCCGTCGCGCGGGCGTGGGCAGAACTTCCTCATTGATCGGAACACGGTCGAGAGGCTGCTGGGGCAGGCGGACCTGCGGGGCGACGAGACCGTGCTCGATCTGGGTACGGGTCTCGGCGTCGTTGCCGGGGCGTTGGCACCCCGAGTCGCCCAGGTCATCGCTGTCGATATCGACAGCCGACTGCTCGAGGCGGCGCAGGCGGCACACGCGGGGGTGGCGAACATTCGCTGGGTGCAGGGCGATCTGCGGGAGTTGAGCCTTGCGGAACTCCTCGCCGAGCGCCCAGACCGCCCGGCGAGCGTCGTCTCCAATCTCCCCTATTGCATCAGCAAGCTCGTGCTGCGCGACCTGGTGACCCATGTGGGCAGGCTCCGCTGCGCAGTGCTCACCGTGCAGCGTGAAGTTGGCGAACGAATGAGGGCGGCACCGGGAGGCGGCGACTACGGTCCCCTCGCCGTCGCCTGCGCCCTGGCCGCCCGGGTGTCTATCGAAGGCACCGTGTCGCCCAACTGCTTCACCCCCCGCCCGAAGGTCGAGTCGGCCATTATGAAGCTGACGCCGCTGACCCTCCCGATGGTCTCAGGCGACGAAGCTGCAGACGTGCTCTGCCTGGTCCGCGCTGCCTTCGCACAGAGGCGGAAGACCCTCGCCAACGCGCTGGGTGCCAGCGAGCGCTGGGGACCCTCGAGCCGCGCAGTTGCGGCGCTGACGGAGCTTGGGTTGGGCGCCGCGGTGCGCGCGGAGGCGGTCTGCCCGGAGGAGTTTGTCCGGCTCCGCCGAACCATGAGCACATGATCGCGCTGCGCTCTTCCGCAAAGCTGAACCTGACCCTGGAGATTCTCGGGAGGCGACCGGATGGCTACCACGAGTTGCGGTCCGTCGTCCAGACCATCTCACTGTGGGACGAGATTGTGCTGCGGAGTGCGGAGGCACCGGCACGCGTGTCGTGTAACTGGCCGGAGTTGGAGACTCCCGACAACCTGTGTCTTCGAGCCGCCAATCTGCTCGCAGCAGAGGCCGGCGTTGGCGACGGCGTGCACGTCGAGCTGACGAAACGCATCCCCCTTGGCGCCGGTCTGGGCGGCGGCTCGGGGAACGCCGCCGCCGTGCTGATCGGCCTGGACGAGCTCTGGGAGCTGACTCTGCCGGTGGGGACCCTCCGCACTTTGGCCGTGAAGCTCGGGGCCGATGTGCCGTTCTTCTTGACCGGGGGGGGCGCGATGCTGGAGGGAATCGGTGAGCGAATCGCGCCCGTGGACATCGCGGCAGGGTGGGTATTCGTGGTTGCCCAGGGCGGCCGTCCGGTGAGCACAGCCGCGGCCTATGCCGCCTACGACCGGCGCCCTACGCCTTCTCGGACCGACCACGAGCGATTCCTCCGCTGCCTGCGCGACAGCGACATTGACAACGCCGCGAGGATGTTCGACAATGTGCTCGAACCCGCAGCCGTTGCAGTGTGCCCGGAGATCGCGGAGTTGAAGAACGCCCTACTGCGCCAAGGCGCGCTGGGTGCCGCGATGACGGGGAGCGGGTCGGCAGTGTTTGGCGCTTTTCCCTCGGAAGAGCAAGCCGTCCGAGCGTGCGCCGCGCTGAGGGCACTTGCCCCGCTAGTGCAGGTAGCCCATCCCACGCCGCGTGGCGTGGAGCGTACGTCCTGAGAGTCCCGTCAGCCGACGGGGGCCATTCCGCCATCTGCCCTGCGTGCCGACACAGCGTCGCCCAAGTCAGCCGGTGCCTACGTCGCCAGCGACGGGTGCCGAAGGAACTGTGAATCGCGATGAGCGCTGTCCCGGAAACCACTGAACACCTTGTCCAGCTTGCCGAGTCCAAAGACCCGTTTGCTCGCGGGCATGCCCGCTCTGTCGCCTTGGGCGCGGTCACCATTGCCCGGGAACTGGGGAGCGACGACAGCCAGATCGAGCGGGTTGAGAGCGCGGCCCTCTTGCACGATTCGGGGAATCTGCAGGTGGAAGCGGCCGTCCTGACCAATCCTGGGCGCCTCAGCCCCGAGGAGTTCTCGCAGATCCGCGAGCACCCCACGGCCGGCGCTCGGCTACTGAGGACCTTCCCCGACCTGGAAGAACTGGCCCCGTTTGTCGAGTCGCACCACGAGCGCTGGGACGGCAACGGCTATCCGGCCGGAACCAAGGGCACAGAGACCCCTCTGATCGGTCGCATCATTGCGGTCGCTGAGTGCTTCGATGCGATGACCTCCCCGCGGGCACATCGCACGCCCTTCGCGCCCAGCCGCGCGCTCCTGGGCCTCAAGACGGCTGCGCGAGCGCAGCTCGACCCGGACCTCGTAGAGGCGTTCGTCTCGGGAGTCGAGAAGCTGGTGCCGAAGTCGCTGTTGGAGAGCGACGACGGGGTGCTCAGCCTGGAGCAGGCGGTGCATCAGGAGAAGCAGCAACTCAAGCACGCCTTCACAATGATCTCGCAAGCGTTCCTGTGGATGTTCTACAAACTCGTCGGCGACGCTACCGCCAGAGCCACCGAAGGCGAGACCAACGACTTTCTCAAGAGGCACAGTGTGACCATCGAGATCCGCCGCGGCCGGATGCGCGACTTCAGCCCCAGCCGAGTCTCTCCGGAAGAACTGGCGGAGACGTACAAGTTGGCGCTCGCTAGAGCCTACGCGGGCGTCGCGGAAATGGTTGGGAAGCCTGTGGCGCGGATGTACCTCGACCGTGCCGTCAGAGGACTGAGCGAGGAATCCCGGCAGGTCTGCCAGAGCTATCGACTGTGTGCCATGGTGGGGTAGCCCGCCAACGTCGTGGCGGCGCTGGCGGTGTCGAGCCGCGCGTCTGAGGCAGAGGACTGACCAAATGCAGCTTTTCTCGTCACTTATGGCGTTGCTCTGCCTGCTCGTGGCGATCTTCGGCGTGATCCTTGCCATCCAGCTATACTCGCTGCTCAAGACCGGCGCCATCGGCCAAACATGGCAAATTGTCATCATCGCTATCGGGATCTACGGGGTCGAGCGGATCCTGTACTTCGCTCAGGTCTGGGGCTTTGTGGGCGACTTTGTTCTGCAGCCGACCCGGCGCGCTCTAGAACTGCTCTTTATCATCCTGATGACCGTCGCGCTCTACGTGCAGCGGAGAGCGTTCTTGAAGCCGCACCTGTACCGTTACTCGGAGGGGCAAGACCGCGGGTACCCCTCCCGATTCGAGCGTCTCAGGCAGACCGACGACCTGGGTAGGGACGACCACAATCTATTGAGCGACGAGGACGAGTAGCATGGGCGTCGGCGGCGCGGGAGGGAGTTCCTTGCCGGAACCACAGGCGGACCTGCCTCGCAATGGCCCAGTCGTGGTCGGGATCCTGCTTGCCGGCGGCGAGCTCAAGGGCTCCCTGGCAGAGGGGAGACCCGCCCAGCCCAAAGCCTGCCTCGAAGTCGCCGGCACCTCGCTCCTCGAACACACGCTGCGCCCGCTGTGCGAGGCGCAGTCCCTCTCGTCCATCGTGGTCGTGGGACCGGCTGAGATGGAGCACGTGGTTGCCGCCACGGCGCCCCACGCGCGGTGGGCGGAAAGCGGCGACTCCCTCGTGGAGAACCTGCTGCAAGGGGTGGCTGAGGCGCCGGAGGCCGACTACGTGCTGGCGGTCAGCGCCGACCTGCCGCTGTTGGACCCGACGGAGGTGGATTTCTTCGTCGGGCAGGCGAGCACGCGGGAGGCGGAGTTCGTCTATTCAATGGTCGAACGACGTGTCTGCGGGGCAGCCTACCCCGGAACGGAGCGCACCTGCGTCACGATCCGAGAAGGCACCTTCACCGGCGGCAACATCATGCTCATGAGCCGGGCCATGGTGCAACGCAACGCCCAGCTCATTCGGGACGTCTTCGAGCTGCGGAAGAAGCCGTGGAGCCTGTGCCGCATGCTGGGGTGGACGTTCGTGCTCAGGCTCCTGTGCCACCGACTGACGGCGGACCAGGCGTCGGAGCGCGTCGGGGAGCTTCTTGGCTGTCGGGCAACGGTTGTGAGGGCAGGCGCAAGTGTAGCCTTCGATGTGGACAAGCCCGCTGACCTGGCCCTGGCGGAGCAGCTACTGAGGCAGCCTGAGGCGTCCGCCGCTACGAGTTGAACTGGTTCATGGCCGCCTCGACGCCGTCGCGCAGGTAGACTTCCACGCACGCAGCAGCCCGCCGGATGGTCTCCCGCGCGAGCTGCTCTTGGTCGGGGGGAAACCGGGAGAGAACGTGGTCCACCAAGTCGTCCTGCGGGTTGTCCGGGCGACCCACGCCCACTCGCAGTCGCGGAATCTCCTGCGTGCCCAATTCCTGAGCAATCGAGCGCAGTCCCTTGTGTCCGCCAGCACTCCCCTCCCGGCGAAGCCGAAGCTGCCCCAGCTTCAGGTTGACGTCATCGGCGAGCACCAGTAGATCGGCAGGAGCTACCTGGAAGGCTGCACAGAGCTGCCGCGCGGCACGCCCACTCAGGTTCACAAACGTCTGCGGCTTCGCCAGGAGCACGTCTCCCGCAAGCCACACGCGAGCTTGGTGCCGGGTGCTGTGCGGCCTTGCCGCCAAGGACGAGCGCAACTCGTCGATGACGGCAAAGCCGACGTTGTGCCGAGTGCCGGCATACTGCTGACCCGGGTTGCCGACCCCGAGGACAATCGCACGAACGCTGTCCGGGGGGGTCCGGGCGCGGCGGAACCACGGTGCCACGGCTCACTCCAAGTCGGCTTAGTCCTTCTCGCCCTCTTCCTCGCCCTCTTCCCCGTCGGCTGCACCTTCAGCCGCAGCTTCGCCCTCGGCCAATTCGCCTTCTCCTTCTGCCGCCTCGTCTTCCACCACCGACGGAGCACTGACGCGGAAGACGACCTCAGACTCGTCTGCCTCCACTGTGACCCCCTCCGGGATCGGCAGATCGCTGACGTGCAGGGAGTCTCCGATTTCCAGCCCGGAGATGTCAACTCGGATCTCGTCGGGAATGGCGGTCGGGAGACAGGAGATGGAGAGCGAGCGGAGGTTCTGCTCCAGAATGCCGCCCGAGTTCTCGACGCCAACGGCTTCGCCTTCGCCAACAATGTGCACCGTCACAGAGATCTGCTCGGTCAGCGAAATGCTGAGGAAATCCACGTTGAGCAGCCCCCGAGTGACGGGGTGCCTCTGAACCTCCTTGACCAGACAGAGCAGCGGGCTCTGCTGGCCGTTCCCTGAGAGGGTCAGGTCGATCAGCAGTGCGCTCCCTGCGGCTGTCTTGAGGAGGCCCATGAGTTCTTTCTCGTCCACACTAAGGACCTTCGGGTCGCTGCCTCTGCCATACACGACGCCGGGCACCCGGCCCGTTCGGCGGAGTCGTCGAGCATCCCCGGAACCGGACGCCGTACGGGTTTCTGCGGTGAGTGGTATGCGTTCCATCTTGGTTGTTCCTCTCGGTCGTGAAGCTGTGTCTTGCCGGCGGCGTCGCCCGTCCGCGCCCCGAGACCTTCAGGGCGGCACCCGTGCAGCCGCCTATTCGCGTCGGCCCCGAGCGTCAGAAAAGCCGCTCGTGGAGGTTGCTGATCGAGTCGTCTTCGTGAATGCTCACGATGGCCTTCGCCAGGAGGGGCGCCACGGACAGCACAGTCAGCTTGTCGATGCGCTTCTCCTCGGGGATGTAGACGGTGTCTGTCACGATGATCTCCTTCAGGCACGAGTCCTGAAGCCGGGACACCGCCGGCCCGGAAAGCACTGCGTGGGTGCAGCAGGCGTATACATCCCCTGCGCCGCGCGCGATGAGGGCCTTCGCGCCCTCGGTGATCGAGCCCGCAGTATCGATCATGTCATCGACCATGACCGCGTGTTTGCCGTCCACATCACCGATGATCTCGATGACCTCTGCCGAGTTCGGCCGCGGGCGTCGCTTGGCGATGATGGCCAGCGTTGCCCCAATGCACTCCGCGAACGTGATGGCGCGCTCAACACCCCCGACGTCAGGGGACACAACCACCGTGTCCTCGGGCGGGAGCTTCATCTTGCGCACGTGCTCGGCGAGCAGCGGCCCGGCCGGGACGTGATCGACAGGGGTGTCGAAGAAGCCTTGCACCTGTCCCGCATGCAGATCAAGCGCGAAAATGCGATCCGCGCCCGCGTGGGTGAGCATGTCCGCCACTAACTTGGCGGAGATGGGTTCGCGGGGCCGCGTCTTCTTGTCCTGCCGCGAGTACCCGTAGTACGGCACGATCGGCACGATGCGGCCGGCGGACGCGCGCTTGAATGCGTCCAACATGATGAGCAGTTCCATCACGTTCTCGTTCACCGGCGCGCAGGTAGGCTGGATCAGGAAGACGTCATCCCCGCGAACGTTGGTCTTGATCTGGACGTGGATCTCCCCATCGCTGAACCGCCCGACGACGAGGTCGCTGAGGGGGATCTCGAGGTACGTCGCCACTGCTTCGGCCAGTGGCCGGTTGGCGTTGCCGCAGAAGAGTCTTAGTCGAGGCTGCTTCATTCCGCTGGACTCCGCTGATCACGAGCAGTTGTCCGGTCCGCCAACAGACGTCGCCTGCCACACCGGGCTGCGGTGCCTCGTTGAGCAGTCAGACACACAAAAAAGGGGAGCACACCGCTCCCCCATCAGAAGCCGGGCGACGATTCGACCGGGGTCAAGAAAAGAGTGGCTGGGGTGCCAGGATTCGAACCTGGGATGCAGGCTCCAAAGGCCCGTGCCTTACCGCTTGGCGACACCCCAAGAAACGCATTGGGCGAAGAAGCTATTCTACACAACCGGGGAGGCTCCCGCAACCATGCTGCCTTGACGGGAGCGCCTTGTTGGGGAGAGGCGGCGGATCCCGCAGCACGGCTCATTCCGGCACCGTCGCCGGCTCCGCAGCCCGGCAGAGCTGCCGCCCGGTGCGCGTCGCGAACAGGAACAGACCAAACAGCCCCATGACCGCCGTACTCGCGATGACTGCGACCGGCAGAGATTCCTCTCGATTACCGAGAACGCTCGCCAGCCAGATGCACAGATTGATCCCCACTTGTGTTGTGAGTCCGGTGGCCATGGAGTACGCCGTCCGGTTAGCGACGAAGCTCCGCGCGGAGAGGGTGAAGAACGCCGGGTAGGTCGCCGAGAAGGTGACGCCCACCATGAACAGGCTGGAGACGTAGACCCAGGGGGACGGTGATAGGACGCCGGGCAGAACGAAGACCCCGCACAGTAGGCAGAGCAGGACAACTGTCTTCTCTTTGAGCGCGGGGAATCCAGCGAAAACGAAGCGGCCCGCGAAGATCCCCATCTGGGACAGCACCAGCACAGCGGCCGCCCACCGGGCGGGAGACAGCGCGACGATCGGCGACGATCGGTGGTGGGTGAGGAAGCTGCCGAGGATGCTGACTACTCCCGCCTCCGAGCCGGCGATGAACGCGAACTGCAGCGCTGCCGTCCAGAACAGGGCGCCTCGCCAGCTCCGGTCGACGGACTCCGTCGTCGCCAACTGGCTCCGCTCCGCCTCCCCGAGTTCGCGCACGCTCTGCTTCGGCCACGTGCACATGTCCAGGGCCAGCAACAGCAGCGCCGCCGCGTAGATGCCCGCGTTGACCTGCAGGCTCTCGCCGACAAGCAGAACGATCAGCGGCGCCACGACCTTCCCGACCGCGTTCACGCCATGGAGCAAGAGAACCCCGGTGTGCGGCGCGTGTCGCCAGAGGTCCATGAAGATCGGCCCAGAGACGGCGCGGACCACGTTGGAGACGGTGACCAGAAACCAGCCAGCGGCCATGCCCCAGAGCGCGGCACCGGGCGACGGGCGGACGGCTGCGAACAACACCATGCCCGCCAACCCACAGACCGTGCCCAGCTTGATGAACGAGGTGCGGCTGAGCGTGCCTCGAAAGCGAACCGTTGCCCACAGGCTCAGCGCCCCCGCGCCCAATCCCATCAGGTTGATCCAGAGCCCAAGTTGCGCCCGGGAGACGCCCATCAGCTCCTGGAGGGTCTCCCGCAGCGGCCCGATCAGCGGAGCGCCCATGGTCCCGCCGATGAGGAGCAGTACCAGTAGGCTGGCGTGAATTCGCGGGTGCCTTCCGCTCATCAGTGGCCGCTACGCGTATGTCGGCAGCATGTCGCCATGCGCCTCGATCAAGTCATCGCAGAGCGCGACAATCTCGTCGATAGTCAGCTCGGCGCTGGTGTGCGGGTCCAGCAAGGCAGCGTGGTACACGTGGTCCCGCTTCTGGGTCAGGGCCGCCTCGATGGTCAGGAGCTGGACGTTGACGTTGGTCTGCGTCACTGCCGCGCACTGGGGTGGGAGCGCGCCGACGTAGCACCCCTGCACTCCGTTGCGGTTGATGAGGCACGGCACCTCGACACAGCAGTCGAAGGGCAGGTTAGTGATGAGCCCGTTGTTGAGCACATTGCCGCCGATGGAGTACGGCACATCCTTGAGCACGCTTTCGATGATGTACGAGGCGTATTCGCCGCCTCGGTTGTGGACGAGATCCTTGCTCTCCGTGAGTTCCTGACGCATCTTCTTCCAGCCCTCGATCTGGCCGATGCAGCGGCGCGGGTATTCGTCCAGCGGGATGTGGAAGCGGTCGATGAGCTCCGGGTGTGTGCTCTTGATGAAGTATGGGAGATACTCCGACGAATGCTCGCTGGACTCGGTTACGTAGTAGCCAAACCGCTTCATGACCTCGAACCGGACGGCGTCCTTCTTGTTGTACTCCGGCAGCGCCGCGCGCCGCTTCACCTCGGGGTACAGGTCAACGCCCTCGCGGGAGAGCTCCAGCAGCCACCCCTGATGGTTGATGCCCGCAATCCGCCACTGCAGATTGTCGTTCGGCAGCTCCAGCATCCCGCACAGGTGCGTCGCGCACCCCTGCACGCTATGGCACAGCCCCACCATGTTGATCCCTGTCGCCCGCAGAATCGCCCCCGTCAGCATCCCCATGGGGTTCGTGTAGTTCAGGAACCAGGCGTCTGGGCAAAGCTCCTGGATGTCGTGGGCAAACTCCAGCATGACCGGAATCGTCCGCAGCGCCCGGAAGATGCCGCCGATCCCCAGCGTGTCGCCGATGGTCTGCCGCAGCCCGTACTTCTTGGGCACTTCAAAGTCGATGACCGTGCTCGGCTCATACCCGCCCACCTGAATGGCGTTGACCACAAAGTCCGCCCCAGCCAGCGCCTTCCGCCGGTCCACCGTCGCCTGAACGGTCGCCTGGGCGCTCAGGTTCCGGTTCAGGTTCTGGATCATCGTCTCCGAATCCGCCAGCCGCTCGGGGTCGATGTCCACCAACGCAATATGCGCGTCCTTCAGTTCGGGCACGTGCAGGCAGTCGCCCAACACGCTCTTCGCGAAGACAGTACTACCAGCGCCGAGGAAGACAATCTTGACCATTTGGTTCACCTACCAGAATCTTGATGCTGACCGGGCCCGGAGTTGGGGTTGCCGGAGGGTCGGTTGCCACGGTGTTGCCACGCACCTCCTGGTACAGGTCGCTGAGGCGAGGGTGGTTGGAGTGGCACCGCAAGGAGCGCTCAGTGGGCACTGACGTTCCGTGCAGCAGTCGTCTGCGTTGCTGTCTCCGCCTTTCCGTGGCAACTGCGAGGAGGCGGCGGCTCTTGGGCGAATAGTGGTTCACGCTACCGTCGAAGCAGCGCCAACCAAGCAGGAGCTTCCCATGACCCCTCGCGACCTACGCCTGAGAACGATCCGCGGCGAGACGGTGGACCGAGTTCCACTGGAGCTTGCCGGGTTCGAGTATCCGTCCCTCGAAGCTGTGGCGAAGATCGAGGATCCGCTGCGGCGGGAGATTGCTGAGCGCGTGTTCGCGCATTCTGTTGTGCGACGGAACCATCCGTCGCACACGAATCGCTATCTGATGATCCCGCCGCAACGTATGCGGAACGAGCGGAAGCCGCTGCCGGGGGGCGAGTGGGAGACGACTCAGTACCTCGACACGCCGGACGGCGCCCTCACCGCCATCGTCCACTCCGACCGGAAGGCGCAGACTTCGTGGAATGTGACGTACCCGGTGGAGACGAGGGAGGGACTCCGGAGCATTGCCGCCGTGCCGTGGGAGCGGCCGCCTGGTCTGTCGGCGCCGGACAGGGACACGCTCCCAGCAGACCCCGACGGGCGGTTCCTCCTGTCCACCAGCGTCTCGTCGCCGTTCGTCTGCGTTGCCGGGGTGATGCCCTACCAGATGTTCCTGGGGTTGTGCGCCACCGACCTGCCGTGGATGGAGGAGCTGACGGAACTGTGCCTCGAGCGGACGCTGGACTGCCTCGACGTACTGCTGCAGAAGCCGGGCATCGAGTACGTTTGGGTCGGCGGCAGCGAGTGGGTGACCCCGCCCATGGCGTCGCCGCAGGTGTACGACGCGCTGGTCCAGGACCAGGAGCGCCGGCTCATCGCGTTCATCAAGCAGCGGAGCGAAGCGGTGGTCCACCTCCACTGCCATGGTCGGGTGCGCGAGACCATCCTCAAGGTCATTGAGCGAGGAGCCGACTACCTCGAGCCGGTGGAACCGCCCCCCGACGGCGACGTGACGATGGCGGAAGCGAAGGCGCTGGCGGCCGAGCGGCTGACCTTGGGCGGCAACCTGGAGTCGCGCCTCATGTGCTACGGCACTGAGGCGGAAGTCGAGCGAGCCACCCGAGCGGCGTTCGAGGGGGGCAAGGCGCGATTCATCCTGCGGCCGACGGAAGGGCCGTCGCCCACGCTCTCCGAGCGGGAGTACCGCAATTGGACGCGGATCATCGACGTGTGGGAGGAGCTGTCGCCGATGTGAGCGGCGGGTGACGAGTGGCGCCGGGCTGCACCGTTGGTGGGAGTGCCTCCAGTTCCCGTTTCCCTTGTGCCGGTCCTCGGCTCAGCACCACGTCGGAGGAGAATGCCACGGTCAGTGCGCTGCCGGTCTTCGCAATCTGCCATCTGCAATCCCAAATCTGCATTCCAGTAGGAGGACCAGATTGTCCATTCCGTTCTTTGACTGCAACGTGATGTTCGGGCCGCGGTCGGCGCCGCGGCCGGAGTCGGCGCTGAGCGACGAGGAGATTCTGGAGGAGTTGGCGCGCACCGGCGTTGAGCGCGCCCTGTTCGTCCACGCCTGGGCGAAGGAGTATGATCCGCGGATCGGCAACGAGCAGGCGGCCGAGTGGGCAGCGGCACACCCCAATCTGACGCCGGCCTTCGTGCTGCTGCCAGAGCATACCGACGAACTGCCCGCGGGCGACGCCCTGCTCGGGTATCTCGCTGCCGGCGGCGCCCAGGCCGTTTGGCTCTATCCGAAGCCGCACGGATACGGGCTCGGAGAGGCGTGGTGCGGCGCGATGTTTGGGACTCTCGCTGAGGCTGGCGTGCCCGTGCTAATCGAGCTGGATCAGACGAGTTGGGGGGAGATCGACGGGGTCCTCGGCAAGCACCCCGCCCTGAACCTGATCGTCTGTCGGACAGGCTACCGGATCACCCGGTGGGCCTACCCGCTGCTGGCGCGACATGCCGGCTTGCGGATCGAGACCTCATTCTTCGAGCAGCACCTCGGGATCGAAGCGGTTGTCGAGAAGTTTGGCGCCGACAGGCTGGTGTTCGGCACCGGCCTGCCTGCCTACGACTCCGGCGGAGCAATCACGCCGATCCTCTACGCCGCCATCGACGACGCGGACAAGCGGCGCCTCGCGACCGGCAACTTGGAGTCGATCCTCTGGAAGGGAGCGCGTGCATGAGCGAGGAACGGAGCCGAATCTGGGAAGCGGTTCGCGCCGGAGAGAAGCTGACCGGCGAGCTGGTCATCGACTGCCACACGCACATGGGCCCGTGGAAGGACTTCCACATCCCCCGACCGTGGGCCGAGGGCATGGTGTTCGCAATGGACACCTGCGGCATCGACCTGGCCGCCTCTGCGCCACACGCGGGCATCGGGCCGGCCGAGGAGCTGGGCAACGAGCAGATCCGGCAGGCCGTTGAGGACTACCCCGGGCGTTTCCTGGGCTATTGCAGCCTGAACCCGCACCGACCCGAGGCGGCAATCCGCGGCGAGTTGGACAAGCACGTGCTGCGCGGGAACCTCAAGGCGATCAAGCTCCACCCGTCAATCCACGCCTACCCCGTCACCGGTGAGCGCTACCGCCCGGTATGGGAGTTCGCGAATGAGCACTCCGTGCCGGTGCTTGTCCACACCTGGGAAGGCGACGCCCGCTGTCGCCCGTCGCTGTTCGCTGAGTTGGGCAAGCAGTACCCGAACGTGGACATGCTGCTCGGGCACGCGGGCGGCACGTGTGGCGGCATGGATGAGAGCATTGAGGTGGCGCACAAGTGGGAGCGCCTCTACCTGGACTTGACCGGCTCTCTTCTGCCGCGCGGGATGCTGGAGCGGATGGTGAACGGAGTCGGCGCCGAGCGCGTGCTGTTTGGCACCGACATGCCGTTCGTGGACGGTCGCCCGCAGATCGGCTATGTTGCTTGCGCGCGGATTCCTGACGACTCGAAGCGGCTCATCTTCGGGCTCAACGCGAAGCGGATCTTCAGGCTGTGAAGGGTCCCGGGCGGCGGTCCCTCACCCTTCCCACACCCTCCACGGCGCCTTTCCCGATTCCCACAGCGCGTTGAGCGCCAAGTGGTCCTTGTAGGTATCCATGCAGGCCCAGAAGCCGGTGTGGCGGAAGGCGTACAGCTCGTCTTCCTCGGCCAGGGCTGTCAGGAGGTCCTGCTCGAGGCTGTCGTTGGCCCCCAGGCGGCTCAGCGCGGAGGTCGAGAACACGAAGAAGCCGCCGTTGATCCAGCCATCGAGGCGCGGCTTCTCCTGGAAGCGACGCACCTTGCCATCGTCGCCCAGGTCGAGGACTCCGAACGGTGAGGCGGGGTTGACGGTGGTGAGGCTGGCGAGTCGCCCGTGGGAGCGGTGGAACTCGACGAGCCGACCGAGGTCGAGGTCTGCCAGCCCGTCCGCGTAGGTCACCAACGCGAGGTCGCCGTCGAGGTAACGCTCCGCGCGTTTGACTCGACCGCCCGTGTTCGTCTCGAGTCCCGTATCGACAAAGGTGAGGTTCCAGTCCTCACGTTCGCCCAGCAACTCGATGCGTTCGGGGCCCGACGCGCCCGCGTGCAGGACGAAGTCGTGCCGCTCCCAAGCGCGGTCGCCGGCGAAGTATTGCTTGATCCGGTCTCCGAGGTAGCCCAGGCACAGGACGAAGTCGGTGAAGCCGAAGTGGGCGTAGTACTTCATCACGTGCCAGAGGATCGGGCGCCCGCCGATCTCGATCAACGGCTTGGGGAGGGTCTCGGTCTGCTCTCGCAGCCGCGTGCCTCGGCCGCCGCACAGCAGAACAACTTTCACGGTGTACCTCCGAGGGAATGCCTGCCGATGCGCAGTGGTCGAGATCCTCGCACCGGGTCTGGAGAGTGGTTGGTCTGGTGGAGGAAGTATAGCGGCGCACCGGCGGTTTGGGTACCCTGCGACCGGGGACGGCCTGCCGATCGGCGGGAAAGGATTCGCGGCACGCCCGGCCAACAAGTCACGGCTACCCATGCCGTAGAGGAGTTCGGCGAGATGTCTGACTGCGATCGAGTGCGAATTGGCGTGATCGGCGCCGGTTGGTTTGCATCGAGGCGCCATTTGCCCGACATGCAGCGCGATGAACGCCTTGAATTGGTGGCGCTTTGCCGCCGCGACGAGGCGGCGCTTGCCAAAATGGGAGACCACTTCGGCGTCGCGCTGCGCTTCACCGACTACCGCCGGATGATCGACGAATGCGCGCTGGATGCCGTGCTGGTTGCTACGCCGCACAACGTCCACCATGCGCCGGCCAAGTACGCCTTAGAGCGCGGTCTACATGTGCTGATGGAGAAGCCACTGACGATCGCTGTCGAGGAAGGCGCTGAACTGGTGGCGTTGGCCGACGCCAAGCAGCGCGTCTTGACGGTCGCGCTGAACCCGCCGTACTGGAAGCACTGCCACGCCATCCGCGACCGCGTCCGAGAGATCGGGGAAGTCGAGACCATCGAGTTCCTGGACACGAGCAACGCGGAGGGCGTGTTCGGCCGGGTGCCGCTGCCCGACTCGCTGCCTGGTGTGGTGCCGCCGACGCTGTTCCGCGGCGACGTGGAGGCGAACGGTGGCGGGAACCTGATCGACGGCGGCTCGCATCTGTTGAGCGAGGTCGTGTGGTGCACCGGTCAGATGCCCGTCGAGGTGACGTGCGTCATGGACGACTGCCCGGCCGACATGCGGTCGGTTGCCACGCTCCGGATGCCGAACGGCGCGCTCTGCGCGCTCTCCGTCCTCGCCGACAGCGGGTACCCCGGGAAACGCTGCCACCATGCGTACTACGGGACGGCCGGTTCCGTGTACGCCACCGGCTTTCCGTTCGAGCTCGTGACGCGACCCGCCGACGGCGAGACCACTCTCCAGCGCGAGAGCGAAATGCCCGAAGTGCCGACGCCGGTAGGTGACTTCGCGTCCGCCGTGCTGACCGGCGCGCCAAGCTTGTCTCCCGGCAGAGAAGCGCTGAAGGTCGTCAGCCTCCTTGAGGCAGCCTACGAGTCTGCTCGGACGGGGAGACCGGTCGAGCCTAAGAACGTGTCGTGACGGGCCAGCGGCGTTGCGCACGCGAACACCTGTGGAGGTAACCACAATGAGTGATGAATGCACCAAGTTGGCGATTGACGGTGGCGAGCCGGTGACCCGAGAGCCATTCCCGCCGTGGCCGTGGTTCACGGACGAGATCATCCAGGCTGCCATGGAGCCGCTGAAGTCCGGGAAGATCAACTACTGGACCGGCGAGTTGGGCATGAAGTTCGAGCAAGCGTTCGCCGACTGGTGCGGCGCGAAGTACGGCGTCTCCACCTCCAACGGCACGACGGCCCTGCACACAGGGCTCGGCGGCTTGGGCATCGGCCCCGGCGACGAAGTGATCGTGCCTTCGTACAGCTTCATCGCCAGCGCCTTCTCGATCCTGCAGGCCGGTGCTGTCCCAGTCTTCGCGGATGTCCAGAAGGACAGCCACACGCTGGATCCGGAAGACGTTGAGGCGAAGGTCAGCGACCGCACCAGGGCGATCCTGCCGGTTCACTTGTACGGCATCGTGTCCGACATGGGCCCGCTGCTGGAGATCGCCAAGCAGCACGACCTGAAGGTGGTAGAAGACTGCGCTCAGGCGCACGGCGCCACGTGGCGAGGACAGAAAGTCGGCGCAATCGGCGACGTGGGCTGCTTCAGCTTCTGCCAGAGCAAGACGTTCACCACCGGCGGCGAAGGCGGCTGCGTGGTGACCGACGACGAAGACGTGGCGTGGCTCTGCCGGTCGTTCCGCGACCACGGCTACGACGTGTCGGAGCGAATGCGCCTGCTGGAGATGGAAGCCAAGCTGCCGTACATCCACAACTCCGTCGGCTTCAACTTCCGGATGACCGAGATGCAGTCGGCTATCGGTCTCAAGGAGTTGGAGCGGGTGGACTCGTGGAACCTCCCCAATCGGCGGTCGGTCGGGGAGACGTTGGCCGCAGAGCTGAAAGGATGCCCGCAGATCCTCCACCTGGCGCTGGACACGGAAGAGCGCCGAAACGGCTTTTGGCTGTACCCGATCGTCCTCAACACCGACAAGCTGACCGTTGCCGACGCGCGCGAAGTGGTGAAGGCGGTGGAGGCGGAAGGCATCCCGTGCGGGCCGGTGCTGTGGCCGCAGATCTACAAGGAACGCGCGTTCCAGGAGCACAACGGGTTTGGCCGGCTCAACTATCCCTTCGGCGACCCCAATGCGCGGCCGGCGGCGGTGGACTATGGCGCCGTCCATTGCAGCAACGCCGCGTGGTTGGAGACGCGCACGTTCTTCGTTCCCGCGCACCCGACGTACACGAAGGACCATGCGCTGCTGATGGCGAAGGCGATCAAGAAAGTGTTGTGCGCCTACGCGAAGTAGGCTGGCGCAGCGCGAAGCCTGGCGTCCCCGCAACAGTCGCGCCGGGCTTGTGCTTCTGCCTCCACAGTGCGGGCCGGCTACCTCGCTTGCCCAAGGGACGCCCGCAATGAGGCGACTTCTCCCACCAAGTACACCGGCGTCGCCGACAGCTCAACGGAACGCTGCGCAATCCCGTTCCCCATGAGGTCCTTGGCGTTAGCACCGGCTGGAAGCTGGACGCGGACGGGTTGGTCGCTGGTTGCCCAGGCGATGGCGACGGTGCCTGCTCCGGTCTGGAACAGGTGGGCACGCAGGCGGTCGTTGGCGAGGCGCGGGAGGAGGGACTTGGGCGCGGGACCGAGGCGGTTCGCTATCACGCTCAGCGCCACGTACATCTTCCGCGGTGCGCCACCGTACTCGAAGAAGATCCCGCCGCCGTCCTGGCCGTTGATTGGGCCGCAGATGCCGGCGTGATAGAAGATCTTGGTGACACCGTGGGTCAGGAACACGGCGGCCGTCTTGACCAAACCCTCGGACGCAGCCTGTTCGGAGGGCCAGTTGGTCCGCTGCATGGTCGCGTCGCCGATGCCGCCCGGGGTCTTGTAGGGGTCGTCATCGGCATAGCAGCCGAACTCAGTGAGCCAGATGGGTTTCGCCTCGCCGCGGTCCTGCATCTTCTGCCAGCATTCGGCGAGTTCGTCTTCGTACAGCTCCGGCGGGAGTGTGACGGGGTAGAGGTGGATGTCCATCGCGTCGCACGACTTCAGCCCCCCGTCGTCGATGAACTGATGCACAATGCTGGCGCCCGCCCAAGTGCCGATGCCGCCGATGACCTGGGCCTTGGGTTGGTTCGCCTTGATGGTGTCGTGGGCGTCCTTCAGGAGCTGCAAGTAGTCCTTCATCGTGTAGCCGAACCGCTGCGGCACGGCGTAGTGGGTGTATAGCGGCTCGTTCATGATCTCGTAGTCGGCGAGGCGGTCGCGGTAGTGCTCCACCGTCTTCGCGACGTAGTTGCGGAACAGCGCCGGGTCTTTGGCGGGGCAAGCAACTACGTACTGCTTCTCGCGGTAGGCGGCGCCGGCCGCCTCCTTGCGCACGGCCTCCATGTCTGCCCCGCTGGACCACGGAGCCGAAGCGAACGGCAGCAGCATCAGGCAGTTCTGTTTCGCTCTCAGGACCCGGTCGATCTGCGGGTCGACGGTCGAGAAGTCCCACTTCCCCTGATCTGGCTCCACCGTATGCCACTTGGCCGACCAGTCGCGCATCCACGTCATCCCCGCCGTCTTGCACAGGTCCAGCATGAAGTCCCACGGGAAGGCGTGGTTCATCCCAAAAGGCGAGTCGTCGCCGCGATAGGGGTCGAGGAGCGCGCAGCGCAGCGTCTGCGCGAACGCCGCCGTATGGTCTGCCGGCTGCCAGTGCACCCGGAAGAAGCCGCGCTTACCACTGAGCAGACCGGTCACCTGGACTCCCGCCGCGCCGTTGGGCGCAACCTCGCGGCCGACCTCGCGGGATTCGACCTCCTGGTCGGCGAAGTCCGTCACCACCAACTTGCCGGTCACCTTCCGCTTGGTGTCAGTTCCGTTCCACACGGATAGGTCGACCGTCATCCCCTTCCCCGGGTCGGTGAACACGTTGCCGAGGGCCGGTGTCTCGACGACGCTCTCAACTTCGGCGCGGGGTGTGTACTCGGAGGCAGCGTCGGCCAGCTCCAGTTGCATCGCATCGATCCACAGTGTGGCCGCCTGCATGTCCGACTTCGACAAGTCCAGCCCCACAGCCGTCCACGTGAACGCGGAGTTGGTCGTGAACGGGAAGGCGAACCGCTGCCAAGTGGCTCCTACCTTCACCGCCTGCTGGCGCGTGCCCCCGTTACACTGAGACATCAGCAGAAGCGCCGGCACGTCGGGCTTGTCAGCCTTCAGGAAGCACGACAGCGTATACCGCTTCCCTGACTGCATGGGCACCCAGCCTGCGTGCGCCGTCAGGAGCGTCTCCACCGGCTGGTCCACCGCGTCGAAGTAATCCCACCGGTACTTCAGCGGGTGCGCCTTGTCCAGCGAGAGCCGCAGGCTGTTCCTCCCGTGTTGCGCCGTCGTGCTGTCAACTTCGCCCAACTGCTGATAGGCGTTGCCCGACCACGAAGTCAGGTTGGGCACGTAGCTGCCCCATCCCGCGGCGCCGCACTCAAAGCTGCTGTTGGGGAGGAAGTTGCGGACGCCGTCGGTGGAGAGCTGCGGGTGGTACTCCACCTTCATCTCGACGGGTTCGAGGACGACGTCATCCAGCCACAGTGTGCCGGTGCTGGTGTACCAGAACTGCAACCGGCTGGCGTCGGCAGGCACGTCGTCCGTCGCTTGGAGCGTCTTCTCGACGCGCTGCCACGTGGGACTGGCCGGGAAGCTCACGGCGATCCCCGACGAGCCCCACGGCTTGGTCTTCGACAACGCCGCGTCGCAGATCGACCGCGCGATCCCCTTGCCCTTCACCCAGAAGCTCAACCGATACCACTGCCCGCGCTCGACGGCCACCGCGCCGACCTGACAGACCATCGCATGGCTGCTCGCAGTGCCGGGGACGAACGCTGTGCAGTCGAGCTTGGCGCACTTGCCGCCTTCGTGCCCGGCGTCGAGCGTGAGCGTCTGCTTGATGTCGCCCCACCCGGCGAAGGCCCAGCCCGGAGGTGCCCCGCCAGCCTCAGCTTCCTCCTCAAAGGAGCCGTTCGCCACGAGGTTGGCGGCCGGCGCCGCAACGCACCGTGCCGGATGGCAGAGCAATATCACCGCAACGCCAAGAAGAAGAGACGACCAGCAGGTACGAGCCATGGGACACTTCCCTTCGAAGCCACAGAGTCGCCTGCTCCGAACGCCCGGGGCAAGCAGCCAACATCCTACTGCCGCGGCACGCAGGCGTCAAGCGCAACCCAGCCGACGCGATCCGCGTGCTGGCATTGAGCACGGTGAACCCGACCACTTCGTCTGCCTCGTAGCGGACGATCACGCCGTCCTCGGTGAGCTCGCTGTCAGTGGCGTGACTAGGCTTCTTGAAGTTGATGTAGACGACATCCGCTTCCTGGTCGTAGGACAGCCACAGGTACTGCTGTGGGGACTGCCGAACGGCGGGGATGAGGTTCAGGTATGGCTGGATGGCTGGGAGGGCCAAAGCTGCCGCCTCCTTTCCAGGGAGCGCACGCGACGAGTGAGAAACGCCGTGATGATGAAGCCGTCGGCGGCACCCTCGCGATGGGCGACCACCAAGAACTTGCCTGGCTCGTACTCACGGACCGCCAAGTTCTCGCCGGCGTTGCCGGCCAGCACCCGGTCTGCTTCGGCGATGGTCTCCAGGACCTCCAGACGCAGACCTGCCAACTCGCAGTGCTCTTCCGTGATGTGCGACCAACGCTCGTCCGGGAGTCGAATCGGCAAGGCGTTCTTTGACGCGGCTGTTGAGGTCATGGGTGCGGAAGTGCCTGTCGGAGAGCAAGGCCAGCCGGGGGGTACGGAGGCAGAGTCTACGCTGAAGCCAATGCCCTGTCAAGCTACGCCCGGCCCGGCGGCGCCCCCGGCAGGGATGGGGACGAACTCGTAGTCGATGGGGCGGGGAACTGCGTTACTGGCTGGCTGGGAAACCGGGGGCGTGGGGCGCGCTGGGTCGGCGGGGACTTGAGAGTGTAGCCGGGCTTGGAGCAGGAGTCCAGTCAATTGCAGCAGGAGTGTTACGATGTGTCGCTGTCTCTCGACGGCCAGTAGGCTCTGCGGTCGCGCCCGCGTCTCGTGGCGTTCGCCGTCTCATTCAAGGCGCGGCCCGGGAAGGACATTCGGGGATGGCGTCCAACGTCTGCGTACTCAACACCGACAGGGAAGGAGCAGTGCTGATGACCGACCGACGGGTCTTTGCCGCCTGGCTCGCCTTGCTGTCCTTTGCAGTTCCGCAAGCCGCGACCGCGGAGGAGCAGCCGGCCGGGGCGGAGTTGACGTTGGCGGCTCCCCATGAACGGGACCTGGGCGACTACCCGGGGCACCCATCGCACACCTTCCTTGAGCGGACTGCCGGCTTCCGGTTTGGGCCGGTGGCGTACGCCATCGCGTACAAGGCGTGCATCGACAAGGCGCATGGGGGCAAAGTGGCGCCGTTGGAGGGCTACATCGGGATGCCCGTGCCGACGGCGTGCAACTGGTATCACAGCGGGTTTCTGTTCGTGTCCCTCAACGGTCAGGAGCTCGGGACGACGCCGCTGAGCAGCATGTTGGTGGCGCAGCGCGGCGAGCGGGCGATCCTGGACCTGGTGTGGCGCCACGAGGTGGCGAACGTGCGGGTGCGGTTCGTTGGCTTGCCGGGGAGCGACCACCTCGACTGCGAGATCGCTCTGGAGCCAAAGCAGGAGATCACGTCGGTGGCGGCCGGGCTGCGGTGCTACCCGAGCTTCTTCACCTCCCACTACAAGCGCGCCGGGGCGCGGCGCATCCAGACGCCGGGCGCGTTGGTGGAGGAAGGGAACAAGGCGACGCTGGAGGCTGGCGCCAACTGGTGGGGGCTGTACTATACCCGCGAAGGTTGGGAACACACCGAAGTCCCGGTGCGACTTCGGCTCCGTCTGGGAGAATACCCTCTGTCCTACGTCTGCTGCACGCCTGCCGGGGAAGTTCCGCGAACTTCCACTTCGGTGTGTTCCCAACCTTCGCGGGTATACAACGAAGCCAGGCTTCACAGCGCCTTGGGGTATGTCACCCCGAAGGATCAAATGGAGCGTGTCTGGATCCCGCTGAAGCACACCCACGATCACCTGGTCCATTTCATGGTTCCGCTGGTCGGTTGCTTCGTGCCAGTTCATGTTCTCGGGTTCAGGCATGTCCAGGGCGGATCAGCAAGGGTCGTGGCGGCACGAGCTGGCGTGACAGGGCTTGCGAGGGCGACTTGGGGTGTGACCTACCGCAGCTTCCCCAACGGGAACTGCTCCCCTGCCAACGCCCGCTTCGCGAACGCGCCCCAAAACGGCGTCGGCGTGTAGTCCCAGCCGGTGATCAACACGGGGGTGGCGCCGGGGTGGAAGGAGAACCCGGTCCAGTGCAGCTTGTACTTCTGGATGAAGCCCAGCACGTCAGGCACCCAGGTGTACGGGTCTTCCTGGTTGGCGGCGGGGATGAAGTCCATCCTCTTCACGTCGGCGCCCACTTCACCTACCAGGACCGGGTGCTTGTCGGCGACGATCAACACCTTGCCTTTCCAGTCGCTCTTCCACGGGTAGATGTGGGTTGCGCAGATGATGCCGTTGCCGCCTCTGTCGTCCAACGCGAAGCCGTTGGCGATGCCCGAGAGGTCGTACGCCCAGTCCAGGCCGCCGGCGACGATCACGTTGCGGGCGCCGGTTCCGCGGACGGCGTCCACCAATCCCTGCATCCCCACGGACTGGAAGCCGGGACCGTCTTTCTGCGACACCAATCCGCCGTTGCGCCACACTTCCCCCGAGGTGCCATGGGGTTCATTGAACAGGTCGAACAGCACAGCGGGGTGGTTCTTGTAGCGGGCGGCGGCATCTTCCCAGAAGTCGGCGTGCTCCTGCCGCGGCGCCTGGAATCGGTGCAGATCCAGCAGCAAATAGGCGCCGCGGTTGGCGGCGAGGTTAACGGCCGCGTCCACCAACTCGCGATACGCAGCGCCACCGTCCTTCTGCCCCGATCCCTTGCCGAACCAGTGCTCCTCGTTGACCGGCAGCCGGATGAGGTTGGCCTTCCAGTCTTCGAGGGCGGTCACGATTGAGCGCAGCACGTGCTCGCCGGTCACCGCCCAGTCGAGACTGACGACGTTGACGCCCTGGAGCCAAACCGGCTTGCCGTCCTTGTTCAGCACTTGGGCGCCGATGACGTGCAGCTCCTGCGGCCACTTCGCCGGTTGCGGCGCTTCGGGCGGGACGTGGGCGCGCTGCGCTTCTGTGGCAGCGGCTTTGGCTGCTGACTCCAGTGGTGCCGGATCGGTTGGCTTCAGGACGAGGTCATCGAGGTCAAAGGTCCCGCGTTCGACCTGGAACAGCGTCGGCATGAACTCCAACATCACCGCGTTTTCGGGGACGAGGAACTCGGTCGTACGCTCGACCCAGTCCTCGGTGTTGCGGTTCGTGTAGGGTGGCGACGGTCTCTGATTCAGCTTCTGGCCCGCTGCATCTTTGAACTCCAGCATGATCCGGGCGTCGAACCACGGCTCTTTGCCCGTTCTGAGGTCGCTCACGCGCTGGCGCCAGGAGAGCGCCAACGCGCGGACATCGGCAGGGAGGTCAACCGGCCGGTAGAGCAGCACGAGTTCGCCCGCTCTGAGCGACGCCAGCCGCAAGAAGTGGTTGCCGTCTTCTACCTCCCAGCTGCCGCCGGTGTTGGGGCGCCCCCAATCGTCGGGCCAGTTGTCCGTGTTCTTGTCGGTCTCGAAGGTACCGTTCGGGAAAAGCGAGCCGTCCGTCTCGCCGACGGCAGGCGCGCGTACGCAGCAAAGAGAGAGCAGCAGGGCGAATGCTGCAAGCAGGCTGGCGTAGTGTCTTACCATTGGGTCTGCCTCCTCAACGGACGCACGCAGTCGCCGGTGCGCGTTGAGTAGTGCATTGTGTTCTCCAGGCGAACTGAGGGCAAGCTGGGCAGAGGGGTAGGAGCGAGATCGTCCGGCGGTGGACTACGGCTGGTGGGTGACCGCCCCGTCAGGGAGCCCGGTACGCTAAAATGGTTCTGCTCAGACCGCGTAGCCCGAGGCGCCAAGCCGAGGGAGACCGAAGGAGTTCGCCCATGCCAGAGGTTGTCCGCTTCACGCTCAACGGCAAACCAACAGCGGTGACCGGTGACAGTAACCGCAAGCTGCTGTGGGTTTTACGCTCGGACTTGGGACTGACGGGCACCAAGTACGGCTGCGGGAGAAGCCACTGCGGCGCCTGCACCGTGCTCGTCGACGACAAGCCGGTGCGCTCCTGTCACTTGGCGACGAACCAGGTCGAGGGGAAAGCGGTCGTCACCATCGAGGGGCTTGGGGCCGGCGGCAAACTGCACCCGCTTCAGAAGGCGTTCATGGCGCACGACGCCCTGCAATGCGGCTTCTGCACGCCTGGCATGATCATGAATGCGTGCGGGCTGCTGAAGCAGAACCCGCGCCCCTCGGCCGACCAGATCGTGGAGGCGCTGGAGGACAACCTCTGCCGCTGCGGGGCACACAAGCGGATCGTCGAAGCCGTTCAGGCGGCGGCGGCAGAAATGAGAGGAGAGGCCTAAGATGGACCACGATCGGTTCCTTGCGCTCGATTTCACCGACCTCCCCCCCAACCTCCCGCTGAGCCGCCGCGAACTGCTCAAGCTCGCCGGCGGCGGCATCCTCGTCTTCTTCACGACTCGGAGCCAGCTTCCCGCCGAGGCGCAAGGCCGCGGGCAACGCCTCCCCGAAGACTTCAACGCCTTCCTCCGCGTAGGCGAAGACGGCCGGGTGACCTGCTTCACCGGCAAGATCGAGATGGGTCAGGGCATCATCACCTCGCTGGCGCAGATGCTGGCGGAGGAACTGGACGTTGCCGTCGGCTCTGTCGAGATGGTGATGGGCGACACCGACCGCTGCCCGTGGGACATGGGCACCTTCGGCTCCATGTCCACCCGGTTCTTCGGTGCTCCCCTGCGCGCTGCCGGCGCGGAGGCCCGCCGCGTGCTGCTGGAGCTGGCTTCAGAGAAGCTACAGACTCCTGTCGAGCAGTTGACCGTCGAGGCCGGCACCGTGTTCGACCGACGGGACAAGGCGAAGCACGCCACCTACGCCCAGCTTGCCCAAGGCAAGCGGATCGAGCGACACGTGCAGACCCCACCTCCGCTGAAGAAGCCGGCGGACTTCCGGGCCCTCGGCAAGCCGCTCACCCGACGGGATGCCCGGGAGAAGGTTACGGGAGAGGCAAAGTACACCGCGGATATCGCTCTCCCCGGAATGCTCCACGCGAAGATCCTGCGGCCGCCCGCCCATGGCGCCAAGCTCACAGAGGTCGACGTCGCTGGCGTCAGTGTGGTCGAGGGTGCTGAGGTCGTGCGAGACGGCGACTTCATCGCCGTCGTGCACAAGTGCCCCGACGAGGCCGAACGAGCTTTGGAGAAGGTCAACGCAAAGTGGGACGTTCCCGAGCCGACGGTGGACGACAAGACGATCTTCGACCACCTGCTCAAGGTCGCCCCCGCGGGCGAGGTTGTCGCGCACGGCGGCGACCTCGCGACGGGAGAGAAACGCGCAGCCCAGGTCTTCGAAGAAACCTACCTGGATGGCTACAAGGCTCACGCGGCGATGGAGCCGCACGCGGCTGTCGTCAGCGTCGAGGGCGACAAGGCGACCGTCTGGGCATCCACGCAGGCGCCGTTCCGGGCGAAGGACGAGGCTGCGTCGGCGCTTGGATTGCCGGCCGAGAAGGTGCGTGTCCTCACGCCCTTCGTCGGCGGCGGATTCGGCGGGAAGACGGCCAACGGCCAGGTGGTTGAAGCAGCGCGCGTGGCGAAGCTCACCGGCAAGCCGATCCAAGTCGCGTGGAGCCGCGAAGAGGAGTTCTTCAACGACACGTTCCGGCCGGCCGCCATCGTCAAGATCCGCTCCGGACTCACCGACACCGGCGCCATTGCCTTCTGGGATTACCACGTCTACTTCGCCGGGTCCCGCGGCGCGGCGCAGTTCTACGACGTGGCGCACCACGCCACCACCGCCCACGGCTCAGGCTGGGGCGGCGGGCCGGGCACTCACCCCTTCGCCACGGGCGCCTGGCGCGCTCCCGGAAACAACACCAACACCTTCGGGCGGGAGTCGCAGCTCGACGTGATGGCCGCAAAGGCCGGCGTCGACCCGGTGGAGTTTCGGCTTGCGCACCTGAAGGACGAGAAGATGCGCCGCGTGCTGCAAGCCGCCGCCGACAAGTTCGGCTGGGAACCCGCCAAGGCCCCCAGCGGCCGCGGCTACGGCTGCGCCTGCGGTACCGACGCCGGCGCTTCCGTGGCCACCTTGGCGGAGGTCGCGGTAGACAAGGCCACCGGGGCTATCAAGGTCAAGCGGCTCGTCTGCGCCCAGGACATGGGCCTGGTGATCAACCCCGAGGGCGCTACCCTCCAGATGGAAGGCTGCCTTACCATGGGCCTCGGCTACGCCCTAACCGAGGACCTCCGCTTCCGAGGCGGTCAGCTCCTCGACCGCAACTTCGACACCTACGAGATTCCCCGCTTCTCGTGGGTACCAAAGATCGAGACGATCCTCCTCGACGACAAAGAAGCAGCCCCTCAAGGCGGCGGCGAGCCAGCCATCATCACCGTGGGCGCCGTAGTCGCCAACGCCGTCTTCGACGCCTGCGGCGCAAGAGTGCGCCAACTGCCGGTCACGCCGGCGCGGGTCCAGGAAGCGCTGCGAGGGAGCTGACAGGGCGAGCTGGGCGTTCTGCCCTCTCCCTGCGGGGGCACGTCCTCCAGCACCGGATGGTCGCTCGGCCTTAGGGCGCCAAAGGCCGAGGGGCGACGTCGCCTTCGCCCCCCTACCCCAACTCCGGCGCCAACACTTGCGGGTCGCGGTAGACGTGGAACACCCCCTGCCCGAGCTGCCCTCAGCAGTTGACTGCGCGCGTCACTCGCTGGTGATATCCGCCGCCTCCAGCGGCTCCTTGACCGCGTTCCGGTACCACGCCGGATCGTACCCTTCCGCCGAGGTCGCTTGGACTGTGATCCGCACCTTCCCGCCATCAGACTTGTCAGCGAGGTTGGCGATGGCACTGAAGGACTTGAGCACTTGGTCACGGGAGGCGGCGAAGCGAATCTCTACGGCGCCCTGGGTATCGCCGTCGGCGCGTGCGGGAAGCGGCTTCACCGGGCCAGTGGTGTCGTAGGTGACACTTGGTTGGCCGTCCGGCGCGAGCGGAGCTGGCTGCGAGTCGTCGCTGACAGGCGCCGTTTCCGGCAGGGGTATGGCTGCGGGCATCATCACGAACCCGGAGTCGAGGTCGATCTCGTCCTCGCTCATGGTGCGGCCGAAGGAGACCTTGCTGAGGCTCACCGCATACTTCCCGTCGGGTCCGAGCGACGGTGTGCCCGTGGTGTACCCGAACATGCTCTCGCTGACGCCGCGCACAATGGCCTTGCGGAGAACCTCGGCCGAGCTGAGGCGGGGCGGCTCCAGGAAACCGAAGAAGGCGTCGCGCACCTCGCCCGTGGCTATGCCTAATCTGGGCGGCTCGCCTTCGCCCAGCGACTCCCCGAGCTTCAGGCGCTCCACGATCTTCTTCGGGTGCACTTTGCCGTGGACTTTCGGCGTGCCGACGGCGGTGAGGAGCTCCATGACTCGAGCGAAGAAGGCGTCGGGGTCTCGGTAGACGGCCGGCGTCGCCGGGTCAGCCACGGCGATGGCGCCGAAATCAATGGCGAAGACGGCTTCCGCCAGAGAGCCGGACTCCACGTCGGGGTGGAGCTTTACGAGGTCCGTCCATGGGCGAAGGGTGCTTGTTCTCATTGCGATGATTCCTTCCGGATAGGCGCCATTTGCGCCATCAAAGCGACAGGTTTTCGACACATATCCGATGTTCATCCGACAAGCTTGTCGGATTAGATCCGGCTCCGCCGTACAGGCGGCCCGGTCGCTCACCTGACGCCCATTGTCGCTCGGGTGTCGGTCAGTTGTCGCTCACGAGTCGGCCAACAGCGTCACTATTGCGTCGCCGGTCGGATCAGGATTCCCTTCCTCGCCCTTCCTCGTCAACTGCTCGCCATCTGCTGGCCAATCTGGCGAGGAGGCTACTTCGTGAACTCAGCGGCCATCACGTAATGTGTCTGGTTCCCTCGGGACACCCTCGTCAGGAGGCGTTTCTCGACCAGATCCTTCAAGTCGTGCAGAGCAGTGCGGTCAGTGGTGTGCGCCGTCAACACGTATTCCTGGCGGGTGATGCGGCCAGTGGTCTGCGCAGACTCCACCGCCTTCCGTTGGCGCTCGTTCAGGCCCAGTTCGTCAACTGGCGTTCCTACCGCGCGCGACTTGTGGAACGTGACCCGAAACCACTCCGGCCGACTCCCGTACTCGGGCTCGGCGAGTCCGGCCTCATGGCAGAGGTCGAGCATACGCCTCGTGCCGGTACGGAACTGCTCAATGTAGCCAGCGAGGAAGAAGACCTAAGCGATGAGCTTGTTCCTCGGAATGGACAGGTGAACGCCGCGCAGGTCGCCCACCGTCAGGCCTGGTGGCAATCCCCCAGGGTTCCAGACTTGGAGCGAATCATCGAAGATGCTCAGTTGGGCGTTCCCGGTCGCTGCATAGTCGCGGTGGCAGACCGCGTTGACGATGGCCTCCCGCACGGCTTCGAGAGGATACTCCCATCGCTCGAGGCGCGCCGGTCCCCCGCCCTTGAACTCGACAGCCATCGAGATGTTCCGCTGCACGAACTCCATGGCGTCCTCGACTTGGCTCAGCACGTCGCGCTCAATCACTTTCATGTCGATGAACGTGACGGTGTCATTGCCCTTGAACCGCGCGCAACGGACTTGTGCCTGCACCAACTGGCGTTGCGGACGCTTCCCGAAGAAAAGATTCCCCGCCACGGTCAGCTTCTGGTGCTGCAGTAACTCCAACTGACCCAACACTGCTTCTGGTGGCGCGTCCTCGGGCGCCTCCCACTGGCGTTCGCGCTTCGCTCGTCTCAGGAAACGCCGGACGAGGTCGGCGTCCACATCCTCCATGCCCAGATCGTCGAAGGTCCTCGTGTCCCACGTCATCCCGCGGGTCGCCAGGCACAGCCTTGCCGCTTCGTCGGGATCGAGCCGCTGATTCGTCCGTCCCGACCGGCGGAACGCGCGGTCGAAGGCGAAGACGGGCTTCGTCGCGCTTGGGGGGACCTCGACCACGACTATGTGCGTCCCACTCACTTCCTCGGCCCGAATCGCCGGGACGATCTTCGGATGGGTGTTCTCCGCGATCCTGTTGGCGAGGCGTTCGAGGGTCTGCGTGCCGACCTCGAGCTGCGCCGGGCAGCCGTCGGGCGCCACACCGATGTAGAGGCGTCCACCGCCTACGCTCGCGAACGCCGCACACGTCTCCACGATCTCGCGCCATTCGCCCAGCGACTGCTTCCATTCCACGGTCTGGCTCTCTGGAGGGAACGGCGTCGTCTGCTGAGGCGCGTGCTGCGTCATCGTCCAGCACCCCTCGGTGCCGCGAACAGCCCGCCCTCCCCCATCACCGCTCGCCAGTTGGCCAGCAGCTTCTGCAGCGCGGACTGCTCGTCGGAGGTGGTGGCCAGTAGGCCCTGAGTCTCGGCGCCGCCGCTGAGGCCGGGGCCGCCGAGGGCTTGGGCGACCAGGCGGAGGCGCTCGCGGTCGGGCTGCCCTTCCTCCAGGAACTTGCCCAGGCGGCGCGGCTGGTTCTCCAGGAGCCAGAGGAGGCGATGCAGGGTGTCGATCAAGGGTGCCGGTTCCTCTCCGGCGCGGCCGAGCTTGTCATCGGCGCCGTGCTCGGTGAAGTCGCGCAGACGGTACTTGCCCTTCTTCTTCTGCAGAACCGCGCGCGGGCCGGACGAGAGCCCGTGCGGGCCGTCTAGCTCGACGGGCTGACCGTAGGAGAACACGATGGCTTCCCCGGCGTCGATCTCCGCCGCCTTGTAGACGAACCGCCAGAGCACGTAGAACCGGCTGGGTGCGTCCACGGCGCTGACGTTGCCGCCCGTCAGGCCGAACAGCTTGCCCAGCATCGTATCCAGCACGACGCCCTCGACTTCGGTCAGGAACTTCTCGGCGGGGACCTCCTCGCCGTTGGCGTACTCGACCCGTTCGAACCGGGTGAACGCCCGCAGCCCGGCGCCCACGGCGGCGATCACGAGGTCCGCGCCCTCGGCCCCGATCACCTGCTCCTTATCACTGACGGGGATACCCAGTTTCCACAGCGTGTCTACCCGTTCCCGCACGATCCGCGTCAGCTCGGGCTGCACGTCGTCCTCGTAGTTGCCGACACCGACGTCGGCTTCGCGCTTGCGGGCGACGAGGAAGATGCTGGAGGCGAGGGCGGCGGAGTCCATCCCGCGCAGCCGCGTCCGCATCTCCGTCTCGACTGGCCAGGCCTCCGTCACGGTGAAGCCTGTCCCCCGAAGCGCATCCACGAGCGTCGCCCACCCCAGTGTTGTCTTGTGAGCGTAGACGACCGTCATGTGTCCGCTGGGCTTGAGAACACGGCCGGCCTCGGCGAAAGCTTGACCCATCATCGTCTCATAGGCTGTGCGCGCCCTGCTCATGTCTCCGCCGTGCCGAACGGGTTCCGCGATGGTCTCGCCCTTCTTGGGCGTAAGCTCAGTCGCGAAGTGCTCAGGGCAGAGATGACCGATGCTCCGCTTCAGCCAGACGTAGAAAAAGTCCGACAAGTCGGCGTAAGGAACGTTGTCGTAGTAAGGCGGATCGGTGACCACTGCGTCCGCGAATTCACCTTGCCATGGGAGACTGGTCGCCGAACCCCGCTTGACATCCGCCGCCGTCGTGCCTGAAGACGTTCCCGCCCAGATCCCGGGTTCCGCGTTCGCGACGATCTCGGCCCAATCCCCCACCGAACTCCCGAACGGGTTGGCTTCCGCGAAATCCCAAACCATGGGCAGGGCTTGGCGTCCGTACGTGTGCTGCAGCTTCTCGCCGGATGGATTCCAGGCACAGAAGGACGACCAGTGGTCGGTGCCCCTGTCGAGGTAGAGCCCCAGGTGTGAAACCACTGCGTCACCTGGCCCGACGGGCAGTCGCGTGCGCTGGGTCTCGTCGCTGGCGCGTCGGAGTGCTGCCACGAACGTTGCCAGAGCAAGTGCTTGGCGTGGGCTGAAGAGCTGCCCCCAATTCCGGAAGCCGTACGGCTGCACCCGGAACCCCAACGTTCCCCGCGGCGGCAACGGCTCCTCCGGCACCGTCAACCCCGTCCGCCCGCACAGCTCCTCGATCCGCCACTGGGTCGCGACGTCATCCGGCACGAACTCCGGGTAGTCATCCGCCGACAGGTAGACCTTGCCCTGTCTCCCCGGTCGTGTGCAGACGATCACCATCATCCGCTGGCCCATGCGTTTGGCGCAGCCTTCGGCTTTGACGTACGTGCTGTCGGCAACGGTCCCGCAGAAGGGGCAGGTGGCATTGCCACCCTTGGAGAACGCCGCCGGGTCGAAGCCATCGCCCGTCATGTGCAGTTGCGGCTCGGGCGCGAGTTTCTCCGGCGGGTCGTCTGGGTCCGGGATAGGCGGGTACAGGTCGCCGATCTCGGTCTTCACCTTCTCCAGCACCCAGTTGCCCCAGTAGCGCACTTCGTCGGCGAGCCCGCCCCACGTTGGGTTGCCTTCGGGGCCCGGCGGTCCGGTCATGCCACGGGCAGTGGGGTCAGGTCTGCCGTACTTCTGCGGATAGACCAGCGTGCACAGCTCGATGATGTGCGTCACCGGGTTCAGGTCGAGGGCATACGCCTCGCAGCCGAGCCGGAGCGCCTCCAACGGGATCGCCCCGCCGCCGGCAAACGGGTCGAGCACCCGCGGGCGGGGGGCGCGGCCGGCTTCGATGTCCTCCACGGTCACCCGGTCGCCGGTGAAGCTGAACTCCTCGACCCACGCAGGTTGGCAACCTGCGCCACGGAGTTCCGCGGTCAGTGGTTCCGCGTGGGCTTCGAGGATGTGCTGCTGCGCTTCCTTGATGACCTGCGGGTCGCCCGGGTACTTGCACAGCCGCTCGACGAACTTCGCCGCGTTCGCCCGCCCGAGGCCCTTCCGCTTCGCCTCCGGCCCGTTGTTCGGCTAAAACCGATCCGCCGGCACCAGCGCCCCATACACCGCCGCCCGGCAAGCCACCAGCGGCCGCCGCGCCCACCACAGGTGCAGCGTCGAGATGTGCCCCTTCCGAACGGACTTCTCCCGCGAAGCCTCCTTGCTGAGGGCTGCGATGGGGAGGTAGTCTTCGAGGAGGCGGAGGTCGTTCTCGTTCATGCCCTTCGGTCCGCTCCGTCTCCCCCCGCTCGCTGCCACGGGAAGGGCTGCACATGGGGGTTCTTCGCCATGTACGCCTCAAGCTCGTCTCTGCGGAGAGGGTACCATTCGTCATAGGGGTACCGACGGAAGTACTCGCCCAACCGTTCGCGGAAGTGTTCGTCCGCAACCGCATTCAGCCGCCCGACACGCAACCGGCGGTGCTCTTGTAGATCCTCTTGAGGTACCCGAATCGTGACAGCGAAGTCCACGGCCATCCGTTCGGTGAACCCAATACCTTCATCAGGTGGCAGGTAGAACCACTTGAGGTTCACCCGGGAGTGTTGCGTGATCACGTTCACCCAACTGCTTGGCTTCGTGGTCTCAGCGCATGGCGGGTACACATCACGGAACTCCCGAATCTCGCACAGCGTGATGTCGGGTCCCAGCAGGACGTCGCAGTCCTGGGACGCGACAATCGCCTTGACGGGGCGCAATCCCAACAGCGCAGTCACGGGCTGTCCGGCCCTGGCCAGTTCCTCCCAGCTCATCGGCTGCGCCTCGGGGTCTGTCGTGATCACCGGCAGTTCCCGCAGGGACAGCTCAACCCGCGGGACACTGTAGAATATGTCGCCCTGACGGATTGGGGCGTCGATCTCTGGGTACTCGTAGATCACCCCAAGTCCTCCCAGCCAGCAGTTCGGTCTGCCTCCATTTGCGCCGCCCGCAGGCGCCGCTCTTCAGCTCCGAACAGCGTGCGAAGCGCGAGCGAACGCGCTTCCCGGAGACCGATGCGCCGCGACGATGCGGGTTCGAGCGCAGTTGCACCGCGGGTCAGGGTCTGCCTTGCTCGCGTGCCGTCCCAGGGGTCTCCCCCAAACGTGACCGGCATCGAGGAGAGAAGCCACGCCAGAGTAGCGGCGAGTGGCGCCAGCACTCTCAGTGTCGGTGGTTTGCCGGCTGCCACGGAGGCCCAGTAGCCCGTAGTCTGAAGTGTCAGTCCCTCGTCACGTCGGAGCCCCGGAGCCGTGATGGCGGCGCTATTCACCTGAGAACCTCCCTTCGAGTTCGCCCTCTATCAGCTTGAAGAACCAGTCATCGGTGATGGTGTGTGCAGAACCGATCCAGTCAGCGAAGGTACCGGGGAGTGCAGGGACGTCGCTGGCGGCAGACTGCACCGTTGTCTCCCAGATAACTGCGGGCGTGTCGCTCTTCTGCCCCGTCGCGAAGTTCAGGTGCACGGCACCCTTCGGGGAGTCGCAGGCGAACGAAGACTGCCAGTTGAAGTGCAACGGGCGCTGTCCGACCTTCACAGTCTCAAAGAGATTGCCCGGCAGCGAGACGTCCACCTGCAGCATGTCCCGCAGGAAGGCGAACGTGTCCTCGGCACGGTAGTCAAACTCCACCGCGTCGATGTAGCGAAGGATCAGGTTGGCGACCTTCAGTTCGGTCGGTTTGGGGTGGGCCTGGTAGAGCATCTCGACCGCGGAGACGGCCCGGGGCTGGAAATCTTCCCACAGGTAGTCCTCTGTCGAGTTGAGGGTCATGATCCCAGGGCCAAGCTGAATCAGCGGCCACTGTCCGGAACCCACACGGAACTGGTGCTGCACCACGTGACCAACGAATTCATCTGGAATGCTGGCAGTCGGTAGTTGCACGTGCTCGGGGTAGTGCCCAGACGCTCTGTCGAACAGCCGCGCGAGTAGTAGCTTGTAGTGCGGGTCTGTCTGCTGGCCAGGCGGACCCGGCGCCAAGGCCCAACGGACCTCAACCATGGCCTCGACCAGTGGCTTGTTTTTCAGTTCCCTCGGGGCGGACCTGGCGTCATCATCATCCTTCTTGCGGCTGCACGCGAGCCCTATGGATCGCGTCCGCTGGTATCTGGTAGAGCCGCGCTGTCACTACTTCGCGTTTGGCGTGATCCAACCTCGCGCCCGGGTCTTGGATTGTGACCAGTTCGGCGCGCTCCTCCAAGGGATCCCACACCACGTAGAGCCAGTACGTCGGCCCGAGCTGCTGCGCGTTGTACCACTCGTTGACGGTCATCTGGAGGTCGTTGCCGCGGGAGTAGCCTTTGACCTCGATGCGGCGCACGTCGAGTCGACCGGTCGCCGGGTCGATGACGCGGTGGGCGCGGAGGTCGAAGCCGAGGCGCTGGAAGCCGACGCGCTGGATCTGGTCGCGGGGAAAGCCTTCGGCGATCAGGCTGTCGATGGCGATCTCCTCGGCGCGGAGCTCCTTCTGGCGACGGAGCGCGACATCGGGCTCGCGCCCCAAGTCGCCCAACTGCGCCTGCACATCGGCATCCAGGGTGAGGACCAGCGCCGTTGCCAGGTGCCGAACGGGGCCCGTCCGGGCGATTTGCAGGCGGTCGAGACCGGCCAGGCGCTCGCGCTTGGTGCGCTCCAGTTCGTCCAGGCGCCGCTTCGCTTCGGCCGCCGCCAACCGGTATTCGGCGCGAGCGCCAAGCTCAGCCATGAGACTCATGTAGCGCTCCTGCGACCGGTTGATCCGGGCCGTGAAGGAGCGCTCCAGGTACTCGCGCACAACCGTGGCGAAGTGCTGTCGCGCCTCCTGGCACTGTTGGCGGCGCTCAAGCTGGCAGGTGCTCTTCAGGAAGTCGGCGGCAGCCTGCGAATCAATGGCGGCGACCTCTGCGGGCGGCTGGGGATGTGCCGGCAGGTCCAGCACCACGTCGGCGGGGACGATCTCGAACAGCCCACCAAGGTCACCAGAGGCGACGACTTCTTCGCGGACGGCGACGACCTCGGCGTGGAGCGGGAGATCGGCACCACGGCTATCTTTCCCCTTGATCGTCATCTCGAAGAAATGCAGCCGGTAAGGCTGAGCCGCGGACTGGTCAAGGAACAGGGCCACGCCACCAACCGCCGCGGACAGCGCTTCGTTGAGCTTCTCGTCCACGGCTGCGTAGAGCGGATGCCCGGGGCCAAGCAGCACGGCGTCGAGGTGGGCGTCCTGATCCAGCACCTCTTTGGGGAAGGTCACCTTGCGGTACTCCGGTTCCGGCTTGCCAAGCTTGCGTACTGCGTCCAGACGTTCCGAGCGCAGGTCGGCCAGGACGTGCTCAAGGCGCCAGAGTCCGTCAGCGCGTGGCTCGACTCGAAGGCCGATTCGTTTCGCGGCCGCGAGGAACTGCTCTTCCACGTAGCGCGGCATGAGGCGTCGTTCCTCGACCTCCAGGTTGCGGTGCTGGAAGGTAGAGAAGTCGACGTGCCCTCGGGCGAGGGCGATGCCGGTGGCCTGCTCGTACTCCTTGAGCTTCTCCGCGTCCATGCGGTCAATCTGGTCGAGGTAGTCATCGAGCCTGCGAGGATCCATTGCGGCTTCACGCAACATCTCCGGGAGGTTGATGTCGTTGAGCGACAGGATCTCGCCGATCACGTCGAAGACCCGCCCCTCCAGCGACCGCTTCATCAGTTCCAGCTTTTCCAGCAGACGTTGGAGAATACGTCCCTCGACGATGCTGTCTCCCGCCTCGGAGTCGGTCGCCACGAAGTTGAAGGCGTAGCAGTCGTCCCGTTGCCCGATCCGATGGATTCGCCCCAGGCGCTGCTCCAGGCGCGTCGGGTTTCAGGGCATGTCGTAGTTGATCATCAGGTGGCAGAACTGGAGGTTGATGCCTTCGCCGGCGGCCTCTGTCGCCACGCAGACTTGCGAGGTAGTGCGGAATGTCTCCTGCGCGCGCTTGCGCTCGTGCGGGTTCACCCCCCCGTGGATCTCGCAGGTCGTGTATCCCCACCGACCGAGGTGTTCTCTGATGTAGTTGAGCGTGTCCCGGTGCTCGGTGAAAAGGAGCAGCTTCCCCCGCCCGTCCTTCAACTCGGCGAATTGCGCCCGCGCCAGGCATTCCTTGAGCGCGGCGAGCTTCGAGTCGGAGGCGGCCTGCCGGACCGCGTGTGCCTGCTCAATCAGGTTCTTCAGCGCCGCGATCTCGGCCCGCAACTGGTCAAGCTCCTCGGCGGCGGTGAACTCGTCGATAAGCGTATCGCGGTCGGCGTCGTCGAGGTCGTCTTCATCCTGCTCCGCATCGTCAAGTCGTCCCTGCAGCACGGCCAAGCGACGGCGACGCTGTGCGGGAGGGAGCGACTCCAATTCGTCAAGCAGCTTCGATTGCTTGTCCAGCCGGCGCTTGATCGACTCGTGAATGGCGCACGCGGAACTGGCCAGCCGACGCTGCAGCACCGTCCGGGCCAGGGCAGCGGAGGTGCGGCGCTGGCCGCTCTGGTGCGGGATGAACTCGTTGATGTAGGCGGTGACGGACTTGTAGAAAGCAAACTCGTCGGCGTTCAGCACGAACGGAACGGTGACGGCGTGCCAATCCGGGAACAGCCGGGCGTCGTCCAGGTCGCGGAGGTCCTCCTTCAGTCGCCGAAGCGCCCACGGGCAGTTGTCTCCCAGGCGAAACACGTCTTTGCGGATGTCGCTAGCCTGCTTGCCAAGGCGGTGGGGCTCGGGGAACAGGTCGGGGTCGAGCAGCCGCAGGAAGTGGGCGAACTTGTCCTCGTCACCGTGGTGGGGGGTGGCCGTCAGGAGCACAACGTGCTCTGCTTGAGCAGTGAGCCGCCACGCCAGCTCATCCCGCTTTGTGGTGACGAGGCGCGGCTCGCGACCGACGCCCCCGGAGCCGGTGCGCGCCGAGCACTTGTGGGTTTCGTCGAGCACCAGCAGGTCCCACCGTTGCTGCCAGATGCGCTCCCGCACGTCTGGCTGCTTCGCATAGTCGAGCGAGGCGATCACCTGATTGCAGCGCTGCCACGGGTTGGTCAACTGCTGCTGGTCAACGGCGGCGAAGATGATGTCGAAACTCTCGCCGAATCACCGCAGCATCTCATCCTGCCACTGGACGGTGAGCGGCGCCGGGCAGAGGATCAGCACCCGCTCCACGGGTTCGCGGAGCTTCAGTTCCTTGAGCAGTAACCCGGCCATGATGCTCTTGCCTGCGCCGGGGTCGTCAGCGAGCAGGAAGCGGAGGCAGGGCTGAGGCAGCATCCGCTGGTAAACGGCCTCGATCTGGTGGGGAAGCGTGCGAATGCCTGACAGGCTCACCGCGAACTGCCGGTCGTGGGTGTAGGCAAGGCGGACGCGCAGACTCCACAAGCAGCAGGAGGTCCTGCGGGTCAACGAGGCGCGAAGCGGGCGACTCTCCTGCCGCGGCCGCCAATGCAGCAGCTTCCTCGGCGGAGATGATCTCCTCCGCAAGGCTGCCATCCGGGAGACGAACGCGCAGCGCATAGCCCGTGCCGAGCGGCCGAACAGCTTCGAGTGTCACCGGCTCCTCGAAGTGTCCGGGAAGAGTGAGGTGGTGCCCAATGGGGAACGAACGGTCGTGGATCATCCCGTTGCTCCGCGCTCGCCGCCCTGGCAAAGCGATAGTAGCATGTGGCCGCCCGGGCGTCAATCAAAGAGCGCAAGGGCAGATCGTGTCATTCCCTGGCCCCGGCGACGCCCTATCCCACCGTGGCGACTCCCCGCCCGGGCGCGCTGAGTCTCGAGCCCACCCTGTTGGCTGCCGCGCCCAACACGCAGACTCCAAGACCCAACACGGTGGCTCTGGAGCCTGCCCTGTGGAGTCCCTGGTGGCGTGGGCTCTCGCTCGCGAGTGGGGGCGCCCTCCTACTCCCCCAGCACCGTCAGTTCGTGGATCGACCAGAAGTTCTTGTTGGTCTGGCCGGTCTGGGCGATCTTGAGGTAGCGGCCGGTGCGGGGCAGGACGGTGATTGAGGTGACCGGGGAGTTTCCCTGGCCTTTGGCGATTGGGCCGATCCAGTCGGTGCCGTTGTTGGACACGAAGACCTCATACCCGCGCGGGTAGTCGCCGCCGGAGCCCTTGGTGTCAAGAATCACCTTGAGGATCTTCCTTTCCGCGCCCAGGTCGACGACGAGCCATTCATCGCCACGCTGGAAATGGCCCGGCGACCAGCGGGTTGCCGGGTCGCCGTCGATGGCGTTCTGCTCCTGACCTTCCTTCTCAGCGCCGGAACCGGTCAGTTTCCAGTCGGTGCGGTCAAGCTCGGCCCCGTTGCCCGTCAGGCGAGGGATGCCGTTGACGCGCAGTTCGCAGATCGACCAGAACATGCCGCCGGCCGTGCCGCCTTGGACGAGCTTGACGTAGCGCCCATGGGTTGGCGGGACCTGGATGGTGATCGTTTTCTCCGTGCCCTCGCCGGTCACCACTGGATCTCCCCAGTTCTCCCCGTCTGGGGAGATGAAGACTTCGTACTTGCGGGGGTAGTCCGCGCCTGTATCGCCGGCGTCCAGCACGATCTCCTCGATGTCGCTGTCGTAGCCGAGGTCGATCTCGAACCAGTCGTCGGGCGCCATAGGCCGCCCGGTGGTCCAGCGGGTGCCGCGGTCACCGTCGATTGCCTTGCGCACGTCGCCTTCGCCGCGCGAGGCAGTGAGCGTCATGGCGCCGCCGTCCATGGCTTCCAGAATCTGGGAGGCAGCAACCAGCGCCTCGGCCTGGTACGTCTTGTTCTCCAGGTACGGCTCCAGGAGCTTCATCGCCTCCGGGTGCCGCAGAGCGCCCACGCCGCTCAGCAGCGACTTCTTCTCCGGCTCGCCCGCAGCCAGTTCCAATGCCTCCTGGTACAACCGCAACGTCTCCTTCATGGATCTGTCGGCCGGCATCGCGAGTTGCTTCGCGTAGCCCCGCAGAGCCAAGACGCGGAGCACGGTGCTCTGCGACGCGCGGCTGACATCCCGCAGCTTGTCCATGGGAGCCGGGGTGGGCCAATCGGCCAGGGCTTTGAGGGCGGTCTTCTGGACGTCTTCGTCCTTGTCATCCAGCGCCGCGTACAGCGTCGGCAAACCGGGCGAGGCCGCAATCTGACCCAAGGCGGCGAGCAGCGAGCAGCGTACGTCCGCGGGCACGTTCTTCTTCAGCGCGTCGAGCACTGCGGTCGGCCGGTCGGCTTCCTCCGGTAGCCGGTGCGCCACCGCAACCACGGTCTCCGCGAGGTCGTCCCGGGCGCCTTCGTCGGACTGCACTAACAGCGCCAGCAGCGCGGGTAGGTCCTTCGGCTCCGACACCAAGTGCAGCGCGCGCAGCGATTCCTGGCGCACGGTCGCGTCTTCGTCCTGAGCAGTGCGCAGCAGCTCCGGCACTGCATTCGTCGCCTTGCGGGCGCCCAGCGCCCGAACCAGCTCGGCACGGACCGGGGGCGCCACTGTTGGCACCAGCTTCGCCATGTCGGCATTGAGTGCCGCCGAGCCCATGCGCTCCAGCGCGACGCGCGCCTGGGTGCGCGCCGGGCTGCGGTCTGGCGCGGCAGCGGCGGCAGTGGCCAGCGGCAGGACTGCCGAGGCATCGCCAAGGGTCTCCATGGCGCGCATGGCCGACAGGCTCACGCCTTCGTCCGGGGAGGCGGCCAGCGCAAGCACCGCGGGGGCAACCCGCTTATCGCCGCGCTCGACCAGAAAGTCGATGACCAGCGGCTGGGTGGCCGGCGGGAGGTCGCCCAAGGCGGCCGCGAACGTCGCAGCCAGATCCGCTCCGGGCAGCTCGGCGACGAGCCGCGCGGCAGCTTCCGCAAAGCCGTTGCGCTCGCCCTTGAGGGCGGTCAGCACGTCGGGCACAGCCGCCTCGCCCCGGCCGAGCATCAGCCCGTGGAACGCGGCGGCGCGGATCCCGGCCGGCGCGTCCGACTTGTACACCGAGTCGTAGACCTGAGCCGCGGTCTGCTGCCCGCCGGCCGTCACCAGCGCACCAGCGCACGACAGCAGCGCTTGGTCCACCGCAAGGCGAACCGGGCCGGCAGCCTTTCCGCGGGCAGCCAGCAGCGCCTGCGCGGCCCCTTGGTCGCCCAACTCGCCCACGGCCGCCGCAGCGGCAGCGGCGAGAGCTTCGTCGGTGTCGGCCAGCAGCGCTGCCAGTTGAGGGAGCGCCTTAGCCGTGCCCCGCGCGCCAAGGGTGTTGACGATGCCGACCTTGGCTGCCCCGTTCGTCTTGGGTAGGGCTGCAAGAAGTGCGTCGTCCGCAGCCGCGCCCGGAATGCTCTGCAGCGCGTACCGAGCCATGTCGGAGAGCTTCTCGTCGGTGAGCAACGCGGCCAGAGCGGGCACGGCTTTCTCCGTCCCGATCACCCGCAGCTCACGGCACGCCAGCACCTTGCAGTCGTGAGTGGTATCGGCGCGGAGCAGCCCGGCGAGCCGTTCCACCAACACGTCGGCCTTCTCCGCGTTGCCAGCCTGCTGGGCCTCGACGACCAAGTTGTCGAGCATCCTCGCGTTGCCCGCGTCGCCGCCCAGCTCGAACTTGGCCAGGTCGCCGAACAGCGATTCCACCCCGGCGGCGAAAGCCTGTGCCCGGGAGTCGCGCAGGTGCTCCGCCGTCAGTTGCGCGCTGGGGGTGGTGTCGACGGGCAGGTCGCCCAAGGCGAACTGGATGCCGTCCAGGTAGAACTGCAGCACGCTGGGCGTCCAGAAGATCTCGTTGCGGTGGCCCAGCGAGCAGTAGAAGACCCGGCCCTTCCCGTAGCTCTGCACCCAACTCACGGCGAAGTCGTCATCGGTGCGCTTGATGGCTTCGCCCTTGTCCATGTTAGTGTGCGAGGTGTCCAGGCTGAGCAGCACCCGCAGCTTCTCGCGCGAGTAGGGCTCGCGGAACTGGTAGATCTCGTCGTTGATGCGGAACCCCTGTCCCTTGAAGGCCGAGCAGAGGGTGTGCCCCGGGTCGTCCAGCTTCACTGCTACCTCTTCGCTCCACGGGTGGCCCGAGAAGTACCCGCCCAGCATGTCGCCGTATTCCGTCCAGTTGTAGAGGCAGTCGGTGGCGGCGTGCACACCGATAAGTCCGCCGCCGTTGTTCACGAAGTCCAGGAAGCTCTGCTTCAGCCGAGCTTCGCGCTCGCGGGCCTTCGTCTGCTCCTCAGCCGCCATTTGCTCCAGGCCCTGGGTTGCGAACAGGTCGCCGGTGGTGTTGTCCATCACGATTGCGTCGAACTGCTTCAGGCTGTCCGGCTCGAAGACGGAAACGTCGTCACTGATCACTGTAGAGAACGCCCCGGTCTTCTCGCCCATAAGCTTGAAGGCAACGGCGCCATCCGGCACCGAACCATGCACGAACCCTCGACAGAGCGTGAACACAAGGAGCTTGCGCTGCTTGGCGGGCTGCACCCGCGCCGCTGCGGGCAGGGCTTGCTGGATCTTCGCAGTGTCCTCCGGGGAGACGACGGAGAGGTCGACCTCCTGAGCAGAACAGTGGAGGGAGGCGACGAGCAGGACGAGGAACAGTTGGGGACGGAGCATTTGCGTTTGGCCTTTCTGGTTGAGCTGAGGAGGCATCAGATCCTCCAGGGCGGTCGCATGGCGCGCTGGAGCATTCGGTTCGCGCCAGCGTCGTCCACGAAGGTTGCTTTGGCGGGGTCCCACTTCAGTGGGCGCTTGAGCCAATAGGCGAGGTTGCCGAGGTGGCAGACGGTGACCGAACTGCAGCCGACTTCAGCCGGGCAGATGGGTTGGCGGCGAGTGCGGATGCAGTCCAGCCAGTTATCTTTGTGGCTGCGGCTGTCGTACAAGTGGAGATCGGCGGGGCCCCACGCTTCGTCGCGCAGGCTTTCCGGTTCGGTCTTCAGGAAGCTCCCGCGGTTGACGCCCACCCGGCCTTCGGTGCCGATGAACTCGATGGCCGCTCCCGGCATCGCTCCGCCGTGATACAGGGCGGTGCCGTCGGCGTACTTGTAGGTCAGCAGCTTCACGTCCTTGCCGTCAGGGGGAGTGATCTCGACCGGTCCGGAGCCGTCCATGCCGAGCCCCCACTGGGCGATGTCGAAGTGATGGGCGCCCATGTCCGTCATGCCGCCGCCATCGTAGTCCCAGTAGCCGCGCCAGTTCGGCCAAGTCGCAAAGTTATCGAAGGGGCACAACTCGGAGTTGTACGGGCGATACGGGGCGGGGCCGAGCCACAAGTCCCAGTCCAGCGACTCCGGCGTCGGCATGGCCGGCAGGTAGCACGGGCCGGACGGACCGCCGCAGTCAACGTGCACTGTGTGCACCTTGCCGATTCGGCCGTTGCGCACCAGTTCGCACGCGAACCGGAACGTGCCGTCCGACCGCTGCTGGCTGCCTGTCTGGAAGACGCGGCCGTATTGCTTCGCCGCCTCCGCAGTGGCGCGGGCCTCCGCAATGGTCAGCGCGAGGGGCTTCTCGCAGTAGACGTCTTTGCCCGCCTTGCACGCCTCAATAGCCATCAGCGCGTGCCAGTTGGTCGGCGTGGCGATGAGCACAGCGTCGACATCGGGCCGCGCGACCAACTCCCGGAAGTCGCGATAGGCAGTGCAGCCCTTGTACGAGCCTTTCTCGTAGGCCTCGGCGTACCTGGCCTCGGTCGTGTTCTTCGCGTCCTCCAGCCGGTCCGCTTCCACGTCACACACGGCCGCCACGTGCACCGATGAATCGCCCAGGAAGGAGCCAAGATGCCCCTGGCAGAGCTTCCCCATGCCGATGAGCCCGACTGCCAACCTCTCGCTGGGGGCCGTCTTTCCGTCGGCGCCCAACGCGGACGACGGGATGATCGTGGGTACCGACACGGCGCCGACGGCCGTGGCGGCGTTCCGCAGGAAGTCTCTCCGGGTAACGGGCATCTGTGTGCGGTCCTTCTTTCGCGTGAACGGTACAACCACGGCTCTGCCAAAGACGTGCCAGTACGCAGCGGCGCATCGGACCGATCAGACCGATCCGACTGATCGGACAGGACCGGTAGCGCCGGCGTCTTGCCGGCTTCTACAACCGCCAGGGCGCCCGCATCGCGCGGCTCCTCATCCGGTTCGCAGCGTCGTCGTCGAGGAACTGCTCGCCGACGGGGTCCCACCGGAGCTTGCGGCCGAGCGTCATGGCGAGGGTGCCCAGGTGGCAGACGGAGCTGCAGCGGTGGCCGATCTCGGCCGGGAAGTACGGGTCGCGCCGGCTCTTGACGCAATCAAGAAAGTTGCGGTGCTCCCCGCCCGGGCAGGTGAACAGGTGTGTCTCCTCGGGGCCGATCACCGAGTCGAGGATCGCCTGCGAACTGGCTTCCAGCTTGCCGATCCAGCCGTTGTTGCCCACCCAACCCTCGCGGCCCTCGAACCGAAGCGCCACCCCGCCGCTCTTCACCTGCATCTCCACGCCGTTGGCGTAGCGGTACGTCAGGTGGTAGTCGTAGAACGTATCGTACAGCCCGGTCTCGTGCCGCGTACCCGTGCCCTCGACCTCCACCGGGCCGCTTCGCTCGGTGTCGTTGGCCCATTGGGCGGTGTCGAACAGATGGGCCCCCCAGTCAGCCAGAATTCCGCCGGAATAGTCCGTGATCCAACGCCAGTTGAACGGGTGAACCCCGGGTCGGTAGGGCGCCCAAGGGGCGGGCCCCAGCCACATCTCCCAGTCCAACTCGGGCGGAACCGGTTGGGGGGTCGGATCACCGGCGTCGGGTGGATTGGTGGGCAACGTGACCAGAATCCGCTCCAGCTTGCCGATCCGCCCGTTGCGAACCAGTTCCGCCAGGCGGTGGTAGACCGGCAGTGAGCGATCCTCGGTGGAGAGCTGAAACACCGCTCCGTAGCGTCGCACCGTCTCGATCAGCGCCTGCCCCTCCGCGATGGTCAGCGTGGGCTTCTCGCAGATCACGTCCTTGCCCGCGCGCAGGGCCGCCAGCGCAAGCGGCACATGCCAGTGGTCGGGCGTGGAGATCATCACCGCGTCGATGTCGTCGCGGGCAATCACCTCGCGCCAGTCCTGCGTCGTCGGGCAGGTGAACGCCTGCCCCCGCCGCTGCCGCACGCAGTCCAGCCCGGCGTCGATACACCGGCGGTCCACATCGCACAGCGCCATGGGTTCGACGTCCGGTTGCGACAGGAACATCTGCAAATTGCGCCCGATGCCATGGCTGCCCAGCCCGAGGAACCCGACGGTGAGGCGGTTACTGGGCGCCACCGCTCCGTCTTTGCCCAGAGCAGTTCCAGGCGCGACGTACGGCGCCGCAACGGCCGCGGCGGCGGCCGTCGCGGTCTGCCGGAGGAACTGACGACGTGACTGCGTGTTCGGGAGATTCACCGGGCAGCAACTCTCCTTGCCGGTCTCAAGCGGGGCGCTCAGAGACACGTTCGGACCTGCGGACGCGGGCTCAGTTCGCTGTCGGAGGGCGGTTTTCCTGCAACGCGCGCGCGAGCGCTCTCCCAATGCCCCCGGTGGTTTGCTTGGGAACGGCCTCCGGCCGGCTCTCACCGCCGCCCACCTGCGGCCGTGTCGTTGGGTCTGCTTATCACCGCCGCCGCGTCGGCCGGCACCGTGTCGCTACCGCCAAGCAACCGGAAGCCGTCCACGTGGAACTCGGCACCCCAGTGATTGCCTCCGAACCCCGAGCGCAGGTAGGCGACGTCGGGACTGGCAAAGCCCAAGTCCTCGACCATGGCCGCAGGCCGCAGCGGCGCGATCGCCTGGAGCGTCTCCAGCAGCGCCACTTCCGCGCGGTGCCATTTGCCGTCGGCCGTCACGCCCTGAATCTGCCCCAGCGACGTGACGCCGGGACCCGGTTCGCCGGCGGTGAGCAGCCAGGCATAGTTGCGCCACCCGACCCGCGCGACCAGGTTCACCTTCACGTCGGGGCCGGTCCGGTAGGAGAAGGCGATCCGCGGGAACTTGGCGGGGTCGAAACGCTGCACTCCAGCCCAAACGCGCAGGTCGCCTCCCGACACCGCCGTCCGAACTCGCAGGCTGTGCCTACCCTCGACTGCGGTGCTGCCGTCCCGACTGAGAAGGGCGCCTTCCGGCCGGTCCTTGCCTGTCCAGCCTTCGAGACCGCTCTCGAAGCCGGAGACCAGCGCTACCGGTGGGCCGGCGTCAGTGCGCCACTTGGACGGGCCGTCGGCCGACACCGCCCGGGGCATGACCGGGCAAGCCTGCCACCCAGCCGCGGTTTGGTACCAGGCGCGGGCGCGGGCGACCATGAGCCCGTTGTTCCAGGTCCACAGGGCGATCTGTCCACCCGGCAGCGGCTGCGGGTCGTCGTGCTCGAAGGCGAGCTTGCCCTCGACGAAGGCCCTGAGATGCCCGCCGCTCTTCTCAATCCGCAAGTGGAACCAATGGCGGTGGAAATCAGCCAAGCCCGTCGCGTCGAGCCCCCGCACGTCGGTCTTGGTGAACACAAGCTTTGGGTCTTCGCCCAGCACCGTCTCGCGGCGCATGAAGAGGGTTGCGGTGTTGTTGCGGCCGCCCATGATCAGGCTGTAGCCGCTGCTGAGGTCGCGGCCGTCGCCGCAGAGGGTGAGGCAGACATCGCTGGGATGGCGGTACCCGCCCTGGTCCGGCATCACGTCCATCTTCACCGCAGCGAACGCTTCCACAACTTGGTCGCCCACGAATGCCTCCTTGCTCCAGAGTACAGGAGACGAAGGCTCTCCACGCTGGACGCCGCAGAACCACGACCAGCCCGGCGAACAGGGCCAGCGGTTCGCTACCTCCCAGACGCCGCGCCCGGCCCACCAGTGGATCGGCGCAGAGGAGAAGGTGTTGTCGAGCAAGTGGTCTGAGTAGGCGCGCACCTGTTGGAGCCCCACGCCCCTCCAGTCAGCGTTCAGCCCGACCCGTCGGCCGGGAAGGACGTCGCCGTCGTGGAAATGCGTCAGAAGCTGGTCGTCGAGCGTCACCAACACAAAGGGGCCGCTCTGCGATAGCCGCAGGACAGCCCCGGGTTGCAGGCTGCCCTCACCCTTGGCCACCTCCGTGCCCGCGCGCTGCAGCGAGACCTGCAGTCGGCCACCGTCGGCCGGCGACCGGGCCGTTACCGTGTACCCCGAGTCGAGAGATTGGCCGTCGCCGTGGATACAGAGCCGCACCGTGCCTTCGGTCTTGGCGGCTCCCGGCAGGGGCAACTCGACGACCGGCTCGCCGAAAAACACGCCAGTGTGCCAGGTCACGCCCTGCGCGTCCCGCTTCCAGACGCTTTCAGGCGCAGCCCAGGTGTTCATGGTGTATTCCCGCGTGAACTGCTCGGTAACGTCCGGCAGCGGCGCCTCCTCCCCGGGGAACCGGACAACCGCGTCCGTGAATCTCGCGCCCGCGGCCCCCTCGCCGAAGAAGCCCACTTCCCCGCCTGTCAAGCCCGGATCGAGGGCGTCGAGGACTTGGTGCCCGTCCACCGACACGTGGAACCGCCAGCGCTTGGCGTCGACCTCCACTCGGTAGGTCCGCTTGCGATCGAGCTTCGCGGCGGTCGTCGCGAGGACAGTGGGCTGCCCGTCCCTGACACAGACAAGTTGTTGCTGGTTGGCAGTCGCCGCGCTGGCGCCGCCCCAGCGAAACAGGTCGTAGTTCCTTTCGTCGCGGTACCCCACGCAAAGCCCGATGCCGGCTGTGTCGCCGGGCGTCACCCGGGCGCTGTACTCGTAGTCTCGCCAGTCCGGCGATCCTCCCACCGACAGGCTCGCGCCCGGGTCCAACTTGCGCCGGAACGCAGCACTGCCCGCATGCTGTGTCACCCAGCGGCCGCCGACATCGCGCCACTTGCCCACGCTTCGGACGCTGAAGTCTTCCGCAAAGCCAGGGGCAGGCTCCACCAGCACGTCGTCGAACTGCGCGTCGGCGCAGTGGTCCGCGAAGAGCCCGAAGCGGCCCTGACCAAAGGCGTCGGGGCGCGCGGTCAGGGCGGGAACGCCATCCACCAAGGCCGTGCAGCGCCCCTCGCAAACCTCGATGGCCAGCCGGTACCACTGCTCGACGGCGTACCCGCCCGGAGCGCTTGCCAGCACCTTGCGCCGGCCGTCGCGCACCTCGACCAACTGCCTGGCTGTTTCGCCACCCTCGCCGCTCGCGAGCCGGAACAGGAGGTAGTTGCCGGCGTCCTGCACGTAGGCGGCCAGCCCAACGGCGCCGGCATCCGCCGGCCGGACCGACACCGACGCCCTGTAGCTGTCGTAGAACCAGTACCCCGCCGCCGTCAATGCAACGTCTGTGGCCCTTGCGCCAAAGGAGAAGGGATTCGCAGTCTCTTCGACCTTGAACTGCACCGTCTTGGATCGCTTGATTCCAAACTGCCCCGCCAGAGTCTCCCACTGACCTCCCTGCCCGGAGACCCGCGTGAAGTCATCCTCGAAGTGCACCGGTTCGACCGGCTGGACCTGCACGTCGCTCCAGCGCAGACCGGCGCCGCGAACGCCGGTGCCAACGCGGCCGCCGGCGACTTCGTGCTCGTAGGCGCGGGCGATCACCTTCCCGTCGGCGAGGAGCGCAATGCGCCAGTCGCGCCGTTGCAGCGTGAGGTGCAGCGGCTGACCTGCGGGCGGCTTCCAGTCCACCAGGTCACCCCACCTGTGCTCCTTGCCCGAAGCGACTTTGACGAATCCCACCCCGTCTCGATGGAGTTGCGCCGCCAGGTAGTTGCCTGCGTCCCGGTAGTCGAACACGATCTCCGCCAGCGCGCTCCCCGGCCAGGTCGGCACGCCCGTCAGTGTCGCCCGCACACTGAACTCACCTTCCGTTTGGTCCTCAAGGAACGAGTAACTCAACGGCTCAGGCGACGCGAGGCAGCACGTCGCTGTCACCAGGAACAGAAGGGCGCAGCCACACTTCAGGTTGGTCAACGGTGTTCGCTCCTTGCGTAGACACGCACAGCATCCCCCGCCATCCAGAGAACAGCCCCGCGGAGAAAGCACCTACCGAACTGACCCCGCTCCCAGGAATTCGCCAGTCGAACCGGACCGCACTTCAGCGCCTGCCTGCTCAGCCGCCAAGAGCTCTCGCCAGTTGCACGACGACAGAGCTGCCGGCCGGCACGTCGACCTCGCCTGACCAACCGCCGAAGCGGGGCGCATGGGGCGGCGAGACCAGCTTCGCCTGCAGAGGTTGGTCGGTGGGGTTGTGTGCCTCGAGCCTCGGCTTCTGCTCGTCCGCGCCGACAAGCGTGAGCCTGAGTTCGGGCCGGTCGCTCACGAAGACGTTAGCGCACCAGACGTCCACCCCGTCCTCGATGGCGACCTGGAAGAGCGCCTCCCCCTCCAGGGCCGGCACAAACACGAAGTGGCTCAGCTTCCGCTCGTAGAAGGCGAGGCAGCCGTTGTCCTGCACGCCGCGCAGCCTAATACTACAACCGTACTTAGCTCGGGGCAGGTCTCCGACCGCCCCGAAACGCTTGACCGGAAGGTCTCAAAGGGCTGCGAATCCACGGGATTCGAGGAGACCTGTCGGTCCGGGGAGCGGCGGGGTCAG